>Ga0075426_10000014_pt1 | contig 159885 bp, 153 predicted proteins | sample SoiMethybrSBSTD5_FD_75304 | JGI IMG/M metagenome (GOLD analysis project Ga0075426, IMG submission 75304) | Bulk soil microbial communities from a Populus tree surrounding site in Tennessee, USA - Soil MetaG P. TD hybrid SBSTD5 | ecosystem: Environmental > Terrestrial > Soil > Tree plantation... | reverse complement strand
GTGGGGCAAGAGAGACGGTTGGTGGATCCTCCGTCTCAAGTGGTTGCTGGGGTGAGGACAGTAACCACGAAAATGGATGAGCGCTGCGACGCCCACGTTGCAGCGCTCATTCGCTTTTTACGGCGCCTTATTCTGACCAGAAATAACAACCGCCAGTTTGACTCGCGTTCGCAATTCGCGTAGATAGATGCGGTTTCATGACCGCACCATTCTCCATTTCGCCGCGAACGAAGTTCATCGCGTGTGTGCTTTCACTATTCGTTTTTTCTGCCGGCGGCTGTCGCAGAACTCCAAAAGCGAATTCCAACTCGAACAACTCGAGCGGGACAACTGCGAGCGACCCGGATCAGGCAAAACGTCAGGCCCAGACGCTGGTCGCCGAAGGTAAAGAACTCTACAAAAACGATCAGGAAGAGCAGGCTGTCGAAAAATTTAAACAGGCGATCAAACAGGATCCGAACAACGCCGAAGCGCATCTGCGTTTGGGGATGAGTTACGCGGCGTTGGATAAGAAGGATGAGGCGGAAGGCGAGTATAAAAAGTCGATTGAGCTGTTCAAGAAGAAAACTCAGGATTCCAAAGAGGGAAACGATTTTTTCTTATTAGGAGAAGCGCACAGCTTCCTTCATCAGGATGAAGATGCCGTCAGGGCTTATAAACAGTCCACAAAGTTGACGCCCGACGACGAAGAGACTTGGTACAGATTGGGAATGGGCCAGATACGACTGGCGCAGTATCCAGAGGCGATTTCAGCATTTCAGAAAGCCCTGGAGCTTGATCCGAACGACACGCGCGCGACCGACGGTTTGGAAAACGCTCAGGAAGGCTCGCAACGTATCAAAGAAGGAAAAAAGCACGCCGAAGACATGTTGAAGAAGCAGCAAGAGAATGCCAACGCTAATGGCAACGCGAATACGAGTTCAAACTCGAGCGCAAAGCCTTCGCCCAAGCGCCCTCCGCGCAAACCGTGGTAATCTGAGCGCGATCATAGTAGAAGCAATGGCCACATACACACCGCCGCCCTATTTCCCGCAGAGCTCGCTTTCACCGCCGAGCAAGAATCGATACCGCAAATTTAAGCTGGTCGTCGCCGGATTAATCATCCTGTTACTAGCCATGATAGGCGGAGTAGTAACTGGTGTTGTGTATCTGATCAAGTGGCTGGCGCATTGAATCTGGTCGGCCAACCCGCGCTTGACATTAATTCGGCCCACCCTTATAGTTTCCCGTTTCGGACTACGGTCTGGATTCCTCTAGTGCAACGCTGCTACTGGTTCTGTTGGTGCGGAGGCGTTGCCCGGTTCGATTGCTTCGGCGTCAACCGTTTGAAATTATTGTGGCGTAAACGTCGCGTTGAACTAAGCGCGGTCGCAAATGCGAACCCACTCGCTCAAGCGACGCCACAGAAAAGCTTCGGCTATTGGGCTAATTGGGAAGCCAAATCCGCGCCCGCCTAAAACGCGCAATCAGAACGTCCCTTTAACGAATAATTGAGAGCAGGCCAGTTTGTCTGCGCTGACTGCCGGACGCGTTCCGGAAAGAGGCAGGCCACGGCCCTTTTTGCGCTTTGGGCGCTGATCAAAGCCGCGGGGAGTAACGAAACGAACGGCTAAGAAGGCCGAGAATAAAGAAACAACGATGCCGACTATTAATCAATTGGTTCGCAAAGGACGCCAACAGGTCAAATACAAAACGGCCAGTCCGGCGCTGCAAAGTTCGCCGCAAAAGCGCGGTGTTTGCACTCGCGTCTATACCCAGACGCCTAAGAAACCGAATTCAGCGCTGCGCAAGGTTGCGCGCGTGCGGCTGACCAACGGCATCGAGGTCACGACATACATTCCCGGCGTCGGGCACAACCTGCAGGAACACTCGATCGTTTTGATTCGCGGGGGGCGCGTGAAAGACTTGCCGGGCGTTCGCTATCACGTGATTCGCGGCACGCTGGATTCAGTCGGGGTCGGCGACCGCAAGAAGAGCCGGTCGAAGTATGGAGCCAAACGACCGAAGGGAGGCGCGAAGTAGTTTATGCCGAGACGTAGAGTTGCAGAGCGCCGCGCCGTGCTTCCCGATCCCGTCTACAACAGTCCGCTGGTGACCAAGTTCATCAACGGCATTATGTGGGGCGGTAAACGTTCAATCGCGGAGCGCACTTTTTATACCGCCCTGCGACAGGTTGGTGAGAAGGCAAACGAAGAGCCTTTGAAAGTTTTCAAGCGCGCGATCGAAAACGTGCGGCCGACAGTCGAAGTAAAGTCGCGCCGCGTAGGAGGATCCACCTATCAAGTTCCGGTCGAGGTTCACCAGGAACGCCGCGGCGCGCTGGCAATTCGTTGGATTGTTCTCTATGCGCGCGGCCGCGGCGAGAAGACAATGACTGATCGGCTCGCGGCTGAGTTACTGGACGCGGCGAACAATCGCGGCAACGCCGTGAAGAAGAAAGAAGATACGCATCGCATGGCGGATGCGAACAAAGCATTCGCGCATTACAAATGGTAATCGTTTAGACGCCGGACTTGTCCGGCGGCGCACAAGTGCGCCGGTCTAAACGAATGGCAGTTAAGGTAAATGGCTAAGTACGACCTCAGCAAATTCCGGAATATCGGCATCATGGCGCACATCGATGCCGGTAAGACCACCACCACGGAACGTGTCCTTTATTACACGGGCGTCTCGCACAAAATCGGCGAGGTGCACGAGGGCACGGCGACGATGGACTGGATGGAGCAGGAACAGGAACGTGGCATCACGATCACGAGCGCCGCGACAACTTGTTTCTGGGAACGGAACGGAGTCGATCACCGAATCAATATCATCGATACGCCCGGCCACGTCGATTTCACGATGGAAGTTGAGCGTTCCTTACGCGTCCTGGACGGCGCTGTCGCCGTATTCGACGGCGTTGCCGGTGTTGAGCCGCAGTCAGAAACCGTCTGGCGACAGGCTGACAAATACGGCGTTCCGCGCATTTGTTTTATCAATAAGCTCGACCGCGCAGGCGCATCGTTCCAGCGTTCGTTCGACTCGATCATTACCCGCCTTGGTGCAAATCCTGTCGCGATCCAAATTCCCATCGGTCTGGAAGACAAGTTTGTCGGAGTCGTCGATCTAATTGCGATGAAGGGTCTGATCTGGAACGACGAGAGCAAGGGCGCGGAATACGAGACAGCTGAAATCCCGCAAGATCTAAAAGAAGAAGCCGCGGCCGCTCGCGAAAAACTTATTGAAGCTGTGGCGACTGTCGATGACGACTTGATGCACAAGTACGTCGAGGCTGAGCCGATCAGCGAAGATGAAATTCGCAAAGCGCTTCGCAAAGGCGCGCTGGAGCTGCGTCTGGTTCCGGTTGTCACGGGCTCGGCTTTCAAGAACAAAGGCGTGCAGACGTTGCTTGATGCGGTTGTTGATTACTTGCCGTCGCCGCTGGATATTCCGCCCGTCGAAGGCGTGAATCCAAAGAGTGGCCACAAAGAGACGCGCCCTCCGGATGCGAGCGCTCCGTTCAGCGGTTTGGTGTTCAAGATCATGGCCGATAAGCATCTGGGCCAGCTTTCATTTGTGCGAATTTACAGCGGCACGATCAAATCCGGCTCTTACGCTTACAACGCCGCTAAGGACACGCGCGAACGTATCGGCCGCTTGATGCGCATGCACGCGAACAAGCGCGAAGATATCGAGTCGGCAAGCGCCGGCGAAATCATCGCGATCGGCGGCATGAAACAGGTGACTACGGGCGACACGATCTGCGACGAGAACAAACCGATCATTTTGGAAGCGATTGAGTTTCCGGCGCCGGTTATTCGCGTCGCGGTCGAGCCGAAGACGCGCGCGGATCAGGACAAGCTGGGTATAGCGCTCGGGCGTCTGGCGCAGGAAGATCCTTCGTTCAATGTTTCGACCGACCATGAAACCGGCCAGACCATCATCGCCGGAATGGGTGAGCTTCATCTAGAAATCATTGTCGATCGCATGAAGCGCGAGTTTGGCGTCGAAGCTAACGTCGGCAAGCCGCAGGTCGCTTATCGCGAGACGATTACGCAGCCGGCGGCAGGCAAGGAAATATTCAAGAAGCAGACCGGCGGTCGTGGCCAATACGCACACGTGGAATTGGAAATCGAACCGGCGCCCGGCGAGGGTTTCGTTTTCGAAAACAAGATTACTGGGGGCGCGATCCCACGCGAGTTCATCAAACCAACTGAGCAGGGTGTCCATGACGCAATGGAGCGGGGGTATCTGGCGGGCTATGACCTGGTCGATATTCGGGTGCGTTTGCTGGATGGTGGTTTTCACGAAGTGGACTCGGATGAGCGGGCTTTTATCATTGCCGGATCGCTGGCTTTTCAGGATGCGGTCAAAAAAGCCAAGCCGGTCCTACTCGAACCGATCATGCGCATTGAAGTCGTGACGCCCGAAGAGTACATGGGCGCAGTCAATGGCGATTTGAATCGCCGTCGCGGGCAGATCGAAAAAATGGAGCCGCGACCTGGCGGTGCGCAGGTGGTTACGGCATACGTTCCGCTCTCAGAGATGTTTGGTTACACGACTGATTTACGTTCGGCGACGCAGGGCCGGGCGACTTCAACCATGCATTTTGAGCGTTATGATCAGGCGCCCAAGAATGTCGCGGAAGAAGTGATCGCGAAAGTTCAGGGCGTAGCAAGTAAGTAGGGTTTTGTTAACGGCGGGACTGGACCCGCCATTTTCATGAAATCGTTTAGCCGCGGGTTACCATCCGCCGATTCGTGAGGATAGAGAAAAGATGAGCAAAGAGAAATTCGATCGCAGCAAGCCGCACGTGAACATTGGGACGATAGGACACGTGGACCACGGCAAGACGACTTTGACGGCGGCCATCACGAAAGTTTTGGCGAAGAACAATCCGAAAGTGCAGTTTGTGGCTTTCGATCAGATTGATAAGGCGCCGGAAGAGAAGGCCAGAGGCATCACGATCGCGACGGCGCACGTCGAGTACGAGACCAAGAACCGTCACTACGCGCACGTGGACTGTCCGGGCCACGCCGATTATGTGAAGAACATGATCACCGGGGCGGCGCAGATGGACGGGGCGATTCTGGTGGTGGCGGCAACTGATGGTCCGATGCCGCAGACCAGAGAGCACATCCTTTTGGCGAGACAAGTGGGTGTGCCGGCGATGGTCGTGGCTTTGAATAAAGTCGATGCGGTGGACGATCCTGAGTTGCTCGAGTTGGTTGAACTGGAAGTCAGAGAGCTTTTGAGCGCTTATGAATTTCCCGGCGACGACATTCCGGTGGTAAAGGTCTCAGCGTTGAAAGCTCTGGAAGGCGACGAGAACTGGGAGAAGTCGATCATCGAGTTGATGGATGCGGTTGACTCTTATATTCCGACGCCGGCGCGCGACTTCGAGAAGCCCTTCCTGATGCCGGTGGAAGACATCTTCACGATCCAGGGCCGCGGCACGGTGGCCACGGGACGCGTGGAACGCGGCAAGGTAAAAGTCAACGAGACGGTTGAGGTGGTGGGCATCCGGCCGACGATCAAGACGGTGGTGACGGGCGTGGAGATGTTCAAGAAGTTGCTGGATGAAGGGACGGCCGGCGACAACGTGGGTTTGCTGCTCAGAGGAGTAGAGCGCAAGGACATCGAGCGCGGGCAGGTCATCTCCAAGCCGGGCTCGATTACGCCGCACACGAAGTTCAAGGCAGAGGCGTATGTGCTGACTAAGGAAGAAGGCGGCCGGCACACGCCGTTCTTTACGGGCTATCGTCCGCAGTTCTACTTCCGGACGACGGACGTTACGGGGGTGGCGCATTTGCCGACCGGAGTCGAGATGGTGATGCCTGGGGACAACGTGCAGATGGAGATTGAGTTGATCGCGCCGATTGCGATGGAGAAAGGCTTGCGCTTCGCGATTCGTGAAGGCGGCCGCACCGTCGGCGCCGGCACTGTGTCGGAAGTGGTGGAATAGCTGGGTACGCGCGCCTCTGGCGCGCTCTTAGAGAAAGCACGCCGGAGGCGTGCGTACCGAATATGCTGAACGAAAAAATCAGAATCAGGCTGAAGGCTTACGATCATCGCGTGCTCGATCAGTCGACGACTGAAATTGTCGAAACCGCAAAGCGAACGGGCGCGCGCGTGGCTGGACCGATTCCCTTGCCAACGGTAAAGAACAAATGGACGGTTTTGCGTTCGCCGCACGTCGATAAAAAATCGCGCGAGCAGTTTGAGATCAGAACGCATAAGCGTTTGATGGATATTCTCGATCCAACCCCGCAGACGGTTGATGCGCTGATGAAGCTGGATCTGCCCGCGGGTGTGGACGTTGAGATCAAAGCGTTTGGAAAAAGCTAGAGCATTGCCGATTTCCAATTGCCAATTTCCGATTGGCCTCTGGAAATCGTGAATTCAATCGGCAATTGGCGATAGGCAATCGACAATGATTAACGGAATCATCGGCAAAAAAGTTGGAATGACGCAGTTGTTTGCGGCCGACGGTACGGTCACTCCGGTGACGGTCATCAAGGCCGGACCCTGCGTCGTGGTGCAGAAGAAAACTGCGGGCGGCAAGGATGGTTATGACGCGGTCCAGCTCGGCCTGGTCGAAGATCGGCCGATCAAGCTGAAGAACGTGAACAAACCGATGCGCGGCCATTTTGAAAAAACCGGCGGCGGCATTCCGCCAACCCGAATCCTGAAAGAGTTTCGCCTGACTGCGTCCGACGAAAGCACGAATATCGGCGACAAGATCCTCGTCGATCAGTTTGCCGATGGAGACGTCGTCGATGTGGTGGGAAAGTCCAAGGGGCGCGGGTTCGCGGGAACGATTAAGCGACACAATTTTAATCGCGGGCCGGAGTCGCATGGCTCGATGAACGTGCGCGCGCCGGGATCGATTGGCGCGTCAGCGTATCCGTCGCGCGTGGTCAAGGGAATGCGCTCGTCGGGACACATGGGTGATGTGCGCGTGACGATCAAGAGACTGACAGTCGCTCGCGTGGACGCCGAAAACAATTTGTTAATGATCAGGGGCGCGGTGCCGGGCGCAAACGGCAGTGTGGTCGTCGTCAAGAAGGCGGCGCGACAAGCTAAGAAGTAGTGAACAAACCAGAGGCGTTTGTTTTCTAAGACGGAGGTTCCGCTATGCCAACAACCAAAGTTCTGGACCTGACCAGCAAAGAGGTTGGCGAAATCGAATTGCCGGACGTGGTATTCGATGTTCCGCTCAACGAGCCGTTGATTCACGAAGCTGTGCGGAGCTTCCTGGCGAATCGCCGTGCCGGCACGTCGGCGACTAAGACGCGTGGAGATGTTTCCGGCGCCGGTCGCAAGCTGTGGAAGCAAAAGGGCACGGGCCGCGCGCGTATCGCGAGTTTGCGATCGCCGCTTTGGAAAGGCGGCGGCAACGTGCACGGACCGCAACCGCGCGACTGGTCTTACAACTTGCCGAAGAAGATGCGGAAGCGCGCGATGTGCGCGGCAATTTCCGAGCGGCTGCGCGAAGGTAACTTGATCATTGTGAACGAGTGGAGCCTCGAGCATCCGAAGACGAGAGAGTTCATCAACACGTTGGGAACTCTGAAGCTGAGCGGCAAGACGCTGATCGTCGATTCTTTGAAAAACACGAAGCTGATGCTGGCGTCGCGCAACGTGCAAACGACGAAAGTGGTGAACAGCTACGGAGTAAACATCTACGACCTGGTGAATCACCAGAAACTGGTGCTGACGCCGAGAACGGTTGAAGAGCTGACCGATATTTTGAAGCCGCGCGCGAAAGATGACGTGGAAAACTTTCATTCGCAACCGCGTGAGGACGAGAATCAGCCGCCGCGTCGCATACCGAGAAACAGAGGAGCGGCAGTTTAAGCAATGCGAACCGTTTGGGACATTATCAAATCGCCGGTGATTACCGAGAAGGCGCTGATGGCGAAAGAAGAGACGCAGGATCGCCGTCAATTACTGACGTTTCGCGTCGATCGACGCGCGACGAAACCGGAGATCAAGAACGCCGTCGAGACGATCTTTCAGGTAAAGGTTGACCAGGTGCGCACCGCACAGTACCTCGGAAAAATGGCGCGGCGCGGACGCACCGAAGGTCGCAAGCCTTCGTGGAAGAAGGCATTTGTGACGCTGAAGCACGGCGAGAAGCCGGTTGATTACGGCGAAGCGATTTAGTTTCGAGTTCCGAGTTTCGGGTTTCGAGTTAAGAAAAACCCGAACTCTAAACTCGAAACCTTAAACTCGAAACTTACGAAGTCATGGGAATTAAGAAGCTAACACCGACATCGCCGGCGCGGCGTTATCAGACTTATCTGACGCGCGACGAGCTGACTGCGGGCGCGGTCCCTGAGAAGTCTTTGCTCGAACCGAAGACGCGTATCTCGGGACGCAACAACGACGGGCGGATCACGGTGCGTCGACGCGGCGGCGGTCACAAGCGTTTCTATCGCGTGATTGATTTCAAGCGCGACAAGGACGGCGTGCCCGGACGCGTGACGCAGATCGAATACGACCCTAATCGTTCGTCGAACATCGCGCTGGTGACTTATCTCGATGGCGAGAAGCGCTACATTATCGCCCCGGTCGGATTGGAAGTCGGCAAGATGATCGCGAGTGGTGAAGAGGCGGATATTCTTCCCGGCAACACTTTGCCGATTCGAAACATTCCGTTGGGTACGCAGATTCACAATATCGAATTGCGCCCCGGCAAAGGCGGACAGATGGCCCGCGCGGCCGGATCGTTCGCGCAGTTGTTGTCCAAAGAAGGTCTCCACGCACAACTGCGTATGCCTTCGGGCGAAATCCGACGTGTCCCCGTCGAGTGCCGGGCTACGGTGGGACAGGTTGGCAATGTCGAGCATGAAAACGTTTCGCTGGGCAAGGCCGGCCGCACGCGCTGGAAGGGAATTCGTCCGCACGTGCGCGGCGTCGCCATGAACCCGGTGGACCACCCGCACGGCGGCGGTGAAGGAAAGACTTCCGGCGGCCGCAATCCGGTGACGCCATGGGGACAGCCGACACGCGGCTATAAGACGCGCCACAACAAGCGCACGAAGAAAATGATCGTGAGAGATCGGAGAGTCAAGTAATTGGTCCATTGGATCATTGATTCATTGAATCAATGAAAAAATGAACCAATGAGCAAATTAAGCCATGCCACGTTCAGTAAAAAAAGGACCCTGGATCGACAAGGGAGTTCGCAAGATGGTCGAGCGTGTTCGCTCAGGCGGACAGCGACCGCAGGTGATTCGCACCTGGTCGCGACGTTCGACGATTACGCCCGATATGGTTGGACTTACGTTCGGCGTCCATAACGGCAAACGTCACATTCCGATCTATATCACTGAAAACATGGTCGGGCATAAGCTGGGCGAGTTTTCGCCGACGCGAACGTTCAAGGGGCATTCGGGAACGAAAGCCGAGAAGGCTGAGAAGACGGCTAAGGTATCGCCGGCAGGCGGAAGCGCGCCGGCAGCCGCGCCGGCTGCGTGAGAAAGATTTATTCATTGACTCATTGAGCTATTGACTGATTGAAAGCAATGAATCAATGAACCGATGAAATAATTATTCAATAGCTACTAATTATGGAAGCAAGAGCGAGTGCAAAATTTCTGCGCGGGTCGGCGCAAAAAGCGCGGCTAGTCATCGACATGATCCGCGGCAAGAACGTGAATCAGGCTTTGGCGATTCTGCGTTATTCGAACAAGCGCGCGGCGCTGGGCATTGAGAAGTGCGTCAAGTCTGCGATTGCTAACGCTAACGAGGCGGCTGAGAAAGCAAACGTGTCGGTCGACCCTGACGGTCTTTGGTTGAAAGCTGCGTACGTCGATCGCGGGCCCACCAAGAATCGCAGTCGCATGCGACCCGCTCCTCAGGGCCGGGCGTATCGCGAGCGTCGACACTTCTGTCACGTAACCGTTTTGGTTTCGAGCGACAGGGAGGAAGCACAGGCCAGGACGGACGGTAAGAGTGGCGATGCGAAGCCCGCTGTGAGCAAGAGCGCAAAGCGTGGCGGCGCTGCGGCCGCACCAAGAATGAAGCGCGCGGGTAAGTCTGAAGCTGACACTTCATCCAAGACTTCGGCTGAAGAGAAGCCGAAGAAGAAAGCGAGCAAGGCGGCGTCGAAGCTCGGCGGGGCGTTGCGCAGGAAGAAGAAGACGGACGAGTAACGAATGCTGAATCTGAGATTTGAAATCCCAGATTCAAGGTTTAAGAAACGGCAGCGATTGAGAACGGAGTAAAGATTGGGCCAAAAAGTTCATCCATACGGCTTTCGACTCGGCTACAACAAGGACTGGCATTCGCATTGGTTTGCGAAGAAGCAGTTCGGTGATTTTCTGATCGAGGATCTGAAGCTGAAGCGCGATCTGAAGCAGCGCTTCACCGGCGCGGGCGTGTCGCACATCGACGTCGAACGCGCGGCTAATCGTTTGAAGATCATCATCTACACTTCGCGTCCGGGCATCATTATCGGCCGCAAGGGATCTGAGATCGACAAGCTCAAAGGCGACATCTCTTCGCGCACCGGCCGCGAGGTTTTGGTCTCAATTCAGGAGATTCACAAGCCGGAACTGAACGCCCAGCTACAGGCGGAAAAGATCGCGGCCCAGCTCGAGAAGCGAATTGCGTTTCGCCGCGCGATGCGAAAGGCCGTCGAAGAGTCGCTGCGATTCGGCGCGCAGGGAATCAAGGTAAAAGTCAGCGGCCGTTTGAATGGCGCGGAAATCGCGCGCAGCGAATGGCACTTGCAGGGACAGCTTCCGTTGCACACTTTGCGTTCGGATGTTGACTACGGATTCGCGGAAGCGCACACGACGTTCGGAGTGATTGGCGTCAAGGTCTGGATTTACCGCGGCGTTATTCTCGATGCGAACGCAGCCATGGCGCGCGGCACGGGAACGGATCCGATCAACGACACGCGGCCAGGACAGCGAGAAGGAAGACAACGTCCGGCGCGCGCGCGTCGCGAAAGACCAGAAAGGCCGGACAGATAGTTTCGGATCTCAGATCTGAGATTTGAAACGTGAGACACAGCTATGTTGATGCCGAAAAAAGTTAAGCATCGTAAGCAGATGCGAGGTCGTATGAAGGGTGTCGCGAATCGCGGCAGCGCGATCAGCTTTGGCGAGTACGGATTGAAGACTTTGGAAGCGGCCTGGATTACCGATCGGCAGATCGAGGCGGCTCGTATTGCGATGACGCGTCACATCAAGCGCGGTGGCAAGATTTGGATTCGTATGTTTCCGGACAAGCCGGTAACGAAGAAGCCGGCGGAAACTCGTATGGGTAAAGGCAAAGGCGCGCCCGAATATTGGGTCGCGGTAGTAAAGCCCGGACGGATTCTTTACGAGATCGAAGGCGTCGACGAAAAGACTGCGCGAGAAGCGATGAAGCTGGCTGCGCAAAAACTGCCGGTTAAGACGAAGTTCGTCACGCGTGCCGGGCAAGAGGGAGGCGCGATCTAGGTTGTTTAGCAGCGGGCTACCGCCCGCTGGCGTCGGGCGGTAGCCCGACTCTAAACAAGCGCGCGTTCAAAAACCATGAAGAGACGTGAAGAAGTAGATAAGTATCGTGACATGGCGGCCGAGGATCTGCACGCTGAAGTAGATCGTCTGAAAGAATCGCTGTTTCGCCTGAATTTCAAATTGGCCCTGGGCGAGGTCGACGCGATTAAGAAGATGCGCCAGGAAAAGAAATCGCTCGCGCGAATCCGTACCGAAGTGCGCCAGCGCGAGATCGCCGGTAAATAGTTGGGTGCGCACTCCGCTGGAGTGCCGTACATGAAAGCACGCCGCGGCGTGCGTACTGAGTAACTAATGTTTAGAAGAAAAAAGAAAGACGAACCGACTGATGCGCCGGCTGCTCCGGAAGTTTCCGCAGAGGCTGAAACGGCAAGTGAGGCCCCGAGTGCTGAATCGTCGCCGGTTGAAGCCGCTCCGGCGGCTACCGAAGCCGTGACTGCGCCAACACCGAGCGCAAGCGAATCGACCGTAGCTGTGGCGAAAGGCCGGAGCGGTAATCGCGTGCAAAAGGTCGGCACGGTTGCTTCCGACAAGATGCAAAAGACCGTGATCGTCCGAGTTGATCGACAGGTGCTGCATCCGAAGTATCGCCGTTATGTGCGGCGCACTTCAAAATTCATGGCGCATGATGATTTGGGTGCGACGATCGGCGATCGCGTGCGCATCGTTGAGACGCGGCCACTATCGGCAAAAAAGCGCTGGCGCGTAGTTGAAATTGTTCAGAAGGCGGCGAAGTAGTCATGATACAGATGCAGACCTCGCTTGAGGTCGCTGACAATTCAGGGGCGCGGCGCGTCGAAATGATTATGGGCATAGGCGGCTCGACCGGCGCGATTGCCAGTCTCGGCGATCGAATCAAGGTCACCGTCAAGGAAGCCTCGCCGGATGGGACGATCAAAAAAGGCACCGTGCAGGACGCCGTCATTGTGCGCACCCGCAAAGAAGTGCGGCGCCGCGACGGGACCTACATTCGCTTCGATCAGAACGCTGCGGTGTTGATAAAAGAAGACGGCACGCCGATTGGCACACGCGTCTTCGGGCCGGTAGCGCGCGAGCTGCGCGACAAGAATTACATGAAGATCGTTTCGTTGGCGCCTGAGGTTATTTGATGTAGCGCAAATTGTTAATTTGCGAAAAGGAATCAAAAAGTGAAAGTTCGAAAGCGAGCAAAGATTAAGAAGAACGATCAGGTGGTGCTGATCGCCGGGCGCGACAAAGGAAAGCGTGGCCGTGTGCTGGCGGTTGCCCCCGTGCGCGGCAAGGTAAAAGTCGAAGCCGTCGGCATGATCAAGCGTCACCAGAAACCTGCCGGCAATCGCGGCGGCGGAATTATCGACAAGGAATCCTGGATCGATATCTCGAATGTTGCCGTCGTCGATCCGCAATCCGGCAAACCTTCGCGCGTGGGCTACAAAGTAGACCCGGACGGAACGAAATTTAGAGTGGCGGCTGCGAGCGGACACTCGTTAGAGAAATGATGATTGATTCATCGACTCATTGATCCACTGAATCAATGAACAAATGAATCAATGAGCAAATAGTTATGGCCAGACTTAAAGAGCGTTATAACAAAGAGGTCGCACCGGCGATCGCCAAGGAGTTCGGAATCGAGAACCCGATGGCGGTGCCGCGCCTCGACAAGATTGTGCTCAACATGGGCATGGGCGAGGCGATTGCCAACGCCAAGGTTTTGGACACCGCGGTCGAGGAATTGAAATCAATCGCCGGCCAGAAGCCGGTGATCACGCGCGCCAAGAAATCAATCGCCAGCTTCAAGTTGCGTCAGGGAATGCCCATCGGCGTAATGGTCACGCTGCGCGGCGAGCAAATGTACGAGTTCTTCGATCGGCTGGTGTCGATTGCCCTCCCGCGGGTCAGAGACTTTCGCGGCGTTTCGCCAAAGGCGTTCGATGGGCGCGGCAATTACACCATCGGAGTTCGCGAACAGTTAATCTTTCCCGAAATTGATTTCAATAAAGTGGACAAGACCCGCGGCATGAATATCTCGATCGTAACCACGGCGCGCAACGATGAACAGGCGCGCGCACTTTTGAAGGCGTTGGGAATGCCGTTTAGAGCATAGCTGAGTTATGGCAAAAAAATCATTAATCGCGAAAGCTAATCGCAAGCCGAAGTTCTCGTCGCGCGGGTACACGCGCTGCCGGCGGTGCGGACGGCCGCGTGCGTATCTGCGCAAGTTTCACTTGTGCCGAATCTGCTTTCGTGAATTGGCGCTGGCCGGACAAATCCCCGGCGTCGTGAAATCTAGTTGGTAAGAGCATTGCCGATTTTCGATTGCCGATTTCCAATTGGTTTTTCAATCGGCAATCGGCAATTGGCAATCGAAAATGGAGTTTAACGAATGACTGATCCTATTGCCGACATGTTGGCGCGAATTCGGAATGCGGTCTCGGCCAAGCATTCGCGCGTGGACATCCCGGCGTCAAAGTTGAAGCTGGAAATCGCGCGGATTCTTAAAGAGGAAGGCTATATCAACAACTTCGTCGTTAAAGGCGAGGGCGCGAAGAAAGTCGTCCGCATCTTTTTGCGGTATGACGCGCGCGGCACTTCTTCGATTACCTATCTGGCGCGTGTGTCGAAGCCAGGGCGTAGAGTTTATGTCGGCTCGCACGAGATTCCGCGCGTGCTGGGCGGTTATGGCATCAATATCGTTTCGACTTCGCGCGGCTTGATGAGCGGCAAGACGGCGCGTAAGGAAAATGTCGGCGGAGAAGTGCTGGCGGAAGTCTACTAGGAATTGATTCATTGAGTCATTGATCCATTGACCCAATGAAAAAAATGAACCAATGGATCAATGAGTCAATATCATGTCTCGCATTGGTAAAAAACCGATCACGATTCCGAAGGGCGTAACCGTCAATATCAAAGACGGCGAGCTTGAGGTAAAGGGCGCCAAGGGTGTGCTTAAGACACCGATCCCCGAAGGGATCGCTTTCAAAGTCGAAGGCGAAACTCTTTTTGCCGAGCGCGCTTCGAACGATCAGGCCGCCTTGCATGGCCTGGCGCGCGCGCTGGCGAACAACGCGATTCAGGGAGTCACCGAAGGCTTCTCGAAGCAGATGGACATTGTCGGCGTGGGCTACAAGGCGGACGTGCAGGCAAAGAAGATCGTCTTCGCGCTTGGCTATTCACACCCGATCGAGTTTCCTTTGCCCGAAGGAATTGAAGCGAAGGCTGAGCGTCTGACTACGAAAGGAAGCATTCAGCAGTATCAAACGACGCTGACCATATCCGGTATCGACAAACAGAAGCTCGGACAGGTTTGCGCAGAGATGCATAAGCTGCGAAAGCCCGACGCCTATAAAGGCAAGGGCGTGCGCTATGCCGACGTGCAATTGAAATTGAAACCGGGTAAGACCGGTAAGTAATTGCCAATTGCCAATTGCCGATTTCCAATTGCGGGAATGAAGCGAACCAATTGGCAATCGGCAAACGAAAATTGGCAATAGTAAAATGGCTAACAGAAACAGAGCAGAAGTTCGTACCGCCGTTCACGGGCGCATTCGCCGCAAGGTGCGCGGCACCACTGCGCGTCCGCGGCTCGCGGTCTATCGCAGTTTGAATCACATTTATGCGCAGTTGATCGATGACGAGAAGGCGCAAACGATTGCCGCGGCCTCGACCACCGAAAAGAGTTTGGGCGTGAAGACCGGCGGCAACATCGACGCAGCCAAAAAAGTTGGGCAGACAATCGCTGAGCGAGCGCTCGCAGCCGGCGTCAGCAGCGTCGTGTTTGACCGGGGCGGCTATCTTTATCACGGCCGCGTGAAAGCCCTGACTGATGCGGCGCGCGCCGCCGGTCTGAACAAGGACGAAGTCGTCGAAGCAGAAGCTGCCGCGCCCGAAGCGGAAGCAGCGCCCGCGGCCGAAGAAGCGCCGGCCAAGCCGAAGAAGGCGAAGAAAGAAAAGAAAGAAGCGAGCCCGAAAGAAAAATAAATGAGACAACCGAAGCAGAGAATTACCGCGCAGGGTTTGGATCTGAAGGATCAGGTCATCTCGATCAACCGCGTAACCAAGGTTGTGAAGGGCGGCAAGAATCTTTCGTTCGCGGCGCTGGTCGTGGTCGGCGACGAAGGCGGGCACGTTGGATTTGGCACCGGCAAAGCGCGTGAAGTTCCGCTGGCAATTAAGAAGGCTGTAGAGGCGGCTAAGAAAAACCTGATTCGGGTCCCGCTGATCGAAAACACTCTGCCGCATCAACTGATCGGACGATTTGGAGCTGGCCGCGTCATGATGAAACCGGCTTCGGAAGGAACCGGCGTGATTGCCGGTGGCGCCGTGCGCGCCGTGATGCAGGCTGCCGGAGTCCGCGACGTGCGTACCAAGGTTTTGGGCTCAACGAATCCGCACAATGTTGTGCGCGCGACCTTCGACGGGCTTCTCAAGATGAAAGATCCGTTTGAAGTGGCGCGACTGCGCGGCAAACAGGTCGAAGAACTTTAAGAACAGTTTTGAGTTATTAGTTTTCAGTTATGGTCACAAAGAAACAGAAGAAAGAAAGCCCGGCTTCGAAGATCAAGATCCAGTACTATCGAAGCACGATTGCTTTTCCGAGAACGCAGAAAGAGATCGTGCGCAGCCTCGGCTTATACAAACTGAATCAGGTTGTTGAGCGACCTGACAACGAATCGATGCGCGGCGTGGTGGCTAAGGTCCCGCATCTTTTAAGAATCATCGAATAACAATGGCACTCAGTCTTAACAACTTGCATCCAGCCAAGGGATCGACGCACAAGAAGAAGCGCGTCGGTCGCGGCCCCGGCAGCGGACTCGGCAAAACTTCGGGCCGCGGCGAAAAAGGCCAGAAGTCTCGCTCAGGCTATTCTTCGAAGACCGGATTTGAAGGCGGCCAGATGCCGCTGCATCGTCGTCTACCGAAGCGCGGCTTCACGAATATTTTCAAGAAGCATTGGATCGAGGTGAGCCTCGAAGCGCTTGAGAAGCACTTTGCCGCCGATGACGAAATCACGCCGGAGGTGCTTCACCGTCGCGGCATCATTAAGAAAGCGAAACACGATATCGTCGTGCTCGGTAATGGCGACATCACCAAAGCGGTGAAAATTTCGGCCCATCGATTCACCAAGAGCGCGCGCGAGAAGATCGAGAAAGCCGGCGGAGCGGTAACTGTGATCGGCTCCTGATTTCTTTGTTTAGAAGCGGGCTACCGCCCGCTAAGTCGGGCAGTAGCCCGACTCTAAACAGTCGATGTAGAGGCTTATGGAAAAGTTCCTAGCAGCCGTACGCAACATGTTTCAAGTGCCGGACTTGCGCCGGCGCATTCTTTTTACGCTGGGTATTTTGGCGATCTACCGGCTGGGCGCGCACGTCTCAGCGCCGGGAATTAACAAGGCGCGTTTGGATCAAGTCTGGCACGACGTCAGCGGAACGCTGCTCGGCGTGCTCGATCTATTTTCAGGCGGCAACTTTCGTCTGATCTCAGTCTTCGCTCTCGGTGTCACGCCCTACATTACTTCATCGATCATTTTGCAGTTGATGACCGTCGTCTCGCCGCAACTGAAAAAGTTGCAGGAAGAAGGCGAGATGGGCCGTCAGAAGATCAATCAGTGGACGCGCTATCTGACGGTAGGCCTTGCAGGTTTGCAGACGACATTCGTCGCGCACTGGCTGCAAATCAACGGCGTGGGCGCGCCCACGTGGGGCTTTTTGTTTACGACGATCTTGACGCTAACCACGGGCACGATCTTCGTGATGTGGCTGGGCGAACAAATCACTGAGCGCGGCGTCGGCAATGGAATCTCGCTCTTGATCTTTGCAGGTATCGTGATTGGTCTACCGCGCGGGGTGCAGCAAGTTATGCAGCGCGTGGGCGGCGGCGACACGATGGAGATCATCGGCGTGATTGCCCTGGTGGTCGCGCTGGTGGCAATTATCGCGTTCATTGTTTTTGTTGAAGCAGCGCGGCGCAAGATTCCCGTTAGCTATGCCAAGCGACACGTGGGACGGCAACTTGTCGGTGGTCAGCAAACGACGATGCCTTTGAAGCTAAACATGGGCGGCGTTATTCCGGTCATCTTTGCTTCGTCGGTGCTGTCTATGCCGCAGAGTCTGTTTTCCGCTTTACCGCCAAAGAATCCGGCAAACTGGTACGGACAGATCTTCAGTTTCTTTCAGGTGTTCCACGCCGGCGATCCCTATTACGAACTTATATTTCTTTCGCTGATCGTCTTCTTCACGTTCTTCTATGTTTCGATCGTTTTCAACGTCGAAGAAGTCGCGGACAATCTGCGCAAGCACGGCGGATTCATGCCGGGCATTCGACCGGGCCGCGCGACGGCGGAATACCTCAATACGATTCTGACTCGCTTAACTACGGTAGGCGCAATTTATCTTGCGATGGTCGCGTTCTTCCCCCAGTTCATGCTGAGCGGATTCAAAGTGGGCCGGCTGCCTTTGATCGGAACCTGGCTGGAGTCGTTTGTCAGTACGACGCCGGGCTTGGGATGGATTCCGACCGGCATGGGATATCAGTTTTATTTTGGCGGCACGTCGCTGCTGATCCTGGTCGGCGTCGCCATGGACACGGTCGCGCAGATCGAGGCGCAGCTGGTGATGCGCAACTACGAAGGCTTCCTGGGCAGCGGGAGCAGGCTGCGCGGGCGGCGAACCTGAAGCGAAACTTGGATTTTTGATTGCTGATTTTCGATTAGCGTTTATCTGGGCGCAAGCGTTTGCTTTGGCAAAGTGCGGCGCGCAATCGCAAATCAAAAATCTAAAATCAAAATCATGTCAAAGATAATCGTTCTGATGGGCGCGCCTGGTGCCGGCAAGGGTACGCAGGCGCGTTTGCTGCAAGAGCGACTGGGTCTGCCGCAAATCTCGACCGGCGACATATTCCGCGCGCTTGCGAAAGCGAACACACCGTTGGCTGAAGAGGTGCGCGCGATTCAGCAAGCAGGGCGATTGATTCCTGATGAAGTTGTGATTCGCGTCGTTGAAGATCGCACTGAGCAGGATGATTGTCGCAATGGATATGTGCTCGACGGTTATCCGCGAACCGCGGCGCAGGCTGAGATGCTTGAAGAGTTGGCGGGGCGGCAGAACAAGAAGCTGAGCACGATTTTGATCGATGTGCCGCAGGAACTTCTGGAAAAACGTATGATCGGCCGTCGCAATTGTCCTGTGTGTGGCGAGATTTATAATATTTATTTCAAGCGGCCACAGGTCGACAACAGATGCGATTTTCACCCGAATGCGGAATTGAATCATCGCGCTGACGACACAGCGGAAAAGGTTCGCGTGCGATTGGAAACTTATAATCGCGAGACGGCGCCGCTGCTCGAATACTACAAACGAACCGGCCGTCTGCATCGAGTCGATGGCACGCAAGACTCGGAAGCGATCTACACGGCGATCGAAAACATCTTGAGCAGCGACAGCGTGGCTATAATTCAGTAATGATTATCGGTAAGTCGCAAAAAGAGATCGACAAGATGCGGGCTAGCGGACAGCTCGTTGGTCGCGTTCTGCAAGAGTTGCGCGCCATGGTGGAACCCGGCATGACCACGATGGAGGTGGATCAGGCCGCGGAAAAGATGATTCGCGATGGAGGGGCGCTGCCAACGTTCAAGGGCTACAACGGCTTCCCGTATTCGATCTGTGCTTCTGTGAACGAACAAGTCGTGCACGGTTTTCCTTCCGACTACAAATTGAAAGAAGGGGATATTTTTTCGATCGATGTCGGGGTGACACTGGGCGGATTCGTCGGCGACACCGCCGCGACGATCCCGGTCGGAACGGTTACCGAAGATCGTCTGAAATTGATTCGTGTTACCGAAGAATGTCTGCAACTCGCGATCGAACAGTGTCGTGCCGGCAATCATCTCGGTGATATCGGCTGGGCGGTGCAGTCGCACGCTGAGGCGCACGGGTATTCGGTTGTGCGTGACTATGTCGGTCACGGCATCGGCCGCCGGATGCACGAGGACCCGCAGATCCCGAACTACGGCAAACCCGGCAAGGGCGTCAAAATCAAAAAAGGCTACGTGTTTGCGGTCGAACCGATGATCAATATGGGCCAGCATCACACGAAGACTCTTAAGGATGGCTGGACGGTGGTGACGCTCGATGCTCAACCTAGCGCGCACGCCGAGCACACCATCGCGATCACGGAAGAAGGCCCGGAGGTCCTTACTTTTGTGGGATCTGATGTGGCAGCGCAAGGACGGATCGCGAACGTAGCCTGACGGTGAGCCTCAGGCGAGGGGCCTGCGCCGCCGCGCGGCTTGGCAATTGCTTGAGCCGCATGTTAGTATCCGAAGTTTGCCAGCAAAGGCAGATTTGTGTCCTACAGTCAGTATGGCGAAGGAAGAGGCGATAGAGGTCATGGCTAAAGTCCTCGAAACGCTGCCGAATGCAATGTTTCGGGTAGAGCTGGAAGAAAGCCAGCATCAGGTGCTGGCGCACATCTCCGGCAAAATGCGCAAACACTTCATTAGAATTCTTCCTGGTGATCGAGTTTTGGTTGAGCTTTCGCCTTACGATCTGAATCGCGGGCGCATAACTTATCGATACAAGTAAGGGCTAAGCAATGAAAGTACGTGCGTCCGTTAGAAAAATTTGTGACAAGTGCAAAGTCATCCACCGCAAAGGCGTGGTGCGCGTGATTTGCACTAACCCGAAACATAAGCAGAGACAAAAATAGGATTAATAGAGTATGGCTCGTGTCGCAGGTGTAGATCTTCCGCCCAACAAACGCGCAGAGATCGGACTCACTTACATTTATGGAATTGGCAGATCGCGTTCGGCTTCAATCCTGAAAGAGGCGAACGTGAACGTTGACACTCATGTGCGAGATCTGACTGAAGACGACCTCAGCCGGATTCGCGCAATTCTGGAGAGTCAAGGAGAGATCGAAGGCGATCTGCGTAAGCGTATTCAGATGGACATCAAGCGTTTGATGGACATCGGCGCGTATCGCGGGTTAAGACATCGTCGTGGATTGCCGGTGCGCGGACAGCGAACGCACACAAATGCGCGGACGCGCAAAGGTCCTCGTCGCGCCACGATTGCCAAGAAGAAGGCGCCGGGCAAGAAATAGCAGCCAGTTTGCGGTTTTCAGTTTTCAGCGCGGGCTGATAACGAAACTGCAGACTGCAATCCGATAACTGAAAACTGAAAACTGAGCAATGGCAAAAGCAGCAGCAACCGGTAAGAAGAAGGTCTTTCGCAAGAAAGAGAAGAAGAATATTCCCGTCGGGGTCGTCTATATCGCGGCATCGTTCAATAACACGATGATCTCGATCACGGATCTCGAAGGGAATCTAATCGCGCAATCATCGTCCGGTGCGCGAGGTTTTCGCGGATCGCGTAAAGGCACCCCGTTCGCCGCTCAACAGGCGGCGTACGAAGCAGCCAAGAAGGCGATGGAAGCCGGCATGCAGCAGGCTGAAGTGCGCGTCAAGGGCCCGGGCGGCGGCCGTGAGTCGGCGATTCGCGCAATCAACAACGCGGGCATTCGCGTGATTGCGATTCGCGATACGACGCCGATTCCGCATAACGGATGCCGGCCGCCCAAGCGGCGTAGAGTTTAGACATTGCCGATTGACAATCGCCAATTTTCGATTTGTTCGTGAGTGAGTTGGCTTCAATTGGCAATCGACAATTGGAAATTGGCAATGACGTTGACCTAAAGGATGAAGGGCTCCGCAGCAGAAACATCAGATTCAAGATTCCAAATTCCCGAATCTGAGATTTCAAGAATCGCAGCCTGTAAACTTTTCCGTCTGTAGTTCCGGACTGGAGGCAAAAACGATTGGCTAGGTATAGAGATGCGGTGTGCCGCTTGTGCCGCCGCGAAGGTGCAAAACTTTTCCTCAAGGGAGATCGCTGTTACAAGCCTTCTTGTCCGATTGAGAAGCGCGGTACGCAGCCGCCCGGACAGCATGGCAATTCCATGCGCCGCGGAAAAGCGCTGGCCGGTTATGGTCAGCAGCTCCGCGAGAAGCAGAAGGTCAAGCGGATCTACTTTATCCTCGAAGGACAATTTCGAAATTACTTCGAGCGGGCCGCGCGGCAGAAAGGAATCACGGGTGAAAACCTGCTGTTCTTGCTCGAGCGCCGCCTGGACAATACTGTCTATCGCGCGGGATTTTCGACTTCCCGACGGCAGGCACGGCAGCTCGTCAATCACGGGCACGTGCTGGTGAACGATCGCAAAGTCGACATTCCGTCTTATCAGGTGAAACCCGGCGACGTGATCTCGATCAAAGAACCAAGCCGCAAGAATGTTCACGTTGAAGGCGCCTGGCAAACTGCTGCCGGACGCGGGCGGCCATCATGGATTGCCGCTGCAGGCGGAGACATGGCCGCATCGATTTCGGCATTGCCAACGCGCGACGATATTGATCGCTCGATTAACGAGCAACTAATTGTGGAACTTTATAGCAAGTAATCAACGCGCGAGCGTGAACGCGGCTGCGCAGCGCGTTCTCGCTCCGCTTCTGCTGAAAAATCTAACGGTACGTTATGGATCAAAATAATCTCTGGACAGGTTTTCAAATGCCGCGACGCCTGGCGGCTGACAGCGAGACGTTAACCGAACGCTACGGACGATTTTCCGCTCAGCCGTTCGAGCGTGGTTTCGGTACGACCGTCGGCAATTCACTTCGCCGAGCTCTGCTTTCTTCGATCGAAGGCTCAGCGATCACCGCCGTGAAGATCGAAGGCGTCGAGCACGAGTTCTCTTCGATCAAAGGTGTTGTCGAAGACGCCACCGACGTCATCCTGAATCTTAAGCAGGTGCCGTTCAAGCTGCATGGCAACGAGCCGAAGACGTTGACCATCTCGAAGATCGGCCCGGTTGAAGTCACCGCGGGTGACATCGAAGCAGATGCCGACGTCGAGGTGCTCGATCCCGCTCTGCACATCGCGACGCTCAGTGAGGGTGGTACGCTGAACATCGAAATGCGTCTGAAGCGCGGCCGTGGCTATGTATCGGCGGAACGGAACTTTGACGAGGACCTTTCGCTCGGCTACATCCCGATTGATTCGGTGCACACGCCGGTGAAAAAGGTGAACTACGCCGTTGACGCCGCGCGTCTGGGACAAAACACCGAGTATGACAAGCTCAGCATCGAGGTCTGGACTGACGGATCGGTCAAGCCCGACGACGCGATCGGTTTGGCGGCCAAGTTGATCAAGGATCACATGGCGATCTTCATCAACTTCGAGGAAGACACCGAGGACTATAGCTATCAACAGGCTGAACGCCCGCCCTTGCCGCGCAACGATCAGCTCGATCGTTCGGTCGACGAGCTCGAGCTTTCAGTTCGCTCTTACAACTGTTTGAAGAACGCGGGGATCAAGACGATTCGCGATCTCGTGCAGCGCTCTGAACGCGAAATGCTGGCGACGAAGAACTTCGGTAAGAAGTCGCTCGGCGAGATTCGCGATATTCTTCGCGGCATGGGTCTCGATTTCGGAATGCAGTTCGATGAACAGGGCAATCCGATTCCGGGCAGCGGCGACGGCGAAATTGAAGGCGACATCGAGGGCGGCGATGAAGACGAATTCGAATCCGCAGTGCAATAGGTAGAAAAGGATCATGCGTCATCTTAAGGCCCATCGGAAACTTGGGCGAGACACAGAACATCGCATCTCGTTGTTGCGCAATCTGGCAACGTCGTTGATTAATTCGCGCGACGACCGGATCGTCACGACGCTTCCGAAAGCAAAAGAGCTGCGTCCGTTTATCGAAAAAGCGATTACCCTTTCGCGGCATGCTGCAAGTCTGGAAGGAAATGGATCTGAAGTGCAGGGCGTGCATCTGCGGCGACAGGCTGCGGCTTACTTTCATTCGGGAAATTTCCGCCGCGCGACGATGACCCGGCGCGGACAAACTCCGCCGCCGCGTTCGGCCGGTGTGGCAGCGCTGCGTCGCTTGTTCGATGAATTGGGCGAGCGCTTCAAGGATCGTCCGGGCGGGTATACGCGGATAATTAAGATGGGCCGGCGGTCCGGCGACGGCGCTGAGCTCGCGATTATCGAGCTGGTCGACAACGCTCGCGAGAAAGAAGCCCAGACGAGTTCGCGCAAGAAAGCCAAAGGATCTTCGAAGAAAAAAGCGGGCGCGACCAAAGCCACGGAAACCGCCAGCGAACAAAAGGAAGAGAGCGCAACCGAGGAATAGCATTAGTTTTTTATTCGGCCTCGATCGGCTATCCAGCCGACTCGAGGCTTTTGCTTTAATTAATAAAACGCGCGAATACTCTGTAATCGAAGTCGCGCGCACCGGATAGCGCAACTGCCGCAAACCAGATCGGAGGTGCGATGTCAACGGGAGCAAAGACGGCAATGGCCGATCAAGACAGCACAGAAGCCGACATTGTTTCAGCCAATCCCGAAAGGGCTGAACGCGGTCGTCATGATCGTGGCCGGCGGCGGCATCGAAACGTGCCGAGATATCTAGAGCAGTCAATCAACATGAGCGAGCTGCGCGAGTTGGTTGGACTGATCACCGAAAACGGTTTGACGCAGTTTGAGCTCGAGCGTGAGGGCTTCCGTGTGAAGGTTGGTCGTGGCCCAACCTACGAGCAGGCTGCCGCGCAAGCTGCGCTCGCGGGAGCAGAAAAACAAATTACACCGGGAGCTGCCGCGGCTGGACCTCTGGTGCAGAGTGTTCCCACTTCCGTGCCGCCTCATCCTGGCGCGCAGGCCGAGGAAGCTGCTTCCGAAGATCAGGATCTGCAAATCATCACCGCGCCGATCGTCGGCACGTTCTATCGCGCGCCTTCTCCAACCGCCGACAGTTTCGTTCGCATTGGCAGCCGGGTTGAGCCCTCAACAGTTGTTTGCATAATCGAAGCCATGAAGTTGATGAACGAAATTCAGGCGGAGACCACCGGCGAAGTCGTCAAGATCTACGTCGAGAACGGACAGGCGGTCGAATACGGTCAACCACTCTTCGGAATCAAAACGCAGTGAGCCGTGAGCAGTGACCAGTGAGCAGTAAATGAAGTTGCTGCTACTGCTCACCGCCCACTGCTTACTGCTCACTCTTATGAACAACGGCCCACGACACTTCCGCAAAATCCTAATCGCCAATCGCGGAGAGATTGCCTGCCGGATCATCTGGACGTGCAAAGAGATGGGCATTCGCACGGTTGCCGTGCACAGCGACGTCGATCGCGATTCACTCCATGTTCGCTTTGCCGACGAGTCTGCATGCATCGGGCCCGCGCCTTCCTCGCAAAGCTACTTGAACATTCCGGCGATCATCAGCGCCGCCGAGATTTTCAACGTCGACGCGATTCATCCGGGCTATGGCTTTCTCGCTGAGTCGGCCTACTTCGCAGAGATTTGCGACGCGTGCAATATCAAATTTATCGGTCCGCGGGCTGACGTAATTCAGTTAATGGGCGAGAAGGTTGCGGCGCGCAATGCGATGAAAGAAGCCGGCGTGCCCATTCTTCCCGGTAGCGAGACGGCTATTCAATCCGAAGAAGAGGGGATCAAGCTGGCGCGGGAGATTGGATTTCCGGTGATCGTCAAAGCCTCTGGCGGCGGTGGTGGTCGTGGCATGCGCATCGTTTATTCCGAAGACGAGTTGGGCCACGCGTTGGAGACCGCGTCGACTGAAGCTGCGGCGGCATTCAAGAATGGCGATGTTTACATCGAGCGCTACGTCGAGCGGCCGCGTCACATTGAAATTCAGGTGATGGCCGACGAACATGGCAATTGCGTTTATCTGGGTGAGCGCGAATGTTCGATTCAACGGCGACATCAGAAACTTTTAGAGGAATCGCCGTCGCCGGTGATGACTCCGGAGTTACGACAGCAGATGGGCGAGACTGCGGTTGCAGCATGCAAAGCGATCGGCTACTCGAGCGCGGGGACGTTTGAATTCCTGCTCGATGAAGACCAGCGGTATTACTTCATGGAGATGAACACGCGTATTCAGGTCGAGCATCCTGTGACTGAGATGGTGACGCTAACCGACATCGTGCGCAATCAGATTCGCGTCGCCGAAGGCGAGCCGCTCGGTTTCACGCAGGACGATGTGATCATGGTCGGCCACGCGATCGAATGTCGCATCAACGCCGAGAGTCCTGATACGTTCACGCCTTCGCCGGGTACGATTACGACTTTTAATCTGCCGGGTGGGCCGGGCGTGCGCGTCGACACTTACGTCTATCCCGGCTACAAAGTGCCGCCGTTTTACGATTCGATGATTGCCAAGGTCATCGTGCACGCGCGTACGCGCGAGCTGGCGATCGCTCGCATGCGCCGCGCGCTGGATGCGATGGTCATCGAGGGAATCAAGACGACGATTCCGCTGCATCTGAAGATTATGGATAGTCCCGATTTTCAGGCCGGCAATTTTTCGACTCGATTCATGGAAGAGTTCCTGGCAAAGGACTCATTTCGCGAAACACCAAACGTAACTGCCTCTGCGGCTTTGACGGGGGTGTCTGCGTGAATTTATAATGATCGACTTTTCGGTGGTGAGAAAAGCTCACTGAGGGGTGCAAAGAGAAATGTCATTCGCAATTATCAGGAGCGGCGGAAAGCAGTTCCGAGTCGAAAAGGGCACGAAAGTGCGCGTGCCTTCAGTGAAAGGCGAGGTTGGGGCTGCGGTGGAACTCGACGTGTTGGCCACGGCTGACAAGATTGGCGCGCCTTTGGTTGATGGCGCAAAGGTCACCGCGACCGTGGTCGACCATGGTCGTGACGCCAAGATCGTAGTTTTCAAGAAGAAGCGCCGCAAACACTACAAGCGTACCAAAGGCCATCGGCAGGGATACACGACATTGAAGATCGAGAGCGTTGGGTAGGAGGATTGTCGATTGCCAATTGCCAATTGCCGATTGAAAGCATAAACAAATCGGAAATCGGCAATCGAAAATCGCAAATGCGTTATGGCTCATAAAAAAGGTGTAGGTTCGTCGCGTAACGGGCGAGATTCGAATTCGCAGCGACTCGGACTAAAAAAATTCGGCGGTGAGCGCGTACTCGGCGGAAACATTCTGGCGCGACAGCGCGGGACAAAATGGAAACCCGGCAAGAATGTCGGTCGCGGCAAAGATGATACTTTGTTTGCGATGATCGACGGCGTAGTTAAGTTTGAAGACAAGGGCCGGTCCGGAAAATTCATCAGCGTGTACGCTGATAGTGCAGTAACCGCATCCTAGAAAAGTTGTTCGCAAGCTGTGCTCACATCAATGCGACGCCGCGCCGAAGATAGTTCAGCGGGGCTCGCATTTTGATTTTCAGATGTTCATCGATCGCGTAAAAATTCGTATAACGGGCGGCCACGGCGGTAACGGCGTGACCGCGTTTCGCCGCGAGAAGTTTGTTCCGCGCGGCGGTCCGTCGGGCGGTGATGGTGGCCGCGGCGGCGACGTGTGGATCGTGGCGGACCAATCGCACAACACGCTGCTACACCTTCGCTATAACCCTCTGCATATCGCGGGTCGAGGCCTGCATGGCGAGGGCAGCAATCGTTCAGGACACGAGGGCGCTGATGCGATCGTGCGCGTTCCCGTCGGCACGCAAGTTTTCGATCCGCAGACGAACGAGCTGCTCTTCGACTTTGAAGCAGACGGACAGCGCTGGCGTGCGGCTCGCGGCGGACGTGGTGGATTCGGCAACGCGCATTTCGCGACTTCGACGAATCGCGCCCCTCGCTATCATCAGGAAGGCGGCGAAGGCGAAGAGTTCGAATTGCAGCTCGAGCTGAAGTTGATCGCCGACGTCGGCCTAGTTGGATTTCCGAATGCCGGCAAGTCGACCTTCATTTCTACAGTTTCCGCGGCGAAACCGAAGATTGCAGACTATCCGTTCACTACGCTCGAGCCGCATCTCGGGGTAGTCGATCTCGGTGACTTCCGCACGTTTGTGATCGCCGACATTCCCGGCTTGATTGAAGGCGCGCACGAAGGCCACGGACTTGGCGATCGATTTTTGCGTCACGTGGAGCGAACGACCTTGCTGCTGCATCTCGTCGACGTTTCTTCTTCGGGTCGCGATTCGGTGAGCGATTACGACATTATCAATCGTGAGTTGCGAGCCTACAATCCGCAGCTCGCCGAGCGTGAGCAGATCGTCGTCGCGACGAAGATTGACGCACTCGATGAGCCGGAACGAGTTGAAGCATTACGAACTCGTGCCGAGCAGGATCAGCGAAAGTTCTTTGCGATTTCGTCGGTGACGGGTGCGGGCGTGCGCGAATTGATTCACTTTGTCGCTAAGGAAGTTGATCAGCAGCGAGCGCACAAATTGCCGGCTCCGACACAGACTACGGGTGATGAACTCCTGGTCGGCGGCGGTTCGCGGTTTTGATCAAATGACGAGATGCGACGCGTAGCGATTTATGGCGGCACATTCGATCCGGTGCACAACGGACACGTCGAAGTCGCACGCCAGGTCTTGAAGCTCTTTGAACTTGATGAAGTAATTTTCGTTCCGGCTTGCGTGCCGCCGCATAAGCGCAACGCAAACATAACGTCGGCGTTTCATCGGTTCGCGATGCTGGCGTTGGCGACGGAAGCGGATCAGCGATTGCTTGTCTCGACTATTGAGCTTGATGCGCCGGAGCGACCATACGCAGTTGATACAGTTGCGCGTATGAAAAGAGAAGACGAAAGTCTCTTCTTTCTGATCGGCAGCGATTCATGGGCCGAGATCAAAACATGGTACGAGTGGCAAAAGCTCTTGACGATGTGCGATCTGATCGTAGTCACGCGGCCCGGTTACGAAATTGATTCGCGCGACGACATCGACTGCGTTGATGTTCGCGGGATGACCCGGGGAACAGTTGCTGAGTTGCTGAGTCGAGAAACGACGCAGGTATTTGTAACGGATGCGGCGATGGTCGATGTTTCGGCAACGAAGATTCGCGCCGCGGTTCAATCCGGCGGTCGAGAATCATTACAAGCGATGGTGCCGCCGGCGGTGGCGAACTACATCGAGAAGTACGGATTGTACAAAACTGAATGAGTCAGAAATTGAAAGAAAAATCTTTAAGCCCTGAAGTACAGGCGTCGTCAATATCGTCGCGCGCAGCTGCGGCTATTGGCGATGTGTCTGAGTTTGACGAGCGCATTCAGCGAGTGCTGCACGCTGCCGGAGACAAGAAGGCTCTTGATCCGACGGTGCTAGATCTGCGCGGCATCGCCAGCTTCACTGACTTTTTTGTGATCTTTACCGGCGCCAATCGCCGGCAATGCCAGGCGATTAGCGATGAGATAGTTGAACAGCTAAAGCATCGCGGCACGCCGGCGTCACGCGTCGAAGGCTATCAAAACGCCGAATGGATCCTGGTCGATTACGGCGATTTTTTGGTTCATATTTTCGACGAGAAGGCGCGCCGTTTTTACGATCTTGAGCGCCTTTGGCGCGAGTCGAAGCGCTACGACATCTCGCCGGACCAGATTGGATCTCAGACTTCACAGTTGAAACCTGAGCACGTTCTTTGAGAGCAGAATAGTGAACGAGATCATTGCGTTGTCTGAGGCGATGCGCGCCGCCGTGAATTTGGCGGAGCGCGTGGCAACAACCGACGCCAATGTGTTGGTCACGGGCGAGTCGGGCGCCGGCAAAGACGCGCTCGCGTTTTTCATTCACTCGCGTTCGCTGCGAGTTGGCCAGCCGTTCGTGAAGATCGATTGCGCGACGTTGCCCCCGGATTTGCTCGAGGCGGAGTTGTTCGGCTACGAGCGCGGCGCGTTCACCGGCGCGACTGAAGCAAAGCCGGGCCGGCTTGAATCAGCGCACCGTGGAACCCTGGTGCTGGATGAGATTGCGCATCTTTCGCTCGATTCCCAGGCCAAGCTTCTGCGCGTGATCGAGAATCGTGAGTTCGAAAGACTCGGCGGGCGGAAGACAATCGAGGTCGATGCGCGGTTGATTGCCTTAACTAACGCCGATCTGAAAAATGCGGTCGAGCGCCGCGCGTTTCGCGATGATTTGTTTTATCGACTGAACGTCGTGCAAATAATTGCGCCGCCCCTGCGAGAGCGCAAAGAAGATTTGGACGCGTTGAGCGATGGATTCATTCGCGGTTACGCCGGCAAACATGGGCGCGCCGCCAAGAGATTTTCGAGCGATGCTCGCCGGCTTTTGATGGCTTACGATTTTCCCGGCAACGTTCGCGAGCTGGCAAACATCATTGAGCGCGCAGTGATTGTTTCCAGTGGCAAAGAGATCGAGGCGGCGGATTTACCCGAAGGCGTGCGCATCGCCGCGGCGCTGCGGGAACGGAAGAGTTGCCGGCTGACGCTCGCGGAAGTCGAAGCTGAATACATTCGCGAGACGCTGGCGGCAACGAAGGGCAACAAGACGGAAGCCGCGCGAATTCTCGGGATCAGCCGCAAGAATTTGTACGAGCGGCTGGCGCGGGACAAAGCAGAGGTCAGTGGTCAGAGATCAGAGGTCAGCGAACCACAAGGCGAATCTGACCGCTGATCTCTGACATCTGACCTCTGGCATGAAATTGCGTTTCATCTGGCCGGGCAAGACGAAGGACGAGCATTTGCGCGCGCTCGTAGCGGAATATTTGAAACGGCTGCAACGATTTGTTCGTTGTGAAGTAATCGAAACGCGCGAAGTAGCGGGTTCGAACTCGGCCGGCGTTCAGAAGGAATCGCAACGGATGCTCGATGCGATTCCGGCAAACAGCCTGATGGTGCTGCTGGATTTGCAGGGACGTGAATGGACGTCGCACCAATTGGCCGATGAAGTGCGTGGCTGGGAGAACGATTCAGTTAAAGAAGTTGCAATCGTGATTGGCGGACAGGACGGATTTAGTTCAGAAGTTGCTGAACGCGCGAATCAGCGTTGGCGGCTTTCCCGGCTGACGCTGACGCATGAAATGGCGCGCGTGCTCGTGCTCGAGCAGGTTTATCGCGCCTATACGATCAATCGCGGTTTGCCGTATCAGAAATAGGATTTCAGTGGAGGATTGAACAAGCAGAATGGACAAGAGAAAAGCAAAAACTTATCGAGATAAATTATTGATGCGGCGTGAAGGCCTGGTGGGCCAGGTGCAAGCCGCGGAAGCTTACAGCCGCGAGCGCGATGCCGAGGCAACGCAGGATCCGGCGGACATGGCGGCCAACGCTTACACCAAGGAACTGTTGATGTCGATGTCGACTAACGATCGGCAACTCTTGGAATCGATCGATGCAGCGTTGTATCGAATTGCGGAAGGCGACTATGGATTCTGCGACAATTGTCGCGAGCCGATTCAGGAGAAACGGCTGGAGGCGGTGCCGTGGGCCCAGCATTGCGTCCGTTGCCAGGAATTGAACGAGCGTGGATTGCTGTTGGCTGAGGAAGAATAAATCTTCGTCGACTCAATTCGAACGTGAGATAATCGCGGCCTTCGGCAAACCGAAGGCCGCATTTGTTTGGAGCGCGGGCATCCCTGCCCGCATCGTCACGCCGGAGGCGTGAAATTCAATAGCCGTGGGCGTCGCCCACGGATCCGATTGATGGTAGAAATTCGGTGACCCTGAAAGGGTCAAATGATTCGGTACGATTCGACCCTTACAAGGTCGTGCTTCTGTTCATTGCATTACTCCGGTGGCGTTGCCACCGGCTATTCAAGCTGTCCGCTTCCGCGGACAAGAGGATCGAGAACTCTCTCCGTGCGATTCGCATTCAATGTTTTTAATTCTGCTTACGATGCCGCACTCGCCCTGGTGTATCCGCAATCGTGTGCGGTGTGTGGCCGCAGCGTTGAGTCGCGCCACGATGGCGTGGTCTGCGATGCGTGCTGGAAAGCGACGCGCGTGTTCAGCGAAAGCGATACGTTTTGCTGGAAGTGCGGCGCCTTAAGTCGCGCGCAGATAAAGGAAGAGAAACGCCAGAGTATTCGTTGCGGCAAGTGTGATAACGAAGCATATTCGGCGGCGCGCGCCTGCGGAGCTTACGAAGGCGCTTTACGGGCGACGATTCTTCAATTGAAGCGCGAACGGCATGTGTGTCGCCGCCTGGCTGCGTTAATTCATGACGCCCAACAGCGAGAGCCCCTCAACCGTGCTGACTTGATCGTGCCGGTCCCGCTGCACGCCGATCGGGAACGTGAGCGAGGCTTTAATCAAGCCGTCATCCTCGGCCGTGAACTTTCACGTCTAAGTGGTTTGCCGCTCGACGAACACAGTGTTGTTCGACTCATTCATACTGAGCGCCATCGTGCCGGTATGGACGCGAAGGCGCGCCAACGGAGCGTCGCCGGGGTCTTTGCCGTTCGTCATGCGGATTTAATTGCGGGACGGAGCGTGCTATTGGTTGACGACGTCCTTACGACGGGAGCGACGGTCTCGGCTTGTGCCAGAGCGTTGAAAGGCAGCGGCGCAGACGATGTATTTGTTCTGACGATCGCCAGAGCCTGAAGGCTGTCGGTTCCCACGCCGAAGGCGTGAAATAAAATAGCCAGGGGTAAAGCGACGAAAGTCGCGACACCCCTGGATCACATAGCAATTGATTTCCCAGCCCTGTAAGGGCGAGATAAACGTCGCGCGACTACCATTTTGTTGAAAACTGGAATCGTAGGATAGGATGGGAGTCAGAGCACGATGAAAACAGAAGCATTACCACAGACTGATTCAATTCAAGAGCTGGCTCAGTTCTGGGATACGCATGATGTCACGGACTTTGAAGATGAGTTAGAGGAGGTTACCGAGCCTGTCTTCGAACGGCGTTCTGTGATCGCGTTGGACCTGGACTCCGCAGAAGCGGAAGCCGTGAAGAAATTGGCCGAGTAGGAAGGCGTCGCGGATGCAGAGCTGATTCGCGGGTGGGTGCGCGAGACTATTGCAATCTTGGAGGCCCATGGCAACGCAGAATCACCTCAAAATTCTAAAGGACGGTTGGAGGACATGGCAGGATTGGAGACGAGAACATCCTGACATAATTCCGAATCTAAAGCGGGCCACGCTCAGCGGAGTCGACTTGGTTGACTTTGATCTGACCAGAGTAAATTTTCGCGGCGCTGACCTGAGCTATGCAACTATTGCGGTTACCAGCTTAGCCTACGCTAACTTAGCATCTGCTGACCCCGGCCGAGCAGACGCTGGAATGTCTAATCTTCAAGGAGCAGTTCTATATGAAGCTAAGCTTGGCGAAACACAGTTCGTGGACTCTGATTTGAGAGGCGCAGATTTGCGAGGCGCTTATTGCGCATCAACTAATTTTAGAGGAGCGGATCTAAGAGGTGTTAACTTTAGCGAGGCCTTGTTCAATTATACGATACTCGGTGACGTGGATCTTTCAGGTGCCAAGAACCTTGAATCAGTGATTCACCATACCTATAGCGTATTGGATCATCGAACGATAATTAAGTCGGGATCACTCCCGATCAAGTTCCTGCGGGGGTGTGGTCTGCCCGAAACGCTCATTGAGCATTTTCCCTCAATGCTTACAGGCCCATTCTATTCATGCTTCATCAGCTATTCGAGTGAGGATCATGAGTTCGCGGAACGCCTTTATGCTGACCTTCAAGAGAGGGGAGTTCGCTGCTGGTTTGCTCCCGAGGATCTGAGAATAGGTGACAGCATACGACCGCGAATCGATGAATCCATTCGACTACACGACAAATTGCTCCTCGTTTTGTCCGAGACGTCCATAAACAGCCAGTGGGTAGAACAGGAAGTTGAAACCGCTCTCGCTAAGGAGCGTGAACTCAATGGTCCGGTACTATTCCCCATTCGTACTGATGATGCCGTGATGAGCATAAAAACCGGCTGGCCAGCTCTTGTCAAAAACTCTCGTCACATAGGGGACTTCGAGAAATGGAAAGATGATGATGCGTATCAAAAGTCTTTTGATAGATTGTTGCGTGGCCTCATGACCATCGAATGAGCCAAAGCTCTCAGTCACTTCCTGCTGCGTTGTATCAATCTAGCAGGGGAATATAGAATCCAAATGTCATGTCACAACTCAGAACCCTTTACCCTCCGATCGAACCCTTCGACACTGGCCGTTTGAAGGTGTCGAGCACTCACGAGATTTACTACGAGCAATGCGGCAATCCGAAGGGGAAACCCGTGGTGTTTCTGCACGGTGGTCCAGGCGGCGGCATCACGCCCGAATATCGACAGTTTCACGATCCAAACGCGTATCGCATCGTACTATTTGATCAGCGCGGGTCGGGACAAAGTACGCCGCATGCTTCAATCGAAGAGAACACGACGTGGGATCTCATCTCAGACATCGAGAGGCTGCGCGAACATCTGGGGCTAGAGAAGTGGCAAGTGTTCGGAGGATCGTGGGGCAGCACTCTGTCACTCGCTTATGCTGAAACCCACCCCGATCGCGCCACGGAACTTGTGCTGCGCGGAATCTTTCTCTGCCGGCCGCAGGAAATCAAATGGTTCTATCAGGAAGGATGCAGTTGGATCTTTGCCGACGTTTGGCAAGAGTTCGTGAAGGTGATTCCGGACAATGAACGCGACGACATGGTCAGCGCTTACTATCGCCGTCTGACCAGCGACGATAAGAACGTTCGTTTGGAAGCCGCGCGCGCGTGGTCGATCTGGGAGGGAAGCACTTCGAAGCTCTTTTTTGATCCGGAATCGATCGAGCGGTTTGCCGATCCAACTTTTGCGGAAGCCTTCGCGCGCATCGAATGCCACTACTTCATGAACAACTGTTTCTTTCCGACCGAAAATTATTTGATCGAGAACGTTGGCAAGATTCGTCACGTTCCCGGCGTGATCGTACAGGGGCGCTACGATGTCGTTTGTCCGATGACCAGCGCGTGGGACCTGCATCGCGCCTGGCCTGACGCGGAGTTGCATATCACCCCTGACGCGGGTCACTCGATCATGGAGCCGGGAAATCTGAGCGCGCTGGTCGAGGCGACGGATCGCTTTCGTGGGTGAAATTGGCCACAGATGAACGCGGATTAGACGTATAATAACTTAGAATCGCAATCCAGATCTGCGTTTATCTGCGTGCATCCGCGGTTTCAAACTGGCCCTCCCTTACGGTCGGGCTTCTGACACCGATTTTTGACACTTTCCGCCGCGCTCGCGTAATATCAGCCTCAACCATGAATGCGCGGGTTTTAGTACTGAACGCTTCCTTTGAACCCATCAACGTGTGCACTGAGCGGCGCGCGGTGGTGATGATCTTCAAAGGCGTCGCGCGCATGGAAGAGCACAACGGCCACATGCTGCGCTCGCAAAGAATCGAGATGCACGCGCCCTCGGTCATTCGTCTGACCGAATATCGCCACATTCCGTTTGAGCGTCGCTCGCTTTCGCGCAAGAACATCCTGCTGCGCGATCACTCGTGTTGCCAGTATTGCGGAAAGCAATTTTCGCCCGCCGAGCTGACTCTGGATCATATCGTGCCGCGTTCGCGTGGCGGCGAATCGACCTGGGACAATTTAGTGGCGTGCTGTAAGCGCTGCAATCATCGCAAAGGGAATCGCACGCCGGAAGAATCAGGCATGGACCTCTTGCGGCGGCCGCGCGCGTTTTCGCTCCACGTAAACCGACAAATCATGCGCTACATCGGGCGCGCGGATGAGACGTGGCGCAAATATCTGTTTTATGAATCAGACGGCCACAGCGATTTGTGCGTGCGCGCGTGATGTTTAGAGGCGGGCTACTGCCCGCCAATTTGAAGGAGAACCCCTATGACTATGCTGCTGTTCGCCATAGAAAGCCCGACGATAATTATTCTCGTCGTCGCCGCGATCTTTCTTTTGTTCGGTGGCAGCAAGTTGCCGCAACTCGCCAGGGCGCTGGGCCAAAGCAAGAAAGCATTCAAGGAAGGAATCGACGAGGCTGACGGGAAATCGAGTCCGCAATCGAAGCTCGATGCGGTTGACGACGAAACTTTGTTTGAGGAAGCCCGACGTCGTGCCCAGCAGATGCGAGCGGACGAAGCTAAGAAGATCGAACGATAATTCTGAACCCGGCAAATTAATGAAGCGCCGTTAGGCGCGAAATATTTATAGTCCCGGACTCCAATTGGATCAGCACAGGCGCGAAAGCTTTTCAGCTTTTGCGCCTGTGCTACTTTAAGTTGATGAAGCGGTTTTCTATAAATATTTCGTGCCTCCGGCATGATGACCAGTCGGGATGAACCACGAGATCACTGAACGCGACTTTTCTTTCCCATCACCAGCGTCGCTTTCAACGTCAAGGCAAACTCGCCACTGTGCCGCTCTTCATCAATAATGCGCGAAAGTTCTTGCATCACATTTTCGCGGACGACTTCCGGAATCGGTTGCAACCAGGCGGGTAATAGAAAATCCGCGATCAACGGCGAATTCAGAAACTGCTCTCCCGATTCAAAATCGAACTCTTCGATTGCCGTCCATGACTGCACGTTATCGAGTCCCGCAGCTTCAGCCCACTGCTCTACGTCAGAGACGCTGGGCAAATCTGTGATCAGATGTTCTACGTCGGTGCCATGTTCGTCCGCGCCGGCATTCAGCAGTGCTTCCCAATAGATCGAAAAGAATTCTCCGAAGCTCGACGCCGTCGGTAACCACCACGCAGTCGTGCCGCCTGGTTTGGTTACTCGGACGAGTTCCTCGAGCGCTTGTCTTATACTTCCCGGCAAAGTAAACGAGAAATTTCCGAGCCCCAAATCGAAGTCGTCATCAGCGAACGACAAGGCCTCGGGATTCTCGCGTTGGAACTGAGTTGATTCATGCAGCGCCGCGGCTTTTACGCGCGCGAGTTCCAAACATTCCTCGTTTTCGTCTGCGCAAATGATCGTGAGTTTCTGTCCGCCGCGTTCCTGCAAAGCGAGCGCATGACTGCCGGCGCCCGCTTCTACATAAAGCACACGCCCTTCTTTGGGAAGGTTAACGTGCTTATCCACAAGCTCAGCAAACCGTTCGCCCCAATCCGTGGCGATGTAGAGATCGTGGAGGAAGGCCAGTTCCTTTTGGGACTTCGTCGTCATGAAATGAAATTAACCACAAAGGACACAGAGGAGGCTAAACTAAATTGAAAAATAAAAATTGAAAACTGCAAATTACAAATTGACCTCCTGCCTTCTGCTTACTGCCTACTGGTTCTCCTCTGTGTCCTCTGTGGTTCGATCTTCCTTGAAATAGATTCTTCCTCTCAACTTCTCCGGCAGACACGACATCTCTTCCTTGGCTGCGGTGTCTTTGTGTACGTAACGATATTCTTTGCCGTAGCCGAGATGCTTCATAAGAGGGGTCGGAGCGTTCCGTAAGTGCAAAGGTACAGGTTCGCGCGAAGTCTCGGTTGCATCCTTATGCGCGGCGGAATAAGCACGCAAAACAGCGTTCGACTTCGGCGCGCGCGCGAGATAGATCGTCGCTTGCGTCAGGGGAAACAAACCTTCCGGCATCCCGATCAGTTGCACGATGTCGGCCGCCGCCGCCGCCTGCACCATTGCCTGAGGATCTGCGAGGCCGACGTCCTCGGAAGCAAGAATGCAGAGCCGCCGCGCGATGAATACTGGGTCCGCGCCTCCCTCGATCATTCTTGCGAGCCAATAGAGCGAAGCGTTCACATCCGAGTTGCGAAGTGATTTGATTAGCGCGGACGCCAGGTTGTAATGTTCTTCGCCACCTTTGTCGTAAGCAAACTGAGCTCGGCCCAGTGATTCGATCAATGTGTCGCCTGTTACCGATCTAACACCTCGGTTATCCGGCTGAGTTGCGTTGACCGCAGCTTCCAATGAAGCGAGTGCCACGCGCGCATCTCCGCCGGACGAATGAGCCAGCCGTGCGATCAGCTCGTCCGAAAGTTCCACATTGAAGCTTGCCAGCCCTCGTTCTTCATCCGACAACGCGCGGCGAATGATGGTTTCGATTTCGCTTTCATCGAGTGGATTCAACACCAACACCCGACTGCGTGAGAGCAGCGCGCTGATAACTTCAAACGAAGGATTCTCAGTCGTTGCGCCGACCATGATCACAGTTCCATCTTCGACTGCGGGAAGCAGAGCATCCTGCTGTGCTTTGTTGAAGCGATGAATTTCGTCGATGAACAGAATCGTTCGACGCCCTCGCTGTCGCGCGAGCCGCGCATTGCCAATTGCGCCGCGCAACTCTTTGACTCCCGAAAACACGGCGGACAGAGCTACGAATTCCGCGTCCGTTCTTTCCGCAAGCAAACGTGCCAGTGTCGTCTTACCCGTTCCCGGCGGACCCCAAAGAATCAATGAAGGCAACACCACGCCGGTTTCGATCAGGCGGCGCAAAACTCGTCCTTCGCCGACCAGTTGTTCCTGTCCGACGAACTCATGAAGTGAGCGCGGCCGCATGCGCTCTGGCAGCGGGGCAGCAATGCTGGGCTCAGACATTTCGGGGAATAAAGTTGTCGACCTTTTCTGCGGCATGAATTTCCAATCAGCCTATCACAATCGCAATTGACCGGCATCCCGGCCAGTTTCCGATCAAAAAGGCTTTGCTTCACGGAACTCATGTCGGATAATGCGCGCGATCAAACACGCCGTGGAGGTGCAACCAATGCCTGAATTCGCCTCGATGTCTCGTCGACGGTTCGCGCAATTGTTCGGAGCCGGAGCCGCAACGCTGGTGGCTCGGCCGGATGCTTCTTTCGCTAATCAGTTATTTGCTGAGCACTCATTCGGAGCATCTACGTCGCCCATTGTTCGGCTCAGTTCAAATGAGAATCCGTATGGCCCATCGCCGACGGCGCTCAAAGCGATGAGCGATGCGTTTTCGTTGGCGTGGCGTTATCCGGATGAACATACGGAAATTTTGATCGACACGATTGCTAAGCTGAACGGCGTTGGTCGAGAACAGATTTTGTTGGGCGATGGCTCGGGCGAAATTTTGAAAGTTTGCGCGTCGGCCTTCACTGGCCCAATGACGAATGATAATCGCGCAGTCGAGTTAGCGCGGCCGACACGAGGACCTGCCTTAACCTTTGTGCCGGGTCGCGGAAGGATGATCGTCGCAGAGCCGACCTTTGAAGCGATTCTGAATCATGCGCGCATTAATCGAGCCGAAGTCGTCAAGGTTCCGCTTACCAGCACGTACGCTCACGATCTGCCGAAGATGCTGGCTGCCGTGAACGAAGGTCTCGTTTACGTTTGCAATCCAAACAATCCGACGGCCAGCATTACACCAAAAAAAGATCTCCGCGACTTCATTACAAACGCGCCGAAGGAGACGATGATCCTCGTTGACGAAGCATATTTTCACTACGCTGATAGCCCTGATTACGAAAGCGTAATGCCTCTGGTAAAGGATCATCCAAATTTGATCGTCGCGCGCACCTTTTCGAAGATTTATGGAATGGCGGGTCTACGTTGCGGGTACTGCATTGCGCAGACTGAAACGATTAAGCGGATGCTGCCGCATCAAACCTGGGACAGCGTAAACATTATGGCGGTCGTCGCGGCCATCGCCAGTCTGAACGATCCCGATCAAGTTCCCCACGGGCGCAAGCTTAACGGGCAGACAAAACAATTCGTGATTTCTGAACTGAACCAACTGGGATTTCAACAGATTCCATCGCAGGCGAACTTCATGATGATCGACGTGAAGCGTCCGGTGCAACCGCTGATTAGCGCGCTGAATAAACGCAACGTGCAAGTCGGCCGGTTGTTTCCCGCGCTGCCGACGCACCTGCGCGTAACTATCGGCAAGCAAGCTGAAATGGAAACTTTCCTAAACGCTTTCCGCGAAGTGACTCGAGCGGCCTAGTGCGCTGACAACGGTTGCTCAACCATCTACAATACCTCGGATGATATCGGCCCAAACAGCGCGGCGCGCGGTGTGGCTGCCACTATGGCAATTGCCTCGCCGTTTGGATCTGATCGTCTCGCTAACGAAACGCGAATTGGCCGCGCGCTATCGTGGTTCGATCCTTGGAATCGTTTGGGCGCTGTTAACACCGATCGTGATGATCGCAATCTTTACCGTCATCTTCGCTGGGATCTTCAAAGCAAAATTCGGCAGCAACAGCTCGCAGTGGGACTACGCACTGTACCTTTTCTGCGGGCTGCTACCGTGGAACGCCTTTCAAGAATCGCTGCAACTCTCTGCCGGCACGATCGTCGCCCACGCCAATCTGGTTAAGCGCGTGATATTTCCGCTGGAGGCGTTGCCGGTGTCGCTCTCGCTGGCAGCGGCAATCAATCAGTTGTTCGGAACGATGGTCTTAGTCGTGGCGATCGCGATCCTGCGGCGAGAGTTTCACGCCACAATCCTCTTTCTACCGCTGATTCTAATTCCGCAATTGATTGCAACGTTCGGGCTCGCTTGGCTGGTAGCTTCGCTCGGAGTTTTCATTCGCGACATCGTGCAGGGAATTGCTCTCGTTTTGATGGCTTGGATGTACCTGACGCCGATTATTTATCCGGAGTCACTCGTGCCCGCGGCGTATCGCGGCATCATTAACGTGAATCCGTTCACACCTCTTGTGCGAAATTACCGCCGCGTGCTGATCGAAGGGTCGTCGCCGGACTGGTCTGGACTTGCATATTTCTCAGCGTTCGCGCTGCTCAGCTTCCTTTTTGGCTACTGGTGGTTTGCCCGCACGCGCAAGAATTTTGCGGATGTAATCTAGCAAAAAGTCTAACAAAATCGGCGGTTTAGACCACGTTTGTCTTGGAAAAACTTCGTTGACACCGCTCTGTGAGCGTGTTAAGTTTAGAAGTGCCGCTCAGCTCCGAAGCGGCTCTCAGACACACTGAGAACCGAATCATCCTCGTAAGGCGATCGGCATTCAACCTCGCCGCAAATTCATTCCGCTGACTCTGGAAAATGGCAATCGATAAGGTAAAGACTCTGCGTGCGGCTGAGAAGTACCTCGAAATGGGGAAAATTCCGGCGGCCGTGAAGGAGTACTGCAAAATCGTCGACAGCGAGCCGGACGATTACAGCACCCTCAACATTCTTGGCGATCTTCATGCTCGCGTCGGCAGTAAGGCCGAGGCGATAGCATGTTTTCGTCGCATCGCCGATCACTATCGTGAACAGGAATTCGGGTCGAAGGCGATCGCGATGTTCAAGAAGATCGATCGGCTGGCTCCGAACGATGTCGAGATCGCGATGAGTCTGGCTGATCTTTATTCGCAGCAGGATCTGATCGTCGAGGCACGCGCGCATTACCTGATGGTGGCGAACGCTCACGCCAAATCAGGAGCCACGCAGGCCGGACTGGAAGTGCTGCGCAAGATAGCCGATCTCGATCCGCAAAACACCGAAGTTCGAAACAAGCTCGCCGACGGTTATCTGAAAGAAGGCATGAAGAAAGAGGCCGCCGCCTCTTTCACAGTCGCGGCTCACACTTTGTTGGCGCGCGGATCGTTGGATGAAGCGCTGGACGTTTTTGCCAAATCTCTGGATCTGGAGCCCGCCGATCACGCAACGCTGGAAGGATTACTGGCAGCGCACACGGCGCGCGGGACAGCTGACGAAGCGGCAGAGATCATCGGGCGCGCCGCACAGGATCATCCCGACGATGCCGATCTGACTTCGCTCCTCGCGCGCGCATACATTGAAGCTGAAGATCCTGAACTCGCTGAGTCGGCAACGATCACATTGATCGCGAAAGAGCCGTCCGCCTACCTGCGGCTGATCGAGGTGGCGCGCCTGTTCATGGGATCGGACAAAATTGAAGATGCGATACGAGTGGCCGAATCGATATCAGAGCAGACGTTGGCTGAGGGCCACGATGCCGAGTTGCGGGAATTATTGAACGAGTTGTTGACATGTGACTCGGACAACGTTCCGGCACTGCGACTGTTGGTCGACGCATATTCGTTGCGCCGCGATTCTGAGAATTTGAAAGCCGCGCTCGAGCGACTCGCCGAGGCGGCGCAAGCTGCCGGTTTAGCCGCGGACGAACGGCACGCCCTGACGCAGTTGGTGCGCTTGACGCCGGAAGATGGTGATCTTGTCGAACGGCTGAATCAACTTGGTGGGCCGGAAGAGGATGTTGTTGATGAAGGGTTAACGGTGGAGTCCGAGTCGTCCGTTCCATCTGAACCACAGCCGATCCCGTCGTTCGAAGAGGAATTTGCGTTTGAGTCTCAATCTGATGCTTCAACCAGTGAGAGTCAATTGAAGTCTGCTAATGACCCATCGAGTGAAGTGCCTCACGAGAAAGTCGACGGGATGGAAATCGAGCGCGGCTTTGCGTTCGAAGGACATGCAGAAGACAAGGTCAATTCACAAGTTGCATCCACGAATCGAAGTGCAGATTCGGATCGACATGACGCGATCAGAAAGCAGGAGTTAGAGAGTGTCGACTTCTATATTGAGCAGGGCTATGTCGACATCGCGGTTGATACGTTGAATCTTCTGGAAAATCAGTTTGGAGCGCATACCGATATTGATGCGCGTCGCCAGAAGCTTAACCTATCAACTGATTCCGAGGCGGAAGTTGCTCAGTCTGCGCCTGACCTGGAACCTCTCGAATTGAGCATTGACGAAGATTTCTCGTTGAGTTCTTTGGACGCACCTAAGACGGCCTCGTCTGCGCCCGCAAAAGTGATCGATCCTGGATTGGCAGAAGTATTCGAGGAATACCGCGTATCCGCCGAAGTCGGATCGGCAAGCAATGGTGATTACGAAACGCACTACAACCTGGGTCTGGCTTACAAAGAGATGGATTTGTTCGAGGAAGCGCTGGAAGAATTCCAGATCGCAATTAGTCTGGTCTCGCCCGATGACGGCTCTTCGCGATACGTGCAGTGCTGCAATCTGTTGGCTCACTGTTTCATGCAGAAGAGTGTGCCGCAGCTTGCTGTGAAATGGCTGAACAAAGGTCTGAGCGCGCCGAACGTTTCCGAAGACGAACGACAAGCTCTGCGATTCGAGCTGGCCGCCGCGCACGAGCAAGCGGGTGATTTGAATCAGGCGATAGATTTGTTCACTGAAGTCTACGGAATGAACGTATCGTATCGCGGAGTCAACGAAAGATTGCGCGCGTTACAATCGCGAATGGCCCAGTAAAGCATCGCCAGGCAGACTAATCGATACCACAGAGCTAAGACAGAATCTTAGCTTTGTGGTATTTTTGTTTTCCAGGAAAGTGAAACTATGTCTTCCCGGCTATCGGTAATCTTTTACATTATTTTGTGCGTCGAGATCGGCGTCGTGCTGACGGTGCTGCCGTGGGTGCCGCACGGATTCTTTGGCCTCAGCGATTGGGGCAACAATTATTTTCTGCTGCTCGCATCGCGAAAAGTTGGTTTTGGCGTGCAAAGATTTATCGCCTCCGGCTGGGTCCGCGGCGCCGTTTCCGGTATCGGTATCCTGAATTTGGGCATGGGATTCTGGGAGTTGATAAATTTCCGTAAGACAGTCCGCGCGCTGGACGCCGGACTGCCATATGTGGAAAGCTCGCGGCAGACTACAACGCCGAGCGTTTCGACCAATGCCGCTCAATCTGTCAAGACCGATCCTTTATCTGATTACCCGCGGCGCAACCACTGAAGCGACGACGCCTGACAGTTCTGAATTCCGCGACATCCTCGTCCTAATTTCATCTGCTGTTGACGCGGGCATCGATCTGATTCAAGTCAGGGAAAAAAACCTGACCGCGCGAGCCTTGTTCGAATTAGTTTCGCGGGCCCTTGAAATTACTCTTGGCACGTCGACACGATTGTTGGTAAACGATCGCGCCGACATTGCAGCAGGCGCCGGTGCTGATGGTGTTCATTTGACCACACGATCGATCAATGCGGCGGCGATCCGAAGGACCTTTGGCAAAGAGTTTCTGATCGGAGCTTCGACGCATTCCCTGGCTGAAGCGATCGTTGCGTGCGAATCGGCTGCGGACTTTGTCGTGCTTGGACCAATCTACAAAACGAAATCAAAGGAGCAATATGGAGCACCACTCGGATTATCGGAGTTGTCCGAAGTAGCTCGCGCGCTCGATCGATTTCCCGTGATAGCGCTCGGCGGAATTTCTGCTGACAATGCCTGGGATTGTTTGGACGCGGGTGCGGCGGGCATTGCCGGGATCAGTCTGTTCGGTGCGCCGGAAAATTTGAAGCACGTTGTTAGCCTGGTGCAAAAATCCGCGAAAGGAGCTTAGCGATGACAAATAAATTCAACAGCCGGACGCGATGGCGTGAAAAGCTGGAAAAGCAACAAGACCCTAAAGTCGTGAAGATTCCACCGAAGATGTCTCGATTTGGGAAAGGCACAATGCTGATTCCAACGCCTAAACTCGTCGACGATCTGCTTCGCAAAGTACGGAAAGGTAAACTCGTTGTTGTGAGCGAACTGAGACGAAGGCTCGCCGCAGATTTTGCATCTGACGTAACGTGCCCGCTTACGACCGGCATCTTTCTGCGGATCGCCGCGGAAGCTGCTGAGGAAGATCGAGCGAACGGACGCAAACGAATCACACCTTACTGGCGAGTGGTGAAAGACGACGGCAGTTTGAATCCGAAGTTTCCTGGCGGCGTCGACAATCAAGCTCGTTATCTGCGAGGCGAGGGCTTCACCATCAATTACAAAAGCAAGACACCGCGAGTCGAAGGATTCGAACGGCGTCTGATGAGCTTGAGCTGAGAGAATGACTGTCACCTCCGAACGCAGCGACCGTCCCGCAGTTCTCACGGTCGCCGGCTTTGATCCGTCGGGCGGCGCGGGCATCATCGCCGATGTCCGCACGTTCGTGCATTTCGGTTGCCGGCCCACAGCCGCGATCACTTCGCTGACTTTTCAAAACTCACTAGGCGTGTTCGGCGCGATTCACGAAAGCGCCGCCTCGTTGCGTGCGCAGATTCTTCCCATCGTTGAGGAACACCAAGTTGCCGCCGTCAAGATCGGCATGTTGCCGACGGCGGAACTTGTCGGCGAGGTGGTGCGACTGATTCAGGAAGGGAACTTGCCCGCTCCAGTTGTCGATCCTGTGTTTGAATCTTCTTCGGGCCATCGATTGATTGAAGATGCTGCCGCCGAACTACTCATGCGCGAGTTGCTGCCGCTGGCCCGTCTGGTCACACCAAACATTCCGGAAGCAGAAAAGCTTGCGGGCTTGAATGTGGAGGACGACGAAAATATGCGGCAAGCCTTCGCGCGGATTCGTGAACTTGGCCCACGTGCAGTCCTGATTAAGGGCGGACACTTGAGACGGGAGTCAGGAGCCAGGAGTCAGGAATCAGGAGCAAGCACAAGCGAGGCGATCGATATTCTAGACGATGATGGTCAAGTCACGGTCTTTCGCGGCGATTGGATCGATGCGCAGCCGGTGCGAGGGACCGGCTGCATGTTGTCAGCAGCGATCGCGGCGAGTCTGGCGGGCGGCTCTAATTTGAAAGATGCAATCGCTGCCGCCAAACAGTTCGTCGCTGCCGAAATTCAAAACTCAACATTCAAAATTCAAGACTGACCTATTCTTCGATCGAGACTTTCTCCATCTTCACTTCAGACGTCGGTCGATCGCCGCTATCTGTTTTGGTAGTCGCGATCGCATTCACCACGTCCTGGCCTTCGGTCACGCGACCGAAGATCGTGTAATTCGGCGGCAACGGATAATCGACGTGCATGATAAAGAACTGCGATCCATTCGTGTTTGGACCAGCGTTGGCCATGGCGACCGTTCCGGCTTTGTATCCGCGACGATAAACATCCGACGACGGATTGATCTCGTCATTGAATTTGCCGCCCCAGGCTGATTGTCCACCGCGTCCCGTGCCCGTCGGATCGCCGCCCTGGATCATGAAGCCGTTGATACATCGATGAAAGATCACGCCGTCGTAGTAGCCTTTCTCGGCCAGCAAGCGAAAGTTCTCAGTTGTCTTCGGCGCGTCCTGTTCCAATAACTCAAATTTGATCGTGCCTTTATTGGTTTGAATGTTTGCGGTGCGATTTGGCATTTAGTCTCATCCTTTGCGAATTTTATTTGATAACAGCTTAACCCGCAGAGACTGCAAAGGTCACGCAGAGGCAGCGTGTCAGAAGCCTGACCGTAAGGGAGGGCAACTCTCTAAGGGCGCACCGTTCGCGTGACCTGCACGTCATGCCAGTTGCCCTCCCTTACGGTCGGGCTTCTGACACCGCAAAAATCCCGCTCCACCTGACGGATTTCACTGCAAGCGGCTATGATGGTCAACGCAAATTGCTGAAAGGAACCCAACAAAACAATGAATGTCACGCATCTTGAATGTGCCGCGTGCGGTCTCAGGCACGAGGCACGAAGGTTGCACAATCTCTGCACGGAATGTGGAAAGCCACTGCTGGTTCGCTATGACCTGGAGCGGGCCAAAGCTTCTTTGACAAAAGAAAGTTTGAGTGGCCGAAGGACGGATTTATGGAGATATCGGGAAGTCCTGCCCGTGGACGGCGACGAGAACGTGACGAGTTTAGGCGAAGGATACACGCCGCTCGTGCATGCATCGCGTCTCGGCGAGCAGCTTGGGTTGAACGAGCTTTACATCAAGGACGAGGGACAGAACCCCACGCAGAGTTTCAAGGCGCGCGGCATGACCGCAGCTGTTTCGATGGCGAAAGAGTTGGGTGTTGAGAAGCTGGCCGTGCCCTCAGCCGGCAATGCCGCGGGCGCGTTGGCCGCGTATGCTGCGCGCGCGGGAATGGAAGCGCACATCTTTATGCCGAAAGACACGCCGCGCGCAAATGTGATCGAATGCGAACAGACCGGCGCGCACGTGACTTTGATGGATGGATTGATTACGGATTGCGGCGCAGAAGTCGGCCGACGAAAAGAAGCCGAAGGTTGGTTCGACGTTTCGACTTTGAAAGAGCCTTATCGCATCGAAGGCAAGAAGACGATGGGTTATGAACTCGGCGAGCAATTCAACTGGAAATTGCCCGATGTGATTATTTATCCAACCGGCGGCGGCACCGGCTTGATTGGAATGTGGAAAGCTTTTGACGAGATGGAACAGATGGGTTGGATCGGATCAAAGCGGCCGCGCATGGTAACTGTCCAAGCATCCGGATGCGCGCCGATCGTCCGAGCGTTTGAAGCAGGGAAGAGATTCGCAGATGAATTTCCGAACGCGCACACCACTGCGTCAGGTCTGCGCGTGCCGAAAGCCATCGGAGATTTTCTGATAATTGATGCCCTGCGTGCTTCAGGCGGGACTGCAATCGCAGTGACTGATGAAGAATTGATCGACGCTACGAAAGAAATTGGATCGGCGGAAGGAATATTTTGCGCGCCCGAAGGGGCTGCTTGTTTGCCGGCGCTAAGGAAGTTGATGAACGACGGCTCAGTGAAATCAACTGATCGCGTCGTGCTGTTCAATACCGGAAGTGGTGTGAAATATCTTGAAAGCTTTTCGAGTTGAAACGGAGTGCGGCTTGCCGCCCGATGTGCGGAAAGGCTTTGCCTTTCCGGCGCTCCTAGAGCGAGAACCAGGAGGCTGTGCCTCCATTGAAATTGGCTTTAACGAAATTGGGCGTAGCCCCTGCTAACTAAAAGGAAACACCGGTAAGGCAGAGCCTTACCGCACATCAGACGGCATAGCCGCGAGAGATTTGAGGTCGAATGAAAACCCAAGAATTTATCGCAATTCTTTTCCTGCTGTTTGCACCATGCGCTGCCGTGGCGCAATCAAGCGCACCGGCGCCTTGGCTCAACGAAACCGAAAGAGCGAGATTCGAAACGTTGCGCGTTGCCGGATCGGAAGCACTCTTCAATCTCGATTACGAAGCAGCGCGCAAGAATTTCAAAGAGATGGCGACGGCGTTTCCGAACTATCCGGCCGGACCGCAGTTTCTCGCGGACACGCTATGGGCGGAAACGCTTTATCAATCGCGGCGGTTGCAGTCTTCGCTTTACGGCGACGATGACACGTTCTATTCGACAGGCGACGACAAACCTGATCCGAAGGTTGTCGATCAGTTTCGATCGCTTACGCGCCAGGCACGTCTGCTTACCGAAGCCAGGATGAAACTGTATCCGAAGGATATCGAAGCGCTTTATTTCATGGGCGCAATCGAAGGATTGAAGGCTTCGTTCGAAGAAGCTGTCGAGCGGCGGCACTTCGCGGCTTTGAAAGATGGATCCGACGCGGTCGATAAGCATCGCGACGTGATCAAGCTCGATCCAAATTACCACGATGCTGAAATCACGATCGGTTTATATGACTACACGGTTGGCGCGTTGCCGCTGCCGGCGAAACTGATCGCCGGCGTGGTTGGATTTCGAGGTTCGAAGAAGCGCGGACTGGCGACACTCGAGCGCGTGGCGAAAGAAGGCCGATGGATTCACGACGAAGCCAAGACTCTGTTGATTGTGCTGTATACGCGCGAGAAAAGATTTGGCGAAGCTGCTGCCTACGCGCGCGAGTTGGCCGCGAAGTATCCGCGCAACTACCTCTATCGTCTGGAAGCTGCGGACGCGCTGGTGTCGCAAGCCGCGCTTGATCGCAAAGCAAATCCAACGGCGGCAACTTCGGCGGTGGAGACTGAAGCCTTCGCGACGTTTGAATCTTTGCTAAGAGACAAATCAGTTCGTGAGACGGCTTCTCAGCAGTTCGATCTCATTCATTTCAAGTACGGCGAAGCCTTGATGACGGCCGGCGAGTACGAACATGCAGTGAAAGAATTTTTGGCATCGGCGGACGCTCCCGGTGCGCAACAGGGCCTGGCGACGATGGCCCATCTGTATGCGGCTCGCGCTTTAGACTTAGCCGGGAAACGAAACGATGCGTTGACGCAGTACCGAGCGGTGCTTGCGCGTCCGAATGTTTACGACGCGCATGACCAGGCGCAGTCGGGATTAAAGGAAGCGTACAAGAGGAAGGTGACTTAGAACACAAGGCATTGCAAAATGAAAATTGAAAAATGCAAATTGCGAATTGTTGCTGCTCTTATTAAGAGCGAAATTTGAAGTTTTCAGTTTGCAATTCTCAATTTTCAATTCTGCTTGCCGCGCACCTTCTGTGTATATTTCTCAAACACAAACCCAAGTGTCTTGTAGATCAGCTTCGCGCAGAGAAACGCTGAAGCGTTCTGCCCCTCGACATACGAATACTCAGTCAAATCCATTCCCACGACGTTTCGTTTGCGCGCCAGCGTGCGGATCAAACCAATCGTTTCGTACCAACCGAGGCCGCCCGGCTCAGGAGTCCCGGTTGCCGACACCAGCGATGGATCAAGCCCATCGATGTCGATCGTGAGATAGACATTGTCAGTCAGACCTTCGATCGCGTCGTCCCACCAATCGTCGCGCCCGACGATGTCTCTGGCCCAAAAGATTCGCGTCGGCAGATCATCGATCACCCGCGCCTCATCAACTGAGATCGAACGAATGCCGACTTGCACGGCGGGAATGCGCAAGTCTTTGACGACGCGTGCCATGATCGAGGCGTGTGAGTAGGGCGTGCCGTCGTAGCTGTCGCGCAAATCCGCATGCGCGTCGATTTGCAGCACGGACAGATCGGAATACTTTTCGGCGTGAGCGCGGATGACGGGCGCGCTGACCGAATGCTCGCCGCCGATCATCGTGACGAACTTTCCGCTCGCGACTAATTCGTTTGCGCGATCGTAGACCGAGTTCATCATTCGCTCGGGTGGATCGATCGACGGTGATTCCGCCAGCGTGTGAATGCCCAGCTGGTAAACTTCGGCGTCAGTCTCTTCGTCATAGAGTTCCATGTTGCGCGACGCATCGATGATCGCAGCCGCACCTTTGCCCGTGCCCCCGCCATACGAAACGGTGCCTTCGTAGGCGATTGGCCAGACCAAAATTCGCGCGTGATCAAAACTGGAAAATTCCTCTTCGGCAATGCCGCCAAAGTTCATTGGAAGAGACTGTGATTCAGACATGCGTGGGAGTTTAGCTAAGGTAATGGAGAGAAGCCACTCTAAATCTTGAAGCTCGAACCCTCCTCAAGAGCCCAATTCCTCGGATTTGCCGAAAGGTTGTTAGGCCAGTGCCTTTAGCATTGGATCGGGCTAACTGAATTTCTTTGCGGTGGGACCAGTCGTAAAACCGATGGTCTAATAACCCCTTCGGGGAAGTCCCCGAACGCGAAATATTGAGGGCTCGATGATTCGCATCTTGAAAATCTATTGACTTTTCGCCTCCCTGCTAATATCTTGCGCGCTAATTCAAGCAGGCTGAATCTCACGAGCCTCTGCCTTTCATTCGCATACTCGCTATTTCAGCCTCGAACCAAGGGTCGACGAATTGCAGTTTTTCCACGGTCTCTTTTCAGGGGGGAGTCCCAACATGAGTCAATTTAAAGAACTGACCACCGATGAGGCACTTGAGCTATTTCGCACTAACTCGGCGTTTCGAGGCGACATCGCCGACTGGCTCATCACAGATCCATTGGGGTCGGGCGCGAAAGTCTTCGAGGCGAAGCTCCCGCCGGTGAATATGCATCGTAAGCTTGGACCAATCAAGTGGAAAACTCGCCTGAGTTTCTCGACCTCAGCCCCCAGTTTCTCTGACCTGCGATTTAAGAGCGCCAGGAATCCGCCTTCAACTTGCAAGTTGGAAGAACTTGGAGAGGAGGCAGTCATACTTGTAGTCAAACAGTTCCCCGAGGTTGCGGACGGCGTGAACATAACCGTCGAGGCGAGCGGAATTGGTAAGTTTATCGAGGGGAATAATCTTGGCAAGGGCGAACAGGACCAGTGCATCTTCATTTGGCGCTTCAAGGTAATCGATCCTGCCGAGATGGTCGGATGGTATGACCCGGGACAACTAGCGCAGACTGCAATCAACGTAGCCATCTCAACGATCTTTGGACGCAACGCGGACTATCGCACTACGGAAGCATTAGCCGCAAGGTCGAATGACGAGGATCCTGACACGGAACCAGAACCCTTAGTCGATGGTGTTTTTGACTACAGTAAGAGGGACGACCTGTGGATTGACTATGTTGCTGATACCGGCGATGGATGGAACTCGACCTACACGGTCGCCTATCACATCAGTCAACCGCAGTTGCCTGTTGCACCGAACGAGTCCATCCCGCGCGGCCACGTTCTTATCTTTGGGGGTGATGAAGTCTATCCCACCTCGAGTCGGCCCGTTTACCGACAACGGCTGATCGATGCGTACGAAGCGGCGCTACCTGAAACGGGTGAGCCTTATCCGCACGTGTTCGCTGTTCCCGGAAATCACGATTGGTACGACAGCCTGGTTTCGTTCACACGTTTGTTCTGCCAGCAACGCTGGTTCGCAGGTTGGAAGACGCGCCAGAATCGCAGTTATTTTGCCCTGAAGCTGCCACATAACTGGTGGCTGATCGGGACCGATGTCCAGTTGGATTCGGATATCGATCTTCCGCAGGTAAACTACTTCAAAAGTGTCGCGGCGAGAATGACGAAGGACGATCGAATTATCCTGTGCACGGCTGAACCGCATTGGATTTACGACAAGCTGCTGAAAAAATACGACAACCAGATCAACGAGAACAATCTGGCCTTCCTGGAAGAGAATATCTTTTGTCGAAAGATTCAGGTCTTCCTCTCCGGTGATCTCCATCACTATCGCCGGCATGCAACAATATCTGGTCAGCAAAAGATCACCGCCGGCGGTGGAGGCGCCTTCATGCATCCCACGCACGGCGGCGACGTCAGCGAGCTTAGAAACGGCTATGATTTACAGAAGTCTTTTCCGTCGCGGGGAACCTCCAGCAAGTTAACGTTCAGGAACCTCGGCTTCGTTGTCTCTAACCTGAAATTCGGGGTTCTTACGGCGGTGCTTTATACCCTGACCTGCTGGTCAGTCATGGCGCCCATTGGCGCCGTCAGACATTTCTTGCCCGCGCTGCAAACGGTGATCGCGACCGCCATTACGACCCCCCTCGCCGTTTTTTGGATCGTGCTCGTATTTGCCGGCTTCCTCCTGTTTACCGATACGTATTCAAAGTGGTATCGATGGATCGCCGGACCACTCCATGGAGTGGCGCACCTCACCGCCACTTTCTTTATCGGCTGGTTTGCGACTTACGTGGGCGTAAGCTGGTACCATCTGCGGTTTGGCAGCGTTCGGCAATTGTTGATAGCGGCTGCCATCATTGTCACGCTAGGCTGGATTGTCGGTTCGACGGTCATGGGAATTTATCTTTTGATCTCGCTGAATGGGTTCAAGCGCCACGCGAACGAGACGTTCTCAGCTCTGGCGATTCAGGACTGGAAGAATTTCCTGCGGCTGAATATCGACTCCCGCGGTTACCTGACTATTTATCCCTTCGGTATTCGTCGCGTGGCGCGTAAGTGGAAGCGTTCTGAGAATTCGAGCGGATCGCTCGTTCTTCCAAATGACGAAAAGGCGAGCGCGCCGGGGCTGATCGAAGAGCCGATTGTGATTCAGTCCTCACCCGGAGATGGAACTATTCGTCCGCCGAAGCCATGGATATTTGCCAAGGAGTGAGCAACGAGACATGGAAGTAAAGTTCAACCGACTAGGTGATTTGCGATTCGTTCGGAGAGCGCGCTGATCGTCGCGGACGGATTCACTGATAGCGCGGTGGGAATGATCGATCCGTCCGACACATAAAGGTTCGGATAATTCCAAACCTCGCCGAACTCGTTGACGACGCCTTCCGCTTGGTCGTCAGACATGGAGCAACCCCCGAGCGGATGCGCGGTCAGAAGCTTTCGCCAGGGCCAGCCCCACAGCACGCTCGGCATGTACTTGCCGCCGATTCCTTTACTCATTTCTTTCAGCGCCGCTTCCATCTGATGGAACATCTTGCGACTGCGGCGCACGTTCCAATCGATTTCAATATTGCCCTCCGACAATTGCATACGGCCGTCCGCGGCGTCCGTTCCCATACCGAGATAAGGCAGAAACTTTGGCGTCACGCCGCCCTTGAATAATTTGTCTGCGCCGTCGGTAAAAGCCGAGCCGTGATCCAGACCGATCGTCCGCATCAGGTATTTCTTAAAGAACAGCGAAAGGTTCTTGAGCCGGCGCGGCACCGGCAGTGCGCTCTCCAGATACCACAGAAACGGATCGGGAAAGCCCAGATCCTGAATCATGATCCTATTGTCCGGCGTCGAAGCGTCGATGGCCGCGGTGATGCTTGGCCCGCAACCCGGATCGATTTCGCGATTCGCTTCTAGTGAGCCGGCCAAAAGGAAATCACCGTTGCCCGAGAACTTCTTGCCGAGCGCCGGACTCAGGTTAGGCATAGTCTTATGCAGATCGCGACAACGCAAAAGAATCTCGGTCGAGCCCAACGACCCTGCTGAAATTATTACTTTTCGTCCAATGACCGAACCCGGTTGTGAGAGTGGATCGGGCTTGGCATTGTGATCGAATCTGGCCCCGTCGACCGTGAGTGGCTGCGATTCGGCGGTCTCGAGATCGAACTGGCGGAAGTGCACACGATAGCCATTCACTTCCACCGGATCGATGGGCTCGATCTTCTCGACTTGATGCAGCGGGTAGACTTCGGCTCCATTCTGCTCGGCGAGCGGAATGTAGTTGAGATCGAGGGTGTTCTTTGCGTGAACGTGACAGCCAAGCATGCAGTTGCCGCAGTAAACACAGCCGTCCTGCACGATGCCCTGGCGGTTAACTTTTTCCGGGCCGGTGTAAACGCAAATCTCCATCAGTTCGGGTTTACGTCCGGCGTTTTGCGCCGCGGCGATGAACGCCTCGGTGCGGGGTGGCATGTCGCGGTCGGCAGGCGGGGTCAGCTGACGCGCTTCCAACATGTCGCGGGCCTTGTCATAGAAAGGATCGAGAATGTCGCGCTTGACGCCGCGAGGCCAACGGGGGTCTTCGAAGATTTCTTTGGGAGTGCGAATGTGAACGTTAAAGTAAACCAGCGAGCCGCCGCCGACGCCGCTCGCCTGGATCACATCGATATTTTCGAACGCGCGATAATCAAGCAAACCGAGATCTTTGTAATTCCAGAACGAGCGCGCGACCTGGCCTGTGGTGCGTGGAAAATCTTTTTTGCCCCAACGCTTGCCACGCTCGAGGATGCAAACCGATCGGCCCGCCTGCGCGAGCCGGCAAGCATTGATCGCCCCGCCAAAACCCGAGCCGATCACAACAACGTCGTAGATGTCTTTCATTGCTTTACCTCTTACCATTGGGCGATCTTGCTCTTGAGATTTTCGACTCGGCGAGGTATCTCGGTCGCGGTAATCTCGGAGAAGATTTTCCAGGGGTTCTTTGTTGCGTCGACTAGTCCCACGATTCGATCATGAAAAGGATTGCGAGCGTCTTCGGTCCGAGTAGCCGTCTGCACGCTCACTGAGTATGCGGCCGCATCACCGGCTTCATTGAACATCCGCAATGAAGTTAGATCGAGATTCTCGTCAGCGAGGACGACGGCGCCTCCAACCTTCTCGTGACGATCCAAGCTGTCGATTACCCAGCCGCCGGTGTTGTAAACATTTACTCCCGGTTCGTATCCGTCAAACTGATACTGGTCCTGAAATGGTTTATGAGTATGGCCGAAGATGACGGCGACGTTGGGCGGAATGTTACCGTTTCTTTCGATCTTGATCTGTTTCAATACCGGCCCTTCGACGTACGCGGTTAACCCCTTTTTCGCGTCGTCGGTCAGATAATCGTCGGTTTGCGTTCTTTCAGCATTCTTTGCTGCGAACAGCACCAAATTGAAAACCTTCTTCAGAAGTCTTCGTTCTATCCAGTTCTTCCAACTTGAGCGTCCCGGCCTATTTGACAAACCGGCGGCCAGATTATCAGTCAACAGCCGCAACTGAGTTTCGCTTTGCAACTTGTCGTAAATGATCTCCACATCCGAGCCAACAGCACCTGAACGACCCATGGTCGACCAGAAGAAATCGATCCAGGCGAAATTCTCAGCTTCAAAGTCCCAGGTTAGTTCAGGCTTTTCAGCTTTCGGAAACATCAACCCGCGCATCGTGCTCATGAGCAGATACATCGATTCGGCGAAGTGTCCGTGAGTGAAAATCGCACAACGGCGATGATCTTCGGTGAGCAGAGCGAGATTTGGATAGAGGGTTCCGATTTCTACGTTCGCGAGGTGTTTGTATCTCTGAACGATGCCATTCAGAAAAAAAGATGGTACGGATGCCTTTGCCGGGTCGAAATTCTTTTCGGCTGGTCCAAACATACTGGTCGCGTGATAAGGAATCTCGAGTTCGCTGCCTGGACCTTGCTTTTGAGTTTGCAGGTAACGGACGTATTGCGTTTCCCGCGCAGTCTCCCACAGATGATGGTCGTGATTTCCCGGAATGTAGAGAATGTCGCTGAAGAGCCGATCCGCTTCAGCGGGCGGCAGGATCAATTCGACGAACCGCTCGAAAGCCATAGCTGCGAGATTATCCGTCGTTAGGGCCAACTCGAGAATATCGCCGGCCAGAATAAGCGTGGGTTTTTTTGTCTGGTCTTCGTTCTGGCCGATCAGCGATCGCAAACAGTCGACGAGAGCGATTAAGACCGGGCTCGGTTTGCTGGTGTCGCTGCTCTTATTATTGGGAGTCAGCTCTGTGAGCAAACTATTCTGCGCGCCGAGGTGCATATCGGAGAGGCAAACGTAACGAATATCAGGCATTTAAATTATTCTCCTTGGTAATGGTTGAACCTTGAATGGATCGAACAGCCGGTCATTCCTGAGTAAGATTCGTGTTCTCTCAAACCACAGGCGCGCCGCCGCATCGCATGATCTTCTTGTAAGCCCAGACCAGAAAAATACCGAAGGCGAGATTCCCGGGCGGGGCTATGAAGAGTCCCATTTTGCCGATCGTCGTCATCGTGTGGGCCACGTACATGTAGGTCCAATCTGAAAAGAGTTCTGTCAGGCGGACACCGGCAATCAGCACCAGCCACCACGGAGACTTTCGCCAGAAAAAGAAAGCCAGCAATTGTAAGAGGGTGAACGCCACCCAGAGTGCTCCGGTTCGTTTGAGCAATCCTTCCACGTCCAGATTGTCGTAATGGACGCCGTGAAAGGTCATGAACCACTTGTCGGGAAAAACCAGACATGTGGTTGACAGCACCAGATCCAGGATCACCAGAAACCCGAGCAAGACGTAAATGAAGTTGCGTAGCTTCTTACTAATCATCGATTGAGCCCTCCTAAACCGCGACGTTCTTCTGATTTAATAGATCGCCAGTTCTGTAACCAATTTGCATCTCCAGAAGCGTGACCTTGCGCTAAAGAGTCTTCAGGAATTCGATCAGCCCCTTCTTGTCTTCCTGAGTCAGATCGGTACCCCACAGATGTCCCTGGTTCGAATTTCCAGTCACGCTCGTGTCGTAACGAAAGCCGGTCTTCTCGGCATCGGCGCCGCTGGATATAAAGCCGACTCGACTTTGGTCATAAACATCGTAACCACGCCAGAAAAGTTTTGGGCGATTAACCTCGGGCTCAAGCAGGTCCGCCAGGGTCGGCACCGAGCCGTTATGCAGATATGGAGCGCGCAGCCAGATTCCATCCAACGGCGACGACTCGTACCCGTTGGTCTTGCGGAAATGGCTAGTGTTGAAGGTGTAGCCGCCGGCGCCACTGTTATAGGCGTTAGCAGCCCCCTGCGTCCATTCATCCAGCCGGTGACGGTCGGTCTTAATCTCATCGATCGGAATCACCGTACCCGTTCTTTCTTGTCCGACCTCATGACACGAAGCGCATTGTTTGGCATAGACTTGACTGCCGCGCGCGGCCAATGGTTGATCGATAGTGAAGGGATATTTCGGTGGCTGGAGGTCGATCAGCCACGCTTTCAATCTCTGAAATTCATCCATTGGAAGAGCTTTTCTGATCGCGCCATCGCCCAGTGCGGAGTTAATAAAGACCTCGTCGAGCGATGTTTGCAGACCATCCCAGTGCAGCGCTTTGCCATTCGCACGGGCTTTTTGGTTCCAGAGGGACGGCATGTCGGAGTTCCCGACACTGTCGTCCATGGGCTGCTTCAAGGGTCCGAACTTTTCCGGGTTGAAGGGATCGACGCGGCCTGGTCCCCAGTCCGGACGCGTGTTGGTCCAGGCAAACTCTTCCTTTTGTTTGAGCAGCGCAGTCCTGGTTTGCGGGATGAGAAGATACCGATACAGCATCCGATCAAGCCAGGAGAGTTTCGTGTCGCGATCGATTTCTTTGAGAATGTCGTCGGCGTTGAATCTTGTGTCGCTGGCACACGCATACAGAAAGCGCAGATATTTTTGACCATCCAACTGATGCCCAGGCGCGGCTAGGACGATGTGCGGTTTGTCCTGCGGCGTGGCCCGCCACGTCGCTGTATGACAGAAGGCGCAATTGATGCCCACTCGATCGAACCCGATCGTCTTCTTCGTCAATCCGATGGGTAATTCATGCCCTTCTTCCCAGACCAGTCCGACCGATGAGAACCCTCCAGGTCTGGGAAGGTATTCGGGAAACATCCGCGGTAACACAATCACGATCCAGTACGGCAGACCGGCTTGATCTTCAGCGCCGATCGAGCCGTACTTGAACTGGTCTTCAACACTTGCGTAATGCAGCGGCACCTGTCGAAATAGTTTGTACCAGGCGACAAACCCGGCGGCCGCACCAATAATCACAACGACGACGATCAGCCTAAGAATGAGTTTGCGTGTTTTCGCTTTCATCTCGTTGCTTCTTTCGGTTTCAGTTGTCGCGATCCGGTTCCCCTCAATTAAGAACGTCCAATCATCGAGTCAGAGCTTTTTCATGTATTCAAGCACGGCGTCCTTTTCCTCGGGTGAAAGCGTGGTGCCGTACACATGGCCGCGGTTGCTATTTCCGGGCAGCGTCGTGTCGTAACGGAAGAATTGATGACCGCCCTCAGCGGCGATGTTGGAGACAAAGCCGACATTTTTCTGATCGAAGACATCGTAGCCGCGGTAGAACTCCTGCGGCCGTTTCTCGGAAGGCTCCAACAGGTCTCTAAGAGTCGGCACCGAGCCGTTGTGCAAATAAGGAGCGCGCAACCAAATACCGTCAAGCGGCATGTTGGCGTAACCATCGGTCTTGCGAAAATGTGAGAAGCGCCAGGGGTAACCTGCGTACATCATGTTCTGATTCACGGCCAGCGTATAGGTATATGAATCCAAACGATGCGGATCGGTGCCAATCTTGTCGATGGGCGTTACCGTGCCGACTAACTGCGCGCCGAAGTCATGACAACTAGCGCAGTGCTGCTTATAGATAGGATCTCCTTTGGCCGCGAGCGCCTCGTCGATCGAGTAAGGATAGGCGGGCGCCTTGAAATCAAGCAGCCAATTCTCGATCCGCTTCAGCCGATCGAGATCGATTGTCGAGGGTGTGACACCGGCCCCGAGCGCGGCACTCTTGTTACGTTCATCTACTGAGGTGTTGTTGCCGTCCCAGTGCAACTGCATTCCTTCCCGGGGCCGTTGGTTCCAGACCGACGGGTAATCAGAGGTGCCAATGCTGTCGTCGTGTTCCATGGACCAGTGAAACTGGATTGCCTTATAAGGATTGAAAGTATCGACGCGTCCCGGCCCCCAGTCCGGCCGGTTGTTAATGAATGAAAGCCTGTTGCCTTGCTCGATCAAGGCTTCGCGCGTTAGCGGAATCGCGGTGCGATAAATGTATGCTTCGATGGGTCCGAGATGAGTGCGAGCTGCGATCGCCGTCATGACATTGTCGACTGTAAACCGCGGATCGACCGCGCAAGCCGTGAGAAAACGCACATAGTTCTCGAGTTCCAGCCGGTTGGCGGGCATTCCGACGATGACCCGCGGCTGGCTGCTCGCGTTTTCCCGGACGGTGCCGGTATGGCAGACGCCGCAATTTAAACCCACGCGATCGACGATCACGCGTCGTACCGAAAAACCAACCGGCAGGTCTTTGCCCGGTTCTTCGATGAAGCCGAGCGAAGCATAACCTTTGCCGGGGAGCTTTTCGGGAAACATGTCCGGCATCACTTTGAAAATCCAGTAGGGGATGCCGTTGGCAGGCTCGCTGCCGATCGAGCCGTACTTGAAGTGCTCCTGTATGTCGGCGTAGTCAACGGGACGGTTTGGATTGAAGGCCCAATAGAGATAAGCAGCGATAGCGACCAGGATTACGATGATAATGATCACCACAATCCGAGCTCGTCTGCGCTCTTGAATCTCGACGGATGTTAGTGGCTCGTAATCTTTCATCAGAATGCTCCCCAGCCAAAGACCATTCAAGCCGGCGTGAACACCGTCATGATCTCTCGGATCATGCGATCATAGTCGCCGTCATAACGCGACAATTCGTAGCAACCAAGTGGATCGGAGATCGCGTGGATCAGACACTTGTTGCAATAGGTGCAGGGTTTGTCCGGAAGATCCTTACCCGATGCGTAAATCTTCACGAGATCGTTATTCGCGACCAGCGGGCGGGCGATAGCGACGCCGTCGCAGTAACCTTCCGAAATACATTTGCGAATGAATGAAGCGGTTTGGAAGCCGCCCGTGACGAGCACCGGAACGCTCACATTCTTCTTGATTGCCTGCGCTTCGTCGGCGTTGATGCCTTCGATTTCATCCGGCTGTGTGCGGTACCAGAGAAACTTGAAGATGGGCCGCAGTAGCCGGTAACGAAACAAAAGAAAATTGCGAAAAGAGTAAACGCCGCTGGGAATCATTCCACCGTAAGTTCGCGCGGCATGATCCATCGGAAAGGCGCCGGGCGGATTCCAGGGGTGTGGAAAGGTGCTGCCGTAGGAAACGTGTATGGCGTCGGCGCCGGCAGCCTCGACCCACTTGGAAACCTGGATTGAATCTTCCAGGGTGTTGCCCTTTTTTTCCCAAAAGGCGAGCGCGTTATTGTGATCGACCGCGCTGATCTTCACCTGGAAATGAAAATCATCGCCTACTTCCTTGCGCACTGCTTTCATGATTTCCAGCAGAAAGCGCGTTCGATTCTCGAGTGAACCGCCGTACTCATCCTTGCGGTTGTTGATGCCGGAGCTCAAAAACTGATTGATGAGATAGCCATTACAAGCGTGTAGCTCGACGCCGTCCAGTCCGGCTTCACGCGCGCGTCGCGCCGCGTCGCCAAACTGTTGGACCACCATTTTGATTTCATCCTTAGTCATTGCCTGACACAGCAGGCCATGAAAAGAATCGGTGTGGTTGGTCGAGCTTAGAGCTTTATTGAATGAGTTCTCGACGCCCCCAACATCGCGCTGCCGGCCGCCATGGCTGAGTTGCATGATGTACTTGCAATCGTACTCGTGCACTTTCTCGCCGACGCGGCGCCAGAATGGAATCTTGTCGTCGTTATCGATCACTGCATAGTTGGGAAGAATGCGTCCGCGAATTGAGATCGGCACGTGCGAAGAGATGATCGCGCCGACGCCGCCGCGCGCAAATTTTTCTTCCCAATTGATCCGGGCTTGAGTGCCGACGCCGTTGTAGTAATCGAACCTGCCGGAAATATTTGACCGGAAGATGCGATTCTTGACCGTCAGATTACGAAATTTTAGAGGTTCAAAGATGATGTCGGCGCCCATGTGATTCCCTCTCGGCCACGGAGTCATAAAACCCCAGGGTTGTTGCCGGACTCGAAATTCAACTCAGGACGATCCACGGACTCACCCCAATCCGTCGAAATCATTTAAGGATGTTTCATGTGGCTTGGTGGATCGTCATAGCTCTTGCTCTGCGTGTCTCGCAGCACTTCCGAACTCATAACGTTTTCAGATATTCGATCAGCGCCCACTTGTCTGCGTCGCTCAGCGTGGTGCCATATTCATGCCCGGCATTACTGTTACCCGGGATGGTTGTGTCGTAACGAAAACCATATTTCTCGGCCTCCGGCCCGTCAGAGACATAACCAAGTTTCTTCGGGTCGTAAACGTTATAGCCCCGGTAGAAGACCTTCGGCCGGGCGTTCGCCGCTTGCAGCAAATCCCAAAGCGACGGCACGGCGCCATGATGAAGGTAAGGCGCGCGGGCCCAAAGGCCGTCCACGAATGTCGCGACATAACCATCAGTCTTGCGATAGGCGGTGAAGAGAATGTTGCCGAACTTTACGGTGTGAAACTTGTCAACCAACTGCTGCGTGAATGAGTCGACGCGATGACGATCCGTGCCGACTTCCGGCATCACTTTGCCAAAGTCCTTGCCTTCGGGCGTATGACACGCAGAGCAGTTGGTCTTAAACACCGCTGCGCCCTGCTTTGCCAGGTCCTGGCTAATCTCGAACGGATAAGCAGGTGGTGGCAGTGCCAGTAGAAAATCCGTGTCGCGTTTGAAACTTTCGGGAATGACTGTGTCGGGCCGGGCGCCGATGGCCATGGCGGCCGCATAGTTTCGCTGTTCTATCTCGTTATTATTTCCGTCCCAGTGAAGCCATAGGTGCTCCCTTGGTTTCTGGTTCCACACTTGCGGCAAGTCAGTCGTACCGATGCTGTGATCGTCGGGCAGTTTATAAACGATGAACTTCGTCGGATTGAAAGTGTCGACTCGTCCCCGGCCCTGCGTCGGACGCGAGTCCTCCCATGCATAGTCGAGCTTTTGTTGTTGCATGCCCTGGATGGTCGCGGGAAGGATCAGATAACGATAGATGAGCGAGTCGATCCACGATAGGTTCTCGGTCTTCTTGATCTCACTCAGCACGTTATCCGGAGTGAAACGCGGATCGGTGGCGCAAGCAGAAAGGAAACGCTGAAAGGCTTGCAGGTCCATTTCGTGTGCCGGGCCACCATAGATCAGCGTTGGTTTGTCGGAAGGCGATTTACGATACGAGCCCGTATGGCAAAGAGCGCAATTTGCTTCGACTGCCGGGTAGCCAATGTCGCGCAGCGCAAATCCGACGGGCAGTTCGTTGCCCGGTTCCGTGATCAATCCAAAAGAAGACCAACCTCCGGGAAGCTTATCCGCGAACATGCGCGGCAGGACTTTCCAGACGTAGAAAGGAACGCGGCTTTCGTTACTCAATCCAATCGCGCCATGCTTCCAATGATCTTGTTGCGATGCATAGACGATGTCCGGGCGCTTTCGTAAGAGATGATCCCATAACTCGTATCCGACAAAACCCACCAGCAGGATGACGACGACTAGTCCGATGCGAACAGACTTTAGTCGCCACTTCGCCTTGATGAGCGCGACGAAGCCGAGCCATAGTCTCTTCAGGTTCGGCAAACGGATCTTGCTGTCCGCGGGCAGGCCCAGTTGCAGGAACAAACCCTCGACTAATCCGAACGCCAGGTCGGTGAAGAAAAACTGGCGCATCAAAGCGGGGTATGCCGTGACGCGCATCATGTAGATCCAGAAGACGGCGGCGATCAAACGCGAAATCGCGACCAGCCACGAATATGCTGGATAACGCAGCGGGTCATGCGCGGCAACTGCGTAGAAAATAGAACACGAGATTAGCAGCATGCCGACGTTGCGCAGCCAAACATCCGAGCTTTCGGTGCCGAGACCGAGCGTGATGTTTAGCAGGCGCGGTGAAAGGATCGCCGGAATCGCGAGGATTAGGTTTATGAGAATCCCGATCCAAACTATTCGGCCAAACCATTTCAAGTGTTGGTTCATAGTTTCTTCTCCTGAGCGTGTTCGGCTAACCTGAGTTGTCGTGCGCTGGGATTGCTTGGGAAAACAATTACCGCTGTGAAAGATCGACGACAAACCGAAGCTTAGCGAACATCAGAATGGACCCGACGTCAAAACGTTGCGCGCGTAAACATCCCACAACTTACCCATGAACAGCCGGCCGAAACGAGCCATGGCTGAGGCGCGGTCTGAGATTGTCGGCCCTTCCGTGCGAAACGTAGTCAACTGTTTCAGGAAATCAAAGAAGTGAATGATGATGATCCCAGACGCCTTCACCATCTGCTTTAGTTTCTCTGGGTCTTTGGCTGCCTCAGCTTCTTCCGCGGCGCTCACGTGGCCGTTCAGAATCCGCGTAAACAACGTAGTCGTGTCGTGCCAGAGATCGAAACCCGGATCGTCTTTGATGAGTTTGAAGCCGCTCAGCGTCAGCGGATTGCCTTGATCGTCTTTGAAGAACAAACGATAGAACATTCGCTTGATCGCGGGATCCTGGTCGTCGACGAACAAGTTGAAGGTGGCGGCCTCGACCGGTAACTGCCCGCCCAGCGAATCGCATTCGATATAACCTTTAACGTCGTCAGTGTCGTGCTCGGGATCCGTCACGAAGCGGTTCACTCCGTCGACTGTGATGGTCAGGTGAAACATGATCTTGTTGCCGGCTTTCTTGCCGGCGCGCGCGCCTTTGTCGTAATCAAGCTCGCCGAAAGTGATGTAGCCTTTCATCTCCTCGGTAAAGCTCAGTTTTGTTTGCGCTGTGTGCACGTCGGTAGGGAAGTCGCCGGCATGCGGCTTCAACGGAATTCCATTGGCCTGACACCATTCGCGCGCGCGCTCGACCCCTAAATTTACCGTCTCAGTCATGCGATCCTGGCTGAAATCGATCAGGTAATGTAGCGCCACGTCGGCCTTCAGTTCTTTCACTTCAATGTGCCGGCCATACTCACCCGGTTGGCCGGCCGCGATGGCCGCATTGTTGTCGGCGATCCGTTTTAGCGCGGCCTTGTAATGCCCGTCAGCGCTGGTTTCGATGATCTGAAAATATGTCGCCACAAATCCCGGATGCCATTCGTCCTTGTCGCTGACCGTCCAGATGACCCAGAGTTCGTCGGCGCCACGCCGGATGGCTTCGTCGATGTTGGCGTCGGTCAGGTAAACCGGATCGATATAAGTCTTGCCGTTGATATGAACCGGCGGAAACCACATGGGCAAACTGACGCAGGCGCAGAGAATCTCCTGGCTCATGTCCTTGGCTTCGATAATGTCTAATGTCTTGTCGCTGAAATTAAAAACATTGAAACTGTTATTGAGTTGAGTTGCGCGAATCTTGTCCCAATCCAATCCCCAACCCGGGAAGACATGTTTGCGATAGTTTTCCAGCGTGAACAACGATTCGGCGTAAAGCAGCTCAACGAAAGCTGCCGGATTGAAGCTGATGCCTGCGCGCGGATTCAAATTGCGCCAGTTGTCGGCAATCTGAAGACCCGTCATGCCCTGACACATCATCACCAAATTGAAGACGCCGCCGCTGGCGCCGTCGACGTGATCGAAAGTCAAACCCGCTTCGTCGAGCCAAACCTGTAACACGCCCGCCTGAAATGCCACTTTGATTCCGCCGCCGGCCAGCATTAAAGAACGCTTCTTGTTACCGTTGCTCATTGAGTAACTCCTTTGTGTTGTTCGATGATGTGATCAGCCGCGCGATCAGAGACCGCGGCAATTGTCATTGAAGGATTGGGACCGACTGGCCCAGGCATCAACGAGCCGTCAGCCACATACAAGCCTGGATAACCGAAGACCTCGCCGTAAGAATCAGCCACACCTTCGTTCGCGTCCCGGCCCATCGGAGCGCCGCCGAGCGGATGCGCGGTCAGTACCTGGCGAAAAGAATCATAGGCAGGATTGTCCATGTATTCGGCGTTGAGAGCATGGGCAATGTCCCGCACCACGCGGCGGACGCGGTCGTAGTATTCTCGCGACTTTTTGATCTTCCAGTCGCATTGAAGATATCGCCCGTCGTACGATAGTTTGCCGTTGGGAATGTCTCGGCCCATCGTGAGGACGGGCATGGAACTCTTTGATGAATCACAATTCCCGATCACACCGGCGATCGCATCGCTGAAGTCGGCGTCACTATTCAGACCAACGCGATAATCCATGAACATCTTGAGGAAGTGAGCGGAACGCCGTAACAGACCAACGAAGCCCGTCAACTCGACCGCCCAACTCAACAGATAAGGATTTCCTCCATCTTCAACGTAGAATCCGCGACCCTGGTCACCCAGGCCATCAAGCGTATCTCCGAGACGAATGGCGCCGGTAATCACCGGACCGAAACTCGGATCGAGAATACGCGGCACGCACTTGCCCTGCTTTTCCTCGTAACTCTTAACAATAAAAGAGAGCAAGTCACCATTGACGCAAAAGCGTGAGCCCAGCTGTTCGCCGATCTTTGGGAACGCCGAACGGTTCTTAAACAATAGATGAGGCGTGCCGAAAGTTCCGGCAGAGATTATTAAGCGGTCGCAGGTAATTGTCCGTGGTGGAAACAGATTGGGATCACTGGTGTTTGCCTTCCGCCCTTCCAGGCGTTCTGGATCATGCTTGATGTAAGTAATCGTATAGCCCTTGCCAGAGGTCGACGGTGCAAATGATTTCACCTCGCAGAGCGGTCTGATGTCTGCTTGTTGATGTTGCGCAGCAGTAATGTAAGTGTAATCGAGCGTGTTCTTGCTGCCGGTGTTGCAGCCGAGATCGCATTCGCCGCAAAGCACACAGGTGTAACGCGTCTTTCCATGATAGTTCGGCCGATCCTCGTGAATCGGTTCACCGACGACGGCCGGGTTGCCTTCATCATCCGGATGCTCGTGATCGGCGACGTGTTTGGTCCTGAAACTGACGGCTAAATTAAGAGGCAGATAATGAAGATCGAGACTCCGATCCGCTTGCTTAAGTTTCTCGGCAGCTTCAATCATTGCCAGAGTTTTCCGGGTTCCGTCGTACGGCTTGATATGAATTGGATACTTCTGGACATTCATCATTTGGTCGACGCGGTCGTAGTGAGGCTCAAGGTCGTCGCGCGTGATGGGCCAATTTTCATATCCGCCGCCTTGCAGATCTTCTTTGACGAACCATTTTGGGTCTTTTCGGATGATGATGTTGGCGTAGATTAGCGAGCCGCCACCCAAGCCGCTGGAGACCAGCGCGCCGGAACCCTTGAATGACCAGACGTTGTACATGCCATATAGGCCGTCGCTGGGATCCCAAAAATTGGCTCGGAGCTTGAAGGGCGCGCGTGGAAACGAGAAGGGCGGATAGGCTTTGCCGCGCTCGAGCAGGCAGACACGCAAACCTGCTTCGGCCAGGCGGTAAGCCATTACCGATCCGCCGAAACCAGAGCCGACAATAACTGCGTCAAAGTGTTCGCCGTTCATAGCTAACCACCTCCCTCTACCGCGCCCGAAGCGTCCGCGAGACCTAAGCCTTGAAGACCAATCGGCGTCGTCTTCGACCAGCGAACAGTGCCAGCCTGATCGATGATTTCTTCGCCGATTGAATCCGGCTTCAAGGTCAGCATTGCGAAGCCATTCAATACCCGGTTCGCCTGCTGCGCATCAGTGTTCGGATAAGCGCTGGATAGCAATTCGTGAGCGAAGTATTCGATCGAAGGCTTGTTGCTGCCGTCCGGATTCTGTAACCCGTAACCAACGCCGAAGGGAATCGCCCCGTGCCCGACACATCGTGCTTTCGTCCCGTTCTGGGCCGGAAACGATTGGTCTGAATAGACAATCGCGTTGTGAATGTGTCCCCAGTACCAGAACTCTGGCGACTTGCCGAGCGCCGCGGTCACATCGTTCCACAGCGTGAGTTGAGCAGTGCCTGTTCCCTCTATGTTGGTAGGATTGTGGTGCGTGAGCACGATGACGGTCTTGTTCGCCGTATCCAGACCCTTGATGAAGTTGATTTGATCATCGTCGGTCAGAGCGCCGTTCATAAAGAGCGAACTCTGATCGTAATACGCCGTATCCAACCCGATTATGATCCAGTGGTCGCTCTGCAAGGCGAAATAGCTGGTATTGTTCTGGGCCGCAAACGGGGCAGCCTTCAGTCCTTTTCCAAAATACCCCTGGGCGCCGCTGTACATCTCGTGATTCGAGTTGAGCATGAATGAACCTTGCGCTCCGGTCACCCACGAGTCCACGAAGTTAGTGACTTCCTCGTCTGAGTCGAGAAAGCCGGCTGTGCCTGCGTAATAAACATCGCCGAGATGAATGGTGTAGTCGGGGGCCAACTGTTTCACCTGGTTCATAACCTGAAGCGCCGGACAATCGATGGCGCCGTCCGTCCAAGAGCCGGTGCCCCAATCGCCCACCAAAGCAATCTTCACTGTGCCGCCCGCGACCGAGATTGTGGCTGGCGTTGTGGCAAACGGCGCCAATGAACTCACTTCCCGGACGCCTAATTTGAGGGCGAGATAGTAGATGAGGGCAGTGACCCATGCGGCGTCGAGGTTTTCGTATTTGCCTTCGGCGATCAGCGACCCTTCATAGTCGTCAACCCCCGGACCACCGATTTCAGCTTCCCAGTTCTTCAGCAGCTGAGGAGTGATCTGTGTTTTAGGAAAGTGGAGCAGCCGGCTGAGCACAGGATGAGTGGTATCAATGACGTACAGGCCCAATCCATATTGAGTTACGCCGGGTTCAGTCTCGCTCGGATGCTCGTTATTCATTAATTGAATTAACTTGGTTTCACGGGCCTGCAGAAAGACCCCGAGCCTATTGATCTCGTCACTGAAATCCGTCAGTGGATGCGTCAGAAGCTTCTCACTAATCTGCGCGACGATCTTCAATTCATTGGCAAGTTGTTGAGCTGAAAGCTGCCTCATTGGCTCTCTCCGGTTTAAGAATCGGATTCGAATAGAGCATTCGCGATTCGTCAAAAAAGGATTGCAAGGCGCGCGTTGAGAAAGAAGCCGCAGACAAGCGGCTATTTAGGCGAGGTGCACGGGCAAGCAGGCTCGGGAACTTCTCACCCTCGTGTAAACGGACGCCGAACGATAAGCGGGTTTGCGCGGAAAGTCAATGTCTTTTGTGGGAGTGTTTGCAACCCAAACCACGATCACTCTTAGAGATACCGCGGCTTGGCAAAGATATTTCTTAAGGCACGTCGATAATCAAGTCCTTGCCGCCGAAAGTGAAGTTCGGACGTCGCCGGCCCTTCATGTATTTCGCTGCGGTTTGCGACAGCGCGGTAATAATGATCGGCAGCGCAATCGTGGCGTCGCAGTTAACGTAAGCGGTCAAGGCGCCGCGGCCGAGTTTTCCGTACACCAACGATTCGTCGAAGGCTACAGCACTCGAGCGGCCACCGGGATGTGGCGCATCAGCTGCGATTTGAATGGCGTACTTGTGCCCGTGAACCTGCTGCTTGAAGATGTGCGCGGACATTTCAGTCTGACGCAGGAAGCTCTTGGTGATGCCACCGCCGATATTGATCACGCCGGACACGCGTGCGCGAATCGCAATTTGGGCCATGTCCAAAACGTCCTGCACGATATCGAATTGAAAGTTGTTCTTTTTTTCGAAACGCGATCCCGCGATGCCCACGGCAATGCCGCTTTCCATGATGCCGGGACAAAAAACCGGCACGCGTGATTTGTAAGCTGCGGTGAGCACGCCGTCTTCGGCGGCAATCTCTGCAAGTTCGCGACCGAGCAGGTGAAGAAATTCTCGAGTTGAATATGGACGCGATTGATCTAACTGACTTGCGAATCCGCCGACCCATTCTTCTGCTTCGTGATACTCCTCTTCGCTCGCGAGCAAATCCCACATGCGATTGATGTGTGAGGCTTCGAGTTCCGCATCCGTCATGTTCGGATGCGCCTGGAAATGATGACGCCCGAGCGTTTCATGCAGGTCGTGAAATATCACCGAGCCGGAGAGGATCAGCACGTCGACGAAACGGTTCTTGACGACGTAGGCCAGCAGCCTGCGCATGCCGGCAGGAATCAGAGCGCCGGACGCGGCCATAAAAATCGTGGTGTTGTCGCCGAGCATGTCGAGCCAGATGCGATGCGATTCCGCGAGTTGCCGTCCGCCAAATCCCGTGCCTTCCATCTTCTCCAGCAGCCCGGCCACCGATCGGTCACGATCGACTTGAACAGGCCGAGTGGGAATCGTCAGGTACTTGCTCGGCTTTGGTTTACGTTGTGTCACCATAAGAATTTGCTTTCTTCTTTCTTCGCAGCGCGTTTAGCGGCGGTTTATCGCCCGGTCAATCGGCCAGTAGGCCGAAACTAAACGACCTCCGTTCGAAAATTGATCATTAATAGTCATGACGACGCCGACCCTTCGTTTGGTTACCATTAACCGCGATATAGGTGTATGCGTCATAGCGAGATTCATAAAAATTTACGAGTTCAGCGCCTTCGGCCTCGCTTAATTCGCCGTCTTTTATTCGTTGCGCTACTTGCCGGCGAAAGCCGTCGTGCAATAGACCGCGTTCGTAGCGCGCGCGCCCTGCTGCCTCGCCGACAGTAGTGCCACGAATCACCTTCTTAATTAGATAACCTTCCTCATCGATATGAATGTGGGCTTCGTTCGGCGCGCCAAACAGATTGTGATTGTTGCCCATCACTTCCTGATAAGCGCCGACCAGCATGAAGGCGAGATAGTACGGCTCGTCCGGATCAAGCTTGTGCAGCTCGAGCACGTGTTTCACATCGTGAAGGTCGACGAATTTGTCGACGACGCCGTCTGAGTCGCAGGTGATATCGCACAGCGTCGCGAACTCAGTCGGCGGCTTGTTGAGACTCTGGATCGGCACAATCGGGAAAAGTTGGCCCAGCGCCCAATGATCCGGCACCGATCGAAAGACCGAGAAGTTGGCGAGATACTTTGCGCAGAGAAGCTTTCGCAGATCGCCAAACTCTTCCGGAACGTACTTGGATTGTTGTGCGTAACGATCGGCGCGCTCGCAAACATCCCAGAAAAGAACTTCGCCCTTCGCGCGATCTTCCAGCGAAATCAAACCGAGATTAAAAAGCGTAAACAACTCTTCGCGATGTTCGAGCGCGTCGTGATAGTACTCACGATAATTCTTGATCGTGATCGTTTCACGCAGATCGCCCAACTCAATCACGACTTGCGGATCGTCTTCGTCGATTTCGATCGGCGTGATGTCTTCGACCACCGTCTCAATTTCTTCGAGCACGTTAGTAATCAGGATGGCGTGATAGGCGGAAAGAAAGCGGCCTGATTCCTGAATGATGGTTGGATGCGGAACATTTTCGTCGTCGCAAACCTGCTTGATGGTGTAGATAACGTCGTTGGCGAACTCCTGAGCGCTGTAATTCGCAGATGAATCAAACGCAGTCTTCGATCCATCGTAATCGACCGCCATGCCGCCGCCGACGTCGAGCAACTCGATCGGCGCTTTCATCTGATGGACTTTCGCGTAGACGCGCGCGGCTTCTTTCATCGCGTTCTTGATGCGCTTGATGTCCGTGAGCTGCGATCCAATATGAAAGTGAAGCAGGCGCAGCATGTCGATCTGGCCGGCGTCTTTCAGGCGATTGATGACCTCGAGCAGTTCGGTTGTAGTCAAACCGAATTTCGCCGCTTCACCGCCGGATTTTTCCCAGCGACCGGAACCTTTCGAGTAGAGCTTCACGCGCATGCCGACCATCGGCGGGTTGCCTTCGTGAGTTTCCGCAATGCGCAGAATGTGATCGAGTTCGCTCAACTTTTCGATGACAATGACCACGCGCTTGCCTGACTTCGCTCCGGCGAAAGCTAAGCGAATGAACTCTTCGTCTTTGAATCCGTTCAGGACGAGCAAACTATCTGACGATTGCTCGAGCGCCATCGCTACGTAGAGCTCGGCTTTCGATCCGGCCTCCAATCCAAAGTCGTAACGCGATCCTTCGCGCAGGTATTCTTCGACGACGGGGCGCTGTTGATTAACCTTCATCGGATAGACGCACATGTGCGCGCCTTGATATTCGAATTCGCGGATGGATTTACTGAACGCGCGCTGAAGTTTGCGCACTTGCGCGGCGACCAGTTGAGGAAACCGGAGCAGGATCGGCGCGGTGATTCCGCGGCGCGCCAGGTCTTCGACGATTTCTTTCACGTCGGCTGAACGCGGATCACCGTCCGCGGGGCGGACGATCAGATTACCTTTGCGATTAACGTCAAAGTATCCAGCGCCCCAATTTTCGATCCCGTAGGTTTCGACTGTCTGTTCTATCGCGGTGGTCAACTAGCGGTCTCCCGGTATGTACGCCCTTGAAAGCATTGACCCGCCTTGGCAACCGGCGTGGCTGCTATTTCCGGCCAAATAGCGGATTTCTTGGGGTGGAACCTTGATCGCAGAATGTAACAGAAAACGCGAGGTCGGTCTATCACTTTTTTGTGAAGTTATGACGGTGAGTTGGACCAGTCGCGGTGACTTTGTCGTAAACCTTCCTGTCATGCCAGGAGATAATTTCTGATAATTTGTCTCGAAATTAACTTGACACTCAAAATTCGACGGCTATAATGCACGTTTTTTAGTTGCGCGGTTAATGACATTTCGCGCTCCGCAGACCATCCGATTCACATCAGGCTTCGCACCAAATCAACGCTTCGGGGCGAAGGTCAACCACATCACTCACTTTTATTTCGATAGGAGCTCAAATGAACGCTAAATCTGTGTTGAAGTATGCCTCGGAACAGGGTGCGAAGTTCGTTTCCACCCGCTTTACGGATCTGCCCGGATCCTGGCAACACCTCAGCTTTCCCATCAACGAATTGTCCGAAGATTCTTTCGAAGACGGCTTCGGATTTGACGCCTCGTCGATTCGTGGTTGGGCCGCAATTCACGAATCAGACATGCTGCTGGTTCCCGATCCGTACCGGTACTGGATGGATCCGTTTGCCAAAGAGCCGACGCTCTGCCTCGTCTGCAACGCCGTCGATCCGATCTCGCGCCAGGGATATGCATTCGATCCGCGCATGGTCGCCGTACGCGCTGAGAGTTATTTGAAGAGCACCGGGATCGCTGACGTCGCGAACTTCGGTCCGGAAGCCGAATTCTTCATCTTTGATAACGTGCAATTCCAAAACGAGCCATACGACTGTGGATACGCAATCGATTCCGATGAAGGTCACTGGAACAGCGGCCGTGGGACAAATGAAAATGGGCCAAACCTCGGCCATCGCATTCGCCCAAAAGAAGGCTATGTTCCGGTCGCGCCCACCGACACCTTGATCGACATCCGATCCGAGATTTCACTTACGCTTGCCGATTGCGGAATCACCGTCGAGTGCCATCACCACGAAGTTGCGACCGCGGGCCAGTGCGAGATCGACTTTCGTTTTTCGAACATGCTGGGCACGGCCGACAGTCTGCAAATTTTCAAGTACGTCGTGAAGAACACCGCTACGAAGCACGGCAAGACTGCGACGTTCATGCCGAAGCCTCTGTACGGCGATAACGGATCGGGCATGCACTGCCATCAGTCTTTATGGAAAGGCGACAAGCCGCAATTCGCCGGCGACGGTTACGCCGGACTTTCGGAGACTGCGTTGCATTACATCGGCGGCTTGCTGAAACATGCGGCCGCGATCGCGGCGTTCGCCGCGCCGACAACGAACAGTTACAAGCGGCTCGTGCCCGGATTTGAAGCGCCGGTCAACCTTGCTTATTCCGCCCGCAATCGTTCCGCGGCGATTCGCATTCCGATGTTCTCGACGAATCCAAAGCTGAAGCGGCTCGAATTCCGGCCGCCCGATCCTTCATGCAATCCGTATCTCGCTTTCTCGGCAATGCTGATGGCGGGGCTGGATGGAATTCAGAATCGGATCGATCCGGGGCAGCCGCTCGACAAGGATATTTACGACTTGTCGCCGGAAGAGTTGAAAGATGTCCCGAGTCTGCCCGGTTCGCTCGACGCCTCGCTGAGCGCGCTGGAAAACGATTACGAGTTTCTGCTGAAAGGCGACGTGTTCACGCAGCGTCTGATCGATCGGTGGATTGAATATAAGCGCGAACGGGAAATTCAGCCGTTGCGCATGCGTCCACATCCGCTCGAGTTTGCGATGTACTACGACGTATAAATCCCTTGTGTCGCTTTTCTCTGTGACTCGGTGAATTCTCGGTGTCTCTGTGGTGATAATTTCCTGTGCAGTATTTCACCACAGAGGCACAGAGTACGCACAGAGACACGGAGTGGATCCTCAGTCTCCCCAAGCGCTGATCTCTCACGACTAGCTCGCCTTGTTGCTCGCCGCGTAATATAAGCGGGTGATTGCGACGAACGATACGCTCGATCAGCTGCTGAATTCACTCCCTGAACGCCGCTCGGCTGAGCGTCTCATTGATCAGATTGCGCTGAAAAAATCAGCCAAGTCGCTGCTGGATCGCAATGCGGCTTTGCTTTCAGACGTTCTGACCCTGGCTGCGTGGAGTCCGCTGCTCGCAACGACAATCGAGAACAACCCGGAATACGTTTATTGGCTTCAAGGGGAACGCGAAAACGCACGGGTGCGCACGCGCGAAGAGTTGGGAGAGTCGCTGGCGCGCTTTGCGCTCATCAATTCTCAAATCGATCCGCACGTCATGCTCTCCCGCTTTCGACGCCGCGAGCTGTTGCGAACGTATCTGCACGACATTCGTCGCACGCGCACGATCGTCGAGACAACCGAGGAGTTGTCGAACCTGGCCGATGCCATTCTGTCTTACGCACTGAAACTCGCCAGGAATGAGCTGGACAATCGCTTTGGCGCGCCGCAAACCATCGACGCGCACGGGCGGATTTCCACCGCAGAGTTCTGCGTGATCGCATTGGGCAAACTTGGTTCAAGCGAACTGAACTATGCTTCGGATATCGATCTGATCTTTTTGTTTTCCGATGACGGCAAGTCGGCGCCCGGCGGTTCGCGCGGACCAATCACGAATCGCGAATACTTCGTAAAGTTGAGCGAGCGACTGCTGCGAATTATCAGCGAGCCAACCGGCGAGGGCGCGTCCTATCGCATCGACGTGCGTCTGCGACCGCATGGCCGCGAAGGGACGCTGGCGGCGTCGCTCGAGGAAGCGGTTAGATACTACGAAGGGCCCGCGCAGGATTGGGAACTTCAGACACTGATTCGATCACGCGCGGCGGCCGGCACGATCGGTCTGTACTCGGCCTTCGCAAATCGAGTAATCGATCGGATCTTTCGTAAAGACATCAGCGTCGCCAGCGCTCTGGCGAACGTGCGGCTGTCGAAAGAAAAAATTGACCGGCAGCGAGAGCGCGCCGAGAAAGGCTTCAATGTGAAGCTGGGTCGCGGCGGCATCCGTGAGATCGAGTTCATCGCGCAGGCTTTGCAAGTCGCATTCGGCGGCCGCGATCCGTGGCTGCGTTCGCCGCACACTTTGATCAGCCTCGGCCGTCTCGCGGATCGAGGTCTGATCACTGAGCGCGAGCACTGGCAGCTTTCGGATGCTTATCATTTTCTGCGGGCACTCGAGCATCGTGTGCAGATGGAGCATGGTCTGCAAACTCATTCCGTGCCATCCGATCCGTCGCGTCGCGAACTCGTCGCCCGGCGGATGAACTACTTTGGCGAGAATGTTCTCGCTGAATTCGATACCGCGCTCAGCGCGCACACCGGGCATGTCCATGACGCCTTTGATCGAATCTTCGGCAAAGAGGCCGACGCGGGCGAACATCGGCTGCCGTCGCCGCGAACGGCAACAGTAGACGACACGCGCGCGACATCAAGCGACGTTTCCCTGCAGTTCGCGGCTAAAGTGTTTTCAAAGCACGCTGATTGGCTTGAGGACTCACCAGGCGCAGTGGATGAAATGGAGCACTTGCTGCGCGAGCAATTCGCGGGTTCATTGAATGCGCCGCGCGCGACTGCCCTAATTACGCGAATCGCTGCGTCATTGGACAAAGAAAGTGGGCCGCTGGCCTTTGGCAGAGATGAGATTTATCTGCTCCTTCACTTGTGTGGGGTCTCAGAATATTTCGGTGAGATGATTGCGACGCGGCCGTCGTTGATTCACTCCTTAGCGCGTGACGATCAATCAGTTTCAGAATCTGATCTACGTGAGTTGACTCGTTGCATCGCTGATGAGAATAGCTTCGGCGCGGAACTTGACGCATTGCGCCGGCTCTGGTCTGAGCTGTTTATTCGCATCGGCGCGCGTGACTCGCAAGGCGACCTTTCGCTTTCAGCAACGAATCAGATTCTTACTCGACTGGCCGTCACGAGTCTGGACGCAGCTTTACTCATCGCGCAACGCGAGTTGGTCCGCCGTCACCAGGATAGCCGCGAGAGCCCGCGCGTAGCCGTCCTCGGTCTGGGCCGTCTGGGCAGCGGAGGAATGGATTACGGGTCTGATCTCGATGTGATAATCGTCTATGACAGCAGGCAGCCGCCGCCCATCGTTGGAGTGACTCACGAAGAAGCGTATGCGCGTTTGGTCGACTTGCTGATCACGACGCTGTCCAGCATCACCCGCGATGGTCATCTCTATCGCGTCGACTTGCGCTTGCGGCCTGACGGGCAGAAGGGCGCACTCGCGGCCGGCTCGCAATCCTTTCTGAGCTACGTTGAAAATCGCGCCGACGTTTGGGAATGGCTGGCTTACGTCAAGCTTTGCGCAGTCGCGGGCGATCTTGAATTTGGCCGAACTATTGAGCGTGCCGCACGCAAATCAATTCATGAGCTGGCGCGGAAAACCGACGCACACGATCTTCGTAATGAAGCGCGGCGCGTTCGTGAACGCCTGGAGAAAGAAAGAGCGTCGCGTCGCGGCGGCGGCCTGAACATAAAGCATGGCGCCGGCGGAATGCTCGACGTTTACTTCACGACTCGATACTTGCAGTTACGCGACAACGTGCCTGATGATGGTGAAGATCGAACCACGCTGCACACACTGCGCCGTTTGCGTGAAGCGGGCTCGCTCGACGAGACTGATTTTGCGGCGTTGCATGAGGGGTACAAGTTACTGCGGGCGGTCGATCATCAGTCGCGATTGATCGTCGGACGATCGGCGGTCTTGCCTTCGCCAGAACAGGGCGCATTTGAAGACATCGCGGTGCGACTGGGGTTTAGCTCAAGTAATGAACTATCGAATAACCTGCGGTCGCGGATGAGCGAAATTCGCGACGCGTACATTAGAATCATGTTGGGCGAGAGGGATGATGAGCAGTAGTCAATGCCCGCGTTGCGGCGCCGGTCGTTTACACGCCTGGGGCGAGTTGAGCGATGAAGATCGCGAAATGGTGAAGCGTCTGCCGGTGTCGGCGGAATATTCGCTTGATGAACGCAAAGCCCGGCATCGCTGGTGCACGCGATGTTGGTATGAAGAAACTGGCCGATCCCCGACTCTTGCATAACAGCACTGACATCTGACCTCTGATTTCTGATCTCTGCTTTCAAATGTTTCGCGTTAAGTCTTCTTTCAAAACCAAGCTCGAGATAAGAGCCCCGCTGAAAAAGGTTTGGGCTTTCTTTTCCACGCTCTCTAACCTCACTGAGATGCTCGGCGGCGTCGAAGACATTCGTCGTGAGCCGGGCGGCATCGCGCGCTGGACCATTGCGACGGAGACGCCTGTGGGCCATGTGCGCTTTTCGTTCCCAGTGCATGAGACCTCGCCGCAAGCGGACACGATCGAATGGTCACCGGCGCCGAACGAATCGCAAAATTTATTTCGCTACTCTCTTAAGTTTGAAGAGAAGAATGGCGCGACCTTTGTGAATATCTCTCAGCAGGTTGAACTGCGCCGCAAGCGCGCTTGGGACCTGCATCCCGGAGTGGGGCTGATGGGTGAAGCGCGTTTGAGTAACGCCTTGCAGCGGCGCATCAATGAAGCGATCGAAAATTTTCTGGAGCGCGTGAAAGAGAAACTGGAGAGTAGCGTAAGTTGATAACTTTCGGAGCGGCTTTGCCACCCGATGTGCGGTAAAGCTTCGCCTTACCGAATCGTGTTCTCCAAAAAAGAAAGTCTCCGCGAGGCTCAGCCTCGCGGAGATCAGAAAGGGAAGCAGGCGCGGAAAGCCGAAGGCTTTCCGCACATCAGGCGGCAGAGCCGCTATCACCTGCCATAACTAATCATATTCGCCAGCATGCGATACGCGCCGGGAATTCCGCCGCGCAACTCGCGATACCAGACCATGCTGGTGTAGATGTAATGGCCCTTGCCGTAATCAGCCACGAGCAAACCACCTTTCAAAGGATTCTCGCCGGGATCGTTTGATTGCAGCAGCGCGTGAAACGGCGGGTCCCACTCGCGCGGATAGTAAAGCCCGCGCTCCTGAATCCAATCCTTGAAATCATCCTGATTAAGTTTGTTCGGCGTGTTCAGCAGCGGATGATCCGGTTCGAGAAACGTGATCGGCGCATTCTCATCCGTGACGCGCTCGCCTCCAAGAATTAACTTGTAGGGCGCGAGCTGCGGACGATTACGCCGCTGATCAGGGTTCCACTCATCCGACTTGTGGTAGAAGACGATCAAGTTCCCGCCGGCCTGAGCATAATCGAGCAGCTTCTGATTCTCCGCGATTAGTTCCGGCTTCGATTCATAGACTCGATTGTCGACGATGACCGAAGTGAATTTCGAAAGATCAGCAGTCTTCACTTCATCAACGCTCAGCTCTTTCGATTCGACGCCCAGCGCGTTCAGCGCGTTCGGCAGACTGAAATCAAAACCGCGGATGTAACCGACGCGGAGATCAGGCGCCGCATTGGCATTTGCGACCACGACTGGCACCAAGAGCGCCGGCCAGAGTTTTGTTTTATTCTCCACGATGAATGTGATGCCGCCGCGTGATTTGGAAAGTTGGCATCCATCAAACGTGAACATTTGTTCCGTCTTGCCATGGGCGCGACTCTCAAAGGTGCGAGTCGCGTTACCAGGTCCGCTCAAGGGTCCAGTGGTGAGAAAAGCCCTTACTTGGCCGGAAACCGCGTCGTCCTGATTGTTGGAGACCCGCAGCTTGAAATCAACGGAATGAAAGCCACATTTCCCATCTTTCGCAGGTGTGCTGACGATTGGAGAGGCGCTCACACTTGTAATCTCAATCGGCGGCGCTACGTCGACCGTGATTGGCAGATCAATTCCCACTCGTTTGCGTGCGAGTTCGTACGTGCAACGCGTGGTGAGCGACATCCCCAACCCGTTCGGTTCATATAAATGCCGAGAGAGCGGCACGTTGATCGAGGCGTTCGCCGGAATTTGAAACTTGTCGCTTACGGTAATCGCCGCGCCGGGCGCCAGGCGAGTAGCGGTTGCGTGATTCACGCGCCGATCGATAACGGCAGGTGATTGCTGAGCGACAGTGGGTGACGCGCCACACTCGAGACCGTCGATGGGATCGCGTCCCGAGTTTTCTACGCTAACAGTTACATTGTCGGTCGAATTGGGGATTACCGGGTTTGAGGATGATTTCACCTTGAAGTTTAGCCCCGCAACGACAGCCGTGGCCCGCTCGAGCTTCCGTTGAATCATCTGACGCCGTTGATTGTCCGCGATGCGGATAATCGGCGTGTCTGAAACACGGCTAAGCGCCAGCTTCATAAAGTTCGTAAGCGCTCCGGTGCGATCATCGATGAGCTTCAGAATTGAGTCACGAATGTCCGGCAGGACAACCTCGTTTCCAGCTGAATCAATCAGCCGCATGCCATCGATAAAATTGTGCGACTCCTTCGCAGTTAATGGCGCGTCGCCTTTCGCCTCGCGCACCAGAACATATCGAATCAGGGGCAGTTGGCCCGGCGCGCCGCCGGGTTGTCCACTGAAAGCGCGAAAGCGAGTTGCGTATTCGGCGAACGACTTCGGCCACGGGCCTTGCGTCGCGTGTTGTTGTAAAGCACGCAGAGCTTCTTCGGCGTAGACGACGCCGCGAATCGGATCCTTCTCGTTTGGATCGATCGTCACTATCTGAGCGTCCGCTTGCCCTTGCCCGTTGCCACGCTGACGCACGAACAGCCGCTGCACCTGCCAAGTCGTCACACCGTCTTTCAACTGCTCGCGAAATTTATTTGGATCAGCGGCGGCGTCGAACGCTTCGACAACCATGAGTGCGGTCGCCTGATGCTGGCCGTGATCGTTGCTGGTGGTGGAATGATTCGTGATGATCACGTCGGGACGGAGTCTGCGAATCTCCAGAACCATTCGACGCAAGGCTTCTTCGTGTCCCCAAAACTTGAAGGCCTCGTCTCGGGTTTTCGAAAAACCAAAATCTTTGAGGCCGAGAAAGTGCGGCTCTGATCCCTGGATCTCGGCCGCGGCCATCGTCTCGCGCGCGCGAATCGCGCCGAGTTCTTCGTAAAGCTCAGGCCCAATTGCGTTCTGTCCGCCCTCGCCGAAAGTCGAAAACAAACTGACGGTGTGCGCGCCGAACTTGCGCCGCATCACGATCAGCGACGTGCCGTCTTCATCATCTGGGTGCGCGGCAACGCACATCACGGTCCATGGGCTCTGCAGATCGAGCAACGCTTGATAAAGGGCGATGCGATCTTCAGACGCTGGTTGAGTTATCAGTGCGGCTTGCGGCGCACGGGCGAAAGTAACAAGTGCTGCGACAACCGCGAGCACTGAAAGGATTCGGGTAGCTTTGTATTTCATGGTCGTTTGTCAGCTAAGTTTACTCGCAGCGGACGCGTAGGTCACGTGGCGACACGTCTTCGTTGACTCAACTCGTCTCGCCAACCTATCATCACGACATGGCGGCGCAAACCATTAGCATCGACGAGGCAAAGATTCAGTTATCAGACTTGATTGCCGCCGCGCAAGAAGGTGGCGAGATTATCATTGTAGATAACGGCAAAGCCCTGGCCCGCCTGGTTTCCGCGGCTGATTCAGCGGTCTACACAACACATCCTGCAACGACGGCCGAATTCGCAACTGATGAAGAGCCGCTCGCTTGGGATGCTGACGGTTGGGAGAACGTCGCGTGAAACGCGGCGAGATTCGTTGGTACACATTTCGACTGCCGGACAAACGCCGCCCGGTCATGATCCTCACTCGCGACGATGTCATCGATCGCCTTAATGAAATCATCGTCGTCCCTGCGACCCGCACGATTCGCGGACTGACTACTGAACTGGTCCTTACTCCCGAGGACGGTATGCCTGTCGAGTGCGCGCTTAACTTCGACCCCATCTCACTTGCGCAACGTAACCGCATAGGTCCGGTCATATGCAGTCTGCCTGAGTCGCGATGGCCCCAAGCGCGAAATGCGCCGATGATCGCGTGCGGCTTTGGGTCGCCGGAGGCCTGACGAATGTCGACAGACACGCCAACCCCTGCATCAACCGATCTCCATGATGAGCGCGAACTGATTCGCGGCGTCGGGCTCTGGGGCGCGACGACGCTGAACATGATCGACATGATCGGCGTCGGGCCGTTCATTACGATTCCGCTAATCATCGCCGCGATGGGTGGACCGCAGGCGATGCTCGGCTGGATTCTGGGTGCGCTGCTGGTCGTCTGCGATGGATTGGTTTGGGCCGAACTGGGAGCGGCACTGCCCGGCTCGGGAGGATCGTATCGATACCTCGCAGAGATTTACGGCCCGCGAAAGTTGGGCCACCTGATATCCTTTCTCTTCATCTGGCAGCTCACCTTCAGTGCGCCGCTGTCGATCGCCTCGGGCAGTATCGGTCTGGCCCAATACGCCACGTACATCTTTCCCCGACTTGGCAATGCGACAAAAGTAACGCTGCCGGTGTTAGGTGATATCGAGATCAATGCGATTCCGGTAGCGATGGTGGCGATCGCTGCTCTCGCCGTCGCAGTCATCCTGCTCTACCGGCGCATTACTCTGATCGAAAGGCTTTCAAAGTTCCTCTGGGTGGGAGTGATGCTGACGATCGCCTGGGTAATCTTCGCCGGTGTTAGTCACTTCAATCCAAGAGTCGCATTCGATTTTCCGCCCAGCGCATTCACGCTCCGTCCCGAATTCTTTACCGGACTCGGTGCGGCGCTGCTCGTAGCGGTTTACGATTACTGGGGCTATTACAACGTCTGCTTTTTGGGCGGCGAAGTGAAAGACCCCGGTCGCACGATCCCTCGCGCAGTGCTGCTGTCGATCCTGTTTGTCGGGATCATCTACATCGTGATGAACATCTCGATTCTCGGCGTAATTCCCTGGCGCGAATTTGCGGGCACGGCGAATACGCCGGCGCAGCGTTACGTCATCTCTTCGTTCATGGAGCGACTGTACGGAACAAAAGCCGGCGTTGTGGTGACGTTGCTGATTATGTGGACCGCTTTTGCATCGGTCTTCTCTTTGCTGCTGGGCTATTCGCGCGTGCCGTTCGCGGCCGCGCGTGACGGCAATTACTTTCGTGTCTTCGCCAAGGTCCATCCGCGTCATCGCTTTCCGTACGTTTCGCTGCTGGTGATGGGCGGCATCGCCACGGTTTTCTGTTTCTTCCGGCTGGCCGATGTGATCGCGGCGCTGGTCGTGATCAGAATTTTGGTGCAGTTCCTCGCGCAAATTGTCGGGGTGATTGTCTTTCGCGTGCGGAAGCCCGACTTGCCGCGGCCGTTTCGGATGTGGCTTTACCCGATACCGGCGCTGATTGCCTTGACGGGATTCATCTATGTGCTGATTTCGCGAAAGAACTTCTTAAAAGAAATTCAATACGCGGCGGTGCTGGTCGCAGTTGGATTGATTATTTATTTCGTCCGCGCAAGGTCACGCAGCGAGTGGCCATTCGACAGAACGAACCAGGTCCAGGAACCGTCCCCTTAAGATGAGAAAACTCAATTCCCACTTGCAGTCATTACGGCGATTAGTAGAAGCAGGCAGTTCAGCGCACCGAAGAGACCGGCAACGATGAACAAGTGCCAGTGCTTGATCGAACGTTGACCGTACTCAAAACTCGACATAATGCCGACGGCGATATTCGGATCAGGGCTGTGGGAAACAGTATGTTGCCTAAGGCAAATGCAGACAGAAACGCCGGCGCAAAGGGAATCGACATCAAACAAATAGATATAAGGTTGCTGTAACGCGAGGGAAGATTTGAATTAAGACTATTCGAATAGATAGCGGCGATCACATCAGGAAAGCTCAAGGCGACGACCCAAACAATGGCAGTTCCAAGCAGCCCGAAGACAAAGGCTGGGAGTAACCATTTCCGACGCGCGGCCAATGCGGAAAGCCCCGCGTCGTACTTTAAGGCCAGATCTCCCGCATAATCTCGTTTGCCTTCGCGAGAGAAACAGCACTCCGAATGACCTGTGAGGTTTTCCGGCCCATCGTTCTGCAAGAGGCTAATCTTCCTCTTCGCCAATCACTCGCCGCACACGAATCGTTGAGTCAGCGGGTGAAGCGTTTGAATTTGGTGTCGGGTAAATCGCGCGCGCGCCGACTTCTGATCGGAAGCGGCCTTCATCGTCATACAACCGTCGATACTGCAGGGTGTTGCGCACCACGCCCTGAATGTAAAGACGCGTCTCGCGGAACGGAACGGCTTCCTGCCATTCGTCCATCTGCAGAGGCAGCGACGCGCGCCACTGCACGACGCGATTGGGACCGGCGTTGTAAGCGGCGGCGACGTATTCGATGCGGCCGTACTTATCAATTTGATCTTTGAAGAAAGCGGTGCCTAGTTGGATGTTGAGACGCGGCTCGAACAGCGAATCCATCGTGATCGCGCGATCGACTCCGACGCGCCGCGCAGTGGTGATTGCGGTGGGCACGAGCAATTGCATCAAGCCGTAAGCTCGCGCCGACGAAACTGCGCGCGGATTGAAAACGGTTTCCTGACGAATCAAGCCGGCGACTTGATATGGATCCAGACCACGCGCGCGTGACTCCTGCTTGATGATGTCCCAGTAAGCGAGCGGATAAAACACGTCCCATTCGTCGGGCCGCATTTCTTCCGGCTTCATCTGCGAATAATCGGGGTAGCTCCGCTTCAGGTAATTCAGCGCCTGCACGTTGTCGTTCCTTGCGCGATAGATTTTCGCGATCGCCAGGTTCACGCGCGGGCTGTTCGGCGCGGACGAGGCAGCCGTGCCCAATTCTTCCAGCGCCCAATCATCAGTGCCGATGATCGAAAGCTGATCGGCTTTCGCAATTCGTTGATTCTCATTCGTTCCGGCGGTTTCCTCGGCCACCGTTACCGTCTTCAAATTGGCAATCGCGCGACCGATGGTTGAATCCGCACCGAAGTCTTTCGCCGGCGCGTTGCCGTTTCGCTTCATATCGTCGAGCCGCTGCTTTGCCAGATAGCCGTACCAGTTCGCGTCGTAACGTTCCTGCAAACCCTGATACAGCGCGCGCGCTTCGGCAAGTTTGCCCGAGCGCTCGCTGTCGCGCGCGGCCCAGTAAGCGGCCTTGCCACGAAAATCGGAATTGTTTCCGGCGTAGACCGCGAGATGCTCAGTCAAAAGTTGTGAAGACTGATTGAAGTTCTTCGCGTCGTGCGCGGCCCATGCAATGTAGAACTGCGCCGGCGTGACTTCGGCCTGACCCGGAAAGAAGTTGACGGCGGCGCGATAGAAGTAGCTTGCGTCGACGTCGTCTTTGTTGTTTTCGGCGGCTTGGCCCAACTGCACGAACGCGCGCATGGTCCACTGGCTGCCGGGAAATTGTTTGCGCAGATCGTCAGTCGCAGCGCGCGCTTGTGCCCATTGCTTTGCGCGGCCATAGGCGAGCGCGAGATTGAACATCGCTTCGGCGCGTTGCTCTCCGGTTGGTCCAGGCGGAGTATTCAAAGCCGTCGCGGCCTCGAGATACTTTCGCGCGTTGGCCGCGGCGATTACCCGATGTGATTGCGTGGTGGAGTTTGCGGTGTTCGGAAAAGCTGTAAAGGCCGTCGTGAACGCGTCGTAAGCTTCGCTATAGCGTCGGCCGGCGAAAAGTTTCTCGGCGCGTGTCTGTGCTTCGCCGGCGTTCGCGGGAGACAGTGAAGAATTCAGACGTGGGATGGCCGTGGCCGCGTCTGCGGCTTCCGGTGAGGCGGGCAAGTAGAAATAGATTCTTCGATAAGCGGCCAGCGCTCGCGTGGAATCTCCGGTTTGTTCATAGGCTTTCGCTTTGATCAAGTTGATCGCAGCGTCTTCGGTGCTGACCATGAGTGCGTCGGCATTTGGCCGCAGATGGTCCAGGATGGTGGGAACCGCGGCCGCTTGGCCGTCCTGCATCATCATCTGCGCATCGTGCAGCATCGCGTCGCGCGCCCGCAGGGAATTCGGATAATCATGCGCGAGCTTTTCATAAGTAGCGCGCGCTTCGACACGACGATTCGCTTGTTCAAGCGCGTTGGCCCTCAGCCACAGCGCGTAATCGCCAATCACCGTGTAATCTGAAATCGCCGAGGTATCGAGCATCGCCGCGGCGCCGGCAAAATCCTTCGCGTTCAGCTTGATTCGCGCGTGCACGATTTTCGCGAGCGTGCCGGCGGTCGTCTTCCCGAAATCTTTTTCAATCCTGGCAACCGCATCTTCGCTCGGCAGCACGTCGCCGCGCGTCATCGCGCGCAACGTCTCGCGCGCCTGCAATTCCTGCGGTGTTTGTTGAAGCGAAGTGCAGCTGGCGACCAAAAGCAACGGCGCAAGCGCGATGCAAATTGTGCTGAGGCTCATCAGGATAAAGGCGAAGCGATGTGTGCGAAGTGTGATCATAGCGACAAATTAGATGCGGATCCGGTGGGGCGAGTGGCTATCTTAGCATGAATGTTAGGTTGACTTTGAAGCAGTTGACGTCAGAAAAATCTAAGCCTGCGTAGCAGGCGAGAGCATAAAGCCTGGGGTGAAGCGAAGCGGAACCCCAGGTAACCAAGAACACACTAATGAAGCCCGCGTTAGCCGGCGACAGATGTTTTGGCTGACTCACGTGAGTTTATGTTCGGGTCGCGCTCGGATGCTGTTTCGCCAAATCTATCGCCCGCTCCGCGGGCCCGATTGTTTTCTTATCCGCTTTCCTGGGGCTGACGCCCCAGGCTGTATGCTGCCGCCTGCTTCGCAGGCTGCTTCAACGATTCCGCAGAGCTAAAATCCATTCCCACCGTCATTCGATTCGATCGACAGCTTCAATCACCCGCTCGATCTCTGACAGATAATCTGAAAAGACTCGGTTTGCCTCAGCTTCAGTCAGAGTCTTGCGTTGCTTTGATCTCAGCTCAAGAATTTCCTCGAATGGCGCTTCATTCAGCCCGAGCAGACGCGCCGTCGCGCGCACGCTGTCGGCCTTACTGACCGGCGACTCCTGTCCATGCAGAATCAGTACCGCGCGAAACAGCGCCGCGAAACTGGCCAGGCTGTCGCTCATCAACGCGCAAAGTTTTTCTGCTGAGGTTGAAGCCGGAATGTAGAGGCGGCGAAGCTGGATCAATTTTGTTCTCAGTTCATATTCGGTCTGATGTTGCAGGTTCGCCTCCGAGATCTCGACGAACTCGAAGGGATCGCGGCCGTAGAGAACACGGCGCGCCTTTTCCATTTGCAGAAACTCGATCGGAAAGACGTCCGCCGCGCGGCTTAACTCCTCAACGGTGAAATACACGGGCGGCGGCTGACCAGACTTGAGCCAATCGCGCAGGGCACTCTGCGACAGGCGCAGGTCTTTCGACGCGATCCGGTTCAAGGCGATCAGCAGGTTGTGATCCGAATGCTCGGCGACATGATCACCGGCCGCAACCGATCCGTATAAAACGATCGACGCCAGATTGTCGCCGTGAGCGGCGCGCAAGTTCTCGACCAATGTGTCGAGTTTTGAGTTTGATTTATTAGCCATTGATTCTCCGACGAATTGACGGAAGAGGGTTGGGTTTTGGGCGTAGGGTGTAATGAAACGGTCGCCACATTCCTGAAACGAGTTGCTACCCCCTACAACCTACACCCTATCCCCGTGCTTCAGAGCTGATGCCTCGTGTCATCACTTACCAAAATCTACCTTTGGCACTTCGCGCGCGCCGGCATCCGCCTGAAAGTACGGTTGCTCCTTGAATCCCATCAAACCCGCAATCATCACGGTCGGAAAACGGCTGCGCGTCGTGTTGTAATCCTGAGCCGAGAGCGTGTAGTCGCGGCGCGCAGTGGCCAGACGATTTTCAGTCCCGGCCAGTTCGTCCTGCAACTTCATAAAGCTCTCGTTGGATTTTAGCTGCGGATAGTTTTCTGTGATCGAAAGAAAGCGTCCGCCCGTGCCGAGCAACCCGCCATCGCGCATTGTCTGAGTCAGCTTGGCATCCGCGGCGATTTTATCTTCCGTCGTGCTGTTCGGGTTCTGCATGGTCGAGAGCAGTTGCGATCGCGCTTCAGCAATTTTCGTGAAAACTCTCTCTTCGAGACCGGCGATTCCTTTTACCGTCGCCACGATATTTGGAATCAGATCGGCGCGCCGTTGCATTTGGTTCTCGACGTTCGACCATTTCGCTTTTACGTCCTGCTGTTTGGTAACGAGAGTGTTGTAGCTCCCGAACATTACGCCGCCGATGATCAGAACGATCAGAACGATTACTCCGAGTACGATCAGAAGTGTCTTATTCATTTGTTTCTCCTTCCAACGCTCTTAGCTGACTCGATTTAAGATCGAGCAAGAATAGTTTGACTCTGCGATGTGCTCGGCGCCCTCTGCGTCTCTGCGATGAAAAAACGGTCCAAAGACACGCACTGCAGAGGCGCAGAGAAACGCGGAGATGGCGCAGAGAGAAATCCTCACCAACTGCCGCCCGCACCTCCACCGCCAAAATCTCCGCCGCCACCGAAGCCTCCAAAGCCGCCGCCTCCGCCGCCGCCGGACCCACCCAGGCCGCCAAAGCCTCCGCCACTCCAACCGCTCGATCCCGATCCTCTGCCGCTATTCAATAGTGAACCTACTAACAGCCACGTAAGCCAGCCGCCGCCACCGCCTCTGGGACCGCCACGCCTGATGACTAGCAGGAAGATCACTATGAGCATGAAAATTATGCCAACGACAACCAGTTGGCTCGGTGAATTGTCGCTTCTACCAGCCGATCGTGGCGGTCTACGTGTCGTGCCCGCGGGAAAGATCTTGTCGGTGCTGAAGCCGTTCTTGGTCGCGACCGTTGTGATGTATTCATCGATAGTGTCTGCTAAGCCCCGACCATATTCTCCAGCCTTAAACGCCGGCACCAGCTGTTCGCGTTGTATCCGGCCCACCAGCCCGTCGGGGAGATCGCCTTCGAGATGCCGGCTGACCTGGGTGAAGTACTTGCGATCTTTGATTGCGACTAACAAGAGCAGACTTGGTTTCTGTGTATCTTTCGATCCAATGCCCCAGCCTCTGGCGACTGCCAGTGAGTAATCGAAAATCTCCTGGCCACCAGTCGTATCAATGGTAACGACGGAAAATTGAATCTTCTGTTGTTGGTCCAGATTAGCTAGCGTGGTCTCTAACTGTTGCTTGGTTGCCAGGTCGATGACCTTGGCATAGTCGTTCACATATCCGGTGGGCGGCGGCAGCGGCGATTGAGCTGTCTGGCCGGGAACCGAAACGATTGCGCTTACGAGCAGAACCAACGACGCCGCGCCAATCAGAAAGATCCGAGGTCTAGTCATCTTCCAATGGATTAACGAAATTATTATGTTCCCAGTTCGCTGAACCACAAAGAAGAGGTAAAGCGGGACACTAGCCCGACCGTCAGGGAGGGCTCATTTCGCAAGGGTTCAATGCTGAGCCCTCCCTGACGGTCGGGCTATTGCCCCGGAAAACCAACCTTCAAACAATACCGTGTCAAACTCTCGTTGACCTCGAATTCATCGCGCACTATCATCGCGCGCACCAAACAGCTCTATCATCTGCGTACTCGACGAGGAGAAGACATGAAACTCAAAATGACAATGCTTGCGCTGGCCGTGTTCTTTGCCGGCGCTATCGTAGCTTCAGCCGACAGCCCGCACATGGGCACCTGGAAGTTGAACGAGGCGAAATCACACTTCAGTAAAGGCGCGACCAAAAACAACACGGTCGTGTACGAAGCGTCTGGCGACATGACCAAAGTCACCGTGGACGGAACCGCAGGCGACGGCAGCTCCGTGCACAGCGAATGGACCGGCAAATTCGACGGCAAGTACTACGCGGTCACTGGGAGCCCAACCTCTGACATGCGTTCGTACGCGATGATAAACAGCCGCACACTGAGGTTCAGAGAGAAGCAAGGCGGCAAAGTTGTGTTGAGGGGAACGATCACCGTCTCGCGCAACGGCAAGAGCCGAACAGTGTCGACGAGCGGAAAGAACGCGCAGGGCAAGTGGGTGGCGAACACGGCCGTTTACGATAAGCAGTAAGGTGATTGCGTTCTCGTGCCGCCGGCCCGACCAACTTCAAAACTAATTAGTATGACCAGCGATTTCGATCGGCCCGGAACCAAAAGGGTGACGCCGAATTTCATCGATCTGCGAGTACTAACTTTGAATAGATCTCTCGGATGAAAAATGTCCTGCTAGAGTCGGTACGCTAACTCTCTTACTCAAAACAAGATACAAAAAAAACGATTGACTTTTTTCATGCAAATGCATATTGTCCCGGTGACTCGAAGCCGGATATCACAAGCTTCTGCCTCGCACACTCGCTTGATCCGCTGAACAAATCGCGAAATAGATCTGCGTTTTCAGACATACATTAGTAGTGGTTAATGCCGCTACGTCCAAACTGAAGTTTCAACGGAGCGGCCCGGTAACGATTATGGCTCTATTGCTCAGGATTGAACTTGGGACCCTGCTCATTGGCAGTGCCGTCATAGTCCTCTATCAGATGGCTATCGGTGCAATTAACACAAGAGGTTTGTTTCAGGATAAAGGCGGCCGATCAGGATTCAGTCCGGCGCGACTGCAACTGGTGGTGTCAACCTTAACCGTCGTCTTCTATTACATCGGCCTGGTTTTGCTCAACACGCCGCAAACCGGTGAATTCCCGAGGCTGCCTAAGGAGATGTTGATCGCCCTGGGCGGAAGTCACACGTTCTACTTGGGAAGTAAGACGGTCGCTTTAATTCGGGAACGTCTCGCGCACTCTGTAAACAGGAGATAACAACCCTAAAGGAGATCAACTCACATGGAACTACTCAAATTGGTGATCGGCTGGATACTCACGATTTTCCTCGGCGTTCTGGCCCTGATCTTTATATTCCGAATTGCGACAAACCAGATCAGCCTCAGATACCTGATCAGCGATGATCGTGGATACGCGAGCCTGTCCCGGTTTCAGTTTCTGATATTTACGTTCGTGATCGCGATGACGCTTTTTTATCTCATCGTGTTGAAGGGGAGTTACCCGGAAATCCCGAACCAGATTCTGGCATTGCTCGGTATCAGCGGCGGTTCCTATGTGATGTCAAAAGGCATCCAGACGAGCAGAGACGTCGGTATCGCGGAAGTCACCAAGCAACCGCCGCCCGAGTCGACCAAAGAAGACGAGTGAGCCTCGCCACCTCAATCACATCCAGCCCTGACCTTGGTGAAGACCAGGGCGGATGGGGAGAAAACTGATGAAAAGCGAACACCAGCGCAACGTCATGCTTGGACTCGCCCTCACCGCGGCGTCGGTTCTGCCGGCGGTGTTGTCGCCCGGAACTTCCGGACCATCGGCACCCGGCCGCCCGCCGACAACCACCGCAAAATCTGCCAAGGCATCGACTCCAAAGGAGTTCAGCATATCGATCAAGAACTTGCAGGACTGGGCTAATACCGTTGTCGTGACGCTTAACAGCGTGCATGTTGAGGGGCACTCAAAGGTCCATACAATCGATAATGATTGTGAAATACACCTTGGGGCGCACTCAACTGACTTTCAAGGCGATCCAGACGGTTTGGTCCTTGAGCCAATGAATGCCTGCGAAGCCCCTTTTCCCGGCAAGTCGGAGCAGAATAATGCGGACTGGATTGCCTTTAGCAATCAGGTTACAGGAACGACGGTTACAGTAAGCGGCGTTCCTCGTATCTGGCCGGAACATCTGGACGGTGGCAACGAAGCCTCTAACCCGAATCACGCGGTTGAATTACATCCGCTGGCTTCAATGAAGACCGGGGCGAAAAATTTTGATTTCACTCCTAACATCTTCGCGGGAGATTACACGGGTGGGGTGAGCGAGGCCACCGCCCTCAGAATCGTTCAGCAAACATCAGTCTCCGTCACAAGGCTCGGCGACTCGGCTGAGATTAGTTTCCGTGCGGGGCAAATCGGTAATTTCACGGTGGTCGATTTAGTGATTGATAAGACCACGATCACTAGCGATGGAGCAGGCAGTTTTCGAATGGACGGAGACGTAATCATTGACGACTCTACTACTGCTCCTGTGACGATCGTCACTGTGAGTGGAAGCCCGATTAATGATCAGATGGCGAAGATCAAAAAGAAAAAGAGCAAGAACATCAACATGCACGCCCTGGTTCTATTCAGCCTCAATCCGGGCGCACTGCTTGATGCCGCCAATAAGAGCCAGGGATCATCGGTCGCCGTCGAAAAGCCAATTCAGCTAATCCTCTATGGCGTGCCCGACGTGTAAGCAGATGAATTAGACGTCAGCCGCAAACGAACGACAGGCCTCGTAAGCAACCTGAGCCGAGCGAATCAATGATTCTGCTCGGCTTTCCTTTTTCTGGCTGCTGCTTACCGATTTTTTGGCAGCGCATACGGGACTCGAACCCGTGATCGACTGGCTTAGAGATTCGAGAGACGGGGCGCAGTTTTGGCGCGCAGAGGTTGCGGCTCAGGCGTGAAGTCTTCGCCGGGATTGATAAACTGGTCGCGCTCAAACTTGTATTGCTTGTCGTAGAGCTGGCGGTATCGCCCGTCCGCCGCGAGCAGTTCTTCGTGAGTGCCGCGCTCGACAATCTCACCGTTTTCCAAAACCAGGATTTGATCCGCACTGCGAATCGTGGACAGCCGGTGCGCGATCACGAAAGTGGTGCGCCCGCGGCGCAGTTGGCGCAGGCCGTCCTGAATCATAGCTTCACTTTCACTGTCCAGGCTGGAAGTCGCTTCATCCAGGATCAGCAGTTTTGGATCGGCGAGAATGGCCCGCGCGATGGCGATGCGCTGACGTTGTCCGCCGGATAGTTTCACTCCGCGCTCGCCCACCACCGTGTCGTATTTCAGCTCGAATTTTTCGACAAACTCTTCGACGTGGGCGATCCGGCTTACAGTTTGAATCTCTTCGCGCGTGGCGTGAGGTTTCGAGAAGCTGATGTTGTCCGCCACGGTCCCGTCGAAAAGAAAGTTGTCCTGCATCACAACGCCGAGGTACGAACGGAAGTCGCGCAGGCGGAGAGTGTTCAAATCTTTGCCATCGACTTTGATGATCCCGGAAAGCGGTTGGTTGAAATTCATCGCGAGACTGATCAGAGTGCTCTTGCCTGAGCCGCTGGAACCGACCAGCGCCGTAGTCGAACCGGCCGGCGCTTTGAAGGAAACATCTTTCAGTACAGGCACATTCTTGTTGTATTCGAACCAAACGTGCTCGAACTCAATCTCGCCGGAAACCTCCGGCAGCGGTTCGCGAAATGCATCCTGATCGTCTTCGGTTTTCATGTCCATCACTTCGCGAATGCGATCGAGTCCCGCGAAGGCTTCAGTGATCTGAGTTCCGATGGCCGCAAACTGGATCAGCGGTATCGCCATCATTCCGGTGAAAATGACATACATGAAGAGATCGCCAATCGTCATTTTACCGCTGACGACCGAAGGCCCGCCCACGACGATGATCACTACGCCGACCGCGCCCACAATCAGCGACGCGAATGCGTTGGTGGCTGAAACTCCGGTCATCGATTTGGCGACGTTGCGGAAAAGCTTGTGGGCGCCTCGCGCGAAGGTGATCTCCTCGCGCTTCTCTGCGGTGTAGGCTTTGACGATGCGAATGCCGCCGAGCGATTCAGTCAGACGTCCCGTGAGAGTCGCCGTTATTTCTCCGCGCTCGCGGAACAAAGGTCTGAGCCGGGTGAAGGCGTAAGACAAGGCTGCGCCGAAAGTCCCGAGCACCACAATTGTCACGGAAGTCAGACGCCAGTTAAGCCAGAACAGAACACAGAGAGCGACGGCCGCGGTGATGAAGCTGCCGACCAATTGGACCAGGCCGGTGCCGACCAGATTACGAATGCCCTCGGCGTCGTTCATGATTCGCGAAATAAGTTTGCCGACCTGGGTTGAGTCGAAATAGCTGACCGGCAAACGGGCGATCTTGGCCTGCACCTTCTTGCGCATTTCTGTGATGGCGCGCTGCGCCGCAACTCCGAGAACCTGCGTCAGGCCGAAACTTGTTGCGGCTTGTACGACGGTCGCGATGCCCGCCGCCAAAGCGATCTTCCAAAGCAGATCGGTGCGTCCTTTGACGATCACCTGATCGATCAAGTACTTGGTCGAGGCCGGCAGCACCAGCCCCATCACCTGATTAATCACCATCAAAACGGCGCCGAGTAACAGACGGCGGCGATGCGTCCAGACCAGCTCGCGGGCATCGCCCCAGGCGGCGGACCAGCGGATCTTTTTCTTTTTCGGTTCAGCCATTGGTTTGTCTTAACGGACTGTTTGTCTCAATGAAAAGTATCGACATCAGATTCCTTGCTGTTGAGCAACACTTTAAGCGCCAAGGGCGCGCAATGTAAAAGCCTGGGCCAACGGCCCAGGACGCGTTAGATCAATTCTTAATTCAAGCCGCAACGCGGCGAAATAATCCGTCGCGGTGAATTCAACCGTGTAATCGCGCTCTTTCAGAGCTTCATCCTGGTGAGCAACATAAACCTGGGGCGTTGCCCCAGGCTCTCGCATTTTCGCGCCGTTGGCGCTCTTAACCCGGAAACAAAACGGCCACCGCTTGGGTGGCCTTCTGCCTACTGCATACTGATTTAATGGTAGCGCATACGGGACTCGAACCCGTGATCTCTGCCTTGAGAGGGCAGCGTGTTAACCAACTACACCAATGCGCCGCGGTTTGCGAAGTTGAGTATAGTTGCCAAGAAGGTACTTGGCAAACCTACGATCCAATTGACGTTTTCAGATATCTTTCCCAGTATCACATTGAAGAAGAATCACTTCTTTCTTTGCAAACATCATGAAATTTCATCCTGACGAAGTTTAGGAAATCAGTCAAAGCATAACTTGCTTTGAGTGATAGAGTTCCTAGGCAAGTTGACAGTCCTTTCATTTTCTTTTTCGTTAGGGTAAAAACAATGTGTATGAGCGAACTAATCTGGGCGCCTGAGATTAGAGACGAGTATTCTCCTGACGCTGAACTCATCATTGCGCCGGGCGATAGTCTCACAACTCTCAAGACGTTACCCGATGGTCTTGTCAAATTAATAATCACGTCTCCACCGTACAACTTGGGAAAAGTCTACGAAGAGACAACAAAGTTGGAGCAGTATCTTGAAGCGCTAAACCCGATTGTTAATGAACTGATTCGGGTCCTATCGCCCGAGGGCTCGCTTTGCTGGCAGGTGGGCAACTATGTCGATAAATCCGAAGTCTTTCCACTCGATATTTTTTATTATCCATACTTCAAAAAGCACGGCCTCAAACTTCGCAACCGTGTGATATGGCATTTCGAACATGGTTTGCACGCTGCTAAACGGTTCTCGGGGAGATACGAGACATTGCTTTGGTTCACTAAAACCGATAATTACACGTTCAATCTTGATTCAGTTAGGGTACCCGCGAAGTACCCCGGAAAGACTCATTACAAACCTGGCAGGAAATACGGCACTCCTTCTGGCAATCCTCTAGGAAAGAATCCAGGCGATCGTTGGAAGATTGTTTCGAACGACTGGGAAACACTTCTTTGGGACATCCCGAACGCAAAAGCGAACCATCCTGAAAAGACAATTCACCCATGTCAGTTTCCAATTGAACTCGTCGAGCGCTGCACACTTGCGCTGACTCAAGAATATGATTGGGTATTAGATCCTTTTTCTGGTGTAGGCTCCGCAATGCTTGCTGCTGTTAAGAACGGTCGTCGAGCTATTGGTTGCGAAAAAGAAATTGAATACGTGGAGTTAGCTAAGAAACGATTTCGACAACTCTATGACGGAAAGCTTCCGTACCGGCAGCTCGGCAAGCCGGTTCATCAACCAAGCGGACGTGAGAAAGTTTCTCAGATTCCCATTCAGTGGTTAACGAAAGAGAAAACCGCATGAGAATCGCTGCGCGATACTCCTTTAACAATGGATTGGCGGAAATACAGAGACGCTATCCTCAGCTCTTGGGGGAGATTGAGGATGTGATCAGTTCAATTGATGCGACCAAATACAAAACCAAAAAAAGCAAAGAGAAATCTAAGGAGTTTGGAATGCTTTTTAGTCCGAAAGGTCTGAACAAGGCTTTCAGAGAGAAGTTTAAAGCATGCGGTTGGAATACAGCGAAAGTCAGGTGTGAATATTCCGAGGAATATTATGTAAATGGTTATCAACCTCCGAAATTAAGACACGGTCGTCCCTATCGCGAGATGGATTTTCTTAAGGAGAGGCTCGGTGTAGAGGTTCAACTGGGAAAGTACTCATTCATGGTTTACAACGTTTGCGCCAAGATGACGATTTTCCATAACCTTGGTCATATCGATTGCGGCGTTGAAATCGTCCCCATGCATGGCTTTAGCAAAGAAATGTCCACGGGCGTTTCCTACTTCGAGCAGTTTACATGGGACCTAAATAATCGCGGTGTTGCCAATATTGATATTCCAGTACTAATTCTCGGAATCGACGCGGATGTGTTGATGACGCCCGCCCAGGAACTTCCGATCGGAGCTGCAAAATCAGGAGAGATATTAGAAAAAAGTCAGCAGCCAGTTGAGACTAAACGCCGCAAGACTAAGAACAACCGTGCACGCTAATTTGACTATTTACGAACATGTCGTCAGCGCAAACGATTCTCTCCTGTAATCACCTTCCAATCGGCTAACGCCCATCGAACCGTTCGCGACTAATCTCTTGCAGTGACTCGCGGGTGTGCGCCGCGTCACATTTCGCTTTTCGTAACGCATGTTATACTCCGCTCGCAATTCTGACTTCTCCGTCTTGGTGTCAGAAGCCCGACCGTGAGGGAGGGCTACTTTGCGCTCGTTGCCCTTGCTTACGCGCGGGCTTCTGACACGGTAATTCTGGCAGAACAATAAATGAATATTGCGGTAGTGAATGAAACCGGCTCAACGGAATCGCGCGTCGCGTTGATGCCGGAATCGGTGCAGAAGCTTGTCGCCGCCAAAGCTTCGGTCTTCGTCGAAAGCGGCGCGGGTCTCGGCGCGGCGCGGACCGATGAAGACTTTCAGAATGCCGGCGCTGAGATCGTCGCTGATCGAAACGCGTTACTCGCCAAGGCGGACGTGCTGGTCACTGTCAATCGTCCCTCTGCAGATGATTTTCAAAAGTTGAAGCAGGGCGCGGTCGTGCTGGGTTTTCTGCGTCCGCTCGATGAGCCCGCGAAGTTAACTTCCGCACTCGAGCATGGCTTGACGACATTTTCGATGGAGCTGGTGCCGCGCATCACGCGCGCGCAGGCGATGGATGCGCTTTCATCGATGGCCACGGTTGCGGGCTACAAAGCCGTCCTGCTCGGCGCCGATCGCATCCCGCGCATGTTTCCTTTGTTGATGACTGCGGCGGGCACGGTGCCGCCGGCGCGTGTGTTGGTACTAGGCGCGGGCGTCGCGGGATTACAAGCGATCGCCACAGCGCGCAGACTCGGCGCGGTCGTCGAAGCTTATGACGTGCGCGCCGCGGCCGGTGAGCAGGTGCGTTCACTCGGCGCGAAATTTTTAGAGGTCGATCTCGGCGGGATTCAAACTGAAGACAAAGGCGGATATGCAGTCGAGCTTTCACCGGAAGCTTTGCAGCGCGGCCGCGATCTAATCGCCGAACAAGCGAAGGCCGCCGACGTGATCATCACGACGGCGCAAGTGCCGGGTCGTAAGGCGCCAGTGTTAATGGATGAGACGGCCATCAACGGCATGAAGCGCGGCTCGGTAGTAATCGATCTCGCCGGCGCGACCGGCGGCAACGTCACGTTGAGCAAGGCGGACGAGGTTGTCGAACGCAACGGCGTGACGATCCTCGCGCCGACTAACTTGCCGGCGACCGTGCCCGTGCATGCGAGCCAGTTGTATTCGCGAAACGTCACTTCGTTTCTAAATCTCTTAATCAAAGATGGCGAGCTGCACGTCGACATGGAAGACAACATTGTCGGCCCATCGTGTGTGACTCACGAAGGCAAGTGGGTGAACCAGCGCGTGGCCGCTATGTTGGGCTGAAGCCAGGAGAAGCCGTTTGAAACACTGTCCGAAATGTAACCGGCCTTATGGCGATCACGAAACGTTCTGCGGTATTGACGGCGGAAAGTTAGTCAGTGACGCAGCTCCAACTTCTGAAGCGACACCTCAGGCGCCATTGAACACTCCAATCAGAACAGAAGCGCCGCGAGTTGCGTCGGCTCCCGCGGCCACTGACGCGATCGAACGCATTGCGTGTGAATGGTGTCACGCGCAGAACCAGAAGACCGCGCTTTCATGCCGGGCCTGTGGCGCGCCTCTGGACATTCGTAATCTGGTCAGCGAATCCGGTTGGCGCGAAGCCCCGCGCATCCGGGACATGACTGAGATTCACTTTGGGATGAGCACTTGTCAGGTCGAAGGCGAGATCGTGCCGGTCGCGGAATTGAATCTGGGACAGGGCGACGCGGTTTTCTTTGAGCATCATGTGCTGCTTTGGAAAGACGACCACACCCCGATGTCGGTGATGCCTTTACAGGGCGGAGTTAAGCGCGCGCTGGCCGGTATGCCGTTCATCATCAGTATCGCGCATGGGCCGGGCCGAATCGCTTTCTCTCGCGATGCCACCGGTGAGTTGGTCGTGCTGCCGCTGCATCCGGGAATGGAGTTGGATGTGCGCGAGCATGCTTTTCTACTGGCCTCGCATCACATCAACTATTCTTACCTGCGCATCAAGGGACTGCGCAATATTCTCTTCGGCGGCCAGGGCATGTTCATGGATCGGTTCGTGACTTCGGATCAGCCGGGTCTTCTGCTCCTTCATGGATACGGCAATGTCTTCGAAAGATTCCTGCAGGCGGGCGAAAGCATCATGATCGAGCCGGGCGCATTTCTCTACAAAGATTCTTCGGTGACGATGAATGTCGAATCGCAAAAGCTGACGACCGGATTTTTTGGCGGCACGGGAATGAATCTGGCGCGGATGACCGGTCCGGGCCGGGTCGGAATTCAATCAATGTACGTGCATCATGCCACGGACTGATTAACTCTGCGATGAGCGATCAAAAAACTCACACTTGTCCGTGGTGCGGCCTGGTGACCGATGCGTCGACGCTGAGTTGTCCTTCGTGCGGCGCCACAATCGACGCGCGCGAGGTGGTTACAGAGTCGGGCTGGGCCGAATTGCCGGGCCGAAAGGACATGGCCAAACTTCAATTTGGAGATTCGTTCTGCCAGATCGAAGGGAATTATGTGCCGGTCGCCGATATGAGTCTGGCGGCGCAGGATTGGATCTATTTTGCGCATCATGTGCTGCTGTGGAAGGACCCGCAGGTAACCATCACCGCGATGGGCTTGAAGGGTGCATGGAAGCGTCTGCTTTCGGGAATGCCGCTGGTGATGACGCAGGCGCAGGGACCTGGACACATCGCTTTTTCCCGCGACGCGCCCGGCGAGATGATCGCTTTGCCGCTGCAACCGGGGCAAGCCGTAGATGTGCGCGAACATCTTTTCCTGGTTGCTACCGGCAACGTAACCTACGATTGGTTTCAGTCAAACATTTGGTTCACCACGAGAAACGGAAACGAGACCGAGACGCATTATCCGCTCGGGATGTTCATGGATCGCTTCTTTACCCCGAACGCCGCGGGTCTGCTGCTGCTGCACTCGGCGGGAAATGCTTTCGTGCGTTCGCTCGCGCCGAACCAAACGATTCTGGTGAAGCCCACGGCGCTGCTTTTTAAAGATCCAACCGTGCAGATGCAACTGCACATCGAGCGTCCCGCAGGCACCTGGAGTTCGTGGCGTTCGTGGGGCAATCGCTATTTGTGGTTGAGACTGTACGGGCCGGGGCGCGTGGCCGTGCAATCCGCTTATACGCACCTGGAAGACAACGGAAGAAACATAACGAGGCATAGCGGAGCGACTGAACAGCGTTGGGGTTAAGTTTTTAATTTGGAGATCGAGATATGAATCCAGCAGCAATCTTGTTTCTGATCGAAACTTCGGACGTGATGACGCCGCAGAACATCATCGCGGCACTCTATGTTTTTGCGCTGGCAGCATTTCTTGGCTATCAGGTCATCTCGCGGGTGCCGCCGCTCTTGCACACGCCTTTGATGTCGGCGACGAACGCGATCTCAGGCATCTCTCTGGTGGGTTCAATTGTGATCGCCGGCGGCACGGGGCCGCATCACGCAAAGGTGGCCACGATTCTCGGCTTTATCGCAGTAGTGTGTTCGACTTCGAACGTCGTCGGCGGATTCGCGCTAACCGATCGCATGTTGCGCATGTTCAAACGAAAAGAAACGAAGAAATGATCCACAGATTACGCAGATTGCACAGATAGAATTGCTTATCAGCTAAGAACTCGGTATGACCCTGAAAGAAACCAATTCAAGATCGACATTCCGTTCGAGCGTTTTCCTGACTGATTCAGTCTTATCTGTGAAATCTGTGAAATCTGTGGATAGTTCATCATGAACTGGCAAACCTACTTCATCGAATTCAGTTATCTGCTCGCCTCGATTCTCTTCATCTTCGGGCTGAAGGGCTTGAGCCATCCCGAGACTGCTAAGCGCGGCATGCAGCTCGCGGAAGTCGGCATGGCGCTGGCCATCGTCGGCACGCTCATGCACTTCGAGATCGTCAGCTACACCTGGATCATCGTTGGGCTATTGCTGGGCGGCTTACTGGGCGCGGCCATGGGCGTCTGGGTGCCGATGACTGCGATGCCGCAACGAACTGCTTTGTCGCATGCGTTCGGCGCGTTCGCGGCGGCGTTGGTCGGCATTGCCGAGTACTACAGCTACACCCACGGCTTCAAAGACATCGCGCAGTTGGGCCATGTGAAGATGGGCGCGATGGGGTTCGAGATCATGCTGGGCGCGCTCACGACGACCGGCAGCTTGATCGCTTTCGGAAAGTTGCAGGGAGTCCTGCCCGGCCAGCCTCTGGTCTATCGGGGCCAGAATATCTTCAACATGGCCTTGCTGGCGACCACCATAGGTCTGTTCATTTATCTGATCTTCGTGCCGACGGCAGTGATTCCGTTCTACGTGATGCTGGCGCTGGCTTTTGTGTTCGGCGTGCTGCTGGTATTGCCTATCGGTTCAGCAGACATGCCGGTCGTCATGTCGCTGTTGAATTCTTACGCCGGTCTGGCATCAGCGGCCACCGGATTCGTGCTCGGCAACAACGTGCTAATCATCGCGGGCACTCTGGATGGATTTTCCGGATTCATCCTGTCGGTCCTGATGTGCCGCGCGATGAATCGCTCATTAAATAACGTGCTGTTCGGCGCGTTCGGCAGCGCCACCACCTCGGCGGCAGGAGCGGGGGGCGAGCAGGGCACGATGCGCGAAGTGAGTTTGGATGACGCGGCCGTGCAACTCGCCTATGCCGGCAAGGTTGTGTTCGTTCCCGGTTACGGCTTAGCAACCGCGCAAGCGCAGCACGCCGTGCGCGAACTCGCGACCGTGCTCGAAGAAAAAGGCGTCACCGTCAAATATGGCATTCACCCGGTCGCCGGCCGCATGCCGGGCCACATGAATGTGTTGCTGGCGGAAGCGAACGTTCCTTACTCACAGCTTTACGAACTCGAACAAATCAATCCCGAAATGAGCAGCACCGACGTGGCGGTCGTCGTCGGTGCAAACGATGTGGTCAATCCCGACGCGCGCGACAATCCTTCGAGTCCAATTGCCGGCATGCCGATCATCGAAGTCGATCGATCGAAATCCGTGATCGTTCTCAAGCGCGGTCAGGGCAGAGGTTTCTCCGGCCTCGAAAATCCTCTATTCTTCAAACCGGTGACGGGGATGCTTTACGGTGACGCAAAAGACACGCTGACGAAGTTGGTTACTGCGGTGCAACACGCGTAGAGGCAAATTCCTTTTCCGCTCCGTCAGGAGCGAAATGTTTATAGCTCGGAATCTCTTCTGATTTGGTCAGGCTCCTTTAGGAGCGCAGTTTATCTATGTTCCATTGCGCTCCTAAAGGAGCTTGTTTCATTATGTCTTTTGCACAGGTCTAATAAACATTCTGACCCTACGGGACTTGGAAGAAGACTCCGCGCTACGTAACCAGATCAATAAACCGCTCGTATAACTAAACCGACATCATGATAAAGACACCAAGACTCTATTCGCTGATCATTCTGGCGGTGCTATCGCTAGCGCTGCCGACGACCTTTGCGCAACGTCCTGCTGCTCGCGCCAGCGCGCACACATCCGCCGTCGTCATCAAAGCGCGCGGCGTCGACACCATCACCGCGGCACAGTTACGCATCTACCTGACGTTTATTGCTTCCGATGAAATGGAAGGACGCGACACGCCTTCGCGCGGCTTGGACACAACCGCGAAATTCATCGCGATGAATCTCGGCCGTTGGGGATTCAAGCCTATGGGTGACGATGGAACCTTCTTTCAAAGAATCGCTCTGCGGCGCGAAGCGATCGACGCGACAAAAACAACGGCGCAAATTAACGGAAAGGATTTTGCGGTCGGCGAAGACTTCCTGCCGAACTCTGTGGCCGCGACGCTGACCGGACCGTTCGTATTTGCCGGCAATGGTTGGGTGATGAAGTCGAAGAACCTTGATTCGTACAAAGGCGTCGATGTGAAAGACAAAGTCATCGTGGTCGTAGGCAATGGATTTCCGCGCGGAGTAACGCGGAACGATCTCGCCGGCGTCATGGGGACCGATTGGAGCAGCCCCGGGGTTTACGCGCAGCGACACGGCGCCAAAGGCGTGCTGGTAATTCCGGATGCGAACGCATTGCTGAGTTGGGACCAGCTCAAGTTCCGCGCGATGTTACCGGCGCGTTCGGTGGTCGAAAAGTTCAGTGCTCAACCAAGCACGCCGCCCGTGCCCAACATCGTGATGTCGGTGAAAATGGCAAAGGCCCTGTTTGAAGGCGAGAAAGTTGACGCGGTCGCGCTGGCGAATGGTCAGGATGTTCCGGCTTTCGATCTTAGCGCGGACAAGAAAGTTACGATCACAGTGGCCGTGAAGAGCGAGCATCCGACCACGCAAAACGTCGTCGCAGTATGGGAAGGTGGAGATCCGGTTTTGAAAAGTGAATACGTTGCGCTGGGCGCCCACTACGATCACGTAGGCATCTGCGCGCCGGGCACCGCCGATCCGATTTGCAATGGCGCCGATGACGATGGCTCGGGGACGACGGCGCTGCTGGGAATGGCCGAGGCATTCTCGCACGCGAAGTTGCGGCCGAAGCGATCAGTTTTGTTTGTGTGGCATTGCGGCGAAGAGAAAGGTTTGTGGGGCTCGCGATATTTCACTGACTACCCGACGATTCCGCTCGATAAGATCGTTACTCAGCTGAACATCGATATGATTGGCCGGAGTAAGAAAGACGGCGACACGAACGCGAGCAATAAGGATCTGTCCGGGCCGAACACAATCTATGTCATCGGATCGAAGATGATGAGTACTCAGTTGGGCGAGTTAAGCGAGAGCGTTAACAAGTCTTTTCTGAATCTGCAATTCGATTACCGCTACGACGATCCGAATGATTTGAATCATTTCTTTTTCCGCAGCGATCATTACAACTATGCTCGCAAAGGCATCCCCATCATTTTTTATTTTGATGGGGTGCACGAAGACTATCACCGCCCGGGCGATGAGCCGCAGAAGATCGATTACGACAAAATGGAAAAAGTCGCGCGCACGGTTTACATGACGCTGTGGGCGGTGGCCAATCTGCCGACGCGTCCGAAAGTCGACAAGCAATTGCCGGCGCAATTGAATCAACGGGGCAACTAGATAGGCGTCACCAATAGACAACAAAGTCCCTTTGGGTGGGTCTCGATGTAACGGTGACCTTGAACGAGCGTGTAACCTTTCCTGGAGGCGAGATCGAAACTATTTTCGTTCCGGGTTTTAAATAGCTCAACTTGTAATAGCCGTTCGCGTCGGTAGCTACGCCGAAATCTCCAATCGTAACCACAACTCCCTTGACCGGCAACTTATCTTTGTTCCTCACATAGCCGGACAGTTGGCTGGATGTTTGTGCGGCTACCGCCGCCAAAAAAAACAGCGTAAGACTGATCGCCAGAAAAGCCTTCATGGCTACTCCTTTCGACAAATCCGTCGTTCTTGACGATTGCCACGTAAGCAATTGGTTCTTCATTGTCCGCCGAACTGCGATCGGCCGTTCTGCTTTACCGCCGCCAATGATCCTGATCTCGAACTCTGAACTGCAGCTCGAGTGTCATTGGGCATCCGTAGATCCAATCTGTACCCACTACCATCCTTCTCCGGGCAAAGATTCTCCCGCCGGTTGACGACGCCCTCCAATTTCCAAAAGGCCATGTCGTAGCAGCCGTTTTGCGGCACTTCCATCGTGTACCAACCGGTGGGATTCTGTTCTGGACCATGTTGCTTAGCCAGGATGGCGATGAAGAAACTTTCGGTAAACGGTTTATTGTCTGCATCCGTTACGAAGCCGTGCAGTTGCACTGGTGTCGGTGGATTAACCACAGGTGGCGGCGTCGGCTGAACGATTGGTTCCGCTACTACCTTCGCGTAAGGTAACGGCTTGTAGAAGACCGCGTATCCGTAGACGCAGATCGCGCCCAGAAAGACACCAGCCACGGTTCCCCAACCAAAATACTGAATACATTTTCCCACGAACATGAAAGGTTTGATGTCGCTTTCGATTAGGAATCCCGCAAAGTTCCGCTTCTTCCTGCGATCGTCGACATTGTGCACATGGTTAACGTGATTTCGTTCGCTACCGGATGCGTGTTTAGCGGGATCATTGTGCATGGCTACGTCTCCTGAATTTGAAGCTGGAGCCAGAGAAAATTCGGCCAATAGTCGCAGGCTCTGGGATCCAGCCTCTCAAAAGTCTCGAGTTCCAGATTTATGGTTTCGAGTTAGGTGGAACTCGACTTCAGTAAGTGCGCTTGCGAGGTGGGCGAAGCATATTCCTGCTTAAGTTTGAAGTCAATAGAATCCCCTAAAAGGAATGTGACAGTAATCGCCAATCTGCCTGCGCGACCCAAAGTCGATAAGCAATTGCCGGCGCAACTAAATCAGCGCGGCGAATAACTAAGGATTCGCCGGTGGTGGTGGCTGTGGCGGTGGTTTAGGAACTTGTTGTGTCTTTGAGTCATCATCACCATCGGATTCCTCAAATTCTTTCGTTAGATAGATTCGCGCCCACAGATAGCCGAGCAGAAAACCAAAGATTCCAAAGTAGCCGAGAATCGCCAGCACCAGCGGACTCGGCGGCCCTACGGTTGCGAAGTAGTCGGCCAATAGTTTCAACTTTCCTGGGAGCTTGCTGAGTTGATAGAGGCCGACGCCAACGATCATTTTCGTCAACCAATCAGAAATTTCGACGAGATTTGTGTTGGCTTTTAAGCGCGCCTTTGCCTGGGCCATAACTGTGGCGTTTGGCGTGTTTGCAACTTGCCCGGCCTGCGTCTGAGTTCCTGATTGCGGCGGCGGCTCCTGAGCAGCTTTCGGGATGCCGAAAAGGAAGCCGAGAAACAACCCCGCCGCCAACGCCGCCGCGGCGATTAGCACGCAGATAGCGAACGTGCGGAAGTCGGGGGACCAGCGACCGCCCTTACTCCACGCATAGATGAAGAGAATTACTACACCCAGAATGATCGCGAGGGCTTGATAAGCGTCCCATCTTACTTGCCATGTGCCCTTCTGCGCTCGCTCCCAGATCAAGTAGCCGCCGAAGGGAGGTTTGTTGTTACCGTTTGCCATGGGGTTCTCCTTGTTATCGACTCACGTCGTCTAAGCGTTCGAAAAAACTGAAGAGCGGGCCGGAGCTAACTGCGAGCTGCCGGCGATTATCTAGCGGGTATTACCGAACGTCTTTTTTGAAGCCTCGCGAGGTGCGCGCAGATTAGTCCGGCAAGGCAGGGAAGTCAACAGAAATTTCCAATCGCGAAAGGACCGCGCACGATCGGATCGCAGGTTACCAAGTGGTCAAGGTTTCTTTACATGTCGGCGTCTTTTTCTTGTTGATCGATCCTACTGCACTCTCTGCACAGAACAGAGCCCGCAGGCTTCTGGGATGTCAGGTAAAGAGTGTCGCTCTTTGCCGGACGGTCGATAACGATTGGCACTACTCTCAATCCGCACACGGTCGACGCGGGATTCGCCTCGTCAATAACCAGATGAAGCACACTGATTGAGGAACTTGTTGCGTACATGCGCAACCCCCCCTCACGTAAAGCGTAATTGTCGGTAGAAGCGGTCAGGCTTCGGTTGATGATCCCAGGAGCCCGGACTCGCTTGGTCACAATACGGTGAAACACCAGTTGTTATAACCACCTGGAGCGTAGCTGGTCCGAGTTGAGGAATTCTTGAGGTTGCTTCGCGCTGGGCGCCGCCAGAGAATCCCCATCTCTCGGTAGTGTCCGAGAGTTGTGGTTGCTACATAGTCGGGGCACCAGCCCGACAGTGAGGGAGGCTCATTTGGCGACGATTCAATGCTGAGCCCTCCCTGACGGTCGGGCTAATGCCCCGGCAACACAACTTTCAGACAGTACCCGGTTCTCGACCCGGGGGCTGTTCGCCACTGTTTGCGCTACAATCTGCGGCTTGCAAAAAGGGCTTAATTCCTCGACCGAACGCTTCAAGTCGCGCTGGCGCACGCTCGCGTTACTGGCCATTGCAGAGCTGTTGGGCATGTCGCTTTGGTTTAGCGGCTCAGCAGTCGTGCCGGCGTTAACCAGAGAATGGAATCTCAGCGAGAGCGCCGCGAGTTGGTTAACGCTTTCGGTTCAGATTGGCTTCGTCGCGGGAACCTTGTTGAGCGCGCTTCTGAATCTCCCGGACATCATCAGTCCGCGTCACCTGTTCACAGTCACCGCCATAGCGGGCGCCATCGCCAACGGCGCGTTCGGTTGGTTCGCGCACGGTGCGTCCACCGCGATTCCCTTACGTTTTCTCACCGGGATGCTCCTGGCCGGCGTCTATCCGCCCGCGATGAAAATTCTCGCGACCTGGTTTCGTCGTGGACGTGGTCTCGCGCTGGGGACTCTGATCGGCGCGTTGACGCTGGGCAAAGCAACACCGTATTTGATCAATGGCATTGGCAGCGCGAACTGGCGTTACAACGTGACGTTCGTATCATTGCTCGCTGTCATTGGCGGACTGCTGGTGCTGATCTTTGTAAGTGATGGACCATTCACTCTGCCCGCGGCGCGATTCGATTGGAAGCAGGTTGGGCGAGTCTTTCACAATCGTGGCGTACGCCTGGCGAACCTTGGTTACCTCGGTCACATGTGGGAGTTGTACGCGATGTGGACTTGGATTCCGTTCATGATTCGCGCGAGTCTCGCGCTGCGCAAAAGCGATCCCGGCTTTGCTGAAGTTGGATCTTTTCTCGTGATTGGTTGCGGCGCGATCGGATGTGTCGTCGCTGGTTTGGTTGCTGATCGAATCGGCCGCACAGTTGTGACTTCAGCAGCGATGGCGATCAGCGGTAGTTGTTGTCTGGCGATCGGATTTCTGTTTGGCGCAAATCCGGTAGCGCTCTTGATCGTCGCCGCGATCTGGGGCGCGAGCGTGGTTGCTGACTCGGCACAGTTCTCAGCGTGCGTGACCGAGCTTGGCGATCCGCAATATCTCGGCACGGCTCTGACGATTCAAACGTGTCTTGGTTTTCTCTTGACGACGATTTCCATCGAATTGATTCCGCACGTCGAAAAGATAGTTGGCTGGCGCTATGCGTTTGCGATTCTTGCGCCGGGGCCGCTGTGCGGAGTGATAGCAATGCTGCGACTGCGCGGGCTGCCGGAAGCTGAGAAGATTGCGCAGGGAAGAAAGTAGCAAGTCAGTACCACTTGCGTAAGCAAGTGGGTCAAAGACTGTTGCGCGGGCTTGACCATTAACCCATCCGCTCACGCGGACGGTACTGACCTTTTGCGTGCGCCGCGAGCTACGAGCTTGCGGTCGTAACCATCTAAGCGTTTAATAGACGAAAGAATGATCGGCGCGAAACTTGGGAATTACCGAATCCTCGAGAAGATTGGCGCCGGTGGTCAAGGAACAGTTTATAAAGCGACCGACACAAAGCTTGGCCGCCCCGTTGTCATTAAAGTCCTGCCGCCGGAACTAACCGTCAAAGAAGCCAACCTTAAACGATTCGAACGCGAAGCCCGACTGGCCTCGGCGCTCGATCACCCGAACATCTGCACGATTTTTGATTTGAACGACATCGAGGGTGTGCATTACATCGCGATGCAGTTCGTCGAAGGCAAGAACGTACGCGACCTCGTCAATGGCCGGCCGCTCGATTTCGCCAGCGCGCTTTCGATTACAATTCAAGTTGCTGATGCCCTGGCCGCGGCGCATGAACGCGGCATCATCCATCGTGACATCAAAGCGGGCAATGTCATGGTCACCCCGTCGGGCCAGGTCAAGATTCTGGATTTCGGTCTGGCGAAGTTGGTGGATGAAAGCATGAGCCCGGCGGGAATTCATCATACCGATCTTACCGAAGTCGGAATCCCTTACGGCACTGCGACGTATGCCGCGCCTGAACAAGCGCGCGGTGAACGCGTCGATGCGCGCGCGGATATTTTTTCGACTGGCGTTTTGCTTTATGAAATGCTGACCGGCATCTGGCCATTCCAGGGCAAAACCAGCGTCGACGTACGTCACGCTGTGCTGCATGAAGAGCCGGAACCGTTGAATGAAGCTCGCCCGGGAGGCGCGCCCTGGCAACTGCAAACGATTCTGGATCGCGCGATGGCCAAGAATCCGAAGGATCGTTATCAGAAAGTTGGCGAGCTGCGCGACGATCTGCGCGCGGTGTTGCGTGAAATCGAAACCGGCGGCCCGCAAAGCTACGACCGCATCACGCCGGTTGCGCCGAAGCACATGGCCGGCAGCGGCCGCATGGGCCGCGCGTTGCGCTGGTTGCGCAATGTCACTGGCGATCGACCGTCACAGCCTCGAGATTCAAGTTTTGAGCGCCCGGTTCACGAAACGCCCGTGACCAGCATGGGCGATCGCGAACGCAAGAGCGTCGCAATTCTTCCCTTCAAAAACGTCAGCAACGATCCGCAATCCAGCTTTTACGAATTCTCGCTTGCCGACGCGGTCATCACCGAACTCGCGCGCGTGCGTTCGTTGGTCGTGCGGCCCTCTTCTGAAATCGTTAAGTATCAGGGCACGCAAGTCGATCCGCGCCAGGCCGGTCGCGAGATGAGCGTCTCTGCCGTGTTGTCCGCGGGCTTCCTGCGCGCGGGCGATCGCATTCGCGTTACCGCGCAACTGGTCGATGTCAATTCGGGAGATTTGCTTTGGAGCGATCGCATCGATGCGGACGCGACCGACATCATCAATGTTCAGGACACGATCACGCAGGAGATTTGCGATGGGCTGCGCCTCGAGCTGTCGCCTGACGAAAAAGATCGTCTCGAACAAGGCAAGACCGCGAACGCCGAAGCTTACGAAGAATATCTGCGCGGGCGTGATTCGTTGGGCCGCTACATCTATCACACGATCGCGCGGAAAGACGTCGACGAAGCCATCGAACATTTTCAGCGCGCAACTTATCTCGATCCTTCGTTTGCGTTGGCGCATTGCGGTTTAGGCAGCGCCTACGCGAATCGCGTCAGAAAAGGATTTGGCGAAACCGACGATTACGCGAATGCCCAGGAAGCTTTCGATCAGGCGTTGGCGATCGATCCGCATCTGTTGGAAGCGCGCATGCACATGGTCTTCATCCATCTTTCGCAGGGTGAAAAGCAGAAGGCCCGTGCTGAAGCAGAACAGCTTCGCCGTGAAAATCCGAATGATGTTGGAGTTCATTTTGTCATCGGCGTTTTGGCGCGGCTCGATGGCGATGCCGAACGAGCGTTGCGAGCTTTCGAGCGCATGGTGCGTTTGAATCCGGCAGAACAAGTCGTCGCCAGTTACAATCGCGCGCGGATTTTTACGAGTCAGGGAAAATATGACGAAGCGCTGGAGGAACTTGATCGAGGCGCGGCCGTCGAACCGGATCATCCGCTCATCAAAACGTTTCGCGCGCGGGCACTTTACTATCGCGGCGAACATGTGAAGGCGGCGGAGATTCTCGAACAGGTGCTGGAGCAACAGCCGCAGCTCGACGGCATTCGTCCAATTTATGCGACGTTCCTGAGCGCGCTCGGATTCAACGAAGAAGCCCGCGCGCAATTGACTGATGAGATAAGAAAGACCGCGGACACCGATCACGACGTTGCGTATTGGCTGGCTTCGGCGTACGCGATGGAAGGTGAGCGCGACGCGGCTTTGAAGTGGTTGCGCCGCGCGATCGCCCTGGGCAACGAGAACAGACCGTGGTTTGAGAGAGATACGAACTGGGAATCGTTGAGAAGTGATCCGGAGTATCAGCAGATCATCGGGTCGATCAGAACACCGGCTTTGGAGGAGCATTGAGTGTCAGAAGCCCGACCGTGAGGGAGGGCGACGGGCGCGACAGCAGCCCTTGCTTACGCGCGGGCTTCGACCCACTCACTCGTACCGCAAGCACTCAATCGGATCCAGACGCGCGGCTTTCCGCGCCGGCCACACCCCAAAGATCAATCCCACTCCGACGCTGACGCTGATTCCCGCGGTGACCGCCCACAACGGAACCGACGCGGGCAAACTCGGAATCAATAACATCACCAGTTTGCTGATTCCGATTGCCAGGATCACGCCCAGCATCCCGCCCAGGAACGTCAGCGTCATTGCTTCAAACAAAAATTGATTCGTGATGTCGCGTCGTCGCGCGCCCAGCGCTTTACGAATTCCGATCTCGGCCGTCCGTTCCGTCACGCTCACCAGCATGATATTCATCACGCCGATGCCGCCGACCAGTAATCCGAGACTGGAAATCGCGATTGCCACTAAACCGATCATCGCGAAGATGCTATCGAATTGCTTGACGAAGTTATCGGCAGTCTTGATATCGAAGTTGTTCGGGTCGCCGAACTTTACGTTGCGGCGGCGGCGCAGGATGTCTTCGGCCTGGGTCAGCGCTTCCGTCAATTGACCGGAGCGCGCCTGAATCACAAACAGAATCCAACCGCGGCCGGGCGCAACTTTTTGCGCGGTGCGAAACGGAATCAGCACTGCGTTGTCTTCCTCATTTTCGCCGAAGAACCCCGCTTTGCGCTTTTCCAAAACCCCGACGATCTCGAAGTTGTAGCCGCCCATACGCACTTCGGTTCCCACAATGCTGTCTTGCTTGCCTGGAAAGAGTGCGTCGGCGGCATTGACACCGATGACCATCACGTTGCGTCTTTGCTCTTCATCAGACTCAGTGATGAAGCGGCCTTCGCGCAGATTCACGTTGACGATGCCCGCATAGTTTGGCGTGACACCTTCCGTGTTTCCCCAGCGATAGTTGCGGCCCTGATAAGTGATGTTGTCGTCGAATGGGCCGCCGGAATAACCGACATTCGGCGCGGTGATTGCGAGGTCCTCAACCGCACTCGCCTGTGCCTTGATCGCTTCAGCATCTGCGACGGCTAAAGGCTTGCGCAGACGCTCAGCGCGATCGGTGGTTGTTCGCGGTCCGGTCGTAAGGTGAAACGCGTAAATGTTATTCGTGCCGTACTCTTCGATGATCGAAATGATGCTCTGGCGCATGCCGGTAAGAATCGAGGCGACGACGATCGCCGCCATCACGCCAATGACAATACCGAGCACCGTGAGGAAGCTACGAAACTTGTTCGAGCGCACGTTGTCGAGCGCCATCTTGAGCGTTTCACGCGGAAAGATTTTGGGTAAGCGAAGTTTCATAAGCCAAGAATCAGCCACGGATGAACACAGATTTGCACAGATAAGAAGAATGCGAATCCGATCTGTGTAAATCCGCGTTCATCTGTGGCTTTCCTACGTTGTTTTAGTCAACGCGATAATCGGATCCAAACGCGCGGCTTTGAACGCCGGATAGATGCCGGCAATCATTCCGATCACCGATGACACGATCAGCGCCAGAAGGATATAGCCGATCGTAATCGTCATCGTGATCTGCGCCAGCGCGGTAATCAGTTTGGTTACCCCGTAAGCGGCCAATAAACCAATCACGCCGCCAAATGCGCACAGCATTCCCGACTCGATTAGAAACTGTGTCAGGATTTGTCGCTTGGTGGCCCCGACAGCTTTGCGCAAACCAATTTCGAAAGTTCTTTCGGTGACGCTGACCAGCATAATGTTCATCACTACGATGCCGCCGACGATCAAAGTGATCAGTGTAATGGGCACGACCACGGCGGCAATCGTTCCGGTGAATTGATCGATCTGTTTGTTCAGGTCTTCGACGTTCACCACTCCAAAGTCATCGTCTTCATTTCCTTTTAAGCGATGCTTGTTGCGCATCTGCAACCGCGCGTCTTCGATTACCGGGCGGAAGTTGTCACGCGTCTGCGCTTTGCCGTGAATTTGTAAACCGTTGCGTCCGAAAATTTGCATGTGCGTTGTCGCCGGAATGTAAACGTGACGATCGAGCGAATCACCGAAAAATGAGCCGCGGCTTTCTTCAATGCCGACGACCTGCATCGGTAGCCCGCGCACTTTCAAAGTCTTGCCAATCGCATCGACGTTTGGAAAAAACTTTTCCTTGATCTCGCTGCCGAGCACGCATACCAGAGCTGAACGTTGAACTTCATCTGGCGAAATAAAACGGCCTTCGGCGATAGTCTTGTCTTCGATGTCTTCCATGTTCGAGGTCACACCAAAAACAATCGCGCCGGGAAACTCGATAGCGTCTTGCTTCAGATCGACCTGCGTGCCGACTTCGACACCGACCTCCGCGCACGAAGTGCAATGGTCGCGGACCCATTCGTAATCGTCCCAATTAAGACGCTTGTTGCGCCGGTTCATGTGCTCGAAATCGTCATCGGACATACGGCCCTGAAACGCCATGCGCGCGATCATGAAATGGTTTGCGCCCAGGAGCTTTGCAACTTTGTCGGTCACGTACGTGTTGAGGCCGCTGACCGATGCGCCAACCACAACCACCGCCGCGACGCCGATGATGATGCCGATGAGCGTCAGGAATGCGCGCAGCTTATGCGCCAGGATCGACTGGAGCGCGATCTTTCCCGCGTCGCTGTAAAATGAATAGAAATAACGCATGATTCCCGGTCAGGTGCTTTCAAGTACGACGAGCCGCGCTAAAAAGTTTGGACAAGAAATTCCGAGCGGAAGTTCCAGTTGAGAGACGTTCGAGGCGGATGATGTATTAACGAAGGTGTCAGAAGCCCGACCGTAAGGGAGGGCTAGTTACGAAGGTGGCCCTCCCTATCGACCACCCCACGCGAGATGATCGCGTGGGTACCCGGTTGGTCGGGCTTCTGACACAAATTTAGGCAGGATATCCTTCCGGATGTTTCTGCAGCCAATCCCAGGCTGACTTAACAATCAATCGCAAATCCTGAAATTTGGGTTGCCATCCGAGTTCGCGTTTGATCTTTTCCGAGCTGGCGATCAGGACTGCTTGATCGCCGGCTCGGCGCGGCCCGATGCGTGTGGGAATTTCGCGGCCGGTGACTTCGCGCGCAGTATCGATCAACTGCTTCACGGTGTAGCCCTCACCGCCGCATCCGAGGTTATAGATCGCGCTGCGCTCATCGAGTATCCCCAGGGCGAGCACGTGCGCGCGCGAGAGATCGATCACGTGAATGTAATCGCGCACACAAGTTCCGTCGCTGGTTGGATAGTCGTCACCAAAGATTTGAACCTCGCCACGCGTTCCGTTTGCTGCCTGAAGTACGAGCGGAATCAGATGTGTTTCCGGATCGTGCCACTCGCCGAATTGTTCACTTGCTCCCGCGGCATTGAAGTAACGCAGACTCGCGTAGCGCAAACCGTACGCGTCTTCATACCAACGCAGCGCATGTTCAAAGGCGAGTTTGGTCTCGCCATAGGGATTCACCGGCCTCGCCGGATCGTCCTCTTCAATCGGTTGTTTTTCCGGTTCGCCGTAAATCGCGGCGGTCGAAGAGAATACCAGCTTCGAGACGCCACACCCGCGCATCGCGTCCAGCAATTTCAATCCGTTGACGACGTTGTTCTGATAATACTTCGTGGGATGCTCAACCGATTCACCGACGAGCGAATCCGCCGCCATGTGAATGACCGCCTCGATCTCGTTTTCTCGCAGCGTGGCGGTTAACAGCGCGACATTCATCAAATCGCCCTCGACGAATTTGGCGCGCGCATCGACCGCGGCGCGATGTCCTTTATACAAACTGTCGAAGACGATCGCGTCGTGGCCGGCATTCAGCAACTCTTCGGTGATGACGCTGCCGATGTAACCGGCGCCGCCGGTGATGAGAACCTTCATCTATTTGATAAAGCCTTTCTTGAGTAGCCATTCATGTACGACCACCTTCTTATCACGCTTAGCGCCGTCGACTTCATAATTCAGCTTTCGCATTTCGTCGGTCGAGATTGCGCCGGCCAGCTTGCCCATCACGGAAACTAGAGGACTTACGAGCCGGCCGTTCTCAGGTGCGTTACCGGAGTCTTTAACTCCTCTGCGAATTACGAACACAGCTTCGTAAGGTGGAAAATATTTCTTGTCGTCTTCAAGCTGAACCAGATCCAGCGCGGCGATTCGTCCGTCCGTCGAGTTTCCCGCGATCAAATCAACCTTGCGCGAAGTCAGCGCTGTATATGTGAGATCCAGCGACATATCGCTCACACCGGCAAACCTCAAACCGTAGGCTCGCGAGAATCCGGCGTAACCATCCTGGCGCACCATGAAATCATGTCCGAATCCCGCGCGCCATTGCGGCGAATACTTTGCCGCATCGGATACGGTCTTCAAATTCAAATGGCGCGCATCTTCACCACGTACCAGAATCGCGAAGGTGTTATCAAAGCCGACCGGATCGCTGACCCAAAGATTAAACTGATCCGAGTATTCGCGTTGGACCTGGCTGTAAACCGCTTTCGGATCAGAAACAGGTTGATGATGCAGAATCGCTGTGAACGCGGTGCCGGTGTATTCGGGATAGAGATCGATTTGGCCGGCGAGTAGCGCGCTGTGTGCCAGGTTCCCGCCCAAATCGAACTTGCGATCGACTTCGACGTTCTGTGATTCGAGCATCTGCGCGACGATCTCCGCCAGCAGGATAGATTCCGTAAAGTCTTTCGAGCCGACAGTCACATGCGCGGCAGATGAGTTCGACCGTTTATGCCAGCCGCGAAACGTCGCATAACCGATCGCGCTGACTCCGATTAGTAAGACGGCGAACGCGACAATGCGTAAAGGCTGGCGAGACTTCTTCTTTCGTGGGCTGCTCCAATCAAACTGTTTTTCGATCAAGCCGAAGCCGAAGTCGGCGATCAAAGCCATCAGCGCCGAGGGCACGGCGCCGGCGAGGAGCAAACGGTTGTCGTTGAGACGCAGCCCGCGAAAAATATATTCGCCCAGGCCGCCGGCTCCGACTTCCGCGGCGATGATTGCAACGCCAATCGTGATCACTACCGCGACGCGCACGCCGGTGAGAATGACGCTCATCGCAAGCGGTATTTCGACTTTCAGCAACACCTGTCGATCGGTCATCCCCATCGCCACGGCAGCTTCGCGCACGGACGTGTCGACGCCGAGAATTCCGGTCACTGTGTTACGAATGATTGGCAGCAATGCATAGAAAACCAGCGCGACGATCGCCGTGCGCGGGCCGATACCGCCGATAAATGGCAGCGGAATCAAAAAACCGAAGAGCGCGAGACTCGGAATCGTCTGCAACACGTTAGCGATGCCAAGTACTGGCGTGCGCAGACGTTTCTTGCGTGTTATCAAAATTCCTACCGGCAGGGCGATGACGATCGCAATCGCGATCGAAATAAAGACCAGCCAGACATGCTGCGCGATGTGCGACAGGATGTCTGACCAGTTGGATTGCAGAAATTCCATTCTTGAGTTATCCGCAGATTACACGGATTTCACAGATTAGGAACGAACCTCGAATTGATTTCTAATCGGTGTAATCTGCGTAATCTGTGGATTAATATTAGCTCTTCAACGTTTCCAAATAAGCTCGTGCCAGTTCGTTATCAGACTTCGTAAATCCGTCCGGCGTCTCGAGCAGAACGATTCGTCCTTTGTCCATCAGAGCGATCCTCGATCCAAGCATCAATGCTTCGCGCACGTCATGCGTCACGAAGATCACTGTCTTTCCGAGTCGTGTTCTTAACTCGGCAAATTCTTTTTGCAGCGACGCACGCGTCAGCGGGTCGAGCGCGCCGAATGGTTCATCCATCAACAAGAGCGGCGGATCGGCAGCGAGCGCCCGCGCGACGCCGACACGTTGGCGCTGACCGCCTGAAAGCTCGCGCGGATAACGATCGGCGAAACGCGGCGCATCCAGACCAACCAACGAAAGCATTTCGCTGACTCGTTCGCGCACCCGCACGTCTTCCCATTTTTCGAGCGCAGGGACCAGCGCGACATTCTCAGCAACCGTGAAGTGCGGAAACAAACCTGCTTCCTGAATCACGTAGCCAGTACGTCGTCGCAGACGAATCACATCCCAGTCAGTGGTTGCTTTTCCTTCGACGACGACATCACCCGAAGTCGGCGTCAGAAGCCGATTCACCAAACGCAGCGTGGTCGTTTTTCCACAGCCCGATTCGCCCAGCAGAACCAGAGTCTCGCCCTGCTCCACCGTGAGATTGAGTCGATCGATGATCGGTGGGCCAGAATCAATCGCGAAACTTACATCGCGAAATTCGACGAGGTTCTGATTGTCCGTCATTTCATCCAAAGTGCCGCGAGTCTATCAGAAAGCGAACCACAGAGGACACAGAGGAATACACCAAGTTCGTAGCCGCCTTTACCCCGCCCACTGATATCCTCCGTGTCCTCTGTGGTTGATATCGCGGTTAGCGCCACGACAAAGGTGATGGTAAAGTTTCGAACCGAACATGAGCCAAATCGATCAAATTCACGCGCGCGAAATTCTCGATTCGCGAGGCAATCCAACTGTTGAAGCCGATGTCGTTTTAATTAGCGGCGAGCGTGGCCGTGCGGCCGTTCCGTCGGGCGCATCGACCGGCGAACACGAAGCCGTCGAGTTGCGCGATGGCGACCCGAAGCGCTACGGCGGCAAGGGAGTTTTGAAAGCGGTCGCCAATGTCAATGCCGTTATCGCGCGTGAGCTGAAGGGAATGGATCCGTTCGATCAACGCGGTATCGATGAGAGGTTAATTGAATTAGACGCCACGCCGAACAAATCCCGACTTGGCGCGAATGCTTTGCTGGCCGTATCGATGGCCAATGCGCGCACCGCCGCGATCAATCGAAAGCAACCGTTGTATCGCTATCTCGGCGGCGAGGGAGCCAACACTTTGCCGGTGCCGATGATGAACATCATCAATGGCGGCGCTCATGCTGACAACAACGTTGATTTTCAGGAGTTCATGATCGTACCGGTTGGCGCGGATCGTTTCAGTGAAGCGTTGCGCATGGGCGCCGAGATTTTTCATACACTCAAATCGGTTTTGAAAAAGAAGGGCTACGGAACCGCCGTGGGTGATGAAGGTGGTTTCGCTCCGAATTTGAAATCGAACGAAGAAGCGATTGAAACGATTCTCGAGGCGATTCATTTATCAGGCTACAAAGCCGGCGACGATGTTGTGTTCGCGCTCGATCCGGCCGCTTCAGAATTCTTTGATGGCCAGTCTTACGTCTTCAAAAAGTCTGACGGACGCAAGCTTTCCAGCGCTGAGATGGTTTCGTTTTGGAAGGACTGGGTCGATCGATATCCAATCATTTCCATCGAAGACGGCATGGCTGAGAATGATTGGGACGGATGGAAAGAAATGACCGGCCAATTAGGCGATCGCATTCAACTCGTGGGTGACGATCTGTTCGTAACGAACACGAAGTTTCTGCAGAAGGGAATAGACCTCGGCGTCGGGAACTCGATCCTGATCAAGGTCAATCAAATAGGAACGCTGACAGAAACGTTGGACTGCATTCAGTTGGCAAAATCAAATGATCGCACCGCGGTGATTTCGCATCGCTCAGGCGAAACGGAAGATGCCTTCATCGCCGATCTCGCCGTGGCGACCAATGCAGGACAGATCAAGACGGGATCGATTTCGCGATCCGATCGCATCGCGAAATACAATCAACTGCTCCGGATTGAAGAAGAGTTGGGCGGCGCGGCGAGGTATTTAGGACGCGCGGCGTTTGGTCAGTAGGCAATTTATTTTGAGTGCGGTGGCAATCCCGACTCATTGGAGACACCGCTTTAGCGCTGAGACAGGATTAACAAGATTTACAAGAAACGAGGAAACTCTTTTTATTCTGTAAATCTTGTGAATCCTGTCAATTCAGAATCCAAAGCGCCGTCGTCGCTTCGCTTTGCCGGCGCACTCCAAATTTGATTGAGGCATCATGAACCTTTCAGACATCAGACCTCTTTTTAATTACACCGAGTGGGCCAACGACCTGGCGATGGAAGCCGCGGACGAATTGCCGGATGAAGATTTGCGCCGCGACGTTTCGATTAGTCACGGATCGATTTTCGGCACGCTGCTCCATATGGCCGGCGCTGAGTGGATTTGGCTCGAGCGCTGGAATGGCCGCTCGCCGGCAAAGGCCGAAGCGTGGTCGATGTGGACGCCCGAATCGTGCGCGGACCTGGCGGCGCTCAACGATCGTTGGAGCGAGGTTGTCTATCAACGTGCGCAGTTCATCTCTGAACTTGATGAAGATCGCCTCGCCGCCGATCTGCCATTCAAGCTGCTAAGCGGCGATCCGAGTTCGATGCGGCTTGTCGATCAAATGAGGCATGTCGCCAACCATGCGACCATGCATCGCGGTCAAGTCGTCGGCATGATCCGTCAACTCGGAATCGATCCGCCATCGACCGATCTGTTGTTCTATCTGCGGCGAGATATCTCGCCGAAATGAATGGTGTCAGTACCGGGAGCGGTAGCGACCGGATCATGCCGCTACGTGAACTCTTGATCCCATCGCTACCGCTCCGGGTACTGACACAATTAACCATGTCCGACACCTGGCATCGCGGCGACTACATGATCAGCACCGATCGTGCGCGTCTCAACCTTGATCTTATTCACAACTATCTAAGCAATGAATCGTATTGGGCCTCCGGCCGCTCGCGCGACGTCGTTGCGCGTTCGATCGAAAACTCGCTTCCATTCGGGATCTACAAAGGCGACGATCAAGTTGGCTTTGCGCGCATCGTAACCGACTATGCGACGTTCGCCTGGGTTGCTGACGTGTTCGTGCTGCCCGAGCATCGCGGCCAGGGCTTGTCGAAGTGGCTGATGGAAGTGATCATCGCGCACCCTCAATTGCAGGGGTTTCGCCGCTGGGTTCTATCGACGAAAGATGCGCATGCTCTTTACGAGAAGTTTGGATTCATCAAACTGCACCGGCCTGAGCGCTGGATGGAACGGCCCGATCCGAATATGAAAGAAAGCCCGGATTATTGGCGCTAGTGTCAGTACCGCGAGCGGTAGCGACCGGATCAAAACGCACCTATGATGTCCAGGGAAGCCCTCGATCCCGTCGCTATCGCTCCGGGTACTGACACGCTCTCCTATGAAACAAAGAACTCCACTTGCACTAATCATTCTCGACGGCTTTGGCTACGCGTCGGAACGCGAAGGCAACGCGATCGCGCAGGCCGAGATGCCTTACTATCGCGAACTACTCGAAAGATATCCGCACACTTTGCTGCAAGCGTCCGGCGAATGTGTGGGCTTGCCGAAAGGCGTGATGGGCAATTCTAACGTGGGCCATCTTTGCCTGGGCGCGGGCCGCGTCGTACGCACAGACATCGAGCGCATCAACCACGAAATCAAAACCGACAGCTTCTTTCATAATCTTGCGCTGAGTGCGTCGATGGACAACGCGCTCAGACACGATCGCGCGCTGCACATCATGGGATTGGTCTCGGACGGTATGGTCCATTCGTCGCAGGAACATGCCTACGCGTTGTTGCGCATGGCGAGAGACAGCGGCCTTCGTCGCGTTTACGTTCATTGTTTTCTCGATGGCCGAGACACACCGCCCGAATCCGCCCACAAGTACGTTGCGATGATGCAGGCGCAGTGTCGTGAGATCGGCGTCGGTGAAATCGCTTCGCTCGTCGGACGTTATTACGCGATGGATCGCGACAAGCGTTGGGAGCGAATTGAGCGCGCTTACAAAATGCTGATTGACGGCGAAGGCGAACGCGCGACTGATCCGATCGCGGCGATTCACAAATCGTACGAACGCAAAATCACCGATGAGTTTGTTGAGCCGATCGTCATGACGCGCGAAGATGGGAAACCTGTCGCGACGATACAAGATGGCGACTCAGTCATCTTTTTCAACTTTCGCGCGGATCGTGCGCGTCAAATCACGAGCGCGATCGCTGTGCCCGGTTTTGACGAATTTCCCACGCCAAATCGCCCACACACGCACTTTGTTTGTTTCGCCGTTTATGACAAAGCGTATCCACTGCCGGTCGCGTTCCCGCCCGAGCTGCCGCGCAACATTCTCGCGGACGTGTTTGCCGTAAATGAAGTCGACAACTTTCGACTGGCAGAGACCGAGAAGTACGCGCACGTAACCTATTTTTTCAACGGCGGCGCCGAACGCGAGTTCCCGCACGAGAAGCGTCTGCTGGTGCCTTCACCGAAAGTGGCGACCTACGATCTGATGCCCGAGATGTCCGCGTTCAAAATCACCGACAAGTTTCTGCGCGCGATCGAAGCACGCGAAACGGACGTCTTCATTGTGAACTTTGCGAACTCGGACATGGTTGGCCACACCGGCAAGCTCGACAAGACGATCGAAGCCTGCCAGTACGTCGACACCTGTCTCGGCTGGATCACGAAAGCGATGCGCGCCGCGAAGGGCACGACTTTGATTACCGCCGATCACGGAAACGCCGAGCTGATGATCGATCCGAAAACGGGCGAGCCGCACACCGCGCACACAACTAATCCGGTGCCGTTTCATCTAATCGACGAAGATTCCGTTGGCGTGAAGCTGCACGACGAAGGCGCTCTGGAAGATGTTGCGCCGACGATGCTCGGGTTGTTGGGAATTGACCAGCCGCAGGATATGACGGGAAGAGATTTGCGGGAGAAGTAGCGTGTCAGAAACCCGACCGTCAGGGAGGGCCTGTGGCGGAAGATGCCCTCCCTGACGGTCGGGCTTCTGACACTTACTAAACTGATGTCCGCTGCAACAGAAATCATTACTGATCAAGCTCGTCCACGCGCCATTTCGCTCCGCTGGATCATCAGCGCGCGCGAAGATCTGATCTGGTTCATTGGCTCAGTCGCGTCGAGTTACTTACTTTTGATTCTTTACGTCACCGGCATCCTGCCGCTGATTCCGATGGTTGCGGGTTGGGCGATCTTGATCGACGCGCCGCATGTCTTCGGCACCTTCTCGCGAACTTACTTCGACAAATCCGAATGGAAGACGCGCAAGCGCTTAATGCTGGGCTCGCTGCTTTTCTTCATCGTCGGACCAACGCTGGTCTTGCTTGGCGCCGGCTTCACGTTCTTTTTCATTGCGGCGCTGTGGGCCTATTACCATCTGGTGAAGCAACACTATGGTTTCATGGTGCTCTACAAAAAGAAGAACAACGACCTGGCGCCAATCGATAACGCGCTTGATCGTCTGCTGTTGATGTTCGCGTTCAATTATCCGTTCGTCGCTTTCATCGCTAACGATCCAAACGCAATGGCCCGCGTGCCGGCGGTTCTTCGGGGCGGGGTTAACGCGGTTGCTGCTCTGCTACTGATTGGAACGATCGTTTTGGCAATTGGTTGGGTCGCGCGGCAGTTTCAACGGGCAATTTCGCGCGAGCCGCTTAACGTTCCGAAATACTTGTTGCTGGCGGCGGCGATTCCGATGCATTGGATCGCGTTAGTAACACCGATGCCCGCAAAACCGATCGCGCTGGTTGCGATTCTCACCATCTATCACAACCTGCAATATCACCGGTTGATTTGGTTTCATAATCAGAAGTACGGCGCTGGGAGCGCGGGCATCCTGCCCGCATTGCCGAGGCGCAGCCTCGTCGAATTAAATAAAATGGTCACGCCGGAAAGGCAGGGCCTTTCCGCACTGGAGGGCGGCAAAGCCGCGGGCAAGGATGCGCTCCAGAAGTTCGGTCCGGCGGCTTTCATCAGCCGGCGTCTGATTTTCTACATCGCGTTCGGAATTCTGTTCGGCATCATCTATCAAGGCCCGCGTCAATACCTCGGCTATTTGAATCTACACACCGGTGATTCACCCGCAGCTTTGTCTTTGCCGATTCAACTCGGCATCGCCTTCCTTTGGGGTTACGCGTTTATTCACTACTACCTTGATTCGAAAATCTGGCGTGTGCGCCGAGATCCTTCGGTGGGTAAGGCGCTAAAGATGACGTGAGGCTTTGGAGTGCGCTGGCAGAGCGAAGCGGCGACAGCGCTTTGGATTAGGAACTGGCTCAGCACTAAAGCGTTGTCTCCCGATGAATCGGGATTGCGGCCGCACTCCAAATTATTTCTGCTGCTGGCGGGCTTTGAATTCCAGCGGCTTCGGTTTGGATTCACCAATCCGCCGCGACTCGCAGAAATCAGCCAGCGCCTCAACGAACTTATCCGGATATTCTGCCGGTGGCAGATGCCCGCAGTTGCGAAACACAATCAGACGCGTGTTCGGCATCGAGTCGCGAAGTCGGAACGCATCTTCAATCGGAATGTGATCGTCCTGATCGCCCCAGACGAGCATCGTCGGTTGGCGAATCAGCGACGCCTCGCGTTGAATGCGGTTCGCGCTCCAACGGCGCGCCGTCCTGATCATCGCCCGATGTGTATTTGATGTTTCGAGCAAGTGATGACGCGACGCCACCATCTTTTCGTTTATCGGCCGGCCCATGCGACGGTACATGTCTTCCATTCGCTTACGCAGAATCCAGCGCGACCCGAGAAAAAGCGGCGTGGTGATGTCGCCGAGAACCGGCAGACACGAAACTCGCAGCAGAAGTTTTTTCTTTGGCTCGTCATTCGTCACTGCGCCGACGAGAATTAGTTTTTCGACTCGCTCCGGATAATCCAGCGCCATCGTTGCCGCAATAGCTCCGCCATAAGATGCCCCGGCGATGATAGCTTTCTCGATCCCCAAACGATCCATCAAACCGATCATTGCGTGCGCTTGTTCGGCGATTGTGTACTGCGCGTCAGCAGGCTTCTCTGAATATCCGTAACCGGGTAGATCCGGCGCGAGCACGCGAAAGCCGGCGCGCGCGAGCGGCAACAAAACGCTGCTCCAAACTAAATTTGAAGAAATGAATCCGTGGATCAGGATTATCGCCGGAGCATTTTCATCGCCGGCTTCCTGGTAATGAATCCGCACGCCATTGACACGTGTGAACCACGAATACTCAGGGTGGTAGATGAAGTCGAGACTGTCGGGCCAACTAACGTCTTGGGGACGCGTGAGCAGCTTCGTCGCCACAGCTCCCGCAGCTACACCAGTCAATCCGGCAAACAGGTAACGTTTCTTCATGACCAGACGAATCTTAGCAATTGATCCGAGAGATTAAAACAAGACGTATCGAGCGGGGTTAGGACGTTGGCGTTATCCCAACGCCTAACGAGCGGTGTTCGACTCCGTTAGGGGTCGAAATGTTTATGGCCTTTGCGCGAACTAGGAATTTGCAAGCTCCGTTAGGAGCGCAATGTACAACCATTCATCTCGCTCCTAAAGGAGCTGAGTCATCAATCTTGCTTGCGCGCTATAAACATTTCGCTCCTACCGGAGCGAAAGCTTAGGGACGCCGACCTGCTCGTTACGGTTTCTTTTATCAATTAGCCAGAACCACCTGCGGATGAACAAGCTTGAGCGCGTCATCATAAATGCCAACCGCAATTAGATCGCCCGACGAATCGCGCAGACGCACAGCCTGTCCCGTAGCCCAGCTCGTCTGCTCGAGTTGCACGTTCAATCCATTCATCGTGCGTCTAACGTCATGCGTGTTGAGATCTAACACCGGCAAATGCGCCATTGTCGCATCAGGTGAGATTAATGCTTGCGAGAGCAAGCCTGATTCCACCAGTTCACTTAATTGCTCAAGCGTCTTCGCATCAGCGATCTTGAAACAGCCCGCGCGCGTGCGACGAAGTTCGGCGAGGTGCGCACCGAGCCCGAGCCGTTTCCCGAAATCTTCGGCGAGCGTGCGGACATAAGTGCCTGCGGAGCAAACCACGCGCACCGCGAGATCGCGTGTGCCGTCGTCATTTTCTTTCAGCAACTCGCCATCACGCTCAATCGCTTCAAACGCTTTGATCGTTATTCGCACGGGCTCGCGCTCAATCACTTCGCCGCGCCGCGCGAGTTCATACAGTTTTTGGCCGCCGATCTTTTTGGCCGAGTACATCGGCGGCGTCTGATCGATCTCGCCGCGGAACGATGACATAGCGACTTCGAGATCCTCTCTGTGAATCTCTGAAAGCCTCCGCGTCTCTGTCGTGAACGCTTCCTGCCGGGGCGCGCCCGTTAAATCTCCGGTGTTCGTTGCATAACCCAATCGAATTACCGCTTCATATTCCTTCTCGTTGAGAATCAAGAATTGCATGAGACGAGTGGCTTTGCCGACGAGAGCGACCAACACACCGGTCGCGAACGGATCCAAAGTTCCGGTATGGCCCACGCGTCGCGCACCAACAATCTTCCGCACGCGCGCCACGACATCGTGCGAAGTCAGACCGGCGGCCTTGTCGATGATTAGCGCGCCATTCATGTGAAGCATTCTAGATTGATGATTGCCGATTGGCGATTGAATCTCTGTGTTCCTCCGTGTCCTCTGTGGTTAAATACCTGATCATTTACCACAGAGGTCACAGAGGAAAACAAAAGCGAGGCGGCGAAGAGAACGTTCCGCTCGATCCGGCTAAGGCCCGCGAGCGTGTTTTCCAACGCGCGGCAAAACTGCTTGCTGCTAAGCAGCGTTCTGTCGAAGAGCTGCGCGAAAAACTGTCGACCACGCGTGGCGCTACGAAGGCGAACGTGGAAGAAGTGATCGCGCGCCTCAGCGAGTATGGTTATCTGGATGACGCGAAGTTCGCCCAGAGTTACGCGTTGCTGCGTCTGCGCGAACGGCCCATCGGCCGTCGGCGTTTGCAGCGCGACCTTTGGTTGAAGAAAGTCGACAAACAAACAGCCGAAGCTGCGCTCGATGAAGTATTCGAATCAACTCCGGAATCAGACTTGATCGATCGCGCGATCGCCAAACGCATTCGGCTTCGCGGCAAACCAAAATCGAGAGAAGATGCAAAAAAACTTTTCGATCATCTGCTGCGACAGGGATTCGAGTTTGATTTGGTGAGCGAGAAGGTTCGGGCGCTATCGAAGAGTGCTGACGAAGATTAATCTAGCCGGCGGGCTTGCCCGAGAACGAGCCGCGGAGCGGCGGCAGAGTTTAGCCCCGGGTGAGCGAGCGCAGCGAGCGTAACCCGGGGATCACGTCCTCTTGATTCCAGTGCCGGCTTTAGCCGGCGAAAACGCTGGCTGTTCCACTGTTTGGTTCATCGCGCCCCTTCAGGGCGCGGAAGATTTATCTGATCTGATCCAGGGGTGGCGCGACCTTCGGTCGCTTACCCCGGGCTACTTTCTGCAACCGCTACGCGGTTCGTTGAACAGCGCAACCCAACAACTAATTCTCGATCCAAACCACCGGCACCGGAGACTGCAATGGTCCCGCACTGCGCGCGGCCGTAGCAGACTCCGGAAAGAACGACATGGCGTCTCCGCTTTCGGTGTCGATCAAAAGCAACTTGTCCGGAGCATCTCCGACTACCATCAATCTCGCCGACGATTTGATCAGCATCTTTGCCGCCGGCGTAAACGTGCGACTGATGGATGCCGATCGCAGTTGTTGCCAATTGGTCGGATTGAGCGAGAACAAATCTGTCGTGGTGCTGGTCGGTTGTTGGATGAAGAACGGCACACAGCTCTTGGCCGCGAAACCGATGAAGCGGCCTTCGGATGGGCCAGAGACTGGATTGAGCTTTTCAAAATGATCGGTGGTCTTCGCGATGAAGATCGGTTGTGCTTGATCCGCCGGTGATAACAGAACGCTGCCGGCCGGGCAGATGCCCTGGATAGACCATTTGCGCTCGCCGTCGACAAATTTTGCTGAGTCGCCAACAGTCGCGACCGTGGTGGTATTCGGCTTGATCTTTTCGCTGGTAGCTTTTGGAGTCGTGCCGACGAAGCGATCGAACACGATCCGATCCGGCGCGATCCAATGAGCGCAATAACGATCGTCGGCGCTTTCGGCCCCGGACGAGTCTTCCCAGATCAATTTGGTCTTTCCTTCAAGATCAGAGGCGTAGAACTTCGTCGACTTGCTCGCAGCGCCGCCGCTTTCCTGATAGCTAAATCGCTTGCCGTCCGGTGACCAGGCGAGACAGAAGCCCTGTCCTTTGATCAACGACTTGACTGCACCCGAATGCAGGTCGCGCAAGCCGATCTGATCTTTCGTGGCGTACAAGAGTTGTGTTTGATCAGGATTCGGCGCGGCTTCGAACACGCCGTTGGCGAGAGTGGACAAGTTATACGTATTACCGTCGGCCGCAGGCGTGAGTTCCATAAGATCAGCGCCGTTCGCGCCACTCCCAGACAGCACTAACAAGCGGCCGGTGAACTTCAGCGCCGGCCTTTCAGGAGTTTGACTGCACGCGGCGAGCAGGACGGAAACCAGCGCAAAAGCGGGAATCAATAAACGTCTTGGCAAAGTCACAAGTTGAATAATTAACCAAGCAGCCCCGTTATTACAAACTTCGCGGCCTACTTTGCGCGTGCTAAACTCAAATTAGTCAGTTGATCGTCGTCCGTTGTCCGTTGCAAGAACTGACCACTGACCACTGACCACTGACCACTGACAATGACTGGTAACGAAATTCGCGAAAAATTCCTGCAGTACTTTGAGCGGCAAGGCCATACCCGTGTGCGCTCGAGCCCACTTCTGCCCGCAAACGATCCGACATTGCTCTTCACCAACGCCGGCATGAATCAATTCAAGGACGTGTTTCTCGGGCTCGAGAAACGCGATTACGTGCGCGCGTGCTCGTCGCAAAAATGTCTGCGTGCGGGCGGCAAGCACAACGATCTGGACGAAGTCGGCAAGACGGCGCGTCACCAGACTTTCTTTGAGATGCTCGGCAATTTTTCCTTCGGCGATTACTTCAAAGAAGACGCGATCAAGTTTGCGTGGGACTTTCTCGTTAATGAATTGAAGATGGATTCGCGGCGTCTGTGGTTCACGGTTTTTGGCGGCGACGATGAGGTTGGCCCGGACGAAGACGCAGAAAGGTTTTGGGAGCAGGTGGGCGCGCCGCAAGAAAAGATTCTGCGCTTTGGCCGCAAAGATAATTTCTGGCAGATGGCTGACACCGGCCCATGCGGTCCGTGCAGCGAAATCCATTACTACCTCGGCGACGATCCCGACGACCCGACAAAGAATCGCATCGACCTGGTGAACGGCCCGGGCGACACCACGATGGAGATCTGGAATCTGGTCTTCATGCAATTCAATCGCATCGAGGTCGAGCCGGGCAGATACAACCTTGAGCCGCTGCCGAAGCCTTCGGTCGATACGGGTCTGGGATTGGAACGCACCGCCGTGATCATGCAGGGCGTGAAGTCCAACTATGATACGGACCTGCTGAGCAATGTAGTTGAGTTTACGGCGCAGCTTTCAGAAGGAGAGTTAAGAAAATGAGCCAAACGCTTGAGGCCACTATCGACACGAAAGGCAGAATTATCTTGCATGAGAATGTCGAGCTCGAGAGAAACCGTCGCGCTCTAGTTACGATTTTGGATGAAGACCCAAAGATTGAGATTTCCGAAACGGCTTTGCTAAGTGAAAAATCGTTAGCCGAAGATTGGAGTACGCCGGAGGAGGACCAAGCGTGGCAGCATTTGGCAGAGCTTCCGTCGTGCTAGTCGAGTTTCCGTTTTCCGATCTATCGAAGACGAAACTTCGTCCAGCAGTTGTCTTGGCACAGGCTAACCAACAGGATTGGTTCTTGTGCCAAATCACGAGCAATGCTGGAATTGACGACAAGGCTATTGAAGTCAAAGACACAGACTTTGTTGCCGGCTCTTTGCGCCAAAAGAGCTTTGCTCGACCAGACAAGATTTTCACGGGTCATGAAGTTCTAATAAACCGCCGGGTTGGAATCTTGCGCGATGACGCAACTTCAAAGCTGGTCGAAGCGGTAGTTTCTATTTTGAGGCAAAAGTAAGATCCATGAGCGCCTACGAAGATTTAGATGAACAGAAAAAGTTCGCCTGCCGGGTGATTGCGGATCACGCCCGAGCCACCGCTTTTGCGATCGCTGATGGAATTCTTCCGGGGAACGAAGGAAGAAACTATGTGATCCGCAAGATCATGCGGCGGGCGATCTATCAGGCGCGGCACGTTCTTCTCGCGCATGACGCGTGGCATGAAGGATTATTCTTCAATCGGGTAGTTGACTTCGTTATCGACCAAATGAAGGAGCCGTATCCTGAATTGGAGGCGCAGCGAGACTTTATCGTCAGAATGGTTACTCTTGAAGAGAAACGATTCGACACCACATTGACCGTTGGGTTAGAGAAACTTGATCGTTTTCACGCGAATCGGCGGGCTAGCAAAGCTCTGTTTGAGAACCCTGAGCGATACGAAACTCTGACTGACGACGATTGGAAAGAGCTAGCAAAGCTCTATGACACGTTTGGCGCTCCTCGCGATCTCATTTACGTGAGTCTGGAAGAACACGGTTTAGAGATTTCGGAAGAGGTGTTCAGTGAGAGATTCAATGTTGCTTTGAACGGAATTCAAAGCGGTTCCGAGGATCAAAGTCTTCGGCGGCGAGTCGCTGAAACACGTAGAAGCCATGTCTACGATTCGATTCTATTACGTGGGGCTAAGAGTGAGTTCACTGGCTATCGCGAAACGCGAACTGAAGGTTGTCGCGTTCTGGCAATAATAAAGGGAACGTCTGAAGTAGTAGAACTCAACGCAGGCGACGAAGGCGAAGTCATCCTAGATCAGACCCCCTTTTACGCCGAATCCGGCGGTCAGGTTGGGGATGTCGGCCGCATTTGCGGCCCGCCCGCCACCGCTGGCGGTTCTGACTTGATCGCGGCAGTTACCGACACCTATTCACCTGCTCAGGGTCTGATCGTTCACAAGGTCAAAGTTGAAAAGGGAACTTTGAAAGTTGGCGACAAGGTCACCGCCGAAGTCGATGTCGAGAAACGTGACGCCACGCGGCGCAATCACACAGCAACGCATCTCGTGCATGCGGCTCTGCGTGAAGTTCTGGGCGGACATGTGAAGCAGGCAGGATCAATTGTCGCGCCGAATTACCTGCGCTTTGACTTCAATCATTTTCAGCCGATGACTGAAGATGAGATCAAAGAAGTCGAGCGGTTGGTTAACGAGCAAGTCCTGCGCAACGTTAAGGTCGATACCGACGTGATGCCGGTCGAGGAAGCGATGAAGTCCGGCGCAATGGCGCTGTTCGGCGAAAAATATTCAGGGATGATGCGCGTGCTGACCGTGCCCGGATTTTCGAAAGAGCTTTGCGGCGGCACTCACGTGCGCGCGACTGGCGATATCGGCGTGTTCAAAATCACCAGCGACGAATCGATCGCTTCAGGCGTGCGGCGCATACGCGCAATCACCGGCTTTGATGCTTACGAACGTTTTCGCGAAGACGAAAAGTTGATCGAAGAGACCGTCGCGAATCTGCGTACGTCCCGCGCTGAATTGCCTGCGGTGATCGGCAAACTCCAGGACGAACTGAAGAAAGCTCGCCGTGAAGCTGAAGAACTGAAACTAAAGATCGCCAGCGGCGCGATTGGAACTTCCGGTTCAAACGGCGACGAAGCCCGCGACATTAACGGCGTGAAGGTGCTGGCGAAGGAAGCGAGCGGCCTAGATGCGGCCGGGATGCGCCAGCTTTCCGACACGCTGCTCGATCGAATTAAGTCGGGCGTGGTGGTGATTGGGCGAGCCAACGATGGCAAGGCTTCACTGATCGTGCGCACCTCTCCGGATCTCACCAAGAAAGTCCCCGCCGGGCTAATCATTAAAGAGCTTGCCCCCATAATCGGGGGCAAGGGGGGAGGCAAAGCCGACATGGCCGAGGGCGGCGGTTCGCAACCTGAAAAACTCAGCGAAGCTTTGCAAGCGAGCTATGGCGTGATTGAAAAGATGCTGAGCTAATTAGCGTCTCGCTTCAGCGAACCTCAACCGTCGCAGCCATTTCTAGAAAAGCCTCGCGGTACTGAAGGACATCAAACTTACCAAATTCTTTTTCGTGTACTTGCCTGGCCTCTAATAAGGGCTGCCAATCAGGACTCTTGGTATTCTCCCTAGATTCGAAATAATTCTCGTCAAGAGTTCTAGGATTGAATTGCTCCATTGCGGCCAGCGCGACCAGGGCTTCGTCGGGAATTGAAGATGGATTCGAAGCGTACTCAACGAGAGAACGACGCCCGTTGGCGGCAAATCGAATCCGCTCTAGAAAGAACCGCGGTCCAACTTCGCGTGGTTGGCGCTGTCGCATTGCGAGATAACGCACGCGGTTCATAAATCGCTTTGTCGAACGTGGGGTCGAATGTTTCGGAGAAAAGACAATCGGGTACCAGATCTTAAGGGCTTCGACGAAGCGCGGCGAATCTTTCACAATCGCTTCAGGTCTTTGAGTCAGCACGTGAATACCTAACCACAACAGGCAGAGCAGTCCCGCGATCGGCAACATGTATCGCGAGAATACGGCGCTTCCCGCGACGGTAACTTGCGCGCGTTGATTGCTGGTGTCCGGTGTCGGGATTGGTGTCAGCGTAGGCGAAGGAGAGGCGATTGCCGATGATCGAACCGGCGACGCGGTTGGCACCGGACTGGGAGCCAATGTTGGAGTCGGTTGGGGCGTCGGTACAACCTGTGCGACTGAAGGCTCGTGCGATTCGATCGGCAAGAGGCTCAACGCCAGGTAATACCCGCCAAACGCCAACGCCGCCAAAATGATCACAGCGGGCAGGATGTGCCAGTAGCGGCGGGCCAAGCTCTGTGTGCCCGCTAGTCTTTGCCACACTGTCTGCGAGATAGGCGCAGTATCAATCTCGGTGCCTGCCAACAGCAAATTCAATGACTGCGCTTCCTTAACGGTTGGCACTGGCACTTCGATATTGATCAATTTGTCCAGATACTGCCGGGCAAATTCGATCCGCTTCTCTTTCGCCTGGTCCAGGTTTGCTTCTCCGTTCGAGTCCGCGCCGGTCACGGGCTGAATGTCGTCGATCATTTCTTCGGCGATATCTTTGAAGGCGCGACCGACGCAACGTTCGACGTATTCGCGCGCCATTCCGATCACCACAAAACATTCGCCCGACGTGGTAAGAAAATTCACGGCTTCAAGTGTTTCGAGTACGTTGTCCGGACGACAACGATCGAGATCATCGATGAAGATCAGCAGGCTGCGCGAGCCAAGCGCGCGTGTGACGTCACTGAATTCGACCGCAAACCTCTGGCGAAAACTCGTGGCTGCCTCGAGCGTGCGCACACTGACGCCGCGTGAGACACCGGCGAGCAGGGACGCGGGTTTTACTCCAAATGCCGTGATGCCGCGCCAGACCGCGCCGACAAATGTCGCCACCCCCGCGATCAGCGAAATCAGTGTTACCAGGTGCGAGGCAGTTTCCGTTTTGCTTGGATTGGAAAAAGAATCCTTTAAGAGTTTGAAGAGATTTGCAAAGCCCGCGTCGCTGCCGTGCTGGTGCGCGTGATAAACCGCCAGCACATAAATGAAGAAGAGCAATAAAAGTAGCGGGCCCCATTGCCGCCAGCCACGAATCTTCAGCAAGCGAGCGCGGAACAGCAAGCCGCGACTGGTCCACCAACGCGGCACTGCCTGGAGCTTTATGTTCTCCAACAGCGACGCGAGCATGTGCTCTTCTTTTTGGTGATGCCAGGCATTGAACCAAACCGGCCGAAAGCTGTACGAGCGCAGATCGGCGCGAAGCAGATTCATTAAAGAGCTTTTGCCCGTTCCCCATTCGCCCGTGATGGCGATGGTGAGCGGCGGCAACGTGTTCTCGTTTCGCAGGAAGCGCGAGAGACCTAATGCAATTGTATTGAACGACAACACATCGCCCGCCGGGGTCTCCAGCGGCCGATCGGAAATCAAAACGTCGGCCACCGATTCTTCCGTCGCCAGCGGCGCTTCCGTCCGCGACACGACCATGAGCCCAATCAGGATCAAACCCAAGAAGTACCAGGGCGCCGGAAGTCGCAAATACATGCCGCTGGCGTCTCTGCCCTGCGTGCGATGCATCCAGGTCGCGCCGCCATTACTCGTCGAGAGGATTAAGCCGTCATTGCCTGCCGCCCAACCCTGCAGCCCGTCAGGAAGGAAGTTGATCGCGTTGAGTTGGCTGGTCGTGCCGCTGTTTTGGCGTTGCCACGTTTGTCCTTGATCGGTGCTGGTCAGGATGACGCCGTTGCTGCCGCTAACCCAACCGCGTGTGTCCTGATCAAGAAAATAGATGCTCTGAAGATCGTCGGAGGCGCCTGTGGCAACTTCATCGGTACCGAATTCCCTCAAAACTATACCGGAACGACCAGCGAACCACGTACTGCCCGATCGTTGGAAAAAGCCATTAGCGCGCGTCTCGATTATCCAACCGCTCTTGAGAGCCACCAGAAATTCGCCTAAGCGTGAATGCCTCTGAATGAAGAGTGCCTCGTCCGAATCTTGAAAATCCGCAGCGGTCCAAACGAGGCCATCGTTGGACGATCTGAATAGCGTGTAGTCGTCATCAACCACAAAAACCTGATTTTGCTTGTCGGCAAAAATTGCAAGCAGAGCGTCAGTGCCTTCAATCGGGTTGTTTCCGCGGGTCGGCGTTGGGCTACCTGCGCCGCTCCCGCTCGACCGTGGCGACGGTGTTGCCCTTGACTGCGACGTGGGCGGACTGCTCTGTTGTCTCACAGCCGAACTACCGGGAGACGAAGATGGTCGAGATGATTGAGGCGTCGGCACAGGAGTGCGGCTATGAGTTGGAGTCCCTTGTTGTCTCGAGTTGGGAGTCGGGGTTGGACGGCCTGGGGACATGTCTTGTTCGTTCGTTTCGAGGGCATCAGTCGAAGCAGCCTCAGCCGTCGGAATCAAATCAGGCAAATTCAGAAAAGAAAGAACCGAGGGCCGTCTCAGCGTTGGAGAGGCCGGTCTCGGCCTTGCAGTGGGCGACGCCGCGGGTGTTGGTGCGGGCGAGACCATCGGGGTTGGAGTCGCGCGCACAATCTGATCAGCAGTGATACCGCGCTTGGTCCAGGTGACTCCTCCATCACTGCTGACGATGACCAACCCTTTATTGCCGGCGGCCCAAACCGTTTGGGTGTTGGGCACTGCATAAATCGCATTCAAGTCGCATTCAATCTTTGGCAGGCGTGCAGGCGCGTTCCATTCCAGCGGATATCTCCACCAGGCAACAGAAAGAAGCTTTCGCGGCGGTCTGAAGGGATCTGGCGTGACTGACTGGAAGATTGTGACTAAGCTGGCCGCGATGAAAGCGACGCTGGCCACCAGGACACGTAGGCGCAGAGGTATTCCCGGTAACGGAAACTGGATCCTTAATAGAGGAGGAATGTTAACGTTAAGAAAGTGCTTTGGAGCTCGCATGGTTGTTGAGGAGACCGAAAGACAACCCTGGCAATCTCTATTCAGCCAGCACTGGAAGAAGATGCGATTATCGTCTGGCTTGTCGTGACTAGCTAACGCACATCCTAGTGGTCTTGTTGCTTATCGTCAATGTCTTCTAACGCCTGCCGCTTCACATGCTCTGGCCGCACGCCAATCCCAATCAAACGCGCGGGTATTCGTCGCAAGACAGGAAACTTTTTGAATAGCCGCAGGAACCACGGTGGCTTCACGTGCTGTTGCGATCCGAGCACCGAGCTTAGGATTCTTTCTTGCACCTGGACCTGGCCCCACTGCGTGACTTTTGTGGGAAACTCGCGCCGCCACTGCACCTTTTGCAAGTGACTCAGCGAAACATAATTTTCCGATAAAGGACGCGCCAGAATATTGGCGGTAGCGACCGCATCCTGAATCGCCAGATTGATTCCTACGCCGCCCACTGGCGACATCGCATGCGCCGCGTCGCCGATGCAGAGCAAGCCCGGGCGATACCACTTGCGCAAGCGATCGACCAAAACAGTAAGCAGCTTGATCGGATCCCAATCCTTTAACTCGCCGACTCGATCTTTCAAAAAGGGCGCCACCGAAATGATGTCCGCGTGAAATGCGTCGAGGCCGCGCTGCTTGATTTCTTCAAACGCGCCTTTGCGGATCACGAATGCGCATTGCCAGTATTCGTCGCGATTAAGCATCACCAGAATCTTTCCGGGAATGAAACGCCCCAGAACCTGTCCTGGATCACTTGGTTTGCGAGACAAGCGAAACCACAGCACATCGATCGGCGCTCCAAGACTTTCAACTTGTAGTCCGGCGCGTTCCCGAACGATTGAACTACGGCCATCCGCGCCGACCGTCAGGGTCGCGCGCACCTCAATATCTCCGCCGGGCGTTTTCGCTCGCACACCGGCGACCGTGTTTCCTTCTTCGATTAGCTCCGTGACTTCGGCTTCCATCATCAACTTGAAGCGCGGATATTTCTTTGCTTGCTCAGTAAAGAAATTCAGAAAGTCCCACTGCGGCATGAAACCAAGGAACTTGCAGTGCGTCGGCAGGTGGGTCAGATCCGCGAGCGGAATAAACTCATCACCGATTTGCCCGCCGACCTCTCTGATTTCCTGGTGAGGTCGTTTGAGGAACTCGTCGATCAGACCAAGCTCGTAGATGACTTCCAGCGTCGACGGATGGATCGTGTCGCCGCGAAAATCGCGGAAGAAATCCGCGTGCTTCTCCAACACCAACACATCCACGCCGGCGCGCGCCAACAGATAGCCGAGCACGATGCCTGCTGGGCCACCGCCGGCAATGCAACAGCGGGTGTTTATTTTGTGTTCCAACGGTGGTCAGAAAGTACGAGCCAATTGTTTCATCGTCAAGGTGCGGCATGCAGTCGGTAGCGGGAGCGGCAGCTATGAGGACTGGAGCGCAAGTGTCCTCGCTTGCTATCGATTGTCTTAACGACGCCGCAGCTCCAATCAGTCGGCTCCCAGTACGGACCATTACGAAACTAAACGCCCGCGCCTCCGTAATAACCAATCAACATGCGCGCCGGGATTTGGACTCTCAGGGCAGAAGGCGATAGAGTCTTGAGTTCAATCACACCCGGCATTTTGATTCAGTCAAATCCAATACTCAGGGAGATAGTATGAAAGCGTTCAAAGCAATCTTCTCGTTATCACTGGTCATCGCGTTTGCCGTCTCAGCCATGGTGGGCCAAACGGCGCACTTTGACGTCTCAGGCATGGACACGAAAACCGCCGCTTGCAACGATTTCTACCAGTATGCAAATGGCGGCTGGCTGGCGGCGAACCCCATTCCCGCAGCTTACCCGGCGTGGGGCGTGGGCAACGTGCTCAATGAAAAGAACCGCGACGTACTGCATGACATTCTGGAAGCTGCCGCCAAAAACACGGCTGCAAAGAAAGGCAGCAACGAGCAGAAGGTCGGCGACTACTACGCCAGCTGCATGGACGAAGCAAGAGTCGAAGCCGACGGTCTCAAGCCTATTCAGGCAGAATTGGACTTAGTCAACAAGGTCACCGATCAAAAATCGTTGCAGGCCGAAATCACGCACCTGCACAGCTTCGGCTACAACGTTCTATTCGGATCGGGATCGAACCGCGATTTCAAGAATGCGTCTGAGACGATCATCGGAATCTTCCAGGGCGGACTGGGATTGCCGACGCGCGACTATTACCTGAAAGACGATCCGCGCTCAAAATCGATTCGCGATGAATACCTCAAACACGTCGCAAAGATGTTCGAGCTGATGGGCGACGATTCGGCCAAGGCCGCGAGCGAGGCCCAGGCCGTGATGACGCTCGAGACCAAACTGGCCGGAGGCTCGAAGGCTCCGGTTGAGTTGCGCGATCCCGAAAAGCTTTATCACCGGATGCCGATGACTGCGGTCAAGGACGCGGCGCCGGCCTTTGATTGGATGAGCTATTTTCAGACTGTGGCCCACTCGAAAGCGGACGTCAACGTGGCCACGCCAGACTTTTTCAAAGTCATGAATACTGAACTGACGGCCACGTCGATCGATGACTGGAAGACTTACTTGCGCTGGAACATCATCAATCGCGCAGCTTCGGGCTTGTCGTCGAAATTCGTGGACGAAGATTTCCATTTCAAAGGCACGGTGCTGCAGGGTGCAAAGGAAAATCTTCCGCGTTGGAAGCGCTGCGTCGCCGCTACCGACAATGCGATGGGTGAAGCTTTGGGCGCAGTCTATGTGCAGAAAGCTTTTCCGCCCGCTGCCAAAGAACGCGCGCTGGCAATGGTCCACAACCTGGAAGCAGCGCTTAAGAGTGACATCGCGATTCTCAGTTGGATGAGCGAGGCGACGCGCAAACAAGCGATCGTGAAACTCGACGCGTTTCTTAACAAGATTGGTTATCCGGATAAATGGCGTGACTACTCGGCGCTGAATGTGGATCGCAGTTCGTATCAAACGAACCGTTTTCGTGTGAACAAGTTCAATGAGGATCGCGATTGGGCCAAGGTGGGCAAGCCCGTCGATCGGATGGAGTGGGTCATGACGCCGCCGACCGTCAACGCTTATTACAATCCGCAGAACAACGAGATCGTGTTTCCGGCCGGCATCCTGCAACCGCCTTACTTCGATCCCACCGCCGATGATGCTTTGAACTATGGCGGCATGGGTTCGGTAATCGGTCACGAGATGACGCACGGCTTTGACGATCAAGGCTCGAAATATGATCCAAACGGCAACCTGGCCAACTGGTGGAGCGATGCCGATCTGAAGGCGTTCAAGGAACGAGCGGGCTGCATCGTCGATCAGTTTAATGGCTTCGAAGTTGAAAAAGGCCTGAACGAGAATGGCTCGCTGGTGCAGGGAGAATCGATTGCCGACCTGGGCGGCCTGGTAGTGGCGTACGCCGCGTTTCAAAAAGCAATGGAAGGTAAACCGCGTGTGAACATCGACGGCTTCACGCCGGAGCAAAGGTTCTTTCTTGGCTACGCGCGCGGTTGGGCCACCAACATCCGGCCTGAGTTGGCGCGTGTGCTGGTGCTTCAGGATCCGCACCCGCTGTCGAAATTCCGGGTGAATGGACCACTGTCGAATATGCCTCAATTCGCGCAGGCTTTTCAGTGCAAAGACGGCGATCCGATGGTGCGAACCGAGAAAGATCGCTGTGTGATTTGGTAGTGCTCCGAGAAACGATGGATTTGGAGTGCGCCGGCAAAGCGAAGCGGCGACGGCGCTTTGGATTATTCGAAGCACCTTTTGTTTTTCAATCCAAAGCGGTGTCGCGCTGCGCTTGCCACCGCACTCCAAATTAGTCGCCCGTTCATTCGCTAATGACTCAATTCAAAATCAATCTTCGAAGCGCGAGGAGGTTCCTCGCGCTTCTTTTCATGATTGCTTTCGTCGGTTCATGCACCCGCAAGCTGCCTAAATCGCAAATCGACCCAAACACTTATACCAAAGAGATTGAGCAATGGCATCAGGATCGTTGGAAAGAACTCGACAATGAAACAGGTTGGCTCACGCTCATTGGATTGTTTTGGTTGAAAGAGGGCGAGAACAAGTTTGGCAGCGACCGCGCCAATGACATCGTGATTCCAAAACTTGCGGCGCACGCCGGATCGTTTTCGTTGTCGAAAGGCGCGGTTAGGATGGATACAACTTCGCCAGGTTTTACTGTCGAGGGAAAGCCGATCAAGACGCTTGCATTGAAAACCGATGATGATAACAAGCCGACGATTGTGCACTTCGATTCAATGACCTTTCAGATCATCAAGCGCGGCGAGAAGCTGGGCGTGCGCGTGAAGGATTCGCAGAATCCTGATCGGCTTAACTTTAAAGGCACTGAGTTTTATCCGGCAGATTTGAAGTGGCGTATCGAAGCGCAATTCGAACCTTACAATCCGCCGAAACAGATGCCGATTGTGAACGTGCTGAACATGGAAAGCTCAGAGAGTTCGCCCGGCGCGATCAAGTTCACGGTCGATGGTCACGAATACCGGCTCGACGCGATCACGGAAAAGGACGAGCCGCGTCTCTTCATGATCATTGCCGACAAGACCAGCGGCAAAGAAACTTATCCCGCGGGCCGTTACCTATATGTCGATCGGCCGGATACTTCAGGCCGTGTGATCATCGACTTCAACAAAGCCTACAGTCCGCCTTGCGCGTTCACGAAATTTGCGACGTGTCCGCTCCCGCCGAAACAGAATCGTCTGCCGTTTGCGATCGAAGCGGGCGAGAAATATAAACCACATTCCTAATCAATAACCTTCGCCGCGTCGCGCGATATAAGATTCTGTCATGCGACTTGCGGCTTTGCCGCAGCAACATTGGGGTAAGGCTTGCCTTACCGGTCGCTCATTTTATTTTTCTTATTGGCGAGGCTTAGCGTCGCCACTTTGTTAAGGAACATTGCCATCGGAAAGCCAGAGGCTTTCCGCAGTGTGCGGCGGCAAAGCCGCTCGGCGCTCCGCCTTTTGTAAAAAGTTGTGAATTATGCGGCGAGTGAGTCGTTGCATCTTGCGCGCGCATCATTGCCCGTTACATAATGCGCGGCGAAATCTCTACATAATCAAGGAGTGCCACAATGATTTCTCTTAGACGACTTTCACTTCTCAAACTCGTGCTTCTGTTGGGGGCCGGATGCGCCGGACACGCGTTTGCACAACAACCGCAGCTGGCAATTAAGCCGGTTCGGCCGAGTCAAAAAGCGAGTGTGATGCAGACGATAGGAGTCACCGACATCACGATCACCTACAGCCGCCCGCCGGTTAAGGGCCGCACAATTTTTGCGGATGCTCCAGCCACGATGGAGGCGCGCGCAAAAGGTGAAGCCACGCTCGACAATCAGAACGAACGCAAACCCGGCGAACCGATCGTTCCTTACAATCACGTGTGGCGAGCCGGCGCGAATGAAGCAACGATGTTCCAGGTGACTGACGATGTTTTGATTAATGGTCAGCCATTGAAAGCCGGCACCTACAGCCTCGAAGCCGTACCCGGTAAGGATGAGTGGACCATCGTCTTCAACAACGATCCCGGGCAGTGGGGCGCCTTCAGTTATGACGAGAAGAAGGACGCGCTGCGTGTAAAGACCAAACCCCAGGCTGCGAGCGAGAATCAGGAATGGCTCCAGTACACATTCGATCCGGTCACTGAGAATTCCGCCACCGTCAACCTTCGCTGGGAGAAGCTTCGCGTTCCTTTTACGGTCGAAGTGAAAGACGTGAAGGCGCTCTGGCGCGCGAAAGCCGACGCGATGATCGCCGCGAATCCCACCAACGAAGTGTTGCCGCTCCAGGTCGCGCAAACTTATCTCGGTGATAAGAACTATCCGGAAGCTCTGAAGTTCATCGACCAGTCAATCAAAGTGAAAGAGACGTTTCGCAATCTCTCTACCAGGGCGAATATTCTTTGGGCCGCGGGCAAGAAAGATGAAGCGTTAACGGCTGCCGATGCCGCGATTGCGAAAGGCAAGGCTGACAAAGTGGATACCGCAGCTTTTGAAAAACGCGTCGCAGGTTGGAAGAGCGGTGCGATGTAGTTCATCCAAACACATGGGTCAGCGCCGCGTAGCGGCGAAATCTTTATAGCCACAAGCAATAACTTTCAAACTCGAACTTGGCGAAACGCTGCTGCGTTTCGCCAAGTTCGTTATGGACTTCGATACTATGACAGACTATAAACATTCCGCGCCTACGGTGCTCTTTGCCTGGCGAAGACCGAGTTCGATGGATCGCAATATCACGCCTAACAACCCAATGAAAACTTCGCTGAGATTCTCGCTGCTTCTCGTCTGCATTTTTTCTTTGCTCGCCCCCCAATTTGCTCTCGCGCAAAGACAAACGGCGCCGGCCAAGCCGTTTGAACTTACAGTTGACAGCATCATGCGCGGACCGCGTCTCGTCGGTTATCCGCCGAGCGGTGTCTATTGGTCGCAGGACAGTCAGCGTATTTACTTTCGTTGGAAGCGGGCCGACGAGGCGCGTCTGAAAGAGGCGAGTCTCTACGTCGTGAATCGCGACGGCACTGGCTTACGCCGTTTGACTGATGAAGAAGCAAAACAAGCGCCGCCCGCGAACGGCGAGTTGTCGAAAGACAAGTCGATGACCGTGTTCGCCGATGAAAGCGACGTCTTCATCTACGACCATGCGAAGCAGACGCGCCGGCAAATCACCAGGACCATCGACACCGAAACGAATCCGCATTTCACCTTCGATCAGAAACAGATTTACTTCACGCGCCTGAATAATCTTTACCTGATGCCGCTGGATGGCGGATCGATAGAACAGCTTACCGACATTCGCATCGGCGCCGCGGCCCCAAGCGCGACGCCGAAGGGGACTGACAGCCAGGAATATTTGAAGAAGGAAGAACGCACGCTGCTCGATGCAGTGCGCGAGCGTGCTGAGCAGCGCGAAGAGCAGGAGAAAAAACGTAAAGAACGCGAAAAGCGCAAACCCTTCAATATTCCCGCTGGTCAAGGCGTTGCGAACCTGTCTCTATCACCTGACGGCAAATATGTCGTGGCGACGATTACCGAACCCGGGTCGGGCAGCAAGAACACAATCGTGCCGAACTACGTCACTGAATCGGCCTATACGGAAGACATCCCCGGCCGCACGAAAGTCGGCGACACCCAGAACCGCGCGCGACTCGTAACTATCGACGTCGAAAACGGCGAGACAAAGAATGTCGATCACGGGCTGAGGCTTTCGGCTGCGCCGCCGGCACAACGTACTGAGATGAACGCGACAGAACAGACACGTGTCAGTACCGGGAGCGGTAGCGACCGGGTTGAGCCGCAAGCCAAAACGCCGACCCCGCCAAAAGATCGCGACGTGCAGCTTTCGCAACTGCAATGGTCAGACGACGGTAAGCACGCGGTGCTGTCGGCCCGCGCCGCGGACAACAAAGATCGTTGGGTGATGCTGCTCGATCCGGCAACGGGCAAAACGAAGGTGCTCGCGAACATTCACGATGACCACTGGGTTGACGGGCCGGGCGCAAACACGCTCGGTTGGTTGCCGGATAACGAACACGTCTATTTCGAATCAGAGCGCGACGGATGGGCGCATCTGTATTCCGTTTCGATCGACGGCGGCGAGCCCAAGCAACTCACTTCCGGTCAATTCGAAGTTTCAAACGTGCGCCTCTCGCGCGACAAGACGAAATTCTATTTCATCTCGAGCGAAGGCAGTTTCTTTGAACGGAATCTTTATTCAATGCCGATTGGCGGCAGCGCGCGCACGCGGCTGACCTCGCTTTCCGGCGAGAACAATGTCGATGTCTCTCCCGATGAAACGATGCTCGCGGACGTTCGTTCGTACAGCAACATACCGCCCGAACTTTACCTGGTTCCGAATCAGCCGATGGATGAAAAAACCACCGCCTCGGTCAAACCGGTAACGACCTCGCCGATTCCCGAGTTCTTCACTTACAAATGGATCGATCCGCCGATCGCGAGTTTCAAAGCGCGCGACGGCGCAACCGTCTATGGGCGCATCTACACGCCGCAGAATTGGAAAGCCGGCGGTCCGGCGGTGATCTTCGTTCATGGCGCGGGTTATTTGCAGAACGTGCACAAATGGTGGAGCCAATATTTTCGCGAGTACATGTTCCATCATCTGTTGATGGAGCACGGCTTCATTGTCTTTGACATCGACTATCGCGGCAGCGCCGGTTATGGTCGCGATTGGCGCACCGGAATTTATCGTCACATGGGCGGCAAAGACTTAACCGATCAAGTCGATGCGGTGAATTATCTGGTGAAGGAGCACGGCGTAGATTCAAAACGCATCGGCATATATGGTGGGAGCTATGGAGGTTTCATCACTTTGATGGCGATGTTTACTCAGCCTGACGTATTCGCGGCTGGCGCGGCGCTGCGGCCGGTGACTGACTGGGCGCATTACAACAATCCTTACACTGCGAACATTCTCAATCTGCCACAGAGCGATGCTGAGGCTTACAAGCAAAGCTCGCCGATCTATTTTGCGAACGGCTTGAAAGGCGCGCTGCTGATTTGTCACGGCATGGTCGACACGAACGTTAACTTTCAGGACACGGTTCGTCTGGTCGAGAAGCTGATCGAATTGCGGAAAACCAATTGGGAAGTCGCGCCTTATCCGGTTGAAGACCACGGCTTTGAGCGCGAAGAAAGTTGGGCGGATGAGTACAAACGCATCTTGAAATTGTTTGTGGAAAATTTGAAGCCTGAAATGCGCGTGACATCAAGCGGCCGTCGAACGAAATAAGAGGTTGTCGTTGAGCGTTCTACGTCGCAGAGCGACGATTGAATTTAGCCCGGCCTTTCAAGGCCGGGAGGAGGAGTGTTTTATTTTCGCCGTCGCGTAGCGACGGTTGACGGATTTCAGTCGTCGCTCGCGCGACGATTTCGCGATTTGTTTTACGTGATCCCGGCGTTGAAACGCCGGGCTAAAGTCATGCCGACGCTACGCGTCGAGATTGGTGTCATGAACCTGAATCGAATGTGCGCCCTGCTTGTTCTGCTCGGTTTCTTGTCTGTGCTCGGAGTGTCGCGGTCATCGGCTCAACAAATTCAGCGCGACCCACGTTATCCCGCGCACTGGTTCGCGCCAATTATCGATCCGAAAAAACCTGATTGGGAGATCATGCCGCAGGAAGCTGGACCGGGTGAAGTGATTCTGTCAAAGCGAAATGAACTCGGGTTGCTTTCGAATTTTGCGCCGACACCGTTTGTGTTTCATGGCAAGCGTTACGCGAGTCTGGAAGGCTTTTGGCAGATGATGAAGTATCCCGAAGGTCCCGATGATCCGCGCGCGAAGTTTCCCGGCCTTGAATGGAAATACACGCGCGATCAGGTCGCGCAGATGGTTTCGTTCGAAGCGAATCACGCGGGTGCTTTGGCCAGCGCGAATATGGAGAAGATGAAAATCACCTGGGTGAGCTTTGAAGGAAAGCGCTTCGAATATAAACCGACTGAGCCCGGCGAGCATTACAAACTAATCGTCGCCGCAACCTGGGAAAAGATGAGGCAGAATCCTGAAGTGAAGAAGGTTTTGCTGTCGACTGGCGATCTGATTTTAAAGCCCGATCATCATCAGGAACCGAACGCGCCCGCGGCGTGGCGATATTTTGAAATCCTGATGCAGATTCGGAGCGAGTTGCAAAATTCACCACAGAGGACACAGAGAAGACAAGAGCGAATAACGGAGTCCAGCTCGCTCTAGAACGCGCTTCATCGACCAATAAAATTCATGTACGTTTGAAATCGTCTTCCTCTGTGTCCTCTGTGGTGAAACTATTTGACGGCACGGATCTCCTCAAACCTGACATTCCCGATTCGATACTTCTGCCAATCCTTGTAATCAAAGTGCCACCACTCAGCCGAGTAAACGGTGAAACCTTCTGATTCCATCACGTCACGCAAAAGTTTTCGATGCCAGCGCTGCAGAGAAGTGCCGCCGGGATAATCCGGATACGCGCGTGCAGTTGTTTCGTCGTAAGTGCTCACCATCTCAACCGGCTGCTTCGTCTTCAAATCGTAGAGCGTCAGGTCCACTACGCACCCGCGATTGTGCCGCGATCCTTTCGCAGGATCGGCGACGAAGACTTTCTTATCGTCTGGCGTCGCATCCCAGAAAACCTTCGTCACGTACCATGGGCGATAAGCGTCATGTACAAGCAGGCCGTAACCGTAAGCTTTTAATTTACGATTCGCGTGCACGACCGCTTCGGCGGCTGGACGTTGCATGAATGCGCGAGCTTGGGAATAGAAAACGGTGCCGAGAAAATTGTTTGTCGTGGCATAACGAACCTCGAGTCTGATTGTTGGATCGAGTTTCGTCAGTTCGACCAAATCCGTTTCGCGAAAGTCGCCGTTCTCTTTTGGAGTTTGGGCGGCGAGCGCTTCTTTCATCAAGTCAGGAACGGGACGGAGCGGCTTAACGTGAAGTTGATTTCCAGATTCGGGTTCGATCTGGCGGCGTTGGAATAAGGATGCCCAAGCCGATGGTTGGCCCTTTATCCATCTCTTTTCGTCTATCGCGACCTGGGTCGCGCGACCACGCGAATCGCGGACGAAAATAAGTCGCCGGCCGGCGTGTGTTCCCTGGTGAACCTTGAAAACATTTCGTGCGACTTCATCGAGCGGTTCCGAGTCCTTACGATTGAACAAAGCGACGAGCTTCCCGTCTGCTTCCAGGATGATCAGGATGTTGTCATCAGGCCCGTACTCGCCGATGAGTCCGCGCCAACGCGCCGGCGCGGGTGCGGGTTTGGACGGCGGCACTATCGATTGAGCGGATAAATGAGAGCCGGCAATACCGACAAAAAGAAGCGTTGCTGCCGCGATGCGTGTTGCGAGTTTAAGTTGCATGCTTTGTGATTATGGGAATCACCCGCCAAGATTCAAGTTAAAGCGGCAACTGGTCAACGAGCCGCGTCACAGCGGCAGTTTAGTGGGGTTAGTCAGTTCGTGTCCATGAGGTTAGTACCCGGAGCCGTAGCGATCGAGCTGCAACTCGTCGCGAAGCGACGGTTGATCTTGGCCCGGCCTTTCACGGCCGGGAAGATCGGTGAAAGACAAGTCGTCGTCGCTTGGCGACGATTGAAGATTCAGTCGTCGCTGACGCGACGATTTATCCTGCCGTCCGTTGACCGTGGCTTAAAAGCCACGGCTAAACTCATGCTGACGCTACGCGTCAGACGGACTCAATATTATTTTGTGCTGAGCCACAGGGCTTACGCCCGTGGCTGCCATTAAGCCGCCCGCTTCGCGGGCTCACCAATTGTTTCACGGCGTGTTCCTGGGGCTTACGCCCCAGGCTTTATGCTGCCGCCTGCTGCGCAGGCTTATCGATTCAATCCTTCCGATAGACCACGCCATTCTTCATCACAAACACGGGTCGTTCCATCGCATGAATGTCCTTCAATGGATCGCCTGAAACGGCGACGATATCGGCCCACTTGCCCGCAGTCAATGAACCGAGATTCTTGTCCCAGCCCAACAATCTTGCGCCGTTGAGCGTGCCGGCTTGAATCGCGTCTATGTTCGTCATGCCGCCCCAATCAACCAGCAGGAAAAATTCGCGCGCGTTTGTGCCATGCGGTATCACTCCCGCGTCGGTGCCGAGCGCGATCTGAATCTTGTTCGCGACGGCGAGCTTGATTGAGTGGCGCACCGCGGCGGCCGCGGCCAGAGCTTTTTCCGCGCGCAAGCCTTTCAGCACTCCGCTTTTTGCAGCTCGTTCGACTGCCTCCGCGGCCATCAAAGTCGGCACCAGAAACGTGCCGCGCTCTTTCATCATGCGGACACCTTCTTCGTCGAGAAACGATCCGTGCTCAATCGAAGAAACCCCCGCTCGCACAGCGAGCTTGATTCCTTCGGTGCCGTGCGCATGCGCAGCGACCTTACGTTCGAGTTTGTTCGCTTCATCGACCAGCGCCTTCAATTCTTCAAAGCTATACTGCGTCGCTCCGACCGCGTCGCCTTCCGAGAGCACGCCGCCGGTCGCGCAGGTCTTGATCACATCCGCGCCGTATTTGATTTGATAACGAACTGCCGCGCGAATTTCTTCAGGGCCATTTGCGACACCATCGATTGGACCAAGTTGAACCAGGCCCGGACGAAATCCATTCTCATCGCAGTGTCCGCCGGTGATTCCGATTGCGTGACCTGCAGACTCCATGCGCGGCCCGATGATCCAACCTTCATTGATTGCCTTACGCAGCGCCATATCATCAAATTGTCCCGACGCGCCGACGTTGCGCACGCTAGTGAAGCCCGCCATCAGGGTGTCGCGCGCGTGCATCACGCTGATGATCGCCGCGAACGATTCGTAATCCCGTACGACTGCGTTGTCGCCTTCGGGATCGCCAAGCACGCGACCGACCAAGTGTGTGTGCGCATCGATAAAGCCGGGAAGCAAGGTTACATCGCCCAGGTCGATCACCTTTGCGCCCGCAGGAACACGCACCGATCGCGCCTCGCCAACGGCGGTAATCTTGTTGTCAGTGACGATGATGACCGCGTTGTTGATCGGCGGCGCGCCGGTGCCGTCGATCAAGCGCGCGGCTTTCAAAACGACGACGCCTTTGCCTTCCGGCGGATCGGGGCGGATGCCGATTGGTGCGGAACTCTGCGGCGTAACGCGTACACACAAACACGCAGCGAGCATTAATGCGACGGATAATTTTCGAGAGACGCTCATTTTTGATCCTCAGACTTTCTTTGTTAGCGCCCAATTTGGTTTTTCTCTGCGCAATCTCGGGCGTCCTCAGCGTCCTCGGCGGTGAGCCTTTCGGTTCACATCGCCGCAGAGTCGCAGAGTTCGCAGAGGAGGCGCAGAGAATTTCAAATCAGGCATCACCGACTTTCTTCATTTCCTGACGCATCGCGCAAGTTAAAGAACTTGCGCTACTGGGCGTCGCATTCTATTTGAGATTCACCGCATCTGCCAATATTGCCGCCGGTCGCGTGAAGGAGTATCGTTTTCGCAACCCAGACCTGGCCACGGGCGTCTTAGGATTTGTCCATGAGATTCAAGTCTAAGTTTTCACTGATTCCGCTTCTGTTGTTGCTGATTCTTCTGGGCGTGGCTTCGACGCAAACTGCAGCGCAGGCCGATGACAAAGAGAAGGCTGAGAAAGAACTCGCCAAACGTCAGGAACTCGAGAAGAAGACGCTCGGTCTGTTGGATGAAACCGTTAACGCCGCGTGGAGTTTGAAATTACCGGAGAATCGTTCTTATGTTCTGACGAAAGCCGCTGATCTCGTCTGGCCGCATGATGAAAAGCGCGCGCGCAGTTTGTTTTGGGAGGCGCTCAACAGTCTTAACTTGCCCTTGAATCAAGCGATCGACGGCACAGCCCCGAAGAATCCGCCGGCAAATGATTCGGCCAAACCTTCTCCCACAAAGACACCCACAAAAGAACAGGCGGAAGCCCTGAATCAATACTATGCGACGCTCCAGACACGCCACGAGTTTTTGCGTAAAGTCGCCCAGCGTGATCCGCAGCTCGCTCTGGATATGCTACATGCTTCGCGCCCGCCGCTGCCGCGCCAGATCGCCGGAGCTTTTCTTCCTGTCGATGAAACTGATCTGGAGCAGGAGATAACCTATGCGGCCGCCGCGAATGATCCCAAACGCGCGTTGCAGATCGCGCATGAAAGCATGGCCAAAGGTCTGACATTTCAAATCCTGAACCTGCTGGATCTGATCCTGCAAAAAGATGAGGACGCCGGGTCGCAGTTGGCCGGCGAAATTATCGCCAAGCTCAACACGGAAAACTTTAATACGAGTGCAGCCCCGTATATCGCTATGCAGTTGCTTCAATTGAGCAGAACTGGCGGCGCTGTGCTCAGGGTAAGTCTCTCTCCGAATCCATCATTCAAACGATTGAAGCTCGATGACGACCAAAAGCAAGAGCTGGTTAACATGCTTACTGACGCGGCGCTCAGCGTTACCAAGCCACCAAACATTTTGATGGACATTCGGTTCGCGATGCCTGAGATCGAGCAGTACGCGCCGGATCGCGCGGCGAAGCTAAAGGCGCAGATCGCGGAATTCGACCGCACGTTGCCGCAGACGCAGCGGGACTGGAATAATTTCAATACGATGTTCGAGAACGCGACGCCGGAAGAGATGATCAAAGCTGCCAACAAAGTCGGCGGCGACCAGCGAGCGAGGCTGTTTTATCAAGCGGCGTCCAAAGCGGTCGCTCGTGGCGAGGGGGATCGCTATCGCGAGTTGATCAATAGCCAGGTCGAAAGCGAAGATGAAAGAAAGACCGCGCTTGATTCGCTTAATAACGAGCAAATGTACTATGACCTCCGCCAGGGCAAGACTAATGATCTGGAAAAATTGTTGCCGTTAATTCGCGCAAAGGAACAGCGGGCCATGGCCATGGCAGGGCTGGCGATCATGCTCGAGAAAAAAGATCAGCATGACGAAGCATTGAAACTGCTCGACGAAGCGCACGCTTTGGTTAAAGTGGACCTTACCAACGAGAAGGAATCAAATGCATTACTTGCAGTCATGCTTGGCTACTCGCTGGTAGATCCGCCGAAGGCATTTGCGATGATCGAACCAATCATCGATCGCACGAATGAAGATGTTTCGAAGCTCGTGCTGCTGGACAAGATCGCTAAGAGCGGCGTGATAAAGAACGGCGAGATCATCATGAATCAACAGCGGATTCCCATCGATTATGCGATGCTCCAGTACGCGCCTGGCGTCGCTGCGTTGGGGAAAGCGGATTTCGATCGCACCAAAGCTCTTGCGGATCGGTTCCAACGCAATGAACTGAGAATTGTGGCGCGGCTGCTGTTGGCGCAGGCGATCTTGAACCACCTGGAACAAACTCACAGTACAAGTAATTAATCGGTCGATATAGTCGGTTTTAGGGCAATCCAATTTCGGAGTGCCGAAAAACGATCAAAGGTTCGAGCTTTGAGGTTGTGAAGTTGGGAACGGTTGTGACGAAATAGGAGAACGAAATGGGCGTTGCCAAACTAACTGATCAGAACACAAGCGTGCCCGAGAGCAAGTATGCGCGCGTCGAGCGCGAGCGCCGTTATCTCTTGCACGATTTGCCCGAAGGGTTGTCGCGTGCTGATCATCATCAGCAAATTACAGATAACTACATCACCGGAACGCGACTGCGCATTCGCAAAGTACGGAATCCGCAAAGCAACAAATGGGTCGTGAAATTCACTCAGAAGTTCGCGCCGGACCCCGCTGACTTGTCGCGCACAATCATTACCAACACTTATCTAAATGCGATTGAGGCTGAGACACTTTCGATTTTCGAAGCGAACGAGATTCGCAAGAACCGCTACAAGTTTGATTTCGAAGGGCGCGAGTTCGCTATCGATATGTTTCTCGGGGATTTATTTGGCCTGGTCCTGGCGGAAACAAGTTTCGACAACGACGACGAGCTGGACAATTTTCCCGCGCCGCCTTTCACGGTCGCCGATGTTACGAACAACGAAACGTTCACTGGCGGGCGATTGAGTCAACTCAACATTGAAGAGGTGAGAAACGAAATCACCAGGAGCGAATTACTGAACGCACACGCCGCGCGAAAATCATGAGAATCAAATTCACTATCGGCTTAGTCTTACTCGCAGGCTTATTAATTTCGGGAGCTTGCCGCAAACAAACCGTCAAGCAGTCTAGCGCGAACAATTCTTCTTCAACTACTGAAGCGCCGGTTGGGGGCGGAGCGGCGCAGACCGGGCAGAAGTTTTTCTTCCGCGGAAGCATCAACAACACGCTCTCGATCGAAATGATTCTGGTGCGTGACGGCGATCGTCTCAACGGCAATTACTTTTATCCGAAGGTCGGCAAAGACATCGCGCTGGTTGGCACCGTCGACGCCGGCGGCAACGTGCAACTGACAGAGTCGGATGAGACAGGGAAACAATCGGGTCTTTTCAAAGGGAAGTGGCAAGCGGCGAAAGATTCTCCCGATCCCAGCCTGATTGAAATCGAGGGGAAGTGGTCGAAACCTGACGGATCGAAAGCGACCGATTTCGTGGTGATGCAGCAGCCGTTGGAATTCAGCGCGCCAGTTCGCGTCGTTCCGAAAGTCGTCAAGGAAAATAACAAAGAAAAGCAATATACGATCGAGGCGGAATTTCCGCAGATCGACGGCGACTCGCGATTCGATGGCTTCAATCGCGAAGCGCGCTCGATGATGATGAAAGATGTCGCGGCATTCAAAACGGCTGAGACCTCGCAGGAAGGAAACGAGGCCGGCGAGCTGCCGGCTGAGACACAGAACTCAACGCTTGATACGGGATACGATTTTCGTTATGCGACCGACGATCTGATCAGCCTCGAATTCGGCGAGGCCAGCTATTCACGCGGGGCAGCGCACGGCAGTTCCATGACCGTGGTGTTGAATTACGACGTGAAGAACGGAAAGAAACTGGCGCTCGGCGATCTGTTCAATCTGAAATCTGGTTACCTGAAAACGATTTCTGATTACTGCATCAAGGAATTGAAAGAGCGAGCAAAGAAAGAAGACTCAATGATCTTTGCCGATCAGCTTGAGATCGGCGCCGGGCCGCACGCCGACAACTATCGCGCCTGGGCGATCACGAAAAAGGGTTTGTGGATCACCTTCGATCCTTATCAGGTAGCAGCGTACGCCGCGGGCCCGCAATATGTTTTGGTCCCGTATTCCGCACTGAAGGACATCATCAAACCCGACGGACCAATCGGAAAATTTGCGAGGTAGTTTAGAGGCGGACTGCGGCCAGCGATTTTTGTTTCCCGATTAGGCGGGCGGTAGTCCGCCGCTAAAACGTAAGGGGTCTTTTTCATGTGAACCGTTCGGCTGGATTAATTCTGATCGTGCTGGGCGTAGGTGTGGTGGTTGTAGGTTTGTTGGTCTACGCCGGCGCGTTGTCCTGGTTTGGGAGATTGCCGGGCGACATCCGTTATGAAAGCGATAACGTTCGCGTTTACGTGCCGATTGTTTCCATGTTGATCGTTTCGGTGGTGTTAAGCCTGCTGCTTTATCTACTGCGACGGTTCTTCTGAGTCAGCATCATTCGATAAGCTTCATCACGTTTCAAACCAAGCTCGCGCGCTGCTTTCTTCAGTGCGGCCTTTGAATCCAATCCATCATTTTCAAGTTCGCTCACGCGCTCGGCCAATTGCGTGGAGGAAACATTTTGTTGGTCCGGGGCCGTTGTTTGCGCACCGGCGATCAAGAGCACCATCTCGCCGCGCGCGTTCTTGACTTCTGAGAATCTCTCGATCAAATTACTCAGCTTTCCGCGCACAAATTCTTCATGAAGTTTCGTAAGTTCGCGGCCGATGACCGCTTCGCGATCTCCGAGCACTGCCAAGGCATCGCGCAACGTCGCGGCGATTCGATGCGGAGCTTCATAGAAAATCAGCGTCGCATCAATCGATCGTAACTTCTCTAAAACGGCGCTCCGCGCATTATTGCGCGGCGGCAGGAAACCGGCAAAGAAGAACTGATCGGAAGGAAGATCCGAAGCGCTCAGCGCGGCGACGAGCGCCGATGCCCCTGGAACGGGAACGACGACGATCGCTTTCTCGATCGCGAGATTGACTACGCGAAAGCCCGGATCGCTAATCAACGGCGTACCGGCATCGGATACGATCGCGACGCTCTTCCCCGATTCAAGCAGCGCGCAAAGTTCCGCCGCGCGTTCGCGTTCATTGTGCTCGTGATAGCTAATAGTCTTTGTTTCGATGCCGAAGTGATTCAAGAGCTTCCGCGTGTGACGGGTGTCTTCGCAGGCAATCAAATCGACTTCGCGCAACACGCGTAACGCGCGCTGCGTGATGTCTTCGAGATTTCCGATTGGCGTCGCAACAATGTAAAGCGTGCCGGGCATTAAAAGGCATTGTGGCATTGAGATTGAGACAAACAAAAGCCCCGCCGCCTATCTACAGCGACGGGGCTATCTGTGGCGCAAGTTGTTAACTTGCGCGTTTCATTTCTTGCGACCGATGCGCAAGTTTTTCAACATGCGCTACTTAGTAAGGCATGCTCAGGCCATAGGCGTCAGCGATCACCCGCAGACTCGATCTGATGTCTGCCAAGTCGGAATCTACATCCGATCTGCCATTCCTCAGCCGTAAATACCGATCAAGCTGGACACCTCTGTTTAGGACGATGCGCGCCTCATCCACGCTACGATCCATCGCGAATCCGCCCCGCGAACTCGCGCGCAAGTCTCTCACCGCGCGGCGAAAGTCGCGCACTTCCGCAATCGCGTCATTGTCAACATTTCGCACCCAGAAGAGACCACCCAAAACTCGGCGCTCTCTGCCTACATTTAGATCGCCTTCCAGACGGGCGCTCGAATTGTCGAGACGCACAATCGCATCATGCAGATCGCGTCGATCAGTTTGATAGTCGCGATCCCGATAGAATTGCGCCGAAGCCACAACTGGAAGCGCCAAAATTAGGAGAGCTACCGCCAACAATAATCTAGTCAATATTTTGTTCCGCATTTTTTCCTCCTATCTCGGGTTTTCTCGAAAATAATTCCTGCTAATGCGATGCCGCCGCGGGCGGATGCGTGGGCAGACAAGACAAACGCCGAATGATCGCAACAAACGTCTTAGACTCTTAAGATTTATGTAAGAGAGTACGAAGCGATTCTCAAGGTTCAGCAGAATGGTCAGGTACTAATGCAGTTCGGTGTGAATGAGACCCTTCGAAAATCGAACTAGACTACTACCGATTATTGTGATTGATTGATGCGAGCGGTTAAGCTAGATTTGATTAATGCCGACCGACTGATATGAGATTCTCAGTAATCATCCCCGCTTACAATGAAGAGCAGTATCTGCCGCGGCTGCTTGATTCCATCGAAGTTGCGCGCGCGAATTACTCGGGCGGGCGCGATCAAATCGAAGTCGTGGTCGCGGATAACGCCTCGACTGATGGCACGGCTGAGGTTGCGGCCGCACACGGCGCGCGAGTCGTGCACGTAGCCAAACGTCGTATCGGCGCGGCGCGAAACGGCGGCGCGCACACCTCCGTGGGCGACATCCTTTGTTTCATCGACGCTGATTCGGCCGTTCATCCGCAAACTTTCAACGCGATTGACGAGCGGATGGCGGGCGACCGTTACGTCTGGGGTGTCACGGGTGCGACGATGGAGAGAATGTCTTTTCCGCTTTTCATTACTTACTGGATGTTCCTGCCGATGGTTTTGCTCACGGGGTTAGACATTGGCTTATCGTTTTGCCGGCGCGAAGACTTCGAGGCAGTCGGCGGCTATGACGAAGATCGCTTTTACGCTGAAGACGTGATCTTCCCCTTAGCCCTGCGTCGTCTCGGCCGCGCTCGCGGTCAAAGCTTCACGCGTCTGCCGAAGGTTAAAGCGCTCGCCTGCACGCGCAAGTTCGATCAATTTGGCGAGTGGCACTACTTCTGGATGCTCGGCCATGTGATCAAAAGCCTCGTTACCTCGAACTGGCACGACGAAAAACTTGCCGAGCGCTACTGGTACAATCCGGGTCGTTAATCCCGTTAATAATAGACACAGAGAACGCTGAGGTGGCGCAGAGAATCTAAGATTAAGACACTACTGACTTGCCGCACGCGTCTTTTACTTTTCGCAAACTCGCAGTAGAATCCCGCTCAATCTAGCGGTTGACTTAACTTTTTGGTTCGATGGCTGAAAAAATCAAAAGCCCAGAACATCCAAACGCCGATCTTCGTGAGCGCCTGTGGCGCGCGCGAAGATTCATTGACGAGTGCTACGATCAACCGCTCGATCTCACCGAAATCTCCAAGCAGGCATGTCTTTCGCAGTATCACTTTTTGCGGCTGTTTCGCGATGCGTTTGATACGACGCCGCGCCAGTATTTGATCAAGCGACGAATCGACAAGGCGAAAGAGCTGCTGCGCGTGCACAGCATTAGCGTGACTGATGTTTGTTTTGAAGTCGGCTTTCAAAGCGTTGGGTCTTTCAGCGCTCTCTTTCACAAAACGGTTGGTGACTCGCCCGTCAATTATCGCCGTCGGCAGCGCGAATCGATCGGAAAGATTCATGGCTGCTTCGTCATGATGTATGGCCTGCAAGCTCCCGCTCAGTCCCGCATTTAGCAATTTTCGAGAAGCATTCTTCGACCAGAAATCTTATTCTCTGCGCTACTGGTCAGTACCGCCTGCGGTAGCGGGCGGTTGATCTTTCCGGCCAGGTTTATGAGTCAACCAAGTTAACCACCCGCTACCGCAGGTGGTACTGACCACGCAGCAGGAGGATCAATTCAAATGATTACACGAATGTCCCATGTTTTGGTTTGGGTAAAGAACCAGCAGGAAGCGCTGGACTTCTATCGCGATAAGCTGGGGTTCGAAGTCGATACGGACGCGAAGATCGGCGAGGACTTTCGCTGGCTGACGATGAAGATTCCGACCCAGCCTGGTTTTGAAATTATTTTGATGGAGCCAAACTCGGGGATGATGTTGGATGAAGAATCGGCGGCGCAACTTCGATCGCTGATCGATAAGGGCATGTTGGGCGGCGGCGTCTTTGAATCGGACGACATCTATAAGACCTATGATGAACTGACTAAGCGCGGTGTGGAATTCAAAGGTCCACCCAGCGTTCAATCGTGGGGCACGGCGACGGTCATGAAAGACAATTCCGGCAACTGGTTTAGCCTGGGCCAGGACGCAAAAGCTGAAGTCGCTTCCTAAAGTGGATTCACCATAAAGACACTAAGGACACAAGGGAACTGAATAAAGGTACTTCAAGGCAGTTTGCCGGACTAACTGCTTTGTGCTCTTTGTGACCTGGTGGTTGATGTCGTCGCAGTGAAAGGTTGAGCAATGGCAAAGAAAGCAACGCAGCGGAAATCGATCTACGGCGTGCATCCCGGTGTGTTGATGACGCAAAAGTGGGTCGCCGAACTGAAGCAGAAGACTGGCCGCACGCTTGATGAATGGATCAAGTTCATCAAGAAAGAAGGTCCGCCCACCGAATCAGCGCGCCGCGATTGGTTGAAGCGACAGCATGGTCTCGGGACCAACGCGGCCTGGTGGTTGGCGGAACGTTCAGTCGGTAAAGGCGAAGAGTCCGGCGATCAGGAGGCGTATTTGAAAGCCGCTGAAAAATACGTCGATGAAATGTTTGCGGGCAAGAAGGAACATCTGCGGCCGATCTACGGCGCGCTTCTCAAACTCGGTTTGGCGATGGGTAAAGACACCAAAGCTTGTCCGTGTCAGACGATCGTGCCGCTGTATCGCAACCACGTCTTTGCGCAAATCAAACCGACGACGCAGACGCGAATCGATTTCGGTTTAGCGCTGGGCGATACGAAGAAAACTCCGAAGCGGCTGATCGATACCGGCGGGTTTGCAAAAAAAGATCGAATCACACATCGTTTCGAAATAACTTCACTGAAAGATATTGACGACGAAGTGAAGCGCTGGTTGAACGTGGCTTATGATCGCGATGAATAAGGGTAGCGGCTTTGCCGCCTGATGTGCGGAAAGGCTCTGCCTTTCCGGCAAGCCCTTATTAATTTTCATGAGGCTGTGCCTCAATTCAATTTGAGGCATAGCCTCGAACTCGTTTTGACGATTGTTCCGGAAAGCCGGAGGCTTTCCGCACATCAGGCGGCAAAGCCGCAATCCTGAGGTTCCCAAAGACACATGGCAAGCAAAGAACAAATTAAACCTCGCATGAGCGACGAAGCGGTCGAAGGGAAGACCGGCAAGAACTGGTCGCGCTGGTTCAAACATCTCGACGCGGCCGGCGCGAAAAAGATGACGCATCAGGAAATCGTGGCGCATCTTCACGACAAGCACGGAGTGCGTCCGTGGTGGACGCAGATGGTTGCCGTCACTTACGAGCAGGCACGCGGTCTGCGCGACAAACACGAGAAGCCGGAAGGTTTTGAAATCAGCGTCAGTCGCACAATCGCGGTCCCGATCGCGAAAGCCTACAGATCGTGGACTGACGAGAAGGCTCGACAGAAATGGCTGCCGTCCAGCGTGACCATTCGCAAGGCGGCAACGAATAAATCGCTGCGCCTCAACTGGGAAGACGGTAAGACGATTGTGGCCACGGCGTTCCTCGCCAAAAGCGACGGCAAGACGCAGGTCGTTGCGCAACACAGCAAACTGCCGGACGCGAAGGCGGCGGCGAAGATGAAAAAGTTTTGGGCGGAAGCTCTGGATCACTTGAAAGAATTGATTGAATAACCACGATGACGCATTATTATGCGCCATGCGCTCAACTCTGCGATTCGTTGCGGCCCTGATTCTTTCCGGTTTTTTTGCTCTTAATCTTTTTCAGCTCGAATCTTCCGCGCAAGAATCTTCAACGACAAAACTTGATCTACTGATCCTTCACGGCAAGCTCGTCGACGGTTCCGGCAAGAAACCTCGAAAGGCTGATATCGGCATTCGCGGCGATCGCATCGTGTTCGTCGGCGATGCCGGCAAATCGCGGGTCGAAGCCGCGCGCACGATCGATGCGACCGGCTTGATCGTCGCTCCCGGATTCATCGATCCGCACACGCACACGCTCGGCGATCTAACTAGCAATCAAAGCAAGAGCAACCAGGCTTACTTGATGCAGGGTGTCACGACGGTGATCACCGGCAACGATGGCGGCAGCGTGCTGAACATCGGCGAATTACTCAAGAAGTGGGGCGAGCAGGGCATCGGCACTAACGCCATTCTACTCGCCGGGTTCGGGACTATTCGCGGGAAAGTGCTGGGCGCCACAGACGCGCAACCGAACGCGGCACAACTCGAAGAGGAGAAGCAGTACGTCGCGCGCGCGATGGATGAAGGCGCTTTCGGATTGTCGACGGGTTTGTATTACGCGCCGCAGAGCTATTCAAAGACCGAAGAAGTGATCGAGTTGGCGAAAGTCGCGGCGGCGAAAGGCGGCATCTACGACACGCACATGCGCGATGAAAATTCATATTCGATTGGTCTCCTGGGTGCGATTAAGGAGACGATTCGAATCGGCCGTGAAGCGAAGATCCCGGTGCATATCTCGCACATCAAAGCGCTCGGACCGGAAGTCTGGGGCCAGAGCAAACAGGCAATCGATCTCATCAAAAAAGCGCGCGCCGAAGGGATCGATGCTGCGGCCTGCCAGTATCCTTACGACGCTTCGGGCTCCAGCCTCCAGGCCTCGCTGGTTCCACGTTGGGCCGAGGTTGGCGGCCGCGCCGAACTGCTCAAGCGGATCGACGATCCGCAGGTTCGGCCGCGTCTGCTCGCCGAGATGCAGGACAACCTGAAACGTCGTGGCGGCGCTGAGTCGCTGTTGATAACCGACGCGCGCGATCACGCGTTGGTGGGTAAGCGCCTGAATCAGCTCGCGCAGGAACAGAACAAACCGGCGGTTGAAGTCGCGCTCGACATTATTAAGAACGTGGGTGGCGCGGGCGTCGCGTCTTTCAACATGAGCGAGAAAGACATTCGCCGGTTCATGAAAGAGAAATTCATGATGACCTGCTCGGATGGATCGACCGGCCACCCGCGCAAGTTCGGGACCTTCCCCAAGAAATTCCACGACTATGTTTTTCAAGCGAAATTGATCTCGCTGCCATTCTTTGTGCGCAACAGCAGCGCGTATACGGCCGAATGGTTTCGCATTCCTGAACGCGGCATGATTCGCGAAGGCTATTTCGCCGATGTAATTGTGTTTGACGAAAAGGCAATCGCCGACCGCTCGACTTATGAACAGCCTGAGTTACTCGCGGTGGGAATGAAGTTCGTAATCGTCAACGGAAAGCTTGCCGTTGAGAACGGGGTCTACACCGGCGCCCTTGCGGGACGGGCGTTACGGAAAACGATCGTCAATCAAGCCCGATAGAAAGTATTGGTTCAGCTTGAAGACGGATAGCATTCGTAACTGTAAGCCATCTTTAGATGGCTTACCCGCAGGGTTCCTGGACCAGCGCTTTTTAGCGCTGGGCCAGACAACTACACTCTTTTACGAGCGCGCTGTAGCGCGCCTCAAGTGTGGTTGCTTTAGGAATCATTGGTAAGGCCGTTGAAACGGCCTTTGGTTCGTTCGTACCTGGCGCCCCAGCCGTAAACGGCTGGTCTAAGAACCCTGCGGGCAAGCCACCTGAAGGCGGCTGAAGAACGGCGTTTTGCACCGTTCGTTACATTGATTGATAGTGCATGAGTCAAGCTGAACCAGCAACCCGATAGGACTGAACGCGGTTTAGCTATTCAAAGGAGTCTCGAAATGAAATTGTCATCAGTGCTGATTACTTGTTTCTTGGCGCTGGGCTGGGTTCCGGTCACCACATCTTCCCAATCGAACTCGCCGCAAGCTCCAGTCGAAATCAGCGGTGAAGCGCATCATCATCCTAAATTCGAAAATGAATTTGTGCGAATTTGGGATGTTACCGTGCCGGCCGGTGAAGCGACTTTGTGGCACGTCCACCGAAACGACAACGTTGTGGTCACGCTGGGCGACGCCAGCCTGCGGATTGAGAACGCGACCGCTCCGCCTGCTGAAGCGCAGTGGAAATTTGGTGAGGTTCGATTCGCGAAAGCCACTTATATTCATCGTGCAATGAATGTCGGCACGACACCGTTTCATAACCTGACGATCGAGTTGCTCAAACCTCCGAATTCAGCGGCGTCAAGCATCACTCTCCCGGGAACGTACGAGGGACGCACGCCCGTCCTCGAAAACGATCGCGTGCGTGTTTACCGGATGTCGCTGGCGCCGGGTGAAACCGCCCCCATGCATACTCATCCATACCCCGGCGTGCAGATCACGATCACCGCCGCGCAAATCGAGGTAACAGCTAACGGCAAACCCGTCAGGCATCCGGTCAAGAGCAACGACGTCAGCTGGCGCGCCGGAGGGGTAACCCATTCGATCAGAAATGTTGGGCAGACGCGCTTTGAAGCCGTCGATATTGAATTGAAGTAGTGTCTCGACTTTCAAATCGGACTGACAGAAATGAATCGCGAACACGTCTACAAGACAGGTTTTCTAATTGGAACGGTTCTGCTCGCAGGTTTCGTATCGTGGATGACTAATTGGGAATTCGGTGTAGTTTGGTACTCAATCGCCGTTGTGACTACGGACGTAATGTTCGTTCTCAAGAGAATCTATCGTCGTCGGCCCAGTTAATTGCGACTTTGGTATCAGCTCGCAATTGATGGTTCCGTGACAAAAGCGATTATGAAAGCGGTAATCTTCAACCAACATGGCGGGCCTGACGTTCTCCAACTCGCCGAAGTTCCCGATCCGCAAATCAAGGCGAACGAGGTCCTGATCGAAGTGCGCGCCTGCGCCCTGAATCATCTGGACGTGTGGGTGCGAAATGGTTTGCCGGGAATAAAGATTCCACTGCCGCACATTCTCGGCGACGACATTGCCGGCATTGTGCGCGAGGTTGGCGACCTGGTCACATGGGTCAATCCCGGAGATGAAGTGATGATTCAACCCGGCGTCTCGTGTGGGCACTGCGTGGAATGTCTCGCTGGCCACGACAACATGTGCGACGAGTACGACATCATCGGCTATCGACGCGACGGTGGGTATGCAGAGCTTGTAGCAGTGCCGGGTGTGAATGTGATTCCAAAACCGAAAGCCTTGAGTTGGCCCGAGGCTGCGGCGTTGCCGCTCGTAACTCTTACCGCATGGCACATGTTGGTCGCGCGCGCGAATCTGCAACCCGGCGAAGATGTTCTGGTTCATTCGGCAGGCAGCGGCGTCGGCTCAATCGGAATTCAGATCGCAAAGCTGCGCGGTGCGCGGGTGATCACGACCGCGAGTTCAGATGAGAAACTTGCCAAGGCGCGCGAACTCGGCGCCGATGAAACTATTAATTACACGCGCGACGATTGGCCCAAAGAAGTAAAGCGGCTTACAAACGGCCGTGGCGTCGATGTTGTATTCGAGCACACCGGCGAAGCGACCTGGCCGGGTTCGATTCTTTCATTGAAGAAGGGCGGGCGGCTGGTCACCTGCGGCGCGACCAGCGGCTTCGATGCGCGCACTGATTTGCGCCACGTTTTCTATCGTCATCTGACGATTCTGGGATCGATGATGGGATCGAAATCCGACTTACTTGCCGCGATGAAATTCATCGAATCCGGTCAGATTCGCGCAGTCATCGATCGAACCCAGCCACTCGCCGAAGCTCGCCGCGCTCACGAATTGATGGAAGACCGTGCGCAGTTTGGGAAGCTGGTGCTGAGCGTGTCAGAAGCCCGACCGTAAGGGAGGGCAATGCTGTTTCCGGCCAATGTTTGGAAAATCTCGGTCTCACAGGATAGTATTGTCACCCCGAGATGCTTCGGGACTTGGGCTAGAGAGGATACAAATGTGATAAAGCAGGAACCAGACGCTAAGGAACTAGACTTCCTTAAGGAATTGGAGAAACACGTAAACAAGTGGGTCGCTATCACAGGCTATGGTAGTGACCAAGAGAGTATTGTTGCCAGCGGCGATAGTATTCTCGAGGCGAGACAGAAGGCCGAATCTCTGGGTTTCAAAGACACGACCTTCTTCAAAGTCCCACCCACCGACAAGCTTTTTATTCCTTTAGTTCCGATGTAAGAACGATCGCGATTTTACTTCAAACCTTCCACGATACCGCTGAAAACTGATCTCGTAGTTGTCAAAGAAACCGGCTTGGCCTAAGAGCTGATACGGCAACTTGGCATCAATAAACCCAGCTTCTATCTCGATCCACTCAGAGAATCCTTGAATCTGAACCCTCACCGAGTGGATATGTCCGACTATAGACTGTCCTCCTACGCCAACGTATTCCCGCGTAGTGTCGGAATCCGCGAGTTTGATTCCAAGGTCATCGGCAACGTCACGATCAAATAAGCAATCCGTCGCCCCAGTGTCCACCAAACCAACCACGTCAGTCTGATTTGTTCCGAAGCCAAGTCGAACTTGAAGCAAGGGAAGTCTGATGTAATCGCGGCCAGGACCTGAAGAGTCGCGGAAATATCGATACTTGAATTTCATTGGTCTTCCTTTCTCGGTTAAAGAGCGGTCAGACCAAAAGTCCAACAAGCGTTGCGTTGATGTTTTCCTTTACGATTCTTGCATGGTCTGGCACAAGCAATTCGGTGTTGGCCATCGCAAAAACAAGATAATCTAGCGTCGCGACAACTTTAGGTTCCGTCGCATACTCGACTAACTCGCGCCAAAAAGGATGGTCACGGTTGTAGACAACGCTTATTGTCCGTCCCTCTTGCCCAACGTGATAAAACGGACCCTCACCGTAGCTACCTTCCTCAAATACAACTTTAAGACCGGAGATGGTCTTTAAATCGGTCACGTGCGAGGTTTTCTTTTTCGCGCTGCCACCTCCCGTATGCGTGTTCTTTGCCTTGAACGAACGCTTTTCAACCAAGCCCTTTGGCTTGGGAATCAGTGTCGCGCGCCTTGTTATGTTTCCTTCCGCAAGGCTGTGATCAATTTGACCTCCCTTAACGCGCGCTCTCGCGCGTCCCTGTTTGCCCACCTGGGTAATTAGCCCCTGAGTTGCTTGCCGCAATTTATCAAGGAAACTTTGAGACGGGTTGATCGACATTTTCTTGACATCGGTATGGAAGACGGTATCAAGAGATCCGTCAAAAGATATCTCCGCTCGAAAATGAGCAAAGTCTGGGTGTTTCTTATAGAAGTCGAAGGTCCGAGCCTCGATGATTTCGCGGTTGTTGCGAAGAACATAGAAGCCTGAATTCTGCGCGACGATACCACGATCAGAGTTCCCTGCCGGTCCGAGATCAGGCAGTTCGACAACGCGCACCACCACGCTTCCGCCACCTTCAACTTCAATTTCAGTTTCGAGCATCAGCGAGGTATTGGCATCTGAGAGCATGAGCGGATCGACGGGCTCCACAGGCTTTCCGTTTACTATTATTTTTCGATCAGCCTTCAGGAACTTCCTAAATACTTGGCCAATTCTCTTGCGTAGAGTGCTCGCGAAGGTCGTAACGCTACGGTTACTAATTCGATCGGTTTTGGAAAGCTGGATCCGTGTGCCTTTTGTGCTTGCCAGTCCTTTTATTTCTGATATGGGCTGGATCCACTTCACAAATCGGTCCTGTTCGGCGATCTCGTCGAGATCGAAGCCTCCATACAACAGGTCACCATTGAGTTCTCTTGTGTACAGTTCGACGCGTCTTGAGAGTCCTATTGATGCAGTGACAAGTCCTAACCCGAATTTTCCTAGATCTCCCGTCTCGCGCTGTGTGTCCGATCCCAATCGCAGCGCCTCATCGAGAGTATCTTCATCCATTCCTACTCCGTCGTCTTCGATGACGATGCGAATATCGCCCTTTTCCTCAGAGATGGTGATCTCAATGTTGGAAGCTTGAGCGTCCATGGAATTGTCAAGAAGATCGGTAATGGAAGAGTAGCTATCGTAGCCAAGCTCGCGTAGCGCCTCAATGGTTCTGGTAGCGTTAGGTGGATTGTTTCGAACGAATTGTGGAAGTACGGCAGGACTTGCGGAAACAGATATGGGTGTACTCATTTTTTTCTCCTTGCTTCGATAGTAAACCTACCAAAGCGTCAAGAACGTTAAAGTCGTGACTCAGCTAAAACGCTGAATCCCAATGCGGCGATATTAAGGTTGATTTAGTTCGAGGTCAAGCGCAAATCGCAGTTGCGAACCCGATTTCATTTCCCTGAATAATCTTCAATCTTAAAGCGCTTTTGCAGTGCGGCGAGTTGTGGGGCCTCGAGCGGAAAGTTCGAACCGGCAATCACGCGGTTCTGATCTGTCTTCACCCAATCAACTACCTTCGGCGCGTTCGTACGAAGCACGTTCGAATCTTCCGGCGTTAATTCTTTACTGTCCTTGCGCGAGAAAATCCAAACATAAGCGAAGTGCCCGTCGCGAATATATTTCAGGTCGCGCTCGAATTGCGTGGCCGGCGTTGACTCAGGCCGATAAGTTGAGGTGTCAGGAGTTTCGTCGTCGGAAGAAGCACCACGATGGCAGGCTGTGAATGCGATCGCCGCCGCCGTGACAATAACAGTGAGGAAAAAGAATCGTTTCAAGCTCGTCATAGATGCTTACTAAAATAATTCTCTTCTGGGGTCGAAGGCTATCGCTCGGTTAGATACCGTCTTGAAAGTCAAGAGCCGGAGCTAAGTAACAGTTCATGATTTGGGTCAAACATTTTGCCGGACTTCAGGACACCGAAAGCGATGTGAATAAGTTTACGCATGGCCGCG
>Ga0075426_10000012_pt1 | contig 167522 bp, 140 predicted proteins | sample SoiMethybrSBSTD5_FD_75304 | JGI IMG/M metagenome (GOLD analysis project Ga0075426, IMG submission 75304) | Bulk soil microbial communities from a Populus tree surrounding site in Tennessee, USA - Soil MetaG P. TD hybrid SBSTD5 | ecosystem: Environmental > Terrestrial > Soil > Tree plantation... | reverse complement strand
CCTGCCATCTCAGGACTCCCTCCTGAGAAAGCAGTGTTGATTTGGCTGGCCTAAATTCTTGCCTTTAGAGATGTACGTCTCTAAAATACGCCCGTAATAACGCTGTGCCGGATCGTTGAGCTTAAAGCTCTTACCGGCAGCCTCCATCGGTTGACGTGGGGCCGTATGGCATCGGTTTCAGACCAGTTTTCAAAGAAGACTGGCTGTAAAGATATCAAAAGATCAATCACATCGATAGAGCACAGTCGAAAGCGGTGTCTACTAAGGACCATAACGAGACATTAGTTGGAATTCATTTGTTCGTTGGCAGTGTCTTTACGCTTGGCCTCATTGGTTCGCCCTGGATCATCGCACGAAATTTCAGGGACGTGGGGATGATTCCTCAGGCAATACTCGTCTTTGGAATAGTGTTCCTGGTCGCGGCTCTTATGTTCTCGACGGCCATTGCAATGCGGCGCCAAAAACCGGTTGGTCGAAGATTGGGATTAATGGCTGCAGCCGTATTGATAATTATCTTCTGGCCGGCTGGTGTCTACAGCTGGTGGTTCTTTCACAGCGAGGGCGCAAAACGGATGTACGGTATCAAGCTGGAGTAAATCAATTTTGGCAGAAATGAGCAAAACCGAAAACAAACATCACGCGGTTAGCGAAGGAACCTTCACGATTGACGGTGTTGCGGAGCTTATGAGCGTGCATCGCTCAACAATTGAGAGATTGTTGCAAAGTCGGAAACTTGGCTACTTCCAGGTGGGACGTCGAAGATTAATCGGCCGACAACATTTAAAAGATTACTTATCGCAGGTTGAGCGAAGGGCACAATCGGAACTCTAGTCGCGCTATTGCGGTGACAGATGACATCAACAAGAAACAAAACACGAATCAGTGCTCGACGTGTCGCAGAAATAGTTGGCTGCTCGGAGAAGACTGTTTATAACGGTGGCGCCGGCACCGGCGAACTTACTCGCGTCCGCAACGGCCGGCGTCAAGTACGTTTCATTTTAGAAGAAGTAATCGCGCTTGTTGAACGCCAGGAACGACAAGCACAGAAAGGGCGTGACAGACACGCGAAAGTTAACGTCCAATGAGAAGTAATGCAGGGGCGGCTCTATGAGACTCAACGTTACGGATCGCCTTAAGAATGGCTTCCGTGGCATGTGGGTCAGTGAAAACCGTTTCTGAAATCGGACCCCAGTTTGGCTTCGCAAAAGGCAGCTCTTCCTCGTCGCAAGCACCTGCCAAATGCGTTTGGGTTGGTCAATCAAGAAGTAGTTATTGAGTTGGTTCATGAAGAGCCAACAGCAGAAATGATGTCTGCTCGCGAACGTTTTTGGGAAAAGGTTTTCGCGGAGCTACTACCTGCGGAAGAAGAAAGTTCTGTAAAAGCGAAGCGCAAGGAGCGGGGTATGTCGAATAAGATCACGGAAAAGAAATTTAGAATTGAAGAGGCGGCAGAGATTATTGGCATTAGTCCATCGGGTGTAAGAATGCTTCTCGATAACAAGAAGTTGGGCTATTACCAGTCAGGGAAAAGACGAATCATCGGCGAGGGACATATAACCGAATATCTCACCAAGATTGAACGTAACAAGACCAAAGCGCAAATTCATTAAGATGAAAAAGCGGGATCAACTCCGGCGCAAATCCAACCATCTCGAACGCGTGACGTTGTAAGAAGTCTATGGTTATTGGCATTGACAGCTGACCCTACCAACTAGAGAACTTCTCTCCAAACGTGCAAGAAAAACAGGTTTATGGCGTCGTAATCTTTACATGAACCTCTAAAGGAAGTATTAAGCCCTTCTAATCAAATAACGTCGATGATTCGAGATGACGACTCAGACCTCGAATAATACCAAAGCGGTGAGGGCCCGATCTCTACGGATTCCGTCCAGGACGAAAGTATCGTTGTCATACGGCTCTGTTTTCAACTGGTGAGCGCTTCCCAGTTTTACTGCTTGAAGCGTCATATCAACCAGTTGCTCTAGTCACTCGTTATATCATTGACGAACGACGTGAGAATAAACAGGCGAGCACAATCGCGCGTGATGTGCGCGTCTTGCGATGGTTCTACGAGTGGTGTGATCGGACCAATATCCAAATCGAGAGGAGGCTCCGAGAGGGCAAACTGCTAGCCACCGCCGAGGTCACCAGTTTTTGCCGCTACCTGCGAGCGAAACGTAATTCATCAGTGGCTGGCTCAATTGATCTTAACCACACAAGTGATAAGACGCTGCCAATTCTCTCGCCTCAAACTTTCAACTCATATCTTGGAGTCATTCAAGATTTTCTGTTGTGGGCTGCCTATGAGTTCATTCCGACTACGACACCAGCAGGCACCGTTCGCGATACCTTGAGAAATGCCATCGACCGGCTGAACCGCGCTTTTCGTAGCAACGCGAAAGCGGGAAAAATGGTTTCGGATCGTTCCGGATTATCGACTACGGAAATTGAAACGATTCGAGGAATTGTTCAGCTGCAGGCGCCAAACAACCCGTTCAAGAAGACGGTTCGTTTTCGAAACTCGCTCATCTTTGAGCTCATGCTGGCAACCGGCATCAGGAGGGGTGAATTACTCAAACTAAAGTTAGAACATTTGCCCATCGGAGCGAAAACAACGCTGAGCATCATACGTTGTCCCGACGATGCCATGGACCCTCGTCGCAATGAGCCTCAAGTCAAAACCAGGATTAGAGAAATCCCGCTGCACAAACGGCTCGCGAGATTACTGTGGATATATGTTCATCAGCACCGCCGTGTTAACAACAAAGAGCACTCGTACCTATTTACCGGAACTCGTGGTGAACCGCTTAGCTTAGGCGCCGTCAATTGGATTTTCAGCTCGATTGTCGCTGTGAATTCATCTGAACTTGGAGGACGACTTTGTCCGCATGTAATGAGGCATACCTTCAACGAACGCGTCGTGACCGTTGCAGACACGATGGGCTTCACCCAACAACAAGTCGAAGAACTGCAGCGCTATCTAAATGGTTGGTCGGAAAGCTCCCAAATGCCTGCACATTACACACGAAGAAAAATAGAAGAACGTGCCATGGAAATCGCGGCAAAGTATCAAGACGAACTTTATGCCTTTTGAACAACGCTTCTTATTTACCAGTGCAACCGCAAAAAAAGCCCAAGTCCGTTGCTCGTAAGCGTCTGTTTCGATGGAAAAACCCGGGACGTGTAATCGATCGCAATGGACGTCCTGTCACAACTACGGGCAAAGTATGGGAACTTCAGGACCCTACGGACAATATTGACCTTAACTGGGACACCTTGCTGGTTGCTCCCGATACTAAGGACGCAATCCGATGTTTCTTAGCGTATATTATCGAAAAATACGCACCCAGAACCGCACACCAAGTATTTAAACAACTCAAGTATTGTTTCGCTAGACTGCCTTCCTTCTGTACAACATTCGAAATAAGTTACGAGCAAATCGAAGCTGCTGTCGCAGCATCACGTGTCGAACGCAAAGATTGGCATTTTCATTACATACGAAGGTGGTATCAATGGTGCGAAGAGCAAGGCATCCCAGGCTTCACAGGGGATATCGCCAGCCGACTGTCTCAATTGAGGCTCAAAGCAAATTCTCACGGTGTAAAAGTCATTTCTCAGGACATCCAGGACGGCCCTCTTTCACACGACGAACACTTCTTGGTAAGAGAAGCAGTGAAACAGGAAAAGGGAAAACTCGATGATCGAGTGATCATAATGCTGCATCTGGAAACGGGCGCGCGCCCGATCCAACTCGTGCAACTCGAAGAGCGGGATCTCATCCTCAACTCCGCCCCATCGAACCATTCGTTCTATTCACTGAATGTGCCTCGCGCAAAAAAGCGAAACGTTGGTGAACCTGCAAAGAAGCGCCGCCGAATATCAAAAGAGTTAGCGAATGCTATTCAGGAATTGATTGCACAGAATCACGCAAAATATGGGGATCAAGGACGACAAATGCCGATTCTGTGCGTTAGGCGACTAAAAGATAAGAAGCTAACTCGAGAGTTAAGCGCACGATTCAAGTTTCACATGAAAGTGGTTGGACTTGGCCAAAGAGTGCGTGCTTATTCTCGCTTGTCAGGAGTGGTGTCCCCCCGGACGGGCAAGCACCTTAAGCTTCATTCACTTAGACTGCGCTACACCTACTTTACCAGGCTCGCAGAGCAGGGCGCGGCAACACAGTACCTAGCCGAACTGGCCGATCATTCAAATGATCGAAGCATCGTCATTTATTGCGGTAGTACGAGCAACGTCGTCGATCGACTCAATGCCGCGTTGGGAAAAGATCGCCATTACTCTGCCACGATCTCCCGCTTTCTCGGTCGGGTGACTGACATTCAGGGGAGAGATACTGGGGAAGTTATTTATGGCTCCACACCCACCCTAAAGAATCTCGGAGGGATCGGTGTGTGTGGCGCCAATTCTCTTTGTGACCTTTATCCACCATTGTCATGTTACGTATGTCCAAAGTTTCAAGCCTGGATTGATGGCCCTCACGAACAATTACTGCAAGAGCTAGAAACGTTTGTAACAGATCTCATTGGAAAGAGTTCCAATCCTTCAGACCGAATTCCTCATCAATTAGCCGACGTAATAGCGTCCTTGCGAGAGCTACTGACGAGAATTAGGCAAATCAAGCGTGGTAAAAAAAGTAAACAAACTCAGCTCGCCTGAACAGTTGCGTCTGAAGACGCTGGTAGACCAAGCTAAGTTGCTTGGCACATATCCGGATGTCAACTGGGACGATTTCAACTGGGATGTAACCAAATATCAAAAACCCCACGCCCACAAAAAAAAGCGCCTGGTGCTCCTCTTCTCGGCACGTCGATCGAATCGGAGCGACAATCACGAACCGTATGAACAGCCGTTTTCGGACTTTGCGAAGACTCTAATTCGCATCAGGGCCAGTGAAAGAAATCTTACCTTTGATGGCCATACTCACATGATGATTGCCCTCCGTTATTTGTATGATGCCTTGCGCCAAGCTGGCATCGCGGATCCGACACATCTCAAGCGAAAGTACTTCGCTTTGGCAATGTCCGCCGCTAGAAGCAACGCAAAGGGATGGACTGTCTATCACATAGGAAGGGCGCTTCAACAGATCTCCGAGTGGGTAGACGAACATCAGTTAACATTCGCTCCTACGCGCTTTAGAAATCCAATTGCAAATCTCGGACACTGCGATGGACTCGATCCAGAATCACAAGCGAGGGGCCTATTAAGGCTGCCTTCAAAATCGGCTCTTGATGCCCTAGCCGACATATCCAATAACCCATTGGACGATGATGAACGAACCCTGATGCGTATTATTGACTTACTCGCAGTTGGTGGTTTTCGAATCGGCGAAGTCTTATCTCTTCCCGATGATTGTTGGGTTGAGACTCAAGCAACTGACAACGAAGGAAAATTCAAAACAGACCCAGTTTCCGGAGAGCCTTTAAAGCGTTATGGAATTAGATATTGGCCCGAAAAAGGAGGTGACCCTTATGTGAAGTGGCTGGCAGATACCGCCGTTCCTTTAGCGCAACGTGCGGTGGAAGACTTAAAACGACTCTGCAAAGCTGCTCGGGATGTCGCTAAAACTATAGAGAGTTTCGATGATCGCGTTCCACTACCCTGGGCTTGCAAAGAAAATGATCTCGTCGATCATCAAGACTTAATTCCAGTGTTGAATCTGAAGACCGTCCGAACGGTCAATACTTTTTTGAAGGGCATTGGAGTAAAGCCATTTTCTAAAAATAGACCCAATGGCCGGTACGCATTTCTGTATAGGGCAGGCGAAATCGAAAGAGCACTGGTCAAACGACGACCTGCTACGGTCATCGTGAGGAACTCTGGCGGGAAGACCCAGATGCTTTCCGAATCCCTATGCGTGATGTTTCGCAACCAGTTTCATGCTTCGTGGCCCACGCTCAAATTTCTGCCTGAACTTATTGGCGAAGGTCAACTCAACGATGCTTTGGGAAATGACATAGATCAAGTCTCCGTTTTTTCAGTGCGAGATTTCACGGAACCCGGTGGTTCGCGAATGAGAATAAAAACAAGTGCATTTCGTCACTGGCTAAATACTTTACTTGCTCACGGAGGACTGTCCGATGTTGAACTCGCCAGATGGAGTGGCAGACGTAACACCAACCAGAACGCGGCTTATAAGCATGGTACCGTCGAACAACGCGTTACCTGGGCTCGAGAAATGATACGAACAGGAGTCCTTCAGGGACCGGCTGCCGAGACCTATCATTCAATAAGTGATCCGGTTGAGAAAGAAGAGTTCCTCGTAACGTTTGTAAGCGTGGCCCTTTTCACACCGTACGGTGTTTGCATCCATGACTACGCCATTGATCCGTGCCCGTACCTTTGAACTGCTTAGGTGGCTGCTCTGAGTATCTGAGAACAAAAGGCGATAAAGAAGAACAAAAAAATATAAGTGAGGTACGCGATTTTCATCTCGTTCAGTTGCAACGAGTAAAGAACACGATTACTAATGGAGAGGGCAAAATCAGAAACTATCAGCAGCATTGCGAACGCATGGTTGCAGGAGCTGAATCGGCGCTGGCGGTTGACAAGACCAAGGTGAGCAACGGTCAACTCATCAAAGTCTTTCCAAATGGAAAAAGAGTCGGTAAGGCTATTCGTCTCGATGAAGGAAGAACAATCTGAACCGCAACCTTTCGTACTAAACGAAGATTACTATTTCGAAAATGGTCTAATCGTGATGACCGCCAACTATCACATTAAGCGAGGTCATTGCTGCGGTACACGATGCAAATGGTGCCCATTTGATCCCAAACACGAGATCGGTACCACGAAAGTATCAGTCGAATTCACGGGTCTCATAACTGATCGATCCTAACGTGGCCCAGACGCTGTGAATGGCTAACAAGGGCGATGAATCGAAACCGGCAATAACGTCACGCGGCGGTAAGGGTAAGCCAAGACCGCTCCGGCGGAATGTCCTCGTACAAAAAGCACATCAGGTGCTTCTGGCCTGGAGTAACCTGTCCCCTAAGATTCATCCAATAAACATTTCGACGTTGTCGAAAGAGCTCAATGTCTCAAGGCAGGCTCTATACGACAATAAGCTCGACAAGGAAATCAGTCGCTATAAGGATGCTCAACGGAAAGACTTTGATATTGAACGATCGGGGCCAAACCAAAAGTCCTCTGAACAACGAATCGCCGACTTGGAAGGGGAAAACAAAGACCTGAGACAAAAACTCGATGGATGGATCGAGCGTTGGGCTGCGATTGAATACAATGTGCGGATGTTAGGGATCGATCCTAATGAAATCTTCGCTCCGCTTCCGAGTCCTCAACGATCGGGCACACCTAGTTCGCCAAGTCGATCACGCCGGAAACCTAATCTCTAGCTCATTGTTATGCAGTCTGATTGCACGAACTCAGGCGGTCTGTTTCTCACACCGTCAGTTGAACCTCGATTCCCGACAGATGGTGATGCCTAAAGGGCTCTCTTACAGCAGTGGCCGCTAACAGGAATTCAATCTTCATGCTTGAAGGATCAGAAAGACCGATCGCTCACTCGTTGCCGCGCACCGCATAGTTGAAAAGTCGCTCTTCCGAAAAATGTTTGACATATTACTTCAGCGATTCAATAATTCACGGGCAGGCTCCTGCGAATAGCGAAATCCGTTCCCTAGGCTAATTTCCCCAAGCGACTTTCGCTTACTTACAGAGGATCGTGGTGATGGCCGATTTCTTCGACTTCCACTGGCCGCTTAACAGTTCCAGTCTTTTATTTATTGCATTTGGACTGATCGCAGCATGGTTCTGCGTGACCCAATTTATTTTGTGGATCCGGACATACTCAATGCGAAGAAGGGGTCATTTACTGGAACGAATTGCTAACGAATATGGCCCTATTGTCGCGTGCGTCACGGGCGACCACGAAGCGATTGCTGTTGGTTGGAATCACTTACATTGGATTGACGATCACGATTGCGCCATCTCTTTCTCTCTGCCATGGTCGGACGTTACGCATTTAAAGATTGTTGATGAGGATCCGGACTGCATGAAACTCTGCTTTAGGCTTTCAAGCAATCTGGAAACCAGGACTCTGAGCACTCGAGACGTTTTACAAGTTACCGAGCTCTTCCGCTTGATACAGGCTAAAGAAATGATGGTCGATTACCTGGCGAGATAATCATGTCTGTCTTTGACGATGCGTCATCATCAATTCTGGAAGGCTTCACTACGTCTTCAAACAAGTACGAGATACTCGGTATCTTGCCGTCCGCCAGCACCGAAGAAATCAAGCTCGCATATCGACGCTGCGCGCTCCTTTATCACCCCGATCGGCACGAGGAACGTTTCCACGCTCGGGCGGCTGCTATTTTCCAAAAGGTAGCGAGTGCTTATCAAACCTTGTCAGACCCCACGAGGCGGCGTCGTTACGATCAGGCGCTGGCGCGCGGTATCGAGTTAGAAGACGATGAAGTCGAAGACCCAATTTCTTTACGCGAAATCCTGATGGCGATCCAAACCCAGGAGCATGCCTTTTCAGATCGGTCGTTGCAACAATTGGAACAGGCGTTGGCGGACGCTGTGCGGGGCAATCTGATCTCGGATTTATCCGAGCAAATTGTAGAGACCCTGCCAATACGGAACGCACCTTCCGGCACAGTCCACGAAGGAATATTTCAGTCCGGCGCAATCGTCCTAACTACGTTGCGATTGCTCTTCCCATACTGCACGAAGAAAGAGACTAGGAGCGGCAACGTTCGCACAATTCAACGGTTCTTGTACATGCCTGCGATTCCGCTACCCACCGTTCAACAACTATGGGTCGTCGACGTGAAGCGCCGCAGCTCCCGTATTCAACTTTCATTGCAGGTTGAAGAACGAATATTCGACTCGCTGATGAAGACGCGAAACATCGGGAAAATTCTCTTGATGTGTCGGCTGTGGGGGATCTCCGTTAAGACCGCAGAAAGATTTAGCAAGACCCTTGACCGGCGCCTTATGATTTGGTGGTTGCCGATTTTAGGTGCGCTAGGCTCCGGAATTTTCTTTTGGATGTTTTGGACGGGGGCAACCGGAGCAGCGGTGATCACCTGGTGTATGCTGGCTGGCGTCGGATATTTTCGTTATCGAATTCGCCATCGCCTTCCCACTATGACAGAGCAACTGAATCGCATTAACTCCACTCAGGACTCACGTAACGAAAACAAAAGGGCTCGCTCACCTGCCGGGCTGAGCGGTGAAACCGGCTGAGGCTTGGCATGAGTCACTTCGGTTCAAATCAAGATCAACACCCAACGCCTTGCTGAGACGGCGTGCACGCGCCATTTCGTCGCTGCCGGCGGCAATGTCCCAAGCTCGACAGCGCACCACATCGCCCTGGTCGCGACACTCCACTTCAAGTCGCGATGCTAAGTCACCATAGCCGCACGCATTCTTCCAGTTTTGGTCGGAGATGTTGGCGAGAGATTTTTCCAACGAGCCAATTGAATCAGATTTCTGGGCATCGGTGAGGGAGCTGTCTTTCCCTAGGGCATCCAGCCAACTCATCAAAGACATATTTATTCCGGCCTTCGCAGAGATTACGTCCTGGCAGATTCGAATTCTTCCCATTAACTTTTCGAGCACTTCACTTGGTTGAAACTGCGGCTCAGTCTTGCGCATATGGTCGACCCCGTTCTGAAAGTCACTGAGCATTCCCGAAAACTCTAGTTCCAAAGAGGCTGCATTCCATCTGGGCGTTCGGCAAGCACTGATGTCTTCAGCTGCAACTGTCGTAAGGGAGACCAGCTTTTCGAGGGGAAAGTCGGGCCCCAGACGTCCGCTTAAAGCGATTCGAAAAAGCCGTTGTAAGATCGTGAAGTCGCGAATCCCGGCAAGTTCCTTCTGCAGCTTCTGATCTTTTCTTATCGCCTCTCTAATGTGTTCGGAGATCTGTTTGTGCACCTGAGGGAATTCGAACGGTTGGGCGTCTACATACTGGTTTGAGGGTGTCCCTTTGTCTTCCGGCTCGCTTAAGAAGAAGGGAGGAGAGGTAAATGCGGCCTGCAGCATGAAATCGAAAGGCCACAATTCTGTTTCGTCGGCCGCGGTCGGCTTACCGATGCACGAAAGATCCTTGCATGAATCGTATCCGATCTCGCGAACACCGCTCCACGGCATAAAACTCGGCGGCCTGACCGCCCATCGATCAGCGTAGTCCGATAGTCGGCCGGACATTCCAGTTTCGGCTTTTTCGTCAATGCATTTTTCAAATTTTTCAAGCGTTGCGGTTGTAACGCAGTCGGCAACCCACTCGACCAGATTCGGATCGTAAAACTGATACTTGACAGCCAACAAACTTTCTCGTTTGTCAGAAATCTCTTCGGATGTTGGAAACTTGCTTAACAACTCACTACCTAATTCATTCTTGAGCTCCGCGGTTCCTTCTTCGACGGCCCTGCCGATTCGATCGAGTTGAGCGATATCATCACGACTTACGCCTCGCGTTGATCGCATCTTTGAGATGAGAGCTTTGAAACGCTCAGTCCAGGCAATTCGATATAGATACACTTGGTTGTAGACTTGCGCAGTGGGCCCCTTAACATCCTGGTTTCCTCTTGCATATGTATCGACCCACCTGTCGAGGTTGATTATCTGGGCGCCAAGCGGCGTATCTAAGAGGGCTGGATGAACCAGGATCTTCAATTCCGGCAGAGGCCTGGCATTTGTCATCGTCACCGCCAATGGACGTCCGTCCGCCGCATAAATGAGGGCCTGATGCACAAGCGTCTTGTCGTATGGCCCAAACGTGAACTCGGTCTTATCGTCACGCACAAAGTTGAGGGTGATTTGTCGTCCCGATACATCCCAACGCAGATCTTGGAAGTTACCTATCGACAGAGATTTTGGCTCGCGCCCAATGAGTACACCGCCCACTCGCGAATATCCGGTTAACATTTCGAAGCTATGTGCTCGAGCGACTTGAAATTGCGGCGGTGCTTCAAGCGCTTGGTTTAATACCCGTCCGAGCTGCGTATTCACTCTTTGCACTACTTCGGTCGAACTGAAGGAGCTCGGCCCTCCTTTAAAGGGCGGCTTCGGAGCCGATGTGGAAGGCGCAGTTGGGGGAGGTTCTGAATCCGGCGGCCTTGATTCGCTCGCCGGAAAGTGGTGATCGTAGTCGTCCAACGCGTCAACGACTTCGCTGGGCACGGGCTCCTTCGAATTCGAGGCTGCAGCGTTGGCAATTTCGTCTGCCACTGCGTTTGCTTGCTGTGGATCCACGCCGGCTTCAGGTCGCATACGCAAGCCAAAACCAGCTCGCTGCAGTCTGGCGAGGAGGCCGTGTTCATCAATGATTCGGCCAAACAAGGCGATGCGCTCAGTTTGCCGCAGGGGGACGTTGAGCACTTTGATCCTCACGTGCACCAGCACATCGTCCAAACTTGAGCCTTGCTTCAGGTCAATGGCGGCCTCTCTGAATTCGATTTCGACGGCCTCCTTAATCGAATTCTTTGCCACGGATTTGAGAACGTCATGTGCCGTCTTCGAAAGCACATTGTCGCTGCCCGGAGCCTGATCAAATGCCACGCCAACGATCTTATCGATCATCGCACCACGAACATCGCTGAACTCCACCGGTTGTCCATACTTTTCAGCATGAGCCAGCAGGTTTGCGCGAACTTTCCCCCACTGCTCGCCGAACCAGGAAACGACTTCGGCGTCGGATTCAGAGCCAACTTTTCCAGTAAGACCTGACTCTTTGCCCGCTGATACTTCCTGAACAATCGTCGCGTCGGATTCTGAAAGTGGCTTGGCATTTGCGACAATCGGATCATTTCCGGGCACCTGCGCCCGGTCCACGATCGCACGAGCCGTGGTCTCTCGACGCAGAGCAGCATTCGGCGTCTCTGGTGAGATAGTGGAGTTCCAGTAGCCGTTATTGACCAAGGCCCTCACAAACTGGGAGTTGAAATATCGAACGGCCTTGACGTCATCTGCAGTCAGGGCAGTTGGCTGCGGGCCCTTCGTCATTTCGATTTGTTTGTTGACATCTGCCTTGACTGCGGCTACGCGAAGGTCATCGAACCGCAGCATGCGTTGCCATACAGAATCTGCCAGTGCGGGGCCGGAAATGCTGACGAGGCCGAGCGCCACAGCCGCAGCCGTCAGCGACGATATAATTTTGGATGACAGTTTCAAATCCGCATATAGACCTTTGCTAACGAAGAATTGAGCAATTCGCCACCATCGATTCGGTTGCTGCCCGACCGTGGTCTTATCTGCCGCAAGACGGCAACGCTGCTCCTCAGCTGCCAGTTGGTTATTGAGGTTCTTTATGTTACTCAACCAGTCTTGTCGAGCTCGCCAGTTCACCGGTTCTTTCGAGTCACTTAGTCGATCGAACGCGGCTTGCGCTTCCTGAATCTTCGCTCTGATTCGTCTGGCTTCATCAGATTCCGAGAATTCAGTTTTGCGCTTTCCATCGCTGTGGGCACGCAGGATGTCTTGATCGTACCTGCGCCGAAAGAATGAGATGAAGTATCTGCGGTGATGGACTAGGCAAAGAGAGACGAGACCCGCCGTCAATAAAATAAACGTAGCACTTTGGATCACGCTTCCTGAGCGTTTCAAAACTGAAGCAGTTACCTGCCCAACCTGCACAAACCGCAGTAGAACGTTTGCATTCGCGCCAAACAGATGGCCATATAAATAGAGGAGTACCGCCAAAATTAGATACACGACAGCTGCGTTCAATGCGGCGTCTCGTACAATCTTAATTCCACTAGTAACGCCGGCCAGAGCAACCTTCCTAAGCGCATCTCCACCCTTTTTCCTTTTGAGGAGCTCGCGTAGAACGAAATGGAAAGTCCCATACACTGCTATGAGTATCGGAAGGAGGAATAGAAGTCTCATGTTGTCTCTCTGGGTCGCAGGCGTTCCGGCGCTTTAGTTCCGCCGCATTTATTGTTCTGCGATCGAACAGACGGAACTAGCAGCGAGTAAGTTTGGGCTAGTACTGAGAGAATGCTTTAGGTGCAGGCTCCGAGGACTAGCCTGTTATGTACACGCAGAAAATATTCCAAACGCGGGAATCCGTCAACTGAATTAGGTCGTGAAAACGCGACCCACTCCAGAAGATAAAATTCACTCCATGGACGATGGACAGAAGCGGCGGGGAGAATATAAATCCAAAGTCAATACAATGACCTTTAATGCGGATATAAGTTCTCATAGAAACCTCGTGAATAACGGACAAAACCAGCCCGAATTGAAAGTGGACGAAACCGAGTGGACAGGTGCTTTTTCGCCTGAGTCGCTTTCGATAAGTATCACAAGGGCTTACATTCCAAAGTGGACAGAGATTATTGAACGAACGTCTTTTGTCCTTATTAGGCATTTTTCACCAGATGCTTCAGCTCAAGACATTCAATCGTTCGCGACGAAGCTTTCCAGCCTGGCTGATCGCTGTGGCTTTGGTCTTCGCCGGCTCCTGCTCCAAACAAACGCAACGCAACTCGCCGGCAACGAGTGTGCACGCAATCAGCCAGGTATTTATGGGCCGGGTGGTGCGCATCGCCGATGGAGACACGATTACGGTTCTCGATGGAGCTAACGCGCAGCATCGGATTCGCCTGCAAGGCATCGACGCGCCGGAATCGCATCAGGCGTTCGGAACGCAGTCAAAAAATAGTCTCTCGGACATGATCTTCGATCGAGAAGTAACAGTCGAATACGACAAGATTGATCAGTACGGACGCATCGTCGGAAAGATTTTGCTTGATGGAAAAGATGTAAATCTCGAACAGATCAAAGCGGGCATGGCGTGGCATTACAAAGAATATCAGCGCGAGCAATCACCGACGGATCGCGACCTCTATGCGCATGCCGAAGACGAGGCGCGTAATGCGCGCAGAGGTTTGTGGGCGGATGCGGATCCGGTCGAGCCCAGTGCGTTTAGGAAAGAACAGAAGCGAGAGCGGGAAGACGCGAGGTGAACTTCACCACGGGGGCACAGAGAAGAATTAATCAGCCAAGTTGCGCTTTCACCTTCTTCGGCAATTTACCAAAGACAAGATCGTACGAATTACGCAAGAGCGCCTTCAATTCCTTGTCGCTCAAAACATCGAACGATTGCAGTGCGACCCAATGATAACGCGCCGAATAGGGCGCTGGATCGATTCCATCCTGTTCGATCAACTCAGCGAATTTCTCTTCTGTGCACTTGAACGACATGCAGTACTTCGAAGCGCCTTCCAGCACGGTGACCGCGAACATTTTGCCCGCGATCTTGAAAACCAGATCATTGCCCCACTGAACATTTTCCGTTGCGTGCGGAAACGATAAGCAATACTCGCGTGCTGATTCGATATCCATAGTCCTTCGCGGCTGCGCCGCTTGATGTGCGGAAAGGCTATGCCTTTCCGGGCGATCCAGATTAAAGAACATCGAGGCTACGCCTCGCGCCAAAAACAAATAATAACCATAGCGGTAAGGCAGAGCCTTACCGCACATCAGGCGGCAGAGCCGCTACATATCCTCCAAAACCAGCAGCGCTGTTTGTCCGCCGCCGGACGTGACATTCAAGAGCGACGAATTCGACAGACGGATGAGTGCGCCTTCCACTTCGTTATGAAATAGAAAAGGATTGAAGTCAACAAACATTTCTTCGAGCCGTACGCGATCGCTGAAGGTTGTGATGGGAATTTTCTTCAACGGCACGCGCTGCTGCACGACATAAGGCCGCTGCAGGGCCAACTCGATCGCGCGCTCCCATTCTTCGGTTGAAGTTTCCCAGCCGATGAACACGCCATGGCCTCCGTAATCGTCGTTCGGCTTCAATACCAAACGCTCGCGCTCGCGACGAATCAATTCAATTAAATCGTGCTCAGCGTCTTCGAAAACGGTCGTGCACTGCTCGACGCGACGCGTCCAGGGAATGTGTCGGCGCAAAACTTCAAGCTCTGCTGAAGTGAACAGATCGACATACGCCGGATCACTAAGGATCGCGAAGCTCGCTTTCTTGTGCGCCAGCTTGGTGCGAAACGAATTGGCCATGCAGATGCGCCGGTCGGCGTAAGCGCGCACAAGCGGATGATCTTCGTCGCAACGCTCGAGGAACTCATGAATCACGACGCGCTTGTAAACGATGTCGATTCTGAAGTTGCCGGCATTCAGATGTTGATTGTCGTAACTCAAGTCGCGCGGATCAGTAATGATCGTCCGGTATCCTTCACTGACGAAATAATCTTGCAGCACGCGAAATTCACTTTCGGTTGCGACGCCTTTCCAATCAACAATCGCGATTTGCGGAAAGTCTTCGGCGCCGCCCCACTCGCGATAAGCATCGAGCAGCGACTGCAACAAACGTCGATGAGGCGCGGGCCGCCAATGCGAATGTTCCGCCAGCAACTTCTTCAAATGAGTCAAACCAAACAGCGCTTTCTCAAGCTGCATCTGGTCTCCCACTCCGGCGGGGGTCTCGGCGTTGTATTCGAGAAATTGAAAACCTGAATCTGAGAGATACGCATCGAGCCGGCTCGAAACACATAGTCGCGAATAGCCCGGATCGATTCGCGCCATCTTCATCTCGCGCTCTGTCACGCCGAGCACGGCAATAATTTCATCGTCGCGCAACGCTCGGTCCGCAACTTTTTCCAGTGCGAGCGCGATTATGTTGGAAGCGCGGATCACTTCGTCGTATTGCGATCGCGCGATGATGTGCGGGCGAAGGAAAGGGCAGGTGGGCCGATCGCCGAAGACGAGACCCAGTTCGCGTTGCGCGGCAATCAATTCAGCGAAGAGACACGGGACAAGACTTGGATCGTTGAGAATGCGTTCGTCTAAGTCTTTGACCAGGGGAGCGAGCATCTCGAGTCTCGTTTAGCCGGCGGACTTGTCCGCCTTCCGATTCAGCCGGACGAGTCCGGCCTCTAAACGACCATTGGCGCAAGATCACAGCAGCGGCCCGTCGCGGCCCATCAACTCGCGTCGCACGATCTTGACGGGCGGGCTGCCGGCTTTGATGAATCGATCGTGAAAATCCTGCAATGAAAACTGTGCGCCGAGTTTCCGTCTGTAATCTTCGCGCAGCTTCAGAATTTCCAGTTTGCCGAGCGTGTACATCAGGTACGTTGGATCGCCGGTGCCGCGTTTCGTTTCCATCTCGCCGACGACCGGCACTTGGTGACCTTCTTTAACGAAAAATTCTCGCGCCTGCGCCATCGTCATACCCTGCGTGTGCATCCTGATGCCGACGATGTAACGCGAATCCCGCAACAGCGCGTCGACGAGTTGTGCCAGACGATACTTCGGATCGTTGTTGTAGAGACCTTCGTCCAGCACCATCTCTTCGGAATAATGCGCCCAGCCTTCCGCGTTCGATCCGGCGCTCGTTAGTTTGCGCACTTTCGAAAGCTCGGGATTATTCTTGACCCAAAGGAACTGCGTGTAGTGGCCGGGCCAGACTTCGTGAACCGAAACGTTGCTGAGCAAAGGAAAGTTGTAGCCTTCGAGATACTCTTCCTGCTTTTCTTTCGGCCAGGCCGGATCGGGAAGTGTGATGTTGTAGTAGGCCTCAGTCGCCTTCGTCTCGTATGGTCCGGGCGTGTCCATCGAGGCAAACGTCGTTGCGCGCGAGAACGATGGCGTCTCGACGACTTTTGCCTGCGCCCCACCCGGCACGGTGATGATCTTGTGATCGATCAGGAATTGACGCAGCCCATCGAGTTGCTCTTGCGCTGACGAGAGTAACTTATCTGCCGTAGGATGATCTTTCTCGACTTCTATCAGAACGTCTTCGGGCTTCTTGTTTGGATCGATCCGGCGCGCTGTCTCGACGAACATCCGCTGATCTTTCCTCAGTTGCGCGTAACCGATCTTCAACAGTTGCGGCACGGGCACGTCGACCATCTCATCGTATAAAAGTTTCAGCCGGTAATTAGCAGCGCCGATCGCGAACGTTCCATGCGAGCGCGGCAAGAGATCTTTTTGCAGCCACGATTGATAATCCTTAAGTGCCGCAATCGCGGCGTCGTTACTTTGCTTGAAAGCTGCGAGCAGCGATGCGTCCTTCACGTCTTTGAAGGCGTCCGGAGCTGTCGTTTCAAAGAAATCTATGTTGCCGGGCATCTGCTCGATGGCGATGTCCGTGTAAATCTTCGGTGGATTGATCAGCACCGCGCGTGCCTGCATCAACGCCCGTTCGATCTCTCTCTCGCGGGCGATGACTGAGCGCAAGCGCTCCTCAGGCGGCGCGAAATTCCGTTTGATCAGAGAGAAGACGCTTCCGGTGATTGCGCCTGAATAAGCGTCCGGGTTCTTGCGCCACATCTGCACGCGATCTTCTTCCAGCAACGCACTGTGAATCGTGGCGATCATGATCTCGCGATCGTCGCGATCGTTTTGCGACAGCGCGCGCGGGTTAACCGCCTGAAACGCCGCTAGATATTCCAATAAGCGGCGGCGATTCTTTTGATGAGCAGAGAGCGAAAAATCTTCGAATTGAGAATCGTATTGGTGAATTCCGGCGTTCGTGGCCTGCGATGGATTCGCTTTGAAGTAATCATCGAAATACGCATCGACCAGCTGCGCAAACGTTCGCGGCTTGGCCGCCAGCGGGGCAATCAGGACCAGCGAGAGAAGGACTACGAACGAGGATTTAACAAGAAGACGTCGCATAGATTTTCCTGAAATTCGAAAATTAGGTGGGGAGTTGACGGCGAGCTCTGGCTGCGCCGACTAGTTCACACGCGCACCGTTGTTGCCGTTGCTTTTATTGCCGATGTCGCGTAAGCGTTTGACCACTTGCTCGATCAACCAGTTTGGAGTCGAGGCTCCGGCGGTTACCCCAACGCGCTTTGCTCCCATGAGATCAGCGGGATTGATTTCCTGTGGAGTTTCGATTAGGAAACTCTTCGCGCATTGCTCCTGACAAACCGCGAGCAGCTTGATGCTGTTCGAAGAATGCTTGCCGCCGATGATATAGAAGACGTCAACCAATCCGGCGAGAGCGCGGGCCGCATCCTGGCGATCGCGGGTCGCTGAACAGATCGTGTTGACGACTTGGGGTTCAGCGTCGGCTTTGGCTTTAACAGCTTCGGCAACTTCCAAAAAAGTTTGCAGCTTCAGCGTCGTCTGCGATACCACCAGCGGCGCATGAAGCGAGGGAAGGTTCGCGACTTCGTTAGCATCTCTGACGACGAATGTGTTGTTTGGCGCGTAGCCCACCACACCGATCATTTCCGGATGATCGGGATTGCCGGCGACGACGACGTGGCGGCCTTCGGTTGCGGCTCGCTCGGCCAAACGCTGAACGCGCGTAACGAATGGGCAGGTCGCGTCGACAACTTGCGCGGCGCGCTTTTCCAATTCGGCTTGCACCTGCGGCGTCACGCCGTGCGCGCGAATCACCGCGATTTCGTTTTTGGAAACCTGCGATGGCTCCTGCACCGTTGCCACGCCTTCGCATTCCAGCCGCTGCATTTCCTGCGTGTTGTGAATCAGCGGGCCCAGGGTGCGCACCGGCGCGCCGACGCCCAGCGCGTCTTCGACCATTTCGACGGCGCGTTCGACGCCAAAACAAAATCCGTATTCGTTAGCTAGAAGGACTTCCATGTTGGTTCGAGTGAATCTTAGCATGCGAATTGGCGCACAAGAAGTTCTGATGAGGTACTGGCCCAGTTTGACTCAATGCGCGATCAATCAATGTAACGCACAGTCCGCAAAACGCCGTTCTTTGGCCGCCTTCAGGTGGCTTGCCCGCGAGACTCTTAGACCAGCCCGTTTACGGCTGGGGCGATCTAAAGATGGCTCATAGATACGCATGCGGTCCGTCTTCAAACTGGAACATCCGACTACCTCACTGGTTCCCGCAGAATTATCTCGGCGGCGCTGGCCGCGATATTAGCCGCATTAGAATGCGTTTCGCGCAATCCCGCAATTTGCAAAAGCGCCTCGCCGGTCCGCGAAAGCAAACGCACCAGATCGCCTTCTTCGGCGCGTGTTTCACGCACCAGTTCGGACCATTCAGCGCCGCTGGCCCAGCGCGCTGCCGTGGCCGCGGCAGAGAAGTTGATTTCGGGCGCGGCTTCGATTCCCTGGCGCCATTCTTCGGTCGATACTTCGAAAGAAATCTCCTCGAATTTTATCAGCAAGCTGACAATTGAGTCGTCGAGTTCCAGTTCGCCATAATCACGATCCTCGTCCGCGGCGAGCGCGGCAACCAACGCCGCGGCCTGAGTCGTGTCGAGCGATCCAAACAGGTTGCGCTGCAATGCTTCGCCAATCAGCAGCGGGCGATCCACCCGCAAGTCGGCGAGCCACTTGCCGCGATCCGTGACCTGCTCGTTTGGAAAATCCAAATAGCCGAAATGATCCAGCACGCGCGCGCATTGCTCAAACGGTTCCCAGACTTCGCCACGCAGCCGTTCGATCTGACGATCAGTTTTCTCAATCGCTGCCGCTTCCGATTGCAGCGACCACAGCGTTTGCAGCACGGCTTCACGATTTGCTTCCGACAACTCTGCCGGCGCCAGTGAATCAATCGCATCATTGATAGTCTTGATAGCGTCCTGCTCACCCGATTGCGCATCACGCAGACGCGGTTCCGGCAAAGCGAGTTCGTTGCCGTGATCATGAATCTGATTGAAAGCTTCTTCCGCCTTTTCAGGTCGCGTGGAAAACGTTGGCGCGAAGACGCGGCCTACGCGTTGCAGCGGAAACGAAGCGTAGCGTCCGTCTTCGCGCATAGCCGTCACGCCATCATGCGTGCGGGTTATGACCAACGCGAGGCGTTTGCCACTGCGGCCGACGGCGATCACTCGACCTGGTTGCGCGACTTTGTTGAGCCAGCGTTGGCGCATTTCACGCCGCGTGTGCGGCGCGCCTTCGAGCAGACGTGACCGCGCACTCGCCAAACGCTCAAGCGCGAGCACGGCTTCAACAGACAAATTGAGCGATGAACTCTCGAGCGCTGCGCGAATTCGCGTTTCGTTTTCCTCACGTTGCCGCTCCAGTTCGTGGACTTGCGGCAGCAGATTTCGGTAAGCAAAGCTGCGCTCGGCAATCGCGCGCACCTGCGCAAAACTCTTAAAAGCATCGAGCAGGTTAAGCAGCGACGTGTAGGTGGCGCGAAACTGACTTTCCAGATCGTCCGGCTTGGCGCTGAGCAATTCCGCGATACGTTCCGGGTTTTGATGGGGTCCCGGCGCCGCGATGATGAACCCGACGCGATCCTTTCCCCGACGGCCGGCGCGTCCGGTCATCTGCTGCAACTCAGAAGCTGTGAGGCTTTGCCAGCCACGCGCGCTACGTCGATCCGCGACTGTGATTACCACCGTGCGTGCAGGAAAATCGACACCAGCGGCGACGGTTGCGGTAGCGAAGATCGCGTCCAGCAGACCTGCGCTCATCATTTTCTCAATCACTAATTTCCACGCCGGCATGTGTCCCGCGTGATGCGACGCGATGCCGCCGCGCACGATCGTGTCCCAATGACGATGATTGCGAATCTCAGGATTCGACTCGACCAAACTGAGCATGAAATCGCGGCGAGTTTCGCGCCTGTCATCGGACGAACCCCGTCGGCTCAAGGCGGCTTCGGACGCGGCTTCATCGCAGCGCCGGCGCGTCGGCAGAAACACGATCGCCGGCAGCAGATTGTATGAACCAAGCGCCGCCAAAAGATTCGCGGGCGGTATTTCCGGCATCCGAAGTTTCATGATTGGAGCGCAGGCATCTTTTGCCTGCGGTTCACCGGCATCCTGCCGGTGCTTATCCCTACAGAAGATGCGAGCAGGATGCTCGCGGTCCGCCGACAAGGATGTCGGCGCTCCGTCTCACCTTCGTCGATACGAATCTCGACGCGAGCGCCGCGTTTCGTCCCGCTGTTCGATCATTCCAGCGATCTCTCGATTCAATTTTCCATTCTGATCAAGCAACGGAATCAATTTCTTGTCCGGCATCATGAAGGCCGCGCGCAGCGGCACCGGCCGGTTGCCTGGTCGCGTCACTACGCCGCAGCGCACGCCGCGCACTTCCTCGATCCATCTTGCAAACTCGCGCGCGTTGCCGACCGTCGCCGACAGCAAAAGCATGCGAATGCGCGCTGGAGTCAGAATGATCGCTTCTTCCCAGACATGCCCGCGATCTTCATCGGCGAGATAGTGCGCTTCGTCGAACACGACCAGGTCCGCGCGGACTTCTTCGCCGCCGCGCAGCGCGTCGAACAATTGATTGCGAAAAATTTCAGTCGTACCGACGATCAGAGGCGCATCGGAATTCTCTTTTCGATCTCCAGTGAGAATGCCCACGCGCTCGGCGCCAAACTCCTCGCCGAACTCGTAATACTTCGAATTCGTCAGTGCCTTGAGCGGCGTCGTGTACCACGCGCGCTTTCCCTCGCCGAGCAAACGCCGAATCTCTTCGCGGGCGATCCAGGTTTTGCCGCTGCCGGTCGGCGCCGTCACCAGGACGTCTTCGAATTCCAACGCGGTCAGCGCTTCCAACTGAAAGGGATCGGGCTTAAACGGCTCAGGCTTTGGCGCGCCGATGCCGGAAAGCAACTCGCGCAATTCGCGGCTGTGGCTCCCGGAAATTTCCCGCGGCTTCTCACGGACCGGCGTCTGCTCGTTGCGTTCATCGCGCGATCGAGAGCGCTTGCGTGGGCGTTTTTCGCTCCGTTCATGAAATCTGCGCGATCGTCGCATGCGCTCATTGTATGGCAACAAACCGGGAACTTACACGCGTACAGCCTCTGCGGGCGCGGACACCTTTTTTGCGATTTGGTGAAGCGGTTGCGACGAATCTATGGCTGACTTACTATCTTTATTACCGCACACGACGACGTGAGTGCCTTCGCAACTAATTCGGCGGGCTTGGCGTCAAACTGCTGCGGACCTGATATGAAGACCTTTGATTTTGGCGATACTGGCGGGCTTTTCGATCATTTTGAAGTGAACCGCGAACCGTTCTGGCCGCGCATTCTGTGGCTGGTAGCCGGGTCGGGCGCGTGGCATTTGGTCGTAATCACACTGGTGATCTTAATTCCGCCAGTGCGCGACGCTTTTAGTATTACTGCACTGTTCACCGGCGCAGGTTTTGTCGATCGACCTTACAAGCATACCGAGATTGGCGACGACGTCGACATCATCGATTTCACGACCGAGAAATTTCATTATCCCGAAGGTTACTTCCTGATGGACCAGACGGGCTTGCCGCCGGTTCAGTTTCCGACGCCGCTGCCTTTTAATCCGAAACCCGCGACGGTGACGCCGGCGGCGACGCCGACGCCTACTCCAGCGCCGGCGCCAAATGCTTCGCCGTCGCCGTTGATTGCCGCGAATGGCACTGATCCCAAAAAGCCAGACGCGAAACCATCTCCGGCAAAGAGCCCTGACGAAAAGTCTACAGAACAAGCGCAGAAGGAATTGGAAGCAGCGTCGAAGAAAACCGGAATCGATTTGCCGGAAGAAGGCGAGATCAACAAAGCGCCATTCAAGGATCTCGCTACGTATGCGACGGGCTTACGCGATCAAGGCAAGTTGGATTTTGATAAGCCATTCGAGATCGCGATCGACACGACGCTGGATAAAGATGGGAAGCTGGTTAATCCAACCGTCCTGCGCAAAGCCGGCGATGAAAATCTGGTCGATCTCGGTAAGCGTCTGGTCGCGGCGATGAATGACAGCGGGGTGCTGTTCTATCTGAAAAAAATTAACGAGGACAAACCCGGCACGAAGGTCACCTTTACGATCAAACAAGACGGCAAAGACGTCGTCGCCACAGTCGAATCAGAGGTCGCCTCAGCCGACAGCGCCGACAAACTTGCGCGCGGTTTTGGTGTGATGCTGATTGCGGGCGCCGCTTCGCGCAAAGGACACGATGAAGAAGTTCTGATGAAGAGCACGAAAGTCTCCGCTGACAAAAACAAAGTGATCTTCAAACTGACAATGGCCCATCAGGACGTGGTCGATATCGTGAAGAAGGGGATGGCGATCGCGACGCCAACCGTCACGCCGGGATAATCTAACGATGCTCAAACAGATCACGCTGTCGCTCTCGATGCTGTTGCTGATGGCGTGCGCGCGTGTCCCGCCGGCGCCTTCTCAATCACCAACTCCGGCTGCGCCGAAAGAAAACAAATTGGAGATCAAACTCACCAGCGCCGCGTTCAAGGAAGGCCAGCCGATTCCGCGTCAATACACTTGTGATGGTGTGAACGTTTCGCCGCCGCTCGAATGGACGGGCGTGCCGAAAACAGCAAAGACCATTGCGATCATCGCCGACGATCCGGACGCGTCGGGCACCTGGGTGCATTGGGTCGTCTATGATTTGCCTGCTGAAAACATTGGATTAGTTGAGAACCTGCCCGCGACTGAGAATCTAAAAGCAGGTGGGTTTCAAGGCGCGAACGACTTTGACAAGATTGGCTACGGCGGGCCGTGTCCCCCATCGGGAACGCATCGTTACTTCTTCAAGATTTATGCGCTCGATAACTACTTGTCCCTGAAAGTTGGCGCGACGAAAGCTTTTGTAGAGAAAGCGATGGAAGGCCACATCCTCGCGCAAGGGCAATTGATGGGGACGTATCAGAGATAGGAGCGCACGCATCCTGCGTGCGGTTCACCGGCATCCTTGCCGGTGCTTTCAACGAACTCAAAAAGCGAGCAAGATGCTCGCGAACCGCACGCAGGATGCGTGCGCTCACAAGGCGTTACTAAGGCAGAAATCCCACCGGCACATTCCACGGATGCAATTCAATTCTGAGCCGGTCGATCTTGATCATCGGATCAGTTGCGGCCAGATCCTGAGCTTCCTTCAGTGAAGCGACGCGGAAGACAAAGATACCGCGCAGGTCGCCATCGTCACCAAACGGACCCGCAACGATTAGCTTCTTCATGTCTGCGAGACGAACGATGTTGGCTATGTGCGCCTTTTGCAACTCCTTAATTTCCGGAGTGTGGTCATCGCCGGGTTTGCGATTCGGACCGCGCTTCAAAAAACCGAAATAGGTCTGTTCAAACTTCAACGGCGCAGTGCTACCCTTTTTAAAAATGTCTTCGGACCACCACGGATGTATTTCACCCGTCATGAATCCGGCCTTCACTGCCGGATCGGCATCGATCCACGACCTTGCTTCGTCGATTGAAGCCGCGCGCAGAATGAAAATGCCAGCGAGATCGGTGTCGTCGCCGAACGGCCCGGCGATGACCGCCTTGCCGGAATCGAGCAGCGACGCAACGTTCGCGAGATGCTGTTGAACGACTACTTTGCGATCTTCAGGTTTCGTCGTGCTCAACGCCGGCCCCTTTTTCATAATGGCCATTTGGAACTGAACCAGCTTGTGCTGTTGGGCGAGGCTCGAGCTAAGCAAGCTGACCGCTGAGATCAAAACGACAACGAATGTAGTGATTATCTTTAGAATACTTTTCATCGCTGGAAACTCCGTGTCAGAAGCCCGACCCCGGGGTCCCCGGCCGGGCAGCCCGGCTGGGGTGGGACGGAGGAAGGGCAACATTGGTAATCACTCAAGAAACAATTCGCGTGAGTTGCCCTCGCTTACGCTCGGGCTCACGACACCGTTGTTAATTTACGACCGTGGTCTTGACGCAAGTGATGGGCGGCAGTCCCTCGCGAATCATCGTCCACGAATCGCCCCCGTCTTTCGATCCGAAAACTTTGCCGCTGCGCGTGCCGAAATAAAGGCCGGTCGGATCGTTTTTATCGGCTTGCATGTTGTCGCGCAGAATGGTCTCGAGTGCATCTGCCTGTGGCAATCCGTCCGTGAGCGCTTCCCATGATTCACCGCCATTATTTGTTTTGTAGACACGAAGCTTCGCTTCCGGAGTGCAACGGAACTCGTCTGATTCGATCGGTATAATGTAAACCGTATTTGCGTCGTGCGGATCGATCTCCATCGCGAAACCAAAATCAGACGGCAAGCCTTTGCCGATGTCTTGCCACGAATCGCCGGCGTCGTCCGATCGATACACGCCCCAGTGATGTTGCAGGAACATGCGATCCGGATTCGAAGGATGGCTCACGACTTTGTGGACGCACTGGCCCCACTCGGGATATTGCTGGTCGGGCGGCAGAAATCGCGCGCAGATTCCTTTGTTGCGCGGCGCCCAACTCTCGCCGCCGTCGTCACTTCGATAAACGCCGCCGGTTGAGATAGCCACAAAGATTCTTTTTTCATTCGATGGATCGGGGAGGATGGTATGCAAGCAAAGTCCGCCGCCGCCCGGCTGCCACTGCGTGCGATGCGGATGATCGAACAAGCCGCGATTCAGATCCCAAGTCTCGCCGCCGTCCGTTGATTTGAAGAGTGCCGCAGGCTCAACTCCGCAGTACAGCGCATCCGCGTTGTGCGGATCATTCACGATTTGCCAAATCTGTTTGAGCGAAACGTCACTGCCCTCGGGAAACTTGATGTTATAAGTCTCCGGGTCGCTCCACGTCTTGCCGAAATCATTCGACGAACTCAAAAACGATCCCCAGTAAGGGCTGTTCACGGCGGCCCACAGCTTTTGTCTACCGTTGCGGCCGTCATACGACAGGGCGTAAACACTGCGACCGGGAAAGTACGGCCCAGCCTCTTCCCATCCGTCGCGAGATGAATCCGCGCGAAACAGAAACGCGCCTTTCATTGTGCCGACAAGCAGCAGGTTGTCGCCTGAGTTCACGTTGATTTGATTTGGATTCGGCATGTTTAGAACTCCAAATATTTATTTCGAAAGTTGAATTTGGAACGGCGTTGAATTATACAGCGCGCGTTAGCCGCGACAAATCGAGAGAAAGGAAATTAAAGCCACAGATGGACACGGATTTTCACGGATTTGAGAACTAAATCTGTGGCAATCTGTGTTTATCTGTGGCAGGCAATTTGATGTTTATTTACACGCGACTTTACTCTGACGAAAACGGTGAGTCTCATTTTGAAGACGCGCAAGTCGATCTTGCGCTGATGGACTACGCTCCGCCGGCCGCCCCTTTGGCGCTCTCTGCTTTTACGCCCGCCAGGCAATTTGGTTTCATGCAGGCTCCAGCCGGGTGGTCGAGCGATTGGCATCCTACTGCCGTGCGCACGATGTTCTTTGTGTTGAGTGGCGAATGGGAAGTCACCGCGAGCGATAGAGAGACGCGGAGGTTTGCGGCCGGCAGCATTTTGATGGCCGAAGACACCGACGGCAGGGGTCACGCGTCGCGCGTTATCGGCGAGGTCGATTCGTTTGCTGCGATGCTCGAACTGTAGCGCAAGCTGTTAGCTTGCGTGCGCAAAGTGACAGTTTGCGCTACTTCCTGCTTCATGCTAAAAGATGCTCCCGCAAACCTTGCTGATTTTTTCTGGAGGACAATTCATGTTGCACCGCATCCATAGGGCGAAGTCTATACGCCGTTTTCCGGTTTTCTTGATCGCATTTCTCGCGCTGATATTCGTCAGCTTTAGATTCATCAATCAGAACACCCATGCCGAAGGCGGCACGCGGCTGCTGCGAAATCCGACAGTGAGCGCGACGCAGATCGCGTTCGCCTACGCGGAGAACATTTGGACCGTGCCGCGCGCGGGAGGCATGGCGCGGCGCATCACGAGTTTTCAGGGGCAGACTTCGAATCCGCATTTTTCGCCGGATGGAAAATGGATCGCGTTCAGCGGCGAGTACGCCGGCAATCTAGACGTGTATGTGGTGCCTGCCGAGGGTGGCGAGCCGAAGCGTCTGACCTGGCATCCGGGTGCGGACACGGTGCAGGGTTGGACGCCTGACGGCAAGTCGATCATGTTTTCGACGACGCGCGCGACATGGTCGCCGAGCGGCGCGCCGCGCTTCTGGACTGTGCCCGTCGAAGGCGGCGTCGAAGAGCCGATGGCTTTGCCGCGCGGCTACCAGGGAAAAATCTCGGCTGATGGATCGCACATCGCTTACCGCATGAACAATTCCTGGGATGATGAGCGCCGCAACTATCGCGGCGGCCAGAATCGGCCCATCTGGATCGTCGATCTAAAAAGTTACGATCTGGTTTCTCCGCCCTGGACTGATTCAAAAGATGTCGATCCGGTTTGGTCCGGCGATTCTGTCTACTTCATCTCGGATCGAGACGGCGTGGCGAACGTCTGGAGCTATGACACGAAAGGTAAGAAGCTGGCGCAGGTAACGAAGTTCACCGACTTTGACGTTAAGACGATGGATTCCGGCGCCGGTTCAGTTGTTTTCGAACAGGCCGGTTACATTCACGAACTCGATCCCAGAAGCGGAAAAGAACACGTGGTGAGCATCACGGCGACTGGGGATTTTCCATGGATGATGCCGCATTGGGAAGACGTCGGCAACCGAATCGCGAACATGGCGCTGTCGCCGACAGGCAAGCGCGTCGTAGTTGAAGCGCGCGGCGAAATCTTTACGATCCCGGCTGAGAAAGGCGACGTGCGCAACCTGACGAACTCGACCGGCGCCGCCGATCGCGATCCGGCGTGGTCGCCTGACGGTAAATGGATTTCGTACTTCAGCGATCGCTCAGGCGAGTATCGTCTCTACCTCGAAGCGCAGGACGGCCTGACGCCGGCGCGTGAGATCGTGCTCGATCATCCGACGCATTACTACACGCCGTCATGGTCGCCTGACTCGAAGAAGTTAGTTTTCACCGACACGGGCTTGCACGTTTGGGTGTTGGATGTGGCGAGTGGCAAAGCGAAGATCGTCGGCAACGATCCATGGATGGTGCCGTCACGCACACTGAATCCTGTCTGGAGTCCGGATTCGAAATGGGTTGCGTATTCCAGCCGTTTGCGATCGCTCTATCACGCGATCTTTGTCGCGAATGCCGAGACAGGCGAGAGCAAGCAAGTCACTGACGGCCTCGCCGATGCAGTCTGGCCCGCTTGGGATGCGAGCGGAAAGTATCTCTGGTTCCTCGCTTCGACCGATTTTGGTTTGCGTTCACAATGGCTCGACATGACTTCGTACGATCACGACGAGAACTTCGGATTGTATTTCGTCGTGCTCAAAAAAAGCGATGCGAGCCCGCTGCTGCCTGAGAGCGACGAAGATCGAGGCGTCGGGACCGGCCGTCGCACGATCCCCGGGCAATGCGTGGGCGATACGCCGGCGGGCGGTGGCGGAGCGGACGTAGCGGGCGGCGAGCAACCTCAGACGCCGCGCGGCCCGCGACAACCGGTCAGTGTGCAGATCGATTTCGATGGCTTGCGACAGCGGATTATTTCCGTTCCCGGCGTGCCGGAACGTCAATATTCATCGCTGGAATCCGGCGCAGATGGAATCGTTTATTACCTCGAAGCTACGCGCGCGCAGGGCGCGGGCGGTGGCGGCGGTTTCGGCGGCGGCGCGAGCAACGAGCTGGTTCGATATCGTCTGTGCGATCGACGCGCGGCAAATTTCGTCAGCGGCGTGGCTGCATTCGAAGTCAGCGCCGACGGTCGCAAGCTGGTCTATCGCGCGGGCGGTGGCGGTGGAGGCGCGGGTGGGCCAGGCGCATTCGGTGGACGGGCTCCGAATCCTTCGCTTTTCATCGTCGATGCGGATCGAACTCCGCCGCAACCGGGCGCCGGCCGCGTTAACTATACGCTGCGGATGTATCTCGATCCGAAGGAAGAGTTCAAACAGATCTTCAATGAAGACTGGCGCAATCAACGCGATTATCTCTATGTGCCGAACCTGCACGGAACTGATTGGCCCAAGGACAAAGAGATGTACGGCGCGATGCTGCCTTACGTAATGCATCGAGCCGATCTGAATTACTTAATGGACATGATGGGCGCCGAGATCTCTATCGGTCACTCGTACGTGCGTGGCGGCGACATGCCCGACGTGCCGCAAGTGCAGGGAGGACTGCTTGGCGCTGACTTCGCAATCGAAAACGGCCGCTACAAAGTCACGCGGATTTACGACAACGAGAATTGGAATCCCGAATTGCGCTCGCCGCTGGCCGTACCAGGCGCGAACGTGAACGTCGGCGATTACGTTCTCGCGATCAATGGCGTGGAGTTGAAAGCGCCGGACAACATCTATCGTCTGCTTGATGGAACGGCGAATCGGCAGACATCTTTGACCGTGAACGACAAACCGACGATGGACGGCGCGCGTCATGTCGTCGTTATTCCGGTTGCCAACGAACAGGGTCTGCGCACACGCGCTTGGGTCGAATCGAATCGTCGAATGGTTGAAAAACTTTCTGACGGGCAACTCGCCTATGTTTACTTGCCGAACACCGGACAGCCCGGTTACTCGAGCTTCAACCGTTATTACTTTTCGCAACAGGACAAGAAGGGCGCGATCATCGACGAGCGCTACAATGGCGGCGGTTCAGCAGCCGATTACATCATCGATGTGTTGCAACGTGACTTTGACGGTTACTTCAACAATGTCGCCGGCGATCGTTATCCATTCACGAGTCCGTCCGCCGGAATTTGGGGACCGAAGGTAATGATCATCAACGAGATGGCCGGCTCAGGCGGCGACCTCATGCCTTACATGTTTCATTATCGGAAGCTTGGCGTTCTGGTCGGCAAGCGCACCTGGGGTGGACTTGTGCACACTGCTGACACGCCCACTTTTGTCGATGGCGGATCCGCGATCGCGCCGCGCGGAGGCTTTTTTGCACGCGACAATCGCTGGGCCGTCGAGAACGAAGGCGTCGCGCCGGACGTTGATGTCGAGAATTGGCCGAAGGACGTCATCGCCGGTCACGATCCACAACTCGAGCGTGCAGTTGAAGAAGGAATGCGTCAGTTAAAGCTGCATCCCGTCGACCGAGCGACCAAGGAACCGCCGCCGCCGACCTGGGGCGTGCGCCCGAAGCGATAGTTTTTAATTGACTTTTGCGCTTCTGAGAATAGAATTGCGAGGCAAATCGAAGCTTCGATAACCATTCACCACCCGAAGGAGGCTCCCCAGATGATCTCCAGATCTAGAATGAAGTCGTTTCTCTTCCTGCCCGCTCTGATCGCGCTCTCGTTCGCGACTCAAAGTGTAGCGTCTGCACCCGCGCCCGTAATACCGAACCCTATTCTTTACCTGACCGGTACTGAGGCGTTTCAGCAGGGCGGAAAAACCTTCATCCGCTACAAGTATGACGTCTTCAACAAGACCGATTACCCGGCTGCCATGTTTGCGGCTGCGCCCAATCTTCCGCCGTGCGGAGCGAACACCAAGTCTTCGCGTACCTGGGTAGATTTTTTCGACTCGCGTGGAAAACGTCTCTACGGTTTCTGCGCCATAAGTAAACCTGCCGACCTAAATCAACTTTGGTTTGCGCTTGAGGACGGCGTGGTGCCGCCAAGCTATGTGTACATCGAGCTGAACGATCGGCAAACCAACACGAAGTACAAATCGAATCTCGCCGACACATCGGAGTGATCCGAACGAGAAAGAGCGCGTGAGGATTCACCGCCGGGGATAATAAGATTTCCCGGCGGGCGCAAGAGAGTTTGCATCAGGAGGCGAGATGGTTGATTGAGTGTGATTGCGGGTATAATCGGCCATCATTAACGGAGGATCAAAGATGAGCGAATGGCGCATGACCGGTACCTATTTCAAGAGCTGCAACTGCGATCCGGGTTGTCCCTGCGACTTTATGAGCGAGCCAACGCATCACAAATGCGAAGGCGTGCTCGGAATGAAAGTTGACAAAGGACATTTCGGGGATGTCTCTCTTGACGGAGTGAAGTGGGCCGTCGCTTATCACTGGCCTGGGCCGCTGCATGAAGGCAATGGCACAGTTAAACCTTACTTCGATCCGGCAACGAAATCTGATCAGTTAGATGCGCTCGGACAGATTCTGACCGGCAAAGCCGGAGGCAGTTGGTTTGAAGTGTTGGCTTCGATCATAACTGAAGTTAAGTCTCCGGCCGTGGTGCCGATCGATTTTGAATTTGCCGGCAAGCGCGGAAAGATCAAGATTGGCGACGCGATCGAAAACCAGTTCGCGCCAATCAAAAACCCCGTCACCGGCGATGACGCCTCGGTACAAGTACGCATTCCCGGCGGCATGGAATATTCGGGCGAAGGCGAGGCCGAGATCCTGCAATCCCAGGTGATGCGCTCAACTGACGAGATCGGTTTTGATTATTCCGGAAGCCACACCTCGCTGGTCGAGCAACAGACCTTCGGCAGTCATCGATAATCCTAATCTCAGGCGCGTTCGCGCCTAACGCTGGCAATGTCGACTAAGTTAGAAACTGCGATAAAACGAGATCGCATCATGGTGGTCTGCGCACTGGTTCTGCTGACGCTGCTGGCGTGGGTTTACCTTCTTTACCAGGAGCGCGGGATGACTTCTATGAAGATGGCCGGGCCCATGATGGATATGCCCATGAACATGCCTATGCCCATGGAAATGAGCATGCCGCAGATGCAGCCGTGGCAGCCGGCGCAACTCGGGCTTCTCTTCGTGATGTGGGCCGTGATGATGGTAGCGATGATGCTCCCCACCGCGGCACCCATGATCCTCTTGTTCGCTACCGTCAATCGCAAGCGCCGTGAGCAGCGGCAACCGTTCGTCTCAACGGGAATATTTGTTGCCGGATATTTAATAGTCTGGTCGATCTTCGCCGCCCTGGCCGCATTGGCTCAGGCAAAACTGCATGCTGCGGCGCTGCTCTCGCCGATGATGGTTAGCACGAGTGTCGTGCTCGGCGGGGTATTGTTAATTGCCGCCGGAATTTTCCAATTCACTCCGATAAAAAAAGCGTGTCTGTCTCACTGTCGATCCCCGCTCGATTTCATAACCAGTGGCTGGCGTGACGGTGGATCAGGAGCATTACTGATGGGTGTGCGACATGGTGCGTATTGCGTCGGCTGTTGTTGGGTGTTGATGACTTTGTTGTTTGTCACCGGTGTAATGAACGTGCTGTGGATTGCGATCATCGCCGGCTTTGTGTTACTCGAAAAGGTCGCGCCGTCGCAAATCAGTCCGTGGGTTAGCAGAGTTGCCGGGGTGGCATTGGCCGGCTGGGGAGTTTGGTTGCTAACATTCTCTCGTTGAACCAGATTGCAACCTGAACCGTTTCCTGAATCATCAGAAGGATCTCCCGGAGGAGTCTGGTACTAATGAAATTCAATCTTGCCGCGAGTATTTTGCTTTTTTTGGTGATGAGTCTTTTGATAGTTGACAGCCCAGCGCCTTCACTCGGCGCGCCGGGTGAGCCCGCGAACCCATTTTTTGTTGAAAGCAACTTGCCGTATCACGCGCCGCCGTTCGACAAGATCAAGGACAGCGATTACGCGCCCGCGATTGAAGAGGGCATGAAGGATCAGTTGGCCGAGATCGAGAAGATCGCCAACGATCCGGCGCCGCCCACCTTCGCGAACACGTTTGAAGCGATGGAGCGCTCGGGTGCGCTGCTGACGCGCGTAACCAAAGTCTTTTTCAATCTCAGCCAATCGAATACGAACGACACGTTACAGAAAATCAAGTCTGATGAAGCGCCGAAACTCGCCGCGCACTCCGACGAGATCTTTCTTAACTCAAAATTGTTTGCGCGCGTGAAGGCGCTTTACGGCCAGCGCGATGCGCTAAAGCTCGATCCGGAATCGCATTATCTGGTTGAGCGTTACTACAAAACTTTTGTTCGCGCCGGCGCGCAACTGTCGGAAGCCGACAAGGAAACGTTGCGCGGGCTGAATCAGGAAGAAGCGAAGCTGACGACGAAGTTTGAAGACGACGTGCTGGCTGAAACGAACAATGGCGCGGTGGTCATTGATAACAAAGCCGACCTCGACGGTTTGAGCGAAGCCGATATTGCCGCTGCGGCTGACCGCGCAAAAGAACTCAAGCTCGATGGAAAGTGGGTGCTGGCATTACAGAACACGACCCAACAGCCGGCGATGACGTTCTTAAAAAATCGCGCGGTACGCGAGCGGCTCTTCAGTGCGTCGGTTAGTCGCGGCAATCACGGCGGTGAAAACGACACGAAAGCGATCGTCGCGCGGTTAGCCCAATTGCGCGCCCAGCGAGCTAAGCTGCTCGGCTATCCGGATCACGCGACGTTCACGCTGGACGATCAAATGGCGAAGACGCCGCAAGCCGCTGAGCAACTGTTAACCGGAATTGTTCCGGCGGCGACCGCCAAAGCTCGCGACGAAGCCGCGCGCATGCAGAAGATTATCGATGCCGAGAAGGGCGGCTTCACCCTCGGGCCACAGGACTGGGAGTACTACGCCGAAAAGGTTCGCAAGGCTGAATACGATCTCGACGGATCGCAGATCAAGCCTTACTTCGAACTTGAGCACGTGCTGCATGACGGGGTGTTCTTCGCCGCCAACAAACTCTACGGAGTAACTTTCAAAGAGCGGAAAGACCTTCCGGTGTATCAGCCCGACGTGCGCGTCTTTGAAGTTTTCGACGCGAACGGAAAATCGCTGGCGCTGTTTTATGCGGATTATTTTCAGCGGCCGAACAAAGATGGCGGCGCGTGGCAGGACAGCTTCGTCGATCAAAGTAACCTGTTGGGGACAAAGCCGGTCGTTATCAACGTGACGAACTTCACTAAGCCGAGTCCGGGCCAGCCGGCGCTGCTCAGTTTCGATGACGTGACGACGATGTTCCACGAGTTTGGCCATGCATTGCATGCGATGTTTTCAAACATCCGTTATCCGATGCTGGGCGGCGTGTCGCGCGACTTCGTCGAGTTCCCGTCGCAGTTCAACGAGCACTGGGCGCTCGACCCGACAGTATTCGCGAACTACGCGAAGCATTATCAAACCGGCAAACCGATGCCGGCGGCTTTGGTCGATAAGATCAAGCGTTCGCGAACTTTCAATCAGGGTTACGCGGTGACCGAATATGTTTCGGCCGCGCTCTTAGATATGGCGTGGCATTCACAACCTCCGGACGCGCCGCTTCAGGATGTGAACAAATTCGAAGCTGACGCGCTCAAACGTTTTCACGTCGATCTCGCACAGGTGCCGCCGCGCTATCACACCACTTACTTTTCGCATATCTGGGATGGTGGATACTCGGCCGGTTACTACGCTTATCTTTGGAGCGAGGTGTTGGATGACGACGCGTTCTATTGGTTCAAAGAGCACGGCGGATTGACGCGCGCGAACGGACAGCGCTTTCGCGATCTAGTTCTGTCAAAGGGCGGGACGCAGGATGTGGCTAAGACGTTTCGTAACTTCCGCGGCCGCGATCCGATTGTTGAGCCGTTGCTCGAAGAGCGAGGACTGAAAGGCGGAACGAAGTAACGACGCTCTCACCACAGTCTTAGCGATTGTGATAGGCTTGTGTCATGGAAGCACCGCAGGCGAAAACCGAGATCGTTCGAGTGATTCAAGAATTACCCGACGATGCTACTGTGGAAGATGCCATGGAGCGTCTCTACTTCCTCGCAAAAATCGAGCGGGGATTGGAACAGTCGGACGGCGAAACGATTTCTCATGACGAAATCAAAGCGCGATTTCTAAAGTGACGAAAGTCCGCTGGACACCCCAGGCAACCGATGATCTGCAAGCGATACACGATTTCATCGCGCGAGACTCTCCTCATTATGCACAGCTAACCGTTGAAGGAATTCTCGCGGCGATTGGTCATCTTCAAAGATTTCCGCTGCTGGGCCGGCACGTGCCAGAGAGTACCCGCGACGATCTCCGTGAACTCATTAAGCCGCCATATCGAATCGTTTATCGAAGCGGGGAAGTTGTGAAGATTCTCACGATCTTTCGAACTTCTCGTCTGTTTCCGCGCAATTTGAGCGAGGATACTTAAACCGAGGTTGAGCAGTTGGAGAATCGGCCTTATGCCGAACCGTCTGAGACACATTGCTTTCCTGCGCGGCATCAATGTCGGCGGCAACAAGCTCATCAAGATGGATGCGCTGGCTAGCGCGTTAACGTCCGCCGGCTTTCGTAATGTTAAGACTTACATCGCAAGCGGAAACGTAATCTTCGACAGTCGAGCTAAAAAGCTGGACGGACTAGAGAAGAAGGCGGAACGAAAGCTTCTCGAAACCTTCGGGCATCAAATTGCCGTATTTATTTTTTCCGTAGCTGGGTTACAAGCGCTGATCGAGCGCGATCCATTTCGGCGAATCAAATCGAGCTCTGACGTGATGTTGATAGTCACGTTCCTAAAGCACAAAGCTCCACAAGTTAAGCTGCCGCTTGAATCGAAAACGGAAAATCTCGAGGTGTTTGCAATTCAGGATCGCGCGGTCTTCACGGTGGCGCGTCGGAAGAAGACCGGCTGGTTTGGGTTTCCAAATAACTTCATCGAAAAACAATTTGGCGTCGCGGCTACGACACGACAGTGGCGTACGTTGCAGAAGGTTGTCGCGGTGGCTGAGCGTCTCTGAACTTCACAACTTCGCGCGCCGCAAACGCAGAGCATTGCCAATCACTGAAACTGAACTGAAGCTCATGGCTGCCGCTGCGATCATTGGACTCAGCAGCAAGCCAAAGACTGGATACAAAACTCCAGCAGCCACGGGAACGCCAATCGAGTTGTAAACAAAAGCGAAGAACAGATTCTGTTTGATGTTCCGCATCGTTGCCTGGCTCAGTTTGATCGCGCGCACCGTTCCACCCAGATCGCCCTTTACCAAAGTCACATCCGCGCTTTGCATTGCGATGTCAGTTCCGGTGCCCATCGCGATGCCCACGTCGGCTTGCGCCAGCGCTGGCGCATCGTTGATGCCGTCGCCGGCCATCGCGACTCTGTGGCCCTCGCGTTGAAATCTTTTCACGGCTTCGGCCTTTTCATTCGGCAGGATTTCCGCGATGACTTCGTCGATGTTCAATTTGTTAGCGACGACTTGTGCGGTTGTGCAACTGTCTCCGGTGAGCATCACGATCCGGATGCCGTTCGCGTGCAAGGTTTTGATCGCTTCAGGAGTGCTCTGCTTGATTGGATCCGCGACGCCCAACAATCCCGCCGGGCGGCCATCGATGACGACGAACATCACCGTTTGGCCGTCACCGCGAAGATGCTCGGCTTGATCGGCAAACGCATTGGCCTCAATTTTCATTTCATCCAGCAAAGCGCGATTCCCTAGGCCGGCTGATCGTCCATCGATTCCTCCTTTCACACCTTTGCCGGTCAGCGACTCAAACGATTCCGCTTTCGCCAATTCAATTCCGCGGACCTCTGCAGCGGAAACAATTGCGGCCGCCAGAGGATGTTCGCTACCGCGCTCCAAACTAGCAGCCACTCGCAGCAGTTCACGTTCATCGAGTCCATCAAAAGCTATGATTGAGATCAGCTTTGATTTGCCCTCAGTCAAAGTTCCAGTCTTATCAACCACCAGCGTGTCGATCTGTCGAAGTACTTCAATCGCTTCAGCGTTTTTGAATAACACGCCCGCCTGCGCGCCTTTGCCCGTCGCGACCATGATTGACATCGGAGTCGCCAGGCCGAGCGCGCACGGACAGGCGATGATTAGTACGGCCACAGCATTGATAATCGCGTAAGCCAGGCGCGGCTCCGGTCCAGCCAAAGCCCAGACGATGAAGGTGACGATCGAGATCACAATCACCAGCGGAACGAAATAGGCCGAGACTACATCAGCGAGTCTTTGAATCGGCGCGCGACTCCGTTGCGCTTCCGCGACCATCTGCACGATCTGCGCAAGCAGAGTCTCATCTCCAACCCGTTCGGCGCGCATCACAAACGAGCCAGTGCCGTTTATCGTGGCGCCGATCACGCGATCAGCGGCATACTTGGCAACCGGAATAGGCTCGCCAGTGACCATCGATTCATCGACCGAGCTTGCGCCTTCGATGACCACGCCGTCGACCGGAACTTTCTCACCGGGACGCACACGCAGACGATCGCCAACCTGAACTTGATCGAGCGGAACATCCCGTTCGGCTCCATCCTCATTAATTCTGCGCGCAGTCTTGGGAGCCAAACCAAGCAGTGCCTTTATCGCCGTGCTCGTGGCGCTGCGCGCTTTCAATTCCAACACCTGGCCTAGCAGAACCAGCGTGGCGATCACCGCTGCGGCTTCGAAGTAGACGGGCACGTTGCCCATTGCGTCGCGAAGGGATGCGGGAAAAATTTGCGGGGCGAGCGCGGCGATCAAACTGTAGAGATACGCGACGGCCACGCCGAGTCCGATCAGAGTGAACATATTCAGACTGCGATTCACGATCGATTGCCAACACCGCGCGAAGAACGGCCAGCCGCCCCAAAGTACCACCGGTGTTGCTAATGCGAATTGAATCCAAACGATCGTATGCATGGTCGCGATCCGCTCGATTGGATTCGAGGGCAGCATTTCACTCATTGCGATCAGCAGCAGCGGAATCGAAAGCGCGAGGCTTACCCAAAATCGCCGCGTCATGTCGATGAGTTCAGGATTCTTCTCTTCTACGAGCGTGACCGTGCGCGGCTCTAGCGCCATGCCGCAGATGGGACAACTACCCGGCGCGTCGCGAACAATTTCCGGATGCATCGGACAGGTGTAATCGGAACGCGGCCACCCCTGGCCGCTCTTCTCAGCGTCGTTCGAGGTAGCGACTGTCTCGGGGGAGTCGGGGAGGTGTTTCGTGCGTTGAATGCCGACGAGGGTTACCGGCTTAGGAGCCAAATACCTTCCAGGATCGGCTTTGAACTTTTCTCGACAACCGAGCGCGCAAAAGTAGTAAGTCTGTCCTTTGTATTCGAACGATCCCGCAGCGCGCTGCGGATCGACCGTCATCCCGCACACGGGATCGATGGCGAGCGAACTCTTGCCGAACCCTGAATCACTTTCTGACATGCAGGAGACATTGTAGCGTGATTGATGCTCGCAAATGGAAAGCGGGGCAATGCCCTGAAAGCGCAAGAGAAAATAGCCAGCGGTAAGTCCCGAATTATCGGGACGCCCCTTGGATCATGTTTGGGATTGATTTGTGCGCTGAAGGGGCACAAGCCGCTTCACGGTGCGATTGATTGACGTGTTCCACGAGTGGGCGCTGCTATGCCGTCATTCTATGTCGGTTTGCTTATGCCAACCGGCCCTAGCGTTGTTATTTGATCCACCGCGGTCTTTTCCAGTTCGATGCCCGGCACTTTCAGCTTTAAGAGTTGCGGCAAGTAACAACTGGCCACCATAAACAGAAACGATCCTAGAGTCACCGTTAGATATTCACTCGACGGTAGAGGCTTTGTCTGAGCAAGAAAATTCAAATATGAAGGAAGATTCAACTTGTCCACCAGAGAGCCGAGTAGAATCAGCTGGAATGCCAGAAACAAGCCCAGCGATAGGACAAAAATAAGGGAGGGAATCCAGTCTTCCATAATTCTTTGGGGAGAGCGGCGCGGCAGCACCTTGTCTATTTTCTCAATCGCGCGCTGTGCTTTGTGTTGTTCTCCGTCCAGCCTCAAGCATTCACGGAAATCAACGCGCGCGTCATACAAGCGGCGCCGGTCTTTGGGCGACGCGGCCGCCTCGAAAGCCTTAACGTAAGCATATCCTCTTGAATAACGCACCTTGGCCAACTCGGCATCCTTAAGTCTCTTCGATCCGGCTTTTCTCTTTGCTAGCAGTAGCGCCGTACTGTATTGCGTAACGGCGGCGTCATACATGTCCGTATCTCCGCCATCTCCCAGAGCGGAATAGACAGCACCCAGTCCGATTCTTGACTCGATATGATCGGGTGCAGTCTTCAACACGCGTAAGAATTCCCTCTGGGCATCGTCCAGCCGTTCATCTCTTAGGTAGGCCTCGGCCAGGTTGCTCCTTAGTGCCAAGTCAGTTATATCGATTTTCATTGCCTTCTCAAAATGTCGTATTGCTTCTCTGCATTGGTTCGTGCGCATGCAAAGTATGCCTAAGTCAGTATTAGGCTTTGCCGTTCTCATATAATGGTCGTCTTCTTTTTGCTCCTCATCTTTCTGCAGCGCCATGGTTAGGGACGTTCTGGCCGAATCGTAATCGGCCATCAAAAGCTCCATTTCTCCAATCATCAGCAGACTTTCGACATCGGAATACTTCTTCGATTTGATTATCTCTCTCGCCTTTTGGTAGGCGCCTTGCGCCTCAATCGCGGCCTTGTTCCTCTGTTTCGGATCATTCTCCTGTCTTTCTACATACAACGCCGCAAGACCGATCCGTGCCTTGGCATAAATCGGAAATATCTTCAAGGCCCGGTTGTAAACAGACTCAGCTTCATCCAAATCACCAAAGACTTCATGTAACAACGTGCCATAGTAGATCAGGTATCCCACCCATCCTTTTTGTTGAATTTCATCTTCGCAATTTTGGTAGCATTCTTTGGCTTTCCTCCATTCCGTCATGGCATCTTCGTAATTACCCTGCAAACAGAACACCGAAGCCCGCGCGTGATATGCCAGCGGATACTGTTTTGCGTTATCTGTGGCGCGCTTAAGTTGTTCCAGCGCTTCATCGTAATCTTTGAGGCCGAGAAAGCAGTACGCAAGATCGATACATCGATCCGCATACTCTACCATCGCCTCTTGGCGCTTCTGAGCGGCCTCCTCCTTCTTTTCTGGGACGGAAGAACTGGCGGCGTCCGCTTCCGCAGTTGCTTTGTTAGCGAGGGCCCGCTTTGCTGCCTCCTGATAGTTCGCAATAGCCTCTCGAAATCTTCGCAGTTGGTAAAGACTCTCGCCCAGGTCATCATAAGTTGCTGCGTTAGGATCCTTAGCGATCGCGTTCCGATAGGCAGCGATAGCTTCGTCATAGCTCCATAAGCAGTACAATGAATAACCCAGGGCTTGCCATATTTCCGCGCTTATGTCTGCTTCAGGAATTGCCCGGTAAGCTTTGACCGACTCGTCATATTTCGCCGCACCGCACAGGGACTTAGCCAGGCCGAGACGTACTTCCGTTGTGGGGGTGCCTGAATCGAGGATTGTTTGGTAGGCTTCGGCGGCCTTATCGTATTTCCCCGCGCCGTACAGGAATTCAGCCAGGTCTAAACAAACTTCCGGTGTCTTGTCTGACTCAGGGATTGCGTGATAGGCCTTGGCCGCCGCCTCATCTTTCTCCGCACCGTACAGAAACTTAACCAGCTCTAGACGTACTTCCAGTGTTTTGTTTGAATCAGGGATTGCCTGATAGGCGTTGGCGGCGTCGTGATATTTCTCCGCACCGTAAAGGGATTTAGTCAGGCCTAGACGTACTTCCGTTGTGGTGGTGCCTGAATCGAGGATTGTTTGGTAGACTTTGGCGGCCTTATCGTATTTCCCCGCGCCACACAGAAATTTAGCTAGGTCTAAACGAACTTCTGTTGTCTTCTCTGAATCAGGAATTACCTGATAGGCATTGGCCGCCTCCTCATCTTTCTCCATACCGTAAAGGGACTTAGCCAGACCTAGACGTACTTCCGTGGTGGTGGTGCCTGAGTCGAGGATTGCCTGGTAGGCTTTGGTGGCCTTCTCATACTCCGCCGCGCCGCACAGGGACTTAGCCAGGCCTAGACGCACTTCCTCCGTGGTTGTGCCCCAATTCAGGATTGCCTGGTAGGCTTTGGCGGCCTTCTCATAATCCGCCGCGCCGCACAGGGACTTAGCCAGGCCTAGACGCACTTCCGGCGTGGTTGTGCCCGAATACAGGATTGCCTTGTAGGCTTGGGCGGCCTCTGAAAATTCGCCTTTATCAAACATCTCCCGCGCCGCTTTGAGCTTATCCTCGCCGTTCATTTTCAGGTCCTTTTCTTCACGCTGACGGCGTGAAATGTAATAGCCGTGGGCGACGCCCACGGATCAACGGCCCCATAGACGTCCAAGCGCTGAAGGCGCGTAATCAAACGGTCGGGCTACCCCAGCCCCTCGACGCCATATATTTCCGCGCCGTCGCGTATGAGACCCGCGCTGTCACATATGACCCCCGCGCCGTTATATGCGGCACCGCCTTCAGCATATGTCGCACTTCAGCCGACATATCTACCGCTTCAGTTATCACATATGACGCGTCAGCCAACACATATGGCAATGCGGCTGGCACATATGGCAGCTCGGTTGTTCATTATTGAACTTCGGCCATCGTACCCGGCGCTTTAGTCGCTGTATCCGGCGCTTCGCCCGCTAACTACCGGCCTTCTTGCCCTGGCGGTCGAACTGCAAACCCTTGATGCTCTTAAAAAGTTGGCTGGTAGGGTCCGAAAGCGGCGCGCACGTAGGCTTTCACCTGTAGCGCGGTGTTCACTATGCAATCGTCGTTCGTGTAGAGTAGTCCGTCGCGGACTCCACGCGCGGCGCTCAGCGGCGCGAAAGTGCTATTTACGGCGTCATTCTTGGCTCTCAAGGTACCGGCCCGCGCCCGCAGACTGGCCGGCTCATTCGGCGCGTAAGCGGGAACCGTGGCCAGCAGCGCGACGATGTTGTCAAAGTTTCCGGCCAAGTTGTCGTAACCCTGCTGCGATGCCGATTGGCTGGCCGCTGCTTCGTTCTGCGGCGTGTTGGGATAGTTCTTTACCTTGGGCGACTTTCGGCTGCCCGAAATCTTGCGCTGAAGTGTCCGCACATCGCCCTGGATGCGTTGATCAGCGCTCGACGCCCGCAGCATGTTACCCGAGCGCCTGACCACTGGACGCAGGTCTTCAAACACTCCCTGACGATCATTGACTGCCGCTTTGTGCGGTGCTTGGGTCGTGCCGACGTCTGAAACCGCCGCATAGCCTGTCGCCTTTTTAGTATTCAACGACGGCACTTTGAGAGCAGGATTTGCGGGATTGTAGTCCGCATTGACTGAGACTAATTCGATAAGCTTACTGAAGTTGCCGAGGAGTTTGCTGTCTCCTGATTCGTTTGCCATGTGGGTAGCCTCCGAAAGAAGAATTTGTCTGAAAGTTGTGAAGCTTGTGTGGAATCGAGTGAGCCTATGTTTAGTTTGAGCACCCAAGCCAAAGAATTTGCGATGACGGCAAACTACGCCTGAGGGCGGAGTCTGTCAAGGGTTTTTCGCGAATGATTCGCCAGCGGCCAAGTTCATGCGCGAAGATTACAATGGAGGACCGCAGTGATAGAATGAGCGCCCTCTGAAATGAATCATTTGCAATTCAACCGAATGCGCGTTCGTCGGACGGGCGGAGTCTTGTTCGCGCTGCTGCTGGCCGCGGGATTCTTTTCCTCATTGGTTTCGATTGCGGCGGTTTCAGCGGGCAACATCTGCACACTGGCTTGCTGTGCTGGACGCGCGCCGCACGCCGCCGGGTCATGCATGAACGGAACTTGTCATGCAGCAATCCGGCTTCGCAAAAGAACGAACCGTTTCCCAACTGAGCCGACTGAAAAACTCTGCGGCCTCAAAACTTTCAAAGCGAGAACGATCGTTCCATCGCAGACAGGGAGACGTGAATCTCAACCGTCATTCCTGCAAGTGTCGATGTTGGTCCGGCCGTGCCAACCTGATTGTGGCGCTGCGACGTTGCCTTCGGCAAGTCAGCGACGGTCTCGCGAAACAGCCGAACTCTCTTTTGCGAATCGAGCCCGGCCGCCATCCGCGCTTCCCTCGCTCACGACCCAAAATACTTTCGCAGAGCTATGCCTTCTGCTTCGTTCGCAAGCTAGTCCTCGCGCACCGCCGATTCTTTTTTCCTAATTTTCATTTCGTCCGCGAGTAAGTGACACAGCTAGCTGAGCGCTAAGTGCGCTGGGTAGCAGAAGAGGTGTTTCGCCGGACACGTGAATTCGCGAGCTGTGCGGGCACGCGCGTTTCTGTACGACCCTCGCATTCACGCGAGACTCGTAGCGTTTACACCAAGGAGTCAGCCATGAATCGTCGTCATATTGTCTTGTGCCTGGTTGTCCTTTTGCTTCTGACGTCGAGGGTTTCGGCATCGGCATTCGGGGACATCAGCGGAACAGTTGTTGATCCGCAACAGCGTCCCATTGCCTCCGCCAATATTACGCTGCGGGCTCATTCGTCCTCATTCTCCCAAACCAGTCAAACGAATGGGGAAGGTCAGTTTTCTTTTCGCGCCGTGCCGATCGGCGAGTACACAATCGCGATCGAGTCAGGCGGTTTTAGTAAATCCACCTTCGCGCTAACCATCCTCTCCGACCGAACCACTGTTTTGCGCGTCCAACTGAAGATTGCGCCCGTCTCACAACAGGTCGAAGTGAGGGCCGGACCTGGACGGGTAGACTCTGAGTCAGCCACACCAGTCACGCTCGTCAGCCGCCAACAGATTGAGGACACTCCCGGCGCCAGTCGCACGAACAGTCTTTCGATGATCACGAACTACGTGCCCGGATCGTACGTCACGCACAATCAACTGCACATTCGCGGGGGCCATCAGGTGACGTGGCTGGTGGATGGCGTGCCCGTGCCAAACACGAATATCGCGGATACGGTCGGGCCGCAATTCGATCCAAAAGACATAGACTATCTGGAAGTTCAACGGGGCAGTTACACGGCCGAGTACGGCGACCGGACGTACGGAGTATTCAATGCCGTTCCTCGCAGCGGGTTCGAGCGCGATCGCGAGGCTGAGTTACTTGTTTCTTACGGCAACTTCAATCAGACGAACGATCAGTTGAGCTTTGGCGATCACACCAAGCGCTTTGCTTACTATGCGAGCATCAATGGCAATCGCAGCGATTATGGCTTGGAGACTCCGGTTCCACAGGTGTTGCACGATCAGAGCGACGGCCTCGGAGGCTTTTCCTCTTTGATCTTCAAGCCTAATCCCAAAGATCAATTTCGATTGGTGACCTCAATGCGCCGGGACTTCTATCAAGTGCCCAATGACGCAATCGCACAAGACTCCGGTATTCGCGATGCCGAGCGCGAGCGCGATGCGTTCATCAACTTCTCCTGGGTGCGCACACTGAATGACAAAGTGCTTTTGACGGGCTCCCCTTTTTTCCACTACAACCGCGCGGCTTTTGCGGGAGGGCCAAACGACACTCCGGCGATCGCAATCAATGAACGCACCTCACAGTACGGTGGCGCCCAGGTTGTCCTGGCCGCACTCACGCGCCAGCACAATGCAAAGGTTGGCTTTTATGGATTCTTCCAGCGAGACTCTGCTTTCTTCAGCTTGAGAGGTGATGACGGCAACGGCAACCCGGTCAACTTGCAGCAGCGGCAAGGTCCGCGTGGGAATCTAGCGGCGTTCTTCGTCGGAGATCAATACAAACCGACGTCGTGGCTGACGTTCTCAGCCGGAGTGCGGTTTACGCGCTTTCACGGCACCTTGACTGAAAACGCAACCGATCCACGGGTCGGCGTAGCTATTCGAATTCCGGGCGTCGACATTGTCCTACACGGTTTCTACGGCCGGTTCTATCAAGCCCCACCGCTCTCGACTATCTCCGGACCATTGCTGCAATTTGCGTTAGCCCAGGGCGTTGATTTCATTCCTTTGCGCGGTGAGCGCGACGAAGAACATCAGTTCGGAGTGACGATTCCGATCAAGGGCTGGGCCATTGATGCGGACTACTTCCGCACCGGTGTAAAGAACCTTTTCGATCACGACGCCCTTGGCAACTCGAATATCTTCTTGCCACTTACAATCGAGCGCGGACGAATGCGCGCATTCGAAGTAACAGTCCGGTCGCCGCAAGTAGTTCGGCGCGGACAATTCTATCTGGCTTACTCGAATCAGCGACTGCAAGGCCAGGGCGGAGTGACTGGAGGGCTCACAGACTTTTCGGCACCGGCGGATTTTTTCTTTCTCGATCACGATCAGCGTCATACGCTGAGCACCGGCTTGACGGTAAATCTACCGGCACGCGCTTATCTTTCGGCAAACGTAAGCTACGGTTCGGGCTTTCTCGATGGCGATGGACCGAATCATCTGCCGGGCCATACGACATTCGGCTTGGCTTGTGGAAAGAGCTTTGGTGACAACTGGCGGCTCGCGCTGCAGACGGTGAATTTAACCAACCAGCGATTCCTGCTGGACAGCGCCAACACGTTTGGCGGCACTCACTTCGCTGAGCCGCGACAGATTTATGTCGAAGTTAGGTATCGGTTCCACTACTAGGTCGAGTTTGTGCGCGGGCTTTGACCGGTTAAGAGCTGCCGACGTTCGGCCAACCGACTCAGGCATTCGATCCGCGAGAGTTTCAGTGTGGGATGAAGTTGAGTTTTTAGTAGCCGGAAGACTCCGGTCAAGCCGCGTGCCCTACGCTGCCGCCCTCACTGCATCAGCCGGATGCGTGCGTCTTCAGCCATTCGGCCCTTAATAGAAAACTTCCTATAGTCACGACGCGATCGCCCACAGTCAATCCATCGAGCACTAGATAAAAACCGTTATTTTCCGGTCCGATCCGAACGGGGCGCATGATGAACTCCGTCGGTTTGTCGGTCGCGATGAAAACGACCTGCTGATTATTAATAATCTGAACTGCATCCTTCGACACCGCAGCTGTCGTTTTCTCAGCGGTGCCAAGCGCCCCGAACCCTACATTCACGTACATGCCAATCTTGAACATCTGTCGAGGATTCGCAAGTTCAATTCGAACCTGCGCACTGCGCGTCGCCTGATCGATTTTTGGATCGACGTATGTCACGCGACCACGGAACACTTGTCCGGGATAAGCATCGGAAGTCACATTCGCACCGCTGCCGACTCGCACCGTCGCCAGATCTTTCTCGTAAACTTGACCAACAACCCAGACCGTCGAGAGATCCGTTACGCGCATCAGTTCTTTGTTCGCTTCAATGACCTCGCCGGGGTTAACGCTTCGGCTCGTCACGGTTCCTGAGGAAGGGGACGGCACGCTGACTTCCGAGCTGATTTGAGACGTTGAGTTGAGCGAATCCACACGTTGCGCAGACATCCCCAGCAGCAGAAGCTTCTGGCGTAAGTTCGCAAGGTTTGATTCTGCTTCACGAAGTTGCGAAGTAGCCATTTCCAACTCCTGACGACTGGCAGCGCCAATCTCGACCAGCTTAATCGTTCGCATGTGATGTCGGTGATGCTCATCCAGGGTCGCCACCGCAGTCAGATAACGCGACTGCGTGTCTGCCAATTCATTGCTGAAGACGACCGCGACGCGCTGGCCACGTCTCACATTTTGCCCAAGTTCTGCACTGATACTGCGAACAATTCCGCCGACCACCGAAACGACCGGCGTCTCTTTGTAGCTGTTCGCTTGAACTACTCCCGTCGCCATCAACCCTGCTGCTTCCGTTGACGGCGACTCGCCGACAGTTTCGATTTTCAATTGCACGTTGCGCGCTTGTTCGGGCGTTAGGGTTAGTCGCTGCTCCGCCGCAGTCGGTGGCATTTCGGAAGATTCGCCGAACGAAACAGTCCGAGGCGCGGGCACAGGTTTGCCAGCTTGCTTGGGCCAGAGAAGCCAGGCAGCGACAATCGCTACGATTGCCAGGATTGCGACCAAGGCAACGATGATTGGAATTGAGCGACGAGAACGGCGGCGCGGTTGAGTCGCAGGTTGCCCGGCATCCCGCCTCTCTTTGACTTGCATGTTCGATTCATCATTCATGACTACCCATCTCCACGGCTCTGCCGTCCGATGTGCGGTGAGGCTGCGCCTCACCGGATCGGCTTCAACCAATTTTTAGGGCTCCGCCCCAGGATCGTGGGGCATAGCCCCGCAGCTGAAAGATTACGTCTCGGAAAGGCAGAGCCTTTCCGCACATCAAGCGGCAGAGCCGCGAGCCTGCTGATGACCTCATCGTTTTATCAACTCCCCGGATGCAGTCGCGCGCGCCATTTCAACTCGCGCGTTGTAGACGGCGAGTTGCGCGTCGATAAAATCATTTTCCAATTCAATGAATCGTCGCTGTTCGGCGATGTAATCCAACAAACTCTTCGACCCGAGTTCGTATGTTTGCCTGACGACATCGAGATTCGCTTTTGCCGCATCGCGGACTCCGACACGGAAAATCTCTTCGGCTTTCACCGCCCGATCATATTGCGCGTACGCAGCAGCCACTTCGCGCCGCGCCGTCAGTTCAGCGAATTCGCGACGCGATTTCGCGGATTCTGACTCGGCAATAGCCGCTTCGATCGCGCCCTGGTTCTTGTTGCGCACCGGCAAGTCAATCGAGACCCCTAGCTTCAAGAAATGAAAGACATCCTGAACCGGTCGCAAAGCACCCTGATCATTAGCGCCGAATACGGGGAAGCTGGAATTCATTCGCTCATACCCGGCGGTAACTCTCGCGTCCCACCGACCTTCAGCCTGCGCCTGTTCGATGCGTGCGGCAGCGAGGTTTTCATTTGCGCGGAATGCTTGAAGATCCGGACGATCATGAAGCGCGCGGACAGTCTCATCGGCAAGTGCCGGCATCTGATCGATAAGGTGATCGAAATCTCCATGCAGCCGCAGCGGCTGTTCCGGCGACATGCCGATCAGATTTCTAAGTTCGAGCAGTGCAACCTCGATCTTGCCTTCAGCGGTCTCGCGCATCGACTTCAGTCTATTCAACTCGACGAGCGCCATGTTCTGTTCGAGCGGAGGAGTCGCGCCTTCGACGACGCGTGCGGCAATTAGATTGAAGCTTTGTTGGTTCGCATCGACTGATTCATTCGTGAACGAAAGTTTCAAAGCGGCAGCCAACGCTTCGCCAAACTTCATGCGAACTTCGCCCGCCAGCAGTCGTTCTCGATTTGCAACGTCGCGCTCGCGGACTTCAACCTCGCGTTCGGCAACCGCGATACGCGCAGGTACACGCCCACCGCGTTCCAATGGCAGTGTGACTCCGGCCATGAGACGATTGTCCTTGCCGGGCGGAATTTGGCGGTTGCCTTCGACATCAAGCATCGGGTTCGCGCGCAGACGCGCCTGTTTCACCCTCGCTTTCGCGGCATCGATCTCTTTGCGGGCCGCTTCGAGTTCACCATTATGAGCTAGCGCGTAGCCCACGGCTTCATCAGCCGTGATGCCGTTTGTTAGATCCAGATAGCGGGAAACCGTTTCCGGTTTTGGCGTGTCAGACGGTCGAGCGTTCTGCGCCAGAACCACCGGCCGCACGATCGACAATAGCGTCAGCGCAAGGAGGGTCCGTGATAATGTTCGGCTCTTCAGAAGCATTCTAATTCTCAACCCGGGCCTCTTTTTTCAACTGTCGTTCACGCAACCAGAAAAAGATCACCGGCGTCACTACCAGCACGTGCAGCAGACTCGACACCATGCCACCGAGCACTGGCGTTGCGAGTGGCTTCATAACTTCCGCGCCCGCGCTTGTGCTCCACATGATCGGCAAGAGCGAGGCGACGACTGTCGAAACTGTCATTACTTTTGGCCGCAGACGCAGCAGGGCGCCTTCGGTAACGGCTTGGATCAGAGACGCGCGAGTCAGTTGACCAACTTCCCGCTTCTTTCGCTCAACTGCCTCTTCTAAATAGATGACCATCACAACCGCCGTCTGCACGGCCGTGCCAAAGAGCGCGATGAAGCCCACCCACACTGCAACCGAGAAGTTATAGTTCAAGAGCCAGAGCAGATAGATGCCACCCGTGAGCGCGAATGGCACAGCCATCAGGACGTGTGCGGCTTCAAGCGCGGAGTGATACGTGATGTAGAGCAGCGCGAAGATCACGATCAGCACCATCGGCACTACGAGCAGCAGACGACTGCGCGCGCGTTGTTGGTTCTCGTATTCACCGCTCCACTCGACGTAGTAGCCCGTAGGCATCTGCACCTGTCGAGCAATCGCTGCCTTCGCTTCGTCAACAAAACCTCCGACGTCGCGTCCACGCACGTTGAGCAGAACGGTGCCGCGCAGCAAACCGTTTTCGCTTGAGATCATTGTCGGTCCCTGTACTTCAGTGATCTCCGTGAGCTGCGAGAGTGGAATTGGTTGGCCTGTTGGTGAAGTAACCGGAATCTGGCCGAGCGCGTGCACGTTGCCGCGAAACTCAGGAGCGAAGCGGACTCTCATTGGAAAGCGACGGCGTCCTTCGATTGTCACTGACAGATTCGTCTCGCCGATGCCTTTTTCAATTGCTTCGTTGATTGTCTGTCCGTCAATACCGTAGCGGGCCGCGACCGTGCGGTTGATTTTGATATCGATATAAGGCGCACCGCTGATCTGCTCCGGGTAGACATCCTTCGCGCCCGGCACACTTCGGACGACTTCGGCCGTGCGACGCGACAAGTCTTCAAGCACCTTCAAATCGTTGCCGAAAATCTTAATGCCCACCTGCGAACGAATGCCGGTTGAGAGCATGTCGATGCGGTTCTTGATCGGCTGTGTCCAGATATTGGTGACGCCGGGCATTCGTAGCTTTTCGTCCAACTCGGCAATCAGCGATTCGCGTGTTAGACCCGCGCGCCACTGCTCCTGCGGCTTTAGGTGAACGATTGTTTCCGTCATATTGATAGGCGACGGATCGGTGGACGTTTCCGCGCGGCCTGCTTTGCCGACCGCCCATTCGACTTCGGGAAAAGTTTTCAGGAGTTCATCCTGTCGCTGCGTGATCTTGAGCGCCTCGTCGATCGAGATCGCCGGATCGGTAACGGGCATAAACATCAGATCGCCTTCGTTCAGCGGCGGCATGAATTCTTTGCCGATTCCGGTCGCGAGAAAAATCGCCCCTGCAAATAACAGAATCGCGAGAGCAACGGTTATCACCCGATGATTGAGCGCGAACCGGAGAACGGGGCGATAAACGAAGTGCAGCGCGCGCATGACCGGGTTCGCCTGTTCCGGATGAAACTTTCCTCGCAGCAGAAAAGTGCAGAGCACCGGCACCAGCGTGACTGCGATGATGGTGGCGCCGGCCATCGCGAACGTTTTGGTGAAAGCCAGTGGATGAAATAGCTTTCCTTCTTCACCCGTCAGCGAGAACACCGGAATGAAAGCGAGGATGATGATGGCCATCGAAAAGAAAATCGGCCGGCCTACGAGTCTCGTCGATTCCAAAACTGTTCGCCAGACCAGCTGTCGATCTTTCGAATCGACTTTCCCTTTCTCAATAAAGCGAAAGGCATTTTCGGTTACTACAATTCCCGCGTCGACAAGCACACCAATCGCGATGGCGATGCCTGAAAGCGACATCAGATTCGAGCTGATGCCCATGTAGTACATGAAGAGAAAAGCGAGTAGCACCGCGAGCGGCAGCGGAATCGTCACGATCAGAATCGAGCGGAAGTGTGCGAGAAACAGGATGTGCGCCAGCGTGACGAGGATCAGTTCTTCGATCAGTGCACGCTTGAGTGTGTGCGTTGCGCGATTAATCAGTTGCGTGCGGTCATAGAAGGGAACCACCTGCACGCCTTTCGGCAAACCGCTTTGAATTGATCCGATCTTCTGCTTGATCGCGTCGATGACTTCCAAAGTGTTCACACCATAGCGAGCGATAACTACGCCGCCGACAGCTTCCTTGCCGTTCTTATCCAACGCGCCCTGCCGGAAAGCATTTCCGAGTTTCACGTTCGCGACGTTCTTAACGTAAATCGGAATACCGTTCTGGGCCGTGAGCACGATGTTCTCGATATCTGCGGTTGATTCAATCAAGCCCACGCCGCGAACGACCGACCACTGTCCGGCTTGCTCGATCACATTGCCGCCGACGTTTCGGTTCGACCGCTCGACGGCCTCGACCACCATCGACAGTGGTAATCCATACGAACGCAGCTTGTTCGGATCGACGTCGACTTGATACTGCTGCACATAGCCGCCGACGCTGGCGACTTCGGCTACGCCCGGCACGGAATTCAATTGATAGCGAACAAACCAATCCTGTAGCGAGCGCAGATCGCGCAGGTTCATCTCGTCGCTCTCCAGCGTGTACCAGAAAATCTGGCCCACGCCCGTAGCGTCGGGCCCAAGCGTGGGAATGACGCCTTGCGGAAGTTGCGCGGTGACCAGATTCAGCCGTTCAAGCACCCGCGTGCGCGCCCAGTAGAGATCGATGTTGTCTTCGAAGATGATGTTGACCATCGAGAAGCCAAACGCCGAACTGGCGCGCACGACCCGCACACCTGGTAGACCTTGCAGGTTCGTAACCAGCGGATAGGTCACTTGGTCTTCGACTTCTTGCGGCGAGCGTCCGGTCCAATCAGTGAAGACGATGACCTGGTTCTCAGATAGATCGGGGATTGCATCGACTGGTGTGCGCAACAAGGCCCAGTAGCCCCAGACAGCGAGGCTGAGGTAGATCGCGATCACCAGACCGCGATTGCGCATGCTGAATTCGATCAGTTTGTGAATCATGAATTCACCTGTGGAGTGCGCTGGCAGAGCGAAGCGGCAACGGCGCTTTGGATGTTCGATCGTACGTGCTTAAGAAAATCCAAAGCGGTGTCGCGCTGGCGCTTGCCACCGCACTCCAAATTCATCTCGTCGTCACGCTAAACGTCGTCTTGCCTTTTCCCGCCGGTCCTTCATAGGCGAGTTGCGCTTGCCATTCACCCGCCATCCCGATGTTCACCTTGCCGCGATAGATTCCCGGCGTGTCAGTGGTCTTGAAGGTGACGGCATCATTCATTGCTGCCATACCGCCCATCGCCGGCATGTGAAAGTTGAGCGAAACAGCGCCCACATCGACTGGTTTGCCTGACGAATCAGTGAAAACGAACGTGATTTCCTGATCGCCCTGCTTAAGTTGGCCCGTGCTATTCGAGAGCGTTGCGGTGAGATTGTTTATGGTAGTAGACGCGATTGGCTTGCCCGTTGAGGCGTTGCTCGTTGACTTACACGCGGCGGCGATGGCGAGTGCGATCGCAATGAATGTAATAATTGAAGACTTCTTCATCTAATCCTCCAAATTCGCTCGGAGTGTGCAAAGGCACACGAATAGACCAAGCTCTGCACAGTCGGAGAACCCAACTGACAGAAAACACACTACGGCCTTGTTGGAATCAGATTAGAAGTGCGAGATTGCGGAGATACGTGGGTGGCGAACCGGGCGGACTGAGCTTCCGCGTTGTCGCTCTGGAAACTGAAAGCTCAATCGACAGAGGCCGCGTCAGCGCGAGATGCACCCGCTGAATCGTCTGCGCCGGCGGAGTGACACGCACGACACTCGACGGAAACGTGGCGCCGTTCTGTGCGCAACTGAGCGCGCACAACAACGCCTCTTCCTGGGTGAACTTTGCTTTGTCCTTTTGCGCAAGCGCGGCTTTGCAGCAATCCATGTCCATACTGCCGCCCATGTTGCATTGGCTCTCGCCAAAACTCAGCGGCACGCCAGCGAAGGCGCCACCAAAGAGCACGAGCAAAAGGAAGAGGGATGCAAGGCGCGTTTTCATTACTGAGTGAACACTGTATGGAAACTCTTAATCGCCGTCAAACTTGTTTCGTTCGCGACTGCGGTCAGCGCCGTAAACGTCTTACGCTCGGCAACCACCGTGCCCCGATATTCTGGTGTGTTTACAGACGTCATTGACTCCTTGTGCGCAAATTCTCGTGGTCGCACGGAAAACTACGCACCCTCACTAGGGCATATCTTTCTTGTTGCCATGTATTCCATGCATGCTCATCTCCATTCTCGCCGGTCGCAAACGCAGAAAGAACTGATACGAAACCGGGTGGCTGCCGTAAATTGGATCAAGAGCTGACGGCTTTGAATAAAAACTGAAATCGCCGCCGACCGCCAGCGAAACTTTGTCATTGTTCCAAACGTCGCGCGCGCCGCCGAATGTGTATGAGCCGATGCGAAACGAAGGATGAGGTTGAGAGATTCTGAGCAGCGCTCGATCCGACGCGCGCAGCAAATCATCTTTATCAACCAGTTCAAGCCGCATATAAAGATAATTCTCGTCGAGAAAGTTGACCGTCGATTCCGCTGTGTAACCGTTCAGGTTCTTGATCTCGCCGGGTTCGCTCACGTGATTGCGGCCCCAAACGAAAGCCGAGGCCCAATTGCCACGTTTGAAAGCGCGGTTGTATTGAATCGACGCCGTCGTGCGACGAATGTCGGCTTGCGGCTCTTGTGCTTCGGGACTGCGCAGAAAACCGTGGCTGACTTGCAGCGCCCAATTCTTATTTGGCATGAACCAGAGTCGCGCCGAACGCGAGTTCCACTTGTGCGAATCAAAATCATAACGATTCTCATTGGGCTCGCGGCCATTGAAGATCGATCCCTCCAGTTTGAACCAGCGATAGGTGAAGCCGGTCGTCAACACACCGAAGCTAATATGCGTCGAGTCCTGCAAGTGGTGCGAGAGAGTCGCCGCGGGATTCTCAGACGCGGACGCGCGATGCATGAATGCGACCGGGCCCAGCGCGGGCTCGCCCGGATAGCCAAAGTACGTGAACCACGTGCCGCGCTCGCCCAGCGGCAGCGTATATTGCGCTGACAGTTCCATGAAGAAATCGTGCGGATGTTGTCGATCGATCAGCGGCTGGCCCTTGTAAGTTTCGCCGGTTTGAAAGAGCAGAGGAGATCCGCCCGGCGGGAAAGTAAACGGCTCAGCGCTGAACATGCCGCGCAGTTGTACGGTTCCTTTGCCCAACTTGTGATAAGCCATCGGCATGAACCAATTAGCCGATTCGAACTTCGTCACGCCGCGCGGGCCGCCCTGATGATTCGCATCGACAAAGATGTTGTAGTGAAACATTAGCAGCCAATCACCCGCGACTTTGTAATGCATAGGCATCGGCGCCGACGAAGGTTGCCACGACGTGCCTGAGCCCATCGCGCCCATCGATATCCTGTTCTTCTCGCTCGAGCCGACGCGAATGCCCATGTCGTCATTTGTCATCACCATCAAAGGCCCCATGTTCATCGATCCCGTTTGCATTCCGGACATCTGGCCCATCGGGCTGGCGGAAGGACTGGCCGACGGCATGGGCATGTTCATTTGCGTCGATGGTGATTGTGAAGGCGAAGCTGCCGGCATTTGCACTCCCGGCATATTCATTTCGGGTGTTGGCTTTGGCGTAGCAGTTGACGGTGACTTTGGTGATGGAACTGGCGAGGACTTCGGCGCCGGCATTTTCATTCCGGGCATCTGCTGTGACCGGGTTTGCGCCGCAAACAGAACGAGTATAAGACTAAAAGCTGAAACAAAGCTGGCGGTTCTTAACATTTCAGGAGATCCGCGCATGACTATTCCCTCTCGACTTCAACTAACCGGGGGATTTGAGATTTGGCGCGGCCTCAATCAGCGCCGCGCCCTTCGAGTGAAAGACTGAACCTACCGTAAGACTAGGGCTTGCTCTTCATATCCTTCATATCTTTCATTTTCATGTCCTTCATGTCTTTCATGTTGCATGAATCACCGCAGCAATCGTGCTTGTCCGATTTGGCGGCGGCATCTTTCTTCGCGCCGTCTTTCATCATCGAACAGGAATCACCGCAGCAGCAGTCGTGCTTATCAGAAGCCGTCGCGTGATTCTTCATCGCCTCTTTCTTCATGGTCGAGCACGAGTCGCCACAGCATCCGCAGCAACCGTCTTTGTCCGGTGAAGCCGCATGATTCTTTACCGCGTCTTTCTTCATGGTCGAGCACGAGTCGCCACAGCAACAACATGAATCCATTTTCTTTTCACCGGACTGGCTCGCATTCTGCGCCAAGCCCACGCCGGAGATTGCGATCATCAAACCGAGCACGAGACTCGGCATTAACCTTCGAAATTTCATCTTGTTTTCTCCTCTCAGAAATTAGCCTTGGACATCAGCGAACACACTGATGCCTGCTCACACCGTTTTCAGGTGAGCATCCTCTTGCAGGCAGATTTCTAGATCAGGAATGCACAATCGAGCAGATATGCGCGCGCTCGATTGGGTGGTCGCAGCGGAACTGCGAGCATAGGCGAATTGGTTTTGGTGATCTGGAGCGAGGAAGAACCGGTGTGATTCAGAACTGAATTATCGTCGGTCGATTGCGAGCGCGAAGCAATCACGATCGAGCCGCTCGTCAGCGGACAACAACTCATTACGTCGGTTGCCGACGAACGAGGTAGCGCCTCCGGCATGAGTTCGGGGCCTGCGGACTTTGTAAACGAGTTCGCTGGTCGCTTCGATGAACTGTGTTGGGCTTTGCAGCAGGCGTGCGCGTCCATCGATGCGGACATCGCCGCCATGGACTGTTGCTGCGCGTCCATATTCGCCGTCGCGCTGCGCGCATAGCTGACCATCATGCAGCCAGTGCCGGCGCACCAAAGAATCAGCGCGATTGCCAACAGCGAACGAGGTGTCAGAATGTTTTGCGGAGCAGCCCTCACTGCGGCAATTCTACGCCGCACGGTTCGCCTATGTCGAGCATTTCCAAACGAAGTGTCTGGGCGAGTGTGATCCGGGTCACGCATCAGCCAAGCTTCTTTACGTGCGGGGGTTCGTATTGCTCGCCGTATTCCGGATACTCGATTGTAATGGTCTCGCCTGGCCGCGTGTTTTGGGTGAGCAAATTCAACGCATCGCGCAAGACTTTCTTTTGTAATTCGCGCATACCGGGACGGCCGAGGCTGTTCCCAATCTTAAAACCTTTCGGATAAAGCGCACGCGGCGGGCGCATCTGAGCAGAGACTTCGGGGCTCACAGTGATGAGCACCGTGGGGATGCCTCTCATTTCGATTTCCCGTTGGACCGCGACGACCGTGCGGTGACAGACGCTTGGTCAACCACCCGTGAGGACGACTGCATCAGCACGCGAACCTTTGTCGATATCGTTGGCAATTTCGCGCGCCGTGCCTTCGTACATCGCTTTCAACTGCATGGTGTAGCCCATGTAACCGATGTGTTTTTTGGCAATCCCGCCGATGGAGCCTTCGCTCTCAAGATCGCGAAGGACATCGATGGGAAACACGATATTGATGTCTTCATCTGCGTCGCGATGATCGTAGTGGTGATGCGTGACTATCAACTGAGATGAATCAACCTCGGGTAGGATCTCTCGATAAGTTAGATCGCCGAGTTCGTCGGCAATATTGAACGCTTCTTGATCTTTCAGATGCACGCCGCCCGCGGTGACAATCGCGATCGTGCTCTTCGAAAGTTCACGATCGAATGGTGTGAAGGGAACGCATTTGCGTGAAAGAGTGGTCATAACTTCATCGCCGTTTCAGGCCGACAACATCTTTTATCTCTTTTTCCAGCTTAATAAGTTCTGACGGGTAAGACAAACCGTCTGGCGTTAGACACGCGTATTTGTGCTGCGCAATAGTTTTCGATCTGCCGTTGAACGTGAACGAAGTAACAATCCCGTCAACGAGGCACTCGGCTGCTGTCACAGGACATCCGTCTTCCTTGCCTTGATAACGATCGTTCAGCAAGAAATAGTCAGCTTGCAGAAATTCGCCAACCAGTTCCTTCAGGTCCTGCGCACTGATTCTCTGTTTCACTCGCGCGATGTCGAACTCAAAGCCGCTCTCTCCTTCGACCAGAACGCTGCGGTCCGCAGTAATCGTAATCAGCAGACCAGACTCGCTCAAGGTAATTCTGGTATCGGACGGGACAGTTTTTGGCTCCTTCGGCAAAGGTGACTGGAGATTAAAGCCAGAGACCACGACAAAGATAAGGTTAATAGGAATAAACCGAGCGAGCATCGATGCAATAGCAGCGATTGCAGAGGCCTGGGCGCTCCATTAATCGCTGAAGCTTACACGCCCGGCCCCGGGTCAAGGTTTCGTCTGAATTCAACGCGGCCATCAGACAAATCGTATCGAGGAACACGAGATTTAGAGCGTGTAGCAAAAAAATTTCTTGACAAGCGGAATTGTTGGGAATAGAGTCGCGTTCAATTCTCAAGCGCGGGTTGATTTATCGCGATCGTTAGTAAGAGTACAGCTCCGCGCGATTACTTTTTTTGGCCAAAGGATCCCGGGTTTTTCCCCCGGCGCGATCTCTGCACCTGGAGTTCTCAAATGAGAAGGAACAAAGCGGTCACGCTCGGTTTGTTCTGCGCGGTTGTCTTAACTGCTTCGTCTTCCGCCTTGGCTCGCCCTAAGCGATACGCTCAATGTTGCCGAATGATTCACTGTTGCTACAGGAATATGTCCTGTTGCAAGAAGGCGAATCACGCATGTTGCAGCGGAAAACATGTCAAGCACGGATGTTGTTGCAAAAAGGGCACGTGCCCGATGCCGAGCAAGTAAGACGAGGCCTTTGAGCCTCTTGTAGAGCTACGTGCGACTTCCCTCGTGAGCCTCACGTTAACAAGTCTAATTCAGACTAGTTTCGAGCGCGCCCGCCTCTAAACCAATCACGGTTGTCGGGACAGCCGGGTCTCGCCGTCGCTTCGAGGCCTTGAAGGTCGAGAAGATCACAACACCTATTCAATGTCTGAAACGGAGGGATGAAAGATGCCAGACAAAAAACCAAAAGACGAAAAGGCTGAACTAATCGCCGACCCAAAGATTCACCGGCGACTTCTACGATTCCTTAACGCTGCGCGCGATCCGGCCGACTTGGCACTGACACCAAATGAGCGCGAGGTAGGCAATGAAGAGGAGGAGCATGCCGACTCCGCGGATTCCGCGGAAAAGCAACCTGAGTTGAAACCGATCATCGCGCCTGCGCTTGCAAAGGATCTGATTGCCGCCCGCGATCAGGTTAATCCCGCTCGGGGTTTTGCGCGCATAGACGATGCAATCGCGGTGAATAAGGATCTCGCTGCGACGTTACCGGATCTTGTAGTTTTGTTAGGTCCGGCCCGTTTTGGCCAGTGGGACCTGTGCTATCCGTTGAACCCGGGCGGTACGCCGATGGCCATAGAACATGCAGCTTTGATGCGCAACTACAAAGTGGTCTTTCTTGCTGACGGAACCGATACAGCCGTCTGGGACCCTTCGGACCTGGTGGTTCCACATATAGATCGTCTGACCAGCGCCCAAACCGGACTTACCACCAACATCGTATGTTGTGGTAATTCATTTCTTTCTGACGGCAGGCTGCTGGCGGCGGGTGGCGGTGGGCTCAATCCGGGGAATCCCACCTCGATCCAGGCATGGAAGTTCGATCCGATGACGCAAAAGTGGACCAAGACCGCCGGGAATATGTCTCAGCAACGTTGGTATCCTACCGCGATGACGATGGCTGACGAAGGCACCACGCCGAACACCGGCCGGGTTCTGGTAGCCAGCGGCGGAAGCGGTGATCCGATCATGGAAATGTATTCTGAAGCCACAGACACCTTCAGCCCGGTAACAGTGAGTGGCGCGATCCATCATAGTTTTCCCCAGCGGTATCCGTCTCTTCACCTCTTGCCGGGCAATGAAGTCTTCTATGTGCCGACGGGTTTCGGTGACTGTAGCCGAAGCAGCGTCGCCGCGCTCAGCGATCCGTCTGCCTACTTCACCTTCTCAGGGGCTTTGGCCGGCAGTTGGACAAACGTCGGTCCAAATACTAACCGAACGAAGGGAATGTCCGCGCTGCTGCTGCAAAATACCTATCCCCATGTGCGGGCCCTCGTCGTGGGCGGCGGCGATCTCTCGACCAGCAACACAGTGCAAGTGGCCAATCTGTCGACTCTCACTCCGTCGTGGGGTCCAAAGATCTCGATTCCCGACGGTCTCGCTCGGATTAATGTGAATGTGGTTTTGATGCCTGACGGAAACGCTTTGATCGTTGGCGGCCTGGCGACTCCGCCGCTGCATTGTTACCGCTACAACACGTCGTCGGCCGTTGCCTTTACCGAAATGGACGAGATGATCAAGCCGCGGCACTATCACTCTTGCGCCCTGTTGCTTCCTAGCGGCAAAGTCATGGCCGCGGGAGGCGGCTCGCCAGGCGGCTGTAGTGTGAGCGTGGAAAACACTATCGAAGTGTTTAGTCCGCCTTACCTTTTCAATCCTGACGGGAGCTTGGCGGCCCGGCCAACGATTACGAAGGTCAATGGAGTCGCGCCGACGGCCACCACGGCGCCCAATATCGATCACGGCTCCGCGTTCACCATCGAGACCACTGGTGCACCCTTTGCCAGTCGAGTAGTGCTGGTTCGGCCGAGCGCGTGTACTCATAACACCGACACCGAGCAACGGGTCATTCAATTGTGCTTCGAGATGACTGACAGCAATAAAATTCGGACCCTTGCGCCGACCGGACTTCCGCCGGCGATTGCTCCGAGGGGTTACTACATGCTGTTTGTTTTTAACAATCGTGGTGTGCCTTCTGAAGGCAAGTTCGTTCGCCTGTTTTAGAACGAGGGAGATCGTTCAACCTATTTGGTGGTTCAAAAGAATAAGGTCAGATGCCGAACTCTCATCGACATCTGACCCGACTTCTGACATCTAATCTCTGTCGTCTGTCCTTATAGCTTCCTCAGGATCTCAAATAAGTCTTCATTGTCCGGCTGATCCGCAATGTTATGAATATCCACAAAGGCGAGTTTACCTTCCTTATCGACGATGAAGAGCGCGCGCTCAGAAATACCATCGTTGGCACGATAAGCGCCGTACGCTTTTGCCACTTCACCTTTGGGATGAAAGTCGCTGAGAAGATCGTAGGAAAGTCCACCGAGGCTCTTGGCCCAGGCGGTGTTGCAAGGAACGCTGTCGACTGAGATGCCCAGGACCTGAGCATCGTAGCCCGCGAAGCGGTCGAGGTCGGCCTCGTACGCGGGCATCTGGGCCGTTCACACTGGTGTCCAGGCCAGCGGATAAAACGCGATGACTACATTTTTCTTGCCCCGAAAATCCGAGAGCTTCACCTTCTTGTCTTTCTCGAGGTGACTCTTTAACTCGAAGTCCGGAGCCATGTCTCCAACTTCAGGCATAAAATGAAAATTCCTCCTCCTGGAAGATCAAATCAGAATTCTTGTATTGCTTGATGAAATAAGCTTAACGTCTTTTGACTGATCGTTCAAGCCGATCATAATCGACAGATCAGCAACTCGCGCTCATAGATCATCTCCGGTGGCAGACGATCGTGAAGATCGAGAAACAACTCTTCCTGGCCGAGCACTTCCTCACGCCAGGCTAAGCGATCGAAAGCCTGCAGCTCGTCGTATTTCTCTTTCGGAAAGTCGAGGCCCTCCCACTCGATGTCTTCGTAGCGCGGTGTCCAGCCGATTGGCGTTTCCTGGCCCAGCGCGCGTCCGTGCGCGCGATCGACTATCCATTTCAGCACGCGCATGTTCTCGCCGAACCCTGGCCAGATGAAGTTTCCGTCGGCGCCTTTGCGGAACCAGTTGACGTGAAAGACGCGCGGAGTTTCGCTGAGCGAGCGCTGCATGCGAATCCAGTGACGAAAATAATCGCCCATGTGATAGCCGCAGAAGGGAAGCATGGCCATCGGGTCGCGGCGAACTTTGCCAATCGCGCCGAACGCCGCGGCGGTCATTTCTGATCCCATGGTCGCGCCGGTGTAGACGCCGGCCGTCCAATTGAACGACTGATAAACCAAGGGCATAGTGGTGGCGCGCCTGCCGCCGAAAATGATCGCGCTGATCGGCACGCCGTTGGGATTTTCCCAATCAGGATCGATCGTCGGGCACTGTGAAGCCGGCGCTGTGAAACGCGCGTTCGGATGCGCGGCTTTCGCGCCCGTCTCCTTCGCGATCTCCGGTGTCCACTTGTTGCCTTGCCAGTCCGTGCACTCCGCCGGTGGCTCGTCAGTCATGCCTTCCCACCACACGCCGCCTTCAGGAGTCAGCGCGACGTTAGTGAAGATCGAGTTCGTTGCGAGCGTGGCCATCGCATTCGGATTTGTTTTGACAGAAGTTCCCGGCGCTACACCGAAGAATCCGGCCTCGGGATTGATCGCGTGCAGACGTCCGTTCGCATCAGGTTTGATCCAGGCGATGTCGTCGCCGACGGTGTAAACCGTCCAACCTTCAAAGCCCGCGGGCGGAATCAGCATCGCAAAATTTGTTTTGCCGCAGGCACTCGGGAACGCAGCAGTGACGTAAGTCTTCTCGCCCTGCGGATTCTCGACGCCGACAATCAGCATGTGCTCGGCCATCCACCCCTCATCGCGCGCGATGTTCGAAGCGATGCGCAACGCGAAACATTTCTTGCCCAGCAGAGCATTGCCGCCGTAGCCTGATCCGTAAGACCAAATCTCGCGTATCTCGGGGAAGTGCACAATGTACTTTTCAGTGTTGCAGGGCCATGGCACATCCTTCTCGCCGTGCGCCAGCGGCGCGCCGATGGAATGCATGCATGGGACGACGCGTTTGTAATCCTTATCGATCTCCGCATAGACCGGCATGCCGATGCGGGCCATAATGCGCATGTTTACGACGACGTAAGGCGAGTCGGTAAGCTGCACGCCGATCTGCGACATCGGCGATCCGATTGGGCCCATGCTGAACGGCAGCACGTACATCGTGCGGCCGCGCATCGAACCATCGAACAATTCTTTTAATTTGCGGCGCATCTGATACGGTTCTTCCCAATTGTTGGTGGGACCGGCCGCGTCTTTCGAAAGCGAGCAGATGAAGGTGCGATCCTCGACGCGCGCCACGTCGCTGGGGTGCGAGCGTGCGTAATAACAACCCGGCCACAGCTCTTCATTGAGTTTGATAAAGGTGCCGGCCTCGACCATCTGCGCCTTCAGCATCTCGTCTTCTTCGACTGAGCCATCGACCCAATGAATCGCCGCCGGCTTAGTCAAATTCGCCATCTTCTCGACCCAGTTGAGCAGGTGAACGTTTGCGCTCAATGGTTTCGCAGGATCGCGCGCAATTGTTTTCTCTGTAACAGGAGAACTCATCGTGTGCTCCGATCTGTGATTATGAATTGCAGTTAAAATGGGTAAATGTAAGTGTTACATCACACGGATGGAGAATCAAGTGGCGAGTCAGAAGCCCGACCGTTAGGGAGGGCTAGTTTAGCGAGCCCCTGATCGCTGAAACTATTCTGTCGAAACTGGCCCTCCCTAACGGTCGGGCTTCTGACACGATTTACACAGACTGAAGTCTATGCTACTCCATGATTATGACCGGGCCGCCACCTCGCGAAGCTTTTACCTCAAAAGAGTTTCAACTGATTCAGCGTCTGCATACGCCGGCCAAAGTACAGCGCTGGCTGACGCTGATGCCTTACAACTGGGAGCGGCGAGGCGGCACCATGCGATCATTCCGCGAGGTTGTGAAACGAAATGAGGCGCATTGCCTGGAAGCGTGTGTAGCTGCCGCGGTGATTCTCGAACAGCATGGCTATCCGCCGCTACTGCTCGATATTGAATCGATCGATCTGCTCGATCATGTAATCTTCGTTTTTCAGAAAGATGGGTTCTGGGGATCGATCGCGCGCTCACGCGACATCGGATTGCAAGGCCGCAAGCCTCTGTTTAGAAGCCTCCGCGATCTGGTCTGGAGCTACTTCGATCCGTACATCGACATGACCGGACGAATCAAAGGCTACGCGCTGACGAGTCTTTATGAACTCGGCAATTACGATTGGCGCTTCAACTCGAAGAACATGCACAAGATCGAAGATCACCTGCGCGCAATTCCGCATCGCAAACTGAAATCATCCGATCGAAGGTACGAGTACTGGCACGAACGTTATCAGAAATACAAGAGACGCTTTCCTGAACGCTCGCCTTCTTACTATCCAAATCGCAAACAGTGGATGCTTTAGCGCGTCGGCGAGACTCATTCGTGAGCGATTAGCAGATCGGCCTCGGTGCTCTTCTGTTTCTTAGTCTTCATTTCAATCAGCATGTGAACGATGACTGAAGCGATGATGATAGCGCCGCCGATCATGGCCCATCCTGAAGGCCGCTCGCCGATGAAGAGGAAAACCCAAACCGGATTCAGAACCGGCTCAACATAGCCGATTATTCCCGCATCGAGCGATCTAACGCCCCTGGCCATCGCGAGCGTGAACAGCAAGTAAGCAAATCCAATCTGCACAATGCCGAGATAAGCGATGCAGCCGAAGTCGGCAGCGCTGATGCCGCGTTGCAGCGCGCCAAAGAAAGCCGGCGCGCACAGCAGAACGACGATGAGATTTCCGTAAATCGCCGACGAAGCGCGATTGACGTTGCGTGCTTTCGAATGACGCAACAGCAGAAAGAAAAGCGCGAAGCAAACGCCTGAAGCCAACGCGAAAAGATTTCCGCTTACATCCTGCGGCCGCAGCTTGCCGACAAAAAACAGAGACATACCGGCGACGCAAGCGGCGACGGTGATGAAGTCACGTCCGCGAAATTTTTCTTTATAGAACAACGGTTCGAGAATGAGCACATAGACCGGCGCCGTATATTGCAGAAAGATCGCATTCGCGGCGGTAGTCAATTTCGTGGCGAGCACAAAAAGGATCAGCAACGCCGCATAAAGAATCGAAGTTACCGCGCTAATCCGATTTATTCCGAAGCCTTCGCGTCGCGTAAAGACTGCGATAACAACCGCCGCGAGCAGGCATCGTCCGAATGAAAGTTCGTAAGCGGAAAGGTGTGTGGCTTTGATGAAGAGGCCGCCCGTGCTCCACAGAATGGCAGCGCCGAGGACGAGCAGCAGGGGGGAACGAGTTCCTTTGGATCTAAAAGAACTATTTTCCATTTGTCATTTGACATCTATCATTTGTCCATTGCGAACCATGCGACTGCAACTCACGCCGAAAATTATTTTCCCGAACAGTACCCAGGGTTGCTGCGTGAATTCAGATGACCAATGATAAATGTCAAATGACAAATGGAAAATCGCACTTGGGCTTAGTTAACCGCGTCATTTGTTGCGGCTGTTGATGGCAAGGCTTCCTCTCTCACAGACGTTTGGCCATCTTGCTTTAACGACTTCAGATACTTTCCAAACTGTCCGTTCCACGGCGGGATAACGACCGAGACGGCGCCTCCGGCTTGCGCCTGGCACGCCAGACGAATCAGCGGCTTGGGTTCAGCGGTGTCGATGTAGCCGAACTCTTTGATCTTTTTCCCTTCGCGCGCCGCGACGTCCGCCAACTTCTCAGCGCCACCCAGCACGCCCACCCAGCAAGTTCCACAAGAAGCTGAACGACACTCCACCGGAATCGGGCCTTCCATGCGACGTGGATCAATGGCAACCCAGTCGCGCGATCTATCTTCAGCCGCGCCCCAGGCCAGGTCCTGACCGTCGTTCAATTTGTATTTTGCCTTATCGTCGTTTTCGTCGTGCGTGATCGTGAATTGTTTGTTGACCGTGCGCAGAAAACCAAGCAAGCCCTGGCTGTCATCCTTCGCGCGATCGCGCAAAATCTGGTCGGGCGACTTGTTCGCGTGTTTGCGATCGATGTGAATCGTTCCGGGCGCAGCTTTGAAAGCCGCCATCCCGGTTTGTTGCAGCGTCATGAAGGCGACCGCGGTAATTCCGGCGAGCAGCGATTCATCTTTCTTCAATTCAGCGGCGACGCGACGCGCCAGGCTGAGAATTTGATCGGCGAGCGATGCGGTAGGGTGTAGGGTTTTGGGTGTAGGGTGTTGGGAAGAAAGCTTGGATGGCGCGGTAGTCAACGAATTCTTAGCGACATTTTGATTGGATGCCTCTTCTACACCCGACACCCCACCCCCTACACCCGCGCTGTCCCACTCCTCTGCATGTTGCTCGACAGCTTTCTTCACCTGCGGCCAAAAGCGATGCCCGTAGAGAAAAGTATGCGAACGGTCGATTTGATCCTTGAGATCGTAATCGCCCTGCAGCAACAGTTGTTGGACCAGGCGTTCGCGATCGTCGACTTGCTCCAGCGCCTGCCACAGCGACAGTGGATAAAATCCAAACCAAATCTGCGTTGCGTTGCGATCGACCTCATGAATCGAACGCAGCAGCGTCGCCAGCGCGGCCGACCACGCTTCTTCATCTTTGTGTCTCAGAAATTGTTCGAAGGAATTATCGTTGTGCATGTTCATAGTTGCCGTTTCTTGCTCGACCAAAAACGGAGAGTTTAGCAGCCCTTCACCGGTTCTCTCAAACGCATCGACTGGATTGACAAAGGACTGCGCGCGGGAGTAAGAGTAATTTACCTCAAAACCTTGAAAATCTGAGCAGGGGGAACGTTCTCGATGGAAGTGAACAAGACGGTCGAGACCAAGCCGCGTCGCACGTTTGATAGCGCCTATGGGTTTTCGTTCAGCGTCGCGGTCGGGCTTGTGTTATTCATCGCCGGCTTAATTATCAGCCTGACGGTTGGACAAGGCACCAGCCTGGGATTGATTTTTGGAATCCCGCTGCTGGCCGCCGGATTGATCATTCCCGTCTTTATGCTGCGCGACTTGTTCAAGTCAACCGAGGTCAAAGCTCCGTGTCCGAATTGCGGCGAGACGATTCGAACCTCAGACGCGACGCTGCAACTTAGATGTCAAAGCTGCCACCACATTATCGACGTAAGAGACAAGCAGATGTTTCTGGCGGAATAAGACCAGCCGGATTTACGCGGATAAACGCGGATCAGAAAATACAATTTGTGTTGAGCTGGTGAGGCTTTCAGTCTTTTCTCGATCAGCTGTGTCCGCGTCCATCCGCGACCTATCTTTTTTGCTCTGGCTACATCGGCGCAAACCACGTGCGCGTCCAGTAATCGCTGATCGTTAGCGCAAACATAATCGCCAGCCAGAAAATTGCGGAGCCAATCACCAGCCAAATCAGACGCCCGCTGTAACGCACGTGCATGAAGAAGAGGACGACGAGCGTCGCTTTGATCACGGCGATCGTCAACGCGACGACTGCGTTAAGGGGCCCTGGGAAATCATAGAAAGCCGCGACGACGGTTAGCCCGGTGCCGACCATCAAGGCCAGAAAAATCGTTATGTAAACTCGCGGCTGAACTATGTGCTCGCTCATAAAACAGAGATCAGAGGTCAGTGATCAGCAAAAAACATTCTGCAATCAACCTATATGGCCTTCCAAGTGTCTTCCCAACAAGTAAAGCAACGGAAACAGAAAGATCCAGATGATATCCACGAAGTGCCAGTAGAGTCCCGAAATTTCTACTGGCGCGTGATACTCAGGACTGAATTTGTTCCGCCACGCCATGATCAAAATCACGGTCATAATGCCGAGACCGATGATCATGTGCAGCGCGTGCATCCCGGTCATCGCAAAATAGATCCAGTAGAACAACTCGACGTTGTGGACGTTTGCGCCTTCGATCAAATGCAGCTTGTGTTTATCGGTATCTCCCGGTTGCGCGACTTCCGGTGAGAAAGGACGGCTGGGAATCAACCGGCCCGGAATCAAATGGTCGTTGTACTTGTCGTGATACTCGACGGCTTTAATGCCAAGAAAAGTTGCGCCGAGAATCATCGTCAAAATCAAACAGATGATCGTGGTTCGGTTGCGACCAACCTGAGTACTCCACACGGCCATCGCCATGGTAAAGCTGCTGACAATCAGAACGCCGGTGTTGACTGCTCCGAGAGTTATGTCCAGGTGATTGCTGGCGCTGACAAACGCCGCGGGATACTGAGCACGATATAACGTGTAGGCCAGGAACATGCCGCCAAAGAACATGATCTCGGTGACGAGAAACACCCACATGCCGAGTGCGCCAGCCTCGCGCTGCTGTTCCATGTTTTCAAAGTGATGGCGCAGCGCCGGATGCGACGCGTGTTCGTGTGTTGTTGCTAGTCCCTCAGGCATTTTCTTTGGAGCGCAGGCATCCTTGCCTGCGGTTCACCGGCATCCTGCCGGTTCATTAATCCATCCGCTCACGCGGATGGTACCGACTCCTAACTCTCTGCCGGCTGTTGTCGCTCAAACTTGCCGACGACTTCCTTATGCTCCGGCGACGCAAATTCGTAAGCCTCGTGCGTAACTATTGGGGTCGTTAGGAAATTTTCCGTCGGCGGCGGCGAAGCCGTCTGCCACTCGAGTCCTGGCAGATGCCACGGATTCGCTTCCGCGATCCGCCCATAGCGCAGCGACCAGGCGAGATAAATCAATGGAATCATCAAACCGACGCCAAGGATCGACGCACCTGCAGTCGACAACACGTGCAACACCTGCCACGACACTAACTCGGCCGGATAAGTGTGATAACGGCGCGGCATGCCCATGTAACCCAGCAGAAACTGCGGCGAAAACGTCAGATTGAATCCGACGAAAACGATCAAGGCGGAAAATCTGCCCCAACCTTCGGGGTACATGCGGCCGCTGATCTTGGGCCACCAGTAATGCAAGCCGCCCAGATACGCCAGCAGCGTTCCGCCAACCATGATGTAGTGGAAATGCGCGACGACGAAGTAGGTGTCGCTCAAGTGCACGTCTGTCGCAAGCGACGCCAGAAACATTCCCGTCAAACCGCCGATCGTAAACAATCCAATGAAACCGAGACCGTAAAGCATCGGTGTGTCGTACGAGATCGATCCTTTATAGAGCGTCGCGGTCCAATTGAAAACTTTGATCGCCGAAGGAATTGCGACGGTGAAACTCAGGAACGAGAAGATCATTCCCGCGTAAACCGACTGGCTGGCGACGAACAGGTGATGGCCCCAGACAAGAAAGCCAAGCACGGCGATCGCCAGACTCGAGAAGGCGACGAACTTGTAGCCAAAAATATTCTTGCGCGAAAAGTTCGCGATCAACTCGCTCACGACACCCATCGCCGGCAGCACCATGATGTAAACAGCCGGGTGTGAGTAAAACCAAAACAGGTGCTGGAATAAGACCGGATCGCCGCCGGCTGCCGGATCGAAAATGCCAATGTGCGCCAGCCGCTCGAGCGCGACGAGCAGGATGGTGATCGCCACGACCGGAGTTCCCAGGATCATGATCAAGCTGGTCGCGTAATGCGACCAGACAAACAATGGCAGCCGGAACCAGGTCATCCCCGGCGCGCGCATCGTGTGAATCGTGACGATGAAATTTAGACCCGTGAGAATCGACGAGAATCCGTTGATGAAAATGCCCAGGCCGGTGGCAATCACGTAAGAATTCGAGAAGGTCGTGCTGTAAGGAACATAAAACGTCCAGCCCGTGTCGACACCGCCGGCAAGCAGCGCGTAGATCGTAATCACGCCGCCGATCATGTAGATGTACCAGCTCAACAGGTTGATTCGCGGGAAGGCGAGGTCCTTGGCGCCAATCATCATTGGGATCAAAAAGTTTCCCAGCGTCGCCGGTATCGACGGGATCAGGAAAAAGAAAACCATGATGATCCCGTGCTGGGTGAAGGTCTTGTTATAGGTGCTCGACTGCATCAGGTCGCCCTGAGGCGTGAGCAACTCAAGACGAATGGCCATGGCGTAGAGACTGCCGATGAAAAAGAAGAAGCTAATCGCGCCGAGATAAAGCAGCGCGATACGCTTGTGATCCTTTGTCAGCAACCACGACTTCAGCCCGTACTCAGCGGTGAGATAATTCGAGCCCGGCTGTTTTGGTATTTCGAATTCTTCCATGTGAATAATAAAAGCGATTCCAGCTTTGTGGCTTTGCCACCGCCCAGTCCGGTAAGGCTTTGCCTTACCGTTTCGTCCTTAATTATCTTCAGTCAAGGCTATGCCTCGACAAGCTCTCGAGGCTTAGCCTCGAAATATTTCTATTCGTTCTTCCGGAAAGCCAGAGGCTTTCCGCACTGTGCTGCGGCAAAGCCGCTTGTTCACGAGCCCGCACCATCACTTCGGCGATGCGTTTGGCTTCACCGTCGCGCTTGGCTTTGCTGCCGGCGTACTTGTTGTGGGCGGCTTCGCTGTCGCTTGCTCAGGCTTCGTGGTCGACAGTGACTTAACGTATGCAACGACGTCCAACAATTGCTCTTCACCAATTTGTCCCTGGAATGAAGGCATGATTGGACCAAAGCCGGTCACTATCTTCGCCTGCGGATTCAAAATCGATTCGCGGATGTAACCTTCATCGGCCGTCACCGTCGAATTATTGTTCAGCACAACCTTGCTGCCAAAGACGCCGAGCAACGCCGGGCCGCGTCCACCTTCGGCGTTCGCGCCGTGACACGAAACACAGCCCAACGACTCGAACAAATTTCGTCCGGCCGCTGCCGGCGATGTTTGACCGGTGTTACCGCTCAACCAGTTTTCATATTCGGTTGGTTCCATCACGACAACGTACCCGCGCATGCCCGAATGATTCATGCCGCAATACTCGGCGCAGAAAAAGTTGTAGGTTCCGGGCTTGGTCGCTTCGAACCATTCGGTCGTGTACTTGCCGGGCACGACGTCGGCCTTGATGCGAAACGCCGGCACGAAGACGTCGTGAATCACGTCTTCGGTGGTCATGATCAGTTTGACCTTGCGGCCGACGGGAACATGCAGCTCGTTAATTTCGCGCTGGCCCGTAGCGTGCTGAAATTTCCACATCCACTGCTTGCCGACGACGTATACCTCGATCGCGTTTTGCGCCGGTTTGTATTGGGCGAAATAAAGTTTCGCGCCCCATCCGAAGAACGTGAGCGCAATCAGCAGGGGAATTACCGACCAAAGCATTTCCAGTTTGTGCGAACCTTCGATGGGCCGCGGGATTTCAAACGGATTGCGGCGGCGATAACGAATGACGAAGAAGATAACGATGGCTGAAATCAGCAGCGTGAAGAAAATCGTCACGCCCCAAATGTAAAAGTACAGAGCTTCGACGTCGCCGGACAACGTTGAAGCACTTTCAGGAACTGGTAGCCAGGATTGCATAATTAACATTAACTTCGTATCAGTACCCGGAGCGGTAGCGACGGGATCGACACGCGCTTATCTCATGATCCGGTCGCTACCGCTCCCGGTACTGACACCATTCGCCTACGACTAATCTTCCGCAATAAGAGCAATAGTCCAAGGATCGAAATTATGGTGGCGATCCCCGCCAGTCTGATCACATTCATAATCACCACGCCGTATTTCCCTGTCGACGGATCGTAGTGATAGCAATACAGCATCAGCGCGTCGACGGGCGTGCCGATCTTGTTGGCGGATGCTTCGACCAAAGCTAGCCGCACATCTCGCGCCGGATAATCAATGCCGTAAAAGTAGCGCGCCAGCTTTCCTTCGGGCGTCGCGATCATGATGCCGCTGGCGTGTGCGTACTGCTTGGTTTGCTCGTCCCACGTATAGCGAAATCCAACAGCATCCGCGAGCCGCTTGATATTTGCATCGTCGCCCGTCAGAAAATGCCAGCCCGCGTTGCCGCTCGGCCGGTTGTAGCCCGCGATGTAAGTCGTCTTCTTGGCGGCCGCAATGGCCGGCGTGTCTTTAGTGTCGAAGCTAACGGTCACAACTTCAAAGTCTTCTCCGATATTGAACGAGTTCTGCCGAAACGATCCGAGCATCCCATTCATCACCTGATTGCAAAGCATCGGACAGGTGTAATAGACCAGCGCGATCACTACGGGCTTGCCTTTGAAAAATTGGCCCAGCCGAACTTCGTGGCCCTGCTCATCTTTGAAAACGGCGTCGAGCGGAAGCTGCTCGTTCAGCTTTTGATCGATGCCGACTTTCTTCAACACCGGCGGTAGACCGGCTGAGACCTCACCAGGGTTACTGCCACCGCCATACAAAGGCGAGTTGGGTTGCGGCACGCCGGGCTGAGCGGAAGCCAGAAGGCAGAAGGCAGAAAGCAGGAGGCAGACGGCAGAAAGCAGACGGCAGTAAGCAGAAGGCAGAAGGCAGGAACCGAGCGAACGATGCAAGATTGTTTTGTTAGTGCTTTTTGCTTTCTGCATACTGCCTTCTTTTTTTTTCCGGCTCACTGCTTCCTGCTGTCTGCCGTCTGACTCCTCACCTTCAATTGCTTCAAAGCTTCATCCTTCGCCTGCTCGATCGGCATACCGTATCGTTGGCCGTTCTGATCGACTGGTCCATGTTCGAGTACGTCGTTCCATTGCTCGCGCAGAACCCTGATTTCCCACAGAGGACTTTTGGGCGCGGGCGCCTTGTTGGTGATTTCGTTCGCCTGCACCGCGCGCTTTTCTTTTCCAGCCTGGGCCGACTTTTCCAGGTCTTCGGCGAAACCGGGCGCACTCTGCAAGCGCGGCTCAGGCGGCAAGCGATCCTTTTCGCTTAGCGCCATCGGCGAAGGCGGTGGCTCGACGGTTTGCGCCTGGAACATTCGAAAGACTCCCCAAACCACAAAGAAGGCAAGGACCATTAGCACCGCCAACGCAACCAGAAATTTCATAATCGCGGGCAGATGAACGTCACTCACCTCGTGTGTCACATCGATATTCTTGATGTACGAAACATCCGGAGTTTCCGTGACCTGCGTTTTGTCTTTTAGATCGCTCATCAATTTAGTGCTTTGATCTTTATACCTTGATCTTCGCGTTCGCGACTTCGTATTTCCCGCTCACCTGCTCACTGCTCACTGCTCACCGCTCACTGCTCTAGTGTTCATGAGCCGGCTGCAAAACCTGCTCGATCTGCGGATCGTTAATCGGCATCAACGATCGTTTCTGCAATTGCCACGCGAACGTTGCGATCCACAATCCGCCAATCGCAATCGGCGCGACCACGTCCATCCAACTCAAGTGAAAACTTCCCGGATTGTACGCCGGCTCAATCAACCAAATTACGTCGAGCACGCGCATGATCAAAATCAGCAGCGCCAGGGTCGCCAGTCGATCGGAACTCTTCTTGGCCGCGCGCGACAGCAACGTCAGGAACGGAAACGCGAATTGCAAAATCACGACTCCCAGAGCGATCACGCCCCAGCCGCCATGCTTGCGGGCGACGTACCAGCTGGTTTCTTCCGGCAAGTTGCCAGACCAAATCAGCAGGTATTGCGAGAACGCAAAGTACGTCCAGAGCATGACCAGCGTCAGCAGCAGATTGCCCCAGTCGTGAAAATGCGATCGCTGCACGACGGCGTTCATCGGCTCGCGACGCGAGAGCCACGACATCGTCATGATTGTCAGCGACAACGCACTGAGACTCCATGCTGCGACAAAAATCAATCCGAAGATCGTCGACGTCCAGCCCGGCTCGAGCGACATGACCCAGTCGATCGACGCGAACGTGATCGAAACGATCAAGAACGCGAGGCCGGGCCCGCTGATCATCTGCATGCGCTTGCGAAAAACTTTCTGATCGGTGCGATCCTGCTCGAGCGAAAGCCAATTCAGCAGCAAAGCCACCAGTGACCAGAACGCAAAGTAAATCGCGGCCCGCGTCAGGAAGAACCCGGGATTCAGAAAGTGCGCTTTCTGCTGAAGCGCCGCAGTTTGATTCATGAACGCGCTGCTGGTCCATGGATAAATTTGCTTTAAGCCAATTATGATCGGTAGAAACAGGATCACCATCAGCGGCAACGTGCGCGTTGCTGCTTCCAGCGGACGTCGAATGATTACGCCCCACACGCCGCCGGTCAGGTGCTGCAACATCAACAACGCGAGACTGCCCAACGTAATGCCGATCCAAAAAACAAATCCGACCAGGTAAGCATGAAAGAACTGCGTGCGATCGACGACCGCTCCGACCAGCAGCAACACGGTGAACACCACACCAACGATCAGCCCGCGCGCACTGATACTCTTCAGTTCTGCTGGTGGTGTGTAGCCGAGTTGCTTCATCTGCATGAAAAATTAGTTGCCACAGAGACACCGAGGCACGGAGAATATTGAATCACTCATCGCGAACGGTGTTATTTCTCTTTTCCTCTCTTGCACTCTGTGTCTCGGTGCCTCCGTGGCAAAGTTCTGCTTTGACTTAAGGTTGCCCGGATTTCATCTGGCTCAACTGCAACGCGCGAACATAAGCGGCGATGCGCCAGCGATCTTCGACTGAAACTTGTGATGCGTACGACGGCATCGCACCCCAACCGTTAGTCATAACGTCAAAGAAATGTCCGACCGGCGCTTGCCGTAAACGATCCTGGTGATAATTCGCCGGCGAAGGCTTGTTGAATCCACGCCGGGCGATCATCCCGTCGCCATAGCCGGTCATCCCATGACAGACCGAACAGTAAATGTTGTAGCGCTCCTGCCCGCGCTTCATGTCGTCTTTGGTGATCGCGAACGGAAACATATCAACATCATCGGGATACGGATTCGTGCTCGCGGCACTGACAGGCGCCGTCGGTAACTGAACCTGCGGCGCGGTCGGTTGTCCGCCTGCCGTTTGCGTCACGATAGGCCCAGCCTGTTGAGTCGTCGTTGATTTCTTTCCCAGATACAACTCGCGATCTGCGCGCAGGTAACCACGCGGCACGGTCCCTTCGACCAGCGGCCGCGATCCGGTGCCGTCCTTAAAGAAAGAGTTCTCGCGATAAGCGATCGCTTTTGGTTGATCCTGCATGTCCCTTCTGCAACCAGTGAGCAGTGAGCAGTGAGCGGTGAGCAGTAACAGCAGAAACAGCATGCGGGTGGCGCCAGTTCGCGAAGACGAACTGCTCACTGCCAACGGCTCACTGCTCACTGTCCTACAGCTCAACATCGTTAACTTCCCGCGGCTCCAACGTTCTCAGGAACCGCACTGCTTCATCATGATCGAATTTTGGATCTTTCGATTCGATTACCAGAAAGAAACTGTCGCGCGTCGCCAGCGCAAAATTCGGCGCGTTGAAAACGGGATGATATGGCTGCGGCAATTTATTCAACGCCAGCATTCCGAGCACGGCCGAGAATGCCGCCACCAGAACCGTGCACTCAAACGTGATCGGAATAAACGCCGGCCAGCTATTGAACGGTTTGCCGCCCACGTTTATTGGGTAGTCGATCACTTCCATCCAGTACTGCATGAAGAATCCACCCAGGCCGCCGATGATTCCGCCGATCAAAACGATCAGCGGCAGCGCGGTGCGGCGAAAGCCGATCGCTTCCGACAACTCTTCGATCGGAAACGGCGAGTAGCCATTAATCTGCCGATAACCAGCTTCGTAGGTTTGGCGCGCGGCGGCGACCAGCGCGCTCGGATTATCGAACTGGGCCATGACGCCGTATAGTTTTGGATGCCGTTTACCTTTCATGAACTCAAATCATTATTCGTGTCAGAAGCCCGACCGTTAGGGAGGGCAACCTGCGCTAACAAGCCCTTGCTTACGCGCGGGCTTCTGACACGGTCACTCCTCAACCTCTGCTTCCGGCAAAATCGTGCGCATCTCGAAGATCGAAATCATCGGCAAGAATCTGATAAACAGAAACAGCAGCGCAAAGAAAAATCCAATCGTGCCGATGTACATCGCCCAATCCCACTGTGAAGGTTTGTACATGCCCCATGACGACGGCAGAAAATCTCGATGCAAACTGGTCACCACAATCACGAAACGCTCCAGCCACATGCCGATGCTTACGACTACCGAAATCAGCCACAGCCACAAAAGATTCGCGCGAATCTTCTTGAACCAAAGCAGTTGCGGCGTGAAGCCATTACAAAAAATCAGCGCCCAGTAGTAATGGCCGTATGGGCCATGCATGCGGTTCCAAATCATGAAGCGCTCGTATTGATTGCCGCTGTACCAACCGAAGAACGCTTCGATCATGTAGCCGTAAAAAACGATTAGGCCCGTTGCCAACATCACCTTCGCCATGTTGTTCATGTGGCGCATCGTGATAAAGCTCTCGAGGCCGTAAATCTTTCTCAGCGGAATCGTCAGCAGCAGAACCATCGCGAAGCCCGCATAGATCGCGCCGGCCACGAAGTAAGGCGGAAAGATCGTCGCGTGCCAGCCGGGAATGATGCCGACCGCAAAGTCGAAGCTGACGATCGTGTGCACCGAGAGCACCAGCGGCGTCGCGAGTCCGGCCAGCAGCAGGTAAGCCATCTCGTATCTATGCCAGTGCCGCGCCGATCCGCGCCAACCCATCGCCAGCATTCCGTAGATCATTCTGAACGGTTTGCTGTTGGCCCGATCGCGCAGCGTCGCAAAATCCGGAATCAATCCGACGAACCAAAACAGCGCCGACACGGTCGCATAGGTCGATACCGCAAAAACGTCCCACATCAGCGGGCTGCGGAATTGCGGCCAGATGCCCATCGTGTTCGGGTAAGGGAACAGCCAGTACGCGAGCCAGGGCCGGCCCAGGTGCATGATCGGATACATGCCGGCTTGGGCGACCGCGAACAAAGTCATCGCTTCGGCAAATCGATTGATTGAGGTGCGCCACTTCTGTCTTAAGAGCAGCAGGATCGCCGAGATTAGAGTTCCAGCGTGACCGATTCCGATCCACCAGACGAAATTCAGAATGTCCATTCCCCAACCGACAGGAATGTTGACGCCCCACTCGCCGATGCCGACGAATACCAGCTTGACGATCGCCAGCATCATCAACTGGAAGAGAGCGAACGAAACCGCGAAGCCGATGAACCAACCGATCGGCGTCTTTCTTTTCAAGACGATCGCGCTGATCTTGTCGGTGACCGAGCCGAAAGTCAGCTCAGTCCCCACGACCGGATGCGTCGCGTGAATCGATGAATGAAGATCGTCGCGTTTCTCGTCCATAAAACAAAATTAGCCACAGATGGACACGGATAAGCACTGATAAGAATTAACGGCTCTTATCCGTGAAAATCCGTGTTCATCTGTGGCTGATCTTTTGCTCATCCCTTTATTTCCGGGTTCGGATTTCTCAGCGCCTGCAAATACGTCGTCCGTGGCCGCGTATTCAATTCACCAAGCAATGAATAGTCGCGCTCCAGCGCCTTCAGCTTCGAAACTTTGCTGTTCGGATCGTTGATGTTGCCGAACACGATTGCTTCAGTCGGACAGACGGACTGACACGCCGTAATGATCTCGCCGTCACGAACGGGCCGTCCTTCGATCTCTGATTGAATCTTTGCCGACTGAATTCGCTGCACGCAGTAAGTGCATTTCTCCATCACACCGCGGCTGCGCACCGACACGTCGGGGTTGCGCATCAGCTGATAAGTCGGCGTGTCCCAATCCTGATACAGGAAAAAGTTGAAGCGTCGCACTTTGTATGGACAGTTGTTCGAACAATATTTCGTGCCGACGCAGCGGTTGTAGACCATGTCGTTCAAGCCTTCCGCGCTGTGCACGGTCGCATGCACCGGACACACTGGTTCGCACGGCGCGTTCTCGCAATGCATGCATGGCACGGGTTGGAAGAACGGCCCTTCCGCTTTGTTTTCATCGCCTTTGTAATAGGCGTCGACGCGAATCCAATGCATCTCGCGACTGCGCGCGACTTGCTCTTTGCCGACGATCGGGATGTTGTTCTCAGACTGACAGGCGATCGTGCAGGCGTTGCAGCCCACGCAACTGTTCAAGTCGATCGACATCCCCCACGCATAGCCAAGCCCTTGATCTTTGTAATCGAAATCCTGGTACAGCGAGAGTTCGTGCAGCTCTTTCTCCTGCGTTTGGCGTTCTTGAGCCAACTGATTTTTCTCGTGCTCAAATTCTTCGACCGAGCTTTCGCGCAGAAGGTCGCGGCCATCCATGGTGAAGTGGGCCTGCGTTGAGGCGATCACGAAACGTTCGTTGGTCTTGCTGATGATTGCGCCACTGCTAAACCACGGCGCGTCGGAAAAGCGAACGTCGTAGGCATTGAATCCGCCGTGCGGAAGCGGCGAGTCAGGATCGGTGATGTATTGATATTGCGAGCCGACGCGTCCGGCCTTCGTCCGGCCATAACCGAGATGAATCGTGATCACGTCATCGGGTTGACCCGGCAGAACCCAGACGGGAACCTGTTGCGCGATCGACTTGTCGCGATGCGTCAGCGTAATCGTGTCGACGTAGGCTTCGCGCCCATGCTGGCCTTCTTCATAATTTGGCGGCAGACAACCCATCTTCTTCGCGGTGTTCGGGCTGACCAACGCGACGTTGTCCCAGGTGATCTTCGTCAAAGGCTTCGGCAGTTCCTGCAACCAGCCGTTGTTGGCGAAGCGACCGTCATAGATCGACGGATCGGGACGAAAGATCAACTCGAACGAATTTGCTGGGAGCGCGGGCGCCCCGGCCGCATTCTGTGAAAGCAACGAAGCCCAGTCAGATTTTAGCGAAACCGTTTTGGCGGGCAGCGCGGTGTTGGGAACAAAGCCGTCGTGCAGACACTTGCGCCACCACGATTCGAAATCAGTCGGGGCGTTCGTGGGAGCGCCCGCAGCCGCCGGGGTCCCCGGCGCGGCATCCGCGCTGGGGTGGCCGTTCGGGCGGTTCGCAGGCATCATGCCTGCGTTGTTTACCCGGTCGCTACCGCTTCCGGTACTGACACTTTGCGCCTGACTCTTGAGTGCTGATTGCTTCCCGCTCCAATAATTTCGCACCATGTCATACGGCTTCTGATCGTAGTTATCGCTGAACAGCGCGAGAACTTCGTAGGCAGTCTTGCCTTCGTACAACGGCGCGATCAAAGGCTGGACGATCGTCGCGGCGCCATCGTAGGCGCGCGCATCACCCCACGACTCAAGGTAATGCGTCATCGGAATATGCCAATGACAAATCTCGGACGTCTCGTTGTTGTAGAGATTCAGGTGCGCGCGCAGCTTAACTTTGTTCAGGCGATTAAGATCGAGTCTGAGATCGACTGGCGTGCTGTAAGCCGGATTACCGCCAATGATGATAAGCGTATCTACTTTGCCTGCGTCGATGTCCCCGACGAGCTCGCGCAACGATTGCGTCTGATCGACTGAGTTGGCTTCGATTGGATCTGAGTAGAAGACGGTCTTGCCGACGTTGCCGAGCTTCGCGTTCATCTTGTGAGCCAAGGCGTGAATGATCGCTGGCTGATCATCTCCAACGATTACAATTGAAGCTCCTTTTTGAGCATACAGATCAACTACCAGCGAAATCAGGTTCTTGTCGGGAATGCTTGATGGAGCAACTCCGCTGAATGAGATTTCGCCTGCAAGCAAAGCTGGAATCAGGCTGACCATCTCACCCGGTTTCACGTGCCAAGAATGATCCGCATTCGCGCCCGTAATCGTCGGCGTACTTTCAATCACATACAGGCGACTCATTTCTTCCGGACGCACGCTGCCAGCTTGCGCTACATTGCGCCGCTTTGCGGCATAGTCGCGCGCGTATCGCAGATTGCCGGGATAACCATTTAAGAAATCTGAACCAAGCGACAGAATTCGATCGGCTTTGCTGAAGTCGTAGGTCGTGTTGACGTCCTGACCGAAAGCCATGACTGCGCCCGCGCGTGCGTTGTCGCGATTGACAGGTTCGTATTGGTGCCACTTCGCTTCGGGAAAATCCGTGAGGATCTGTTTCATCTGCGCCGCGAGCGACGGCGAAGTGATTGTCTCAGTGAGAAAGCGCAGGCCCGCGCCCCGCTTCGCTTTCAATCCGTCATTTTCTCTTTCGATCCCACCGCGAATTTCCGCCACAAACTGCGTCCACGGCCGCGTCTCGCCGCGATAGAGCGGCGTCTGCGATCGATCGGGATCGTAAAGTCCCAGGATCGAAGCTTGCGAAAAAATATCTGTAGAAGTTGCGCCGGGATTGCTCGGATGATCGGGATTGCCTTCGACTTTTGTTGGCCGGCCTTCGTTGCTGCGCACGAGCAGCGGCGTCGCGATGCCGCCAAGTGAATATGCCGTCGCGAAGAACAGACCCTTGCCGGGAACTTCTTCTTCCGGTTGCTTGACGTAGGGAATTACTTTCTCAGGAGGTTGAATTACGCAGCCGCTCAAACCCGCGAGCGCGAGCGATGCGCCCATCAATTTCAGAAACGTACGCCGCTCGACCGGATTGTTCCATTCTTCGGCCGCGTGCGGAAACTCGCGACGAACGAACTCTTCGAAGACCGGAGAGTCGGCAAGCTCATCGAGGTGACGCCAATAGGTTTTGGGACCGCGGGCATCCGGCCCGCCGAGAATGCGGTCGCGCAACAGCTTGAAGTTGATGTGACGATCGTTAGACATATACGCGGCTTTGCCGCCCGATGTGCGGAAAGGCTTAGCCTTTCCGGCGCCCCAACCAAATTTGCTTAGCGAGGCTGCGCCTCGCTTTGCGGGCAAGGATGCCCGCGTTCCGCACGCACGGATGCGTGCGCTCACACCTTACCGGTGACAGGTGGAGCAGCTCGTCAAAACACCCGTGCTGTTCTGGCCTCCTACTTGAATCCGGTATTCCTTAACCAACTTTTGCCCTTCTTCGATCTCCTGCTTCGAGGAATTCCGCTCATGCCATTCCATATTGAAAACTTCGCTCTTCGGCCTGACGAATTTCTCCGGCGCGCGATGGCATTCCAGGCACCACTCCATCTGCAATGAATTCGTTTGGGAGACGACCGGCATCTGATCGACTCGGCCATGACAAGTCGAACAGCCCACGCCCTTCGCGATATGAATTGAGTGATTGAAATATGCGAAGTCCGGTAAGTCGTGAACGCGAATCCATTGGAGCGGCTTGCCGGTCTTGAAACTCGCGCGCACCGGTTCGAGATAGGGACTGTCGGCCCAAATCTGTTTGTGGCAGTTCATACAGATCGCGGTCGCCGGCATTCCTGCTGATGCCGAAGTCTCGACCGTGGTGTGACAGTAACGGCAATCGATGCCGTCATCGCCGACGTGATGCTTATGACTGAATTGAATTGGTTGCTGGCGCTCGATGTAAGCGCCGGTGTTCCAGCCCGATCGAGTGATCTCAGCGGCGACCCAAAGCGCGGCCAGCAAAATAAAGATCGCGCCGAAGATCGTGGCTCGCGCGAGGTAGTTGGTGCTGTGTCGGAAAATCTGTGGCATCGCCGCAGATACAATCAGTTGACTCTAACAGGCGGACTTATCCACCGATGTCGCACGTAGGCGGGGGCACAGTCCACTAACGCTACTTCGAAAAATTAACGAGTTATTGCTGAAGGACTTACTTTAGCGGCATGTGAAGATTTTTTCAAACGTCGAAGCAATTAAATGTTAGAGTGTGCGCGAATGTTCATTGGACATTATGCGATTGGTCTGGCGTCAAAGAAGTTTGCGCCGCGCACATCCATGGGCGCCTTGATCGCCGCTCCGATCCTGCTCGATTTGCTCTGGCCGATTTTTCTGCTGGTTGGTTGGGAGCACGTTTCGATCGTTCCGAACAATAATCCATTTCTCAGGCTGCAATTCGATTCGTATCCAATCTCGCATGGCTTAGTAGCCGTCGTTGGCTGGGCCACGCTGTTCGCGTCAATCTACTTCGGATTGACGCGTTATCTTGCCGGGGCGATTGTGATCTGGATCGGCGTTGCCAGTCACTGGCTGTTGGATTTCATCGTGCACGTGCCTGACCTGCCGTTGATGGCGCACGGCCGCCAATATGGGTTAGGACTGTGGAATCATCGCTGGTTGACGCTCGCGATTGAGCTGGCGATCTTTGCGATCGCGATCTGGACGTATCAACGAGAGACGCGCGCGAAAGACAAAATCGGGCTGTATGCGTTTCTCGCATTCGTCGTCTTTCTGCTGGCGGCTTACGCCGGAATGATGTTCGGCCCGCCACCGTCGAGCGTTAAGAAGTTGGCAGTGTACTCGTTGTTGACGTGGCTAACGATTGCGTGGGCGTGGTGGTTTGACTCGCACCGTATCAGTACCGGGGGCGGTAGCGACCGGATCAAAAAGTCCGCTTGAAGTCACCTGATCCGCTCACTATCGTTCGCGGTACTGCCACTACCTTCAAACTCGCCGCCGGGTGATCAAATTGATCAGCGCGACAAAAAGCGCCGCGCCAATAATCGACCAGATAACCGGAAAGTGCATGCCGGACACATTCAGGGCAAAGATTTCAGGCAAGTGAAGCGCGCCCGCCAACCATGACCCCAGCAGTGCCCCGATAAATCCCAACGCTATCGACACCAGACAGCCGCCGTGCGAATAACCGCCGAGGGCCTGACCGACCGCTCCGCAAACTCCAGCGATTAGCAGCAACAATAGAAATTGAATGATCATGAACGTTCCTCCGTTATTGACCGTAGCTCTCTTACTTCTTGGATGGACGCCGCTCGCTTTCCAGAAAATTGCGGCAACTAAATCTCTTCCACCATCACGGTTCGTATCGTATAATACGAACCCGTTGGTCGCGGGAATCTCCCCTGCGAACCTGAAAAACTTCTTGCCCAACGATTGACAAGCCGGCCACGTAATCCTGACAACGTTGCCCGCGTTTCACAAGTTCTAAAAATTTAGGAGTCGTAACCCAATGTCTAAAGTTCTCTCAACCATCTTTCTTATTCTGGCCGCATTCACTTTCGCGTCTGCTCAGGAGCAAACCAGAAACAGCGACGATCCGCCCAGCCAGGGCATCGCGCCCAAAATGATTAACGGCGTCGGCCGCGCCGACGTTCGTGTTCGCGACGAGAATGGCAATCCTATCAAAGACGTCTACGTCAAACTAGAATCGACGCGTACAGACGGCTTTTTCTGCGAAAGCTGGGACAACACGAATGATCGAGGCATCACCGTGTTACCGCCGATTCACATGGGCAGTTTGAAGTTGAAAATCAAAGCGAAGGGTTATCAGAGCCAGGAAATCGATGTGCCGTCCGATCAGTTAGGCGATCCGATCCGGGTGACTTTGAAAAAGAAATGATTGATTTAGTCCGGTCGCCATTGAAGAGTTGATTCGTCGCGGTCTCTTCGTGCCGGCGGGCACGAAATGTTTATAGAAAACCCCCGCCGATTAAGATAAAGCCACGAGGAGGAAATGTTCGGCTGAACATGTCCTCCTCGTGGCTCATCACTTGTGGGCTGATCGGTCTATGAATATTTCGCTCCTGACGGAGCGAGGAAGGTGCCGCGCTTGGAATACCGCCTCGCGGCCTGTCGCTCCGTGCGACGAACGCCTATCTAAACGCCCACGGGCTGCGCGTTTCTCTCTGGCGCGTAATACAAAATCCGATTGCAGTTGTCACAGGTGATCACTTCATCGCCGCGGCGAACGTCCGCCATGATCTGCGGACGCAGCGCCATATAGCAGGCGGTGCATGCTCCATTGCGCGCTTCGGCCATTGCGACTCCGTCGCGGATGCGCGCCGCGATGCGTTTGTACATCGCGCTGGTAGCTTTGGGAAGTTCGTTCATCAAACGTTCACGTTCGGCGCGAGCCTCTTCGACCTGTTTTTGCTGTGTCTTGACCTGCTCGTCGAAAGCTTTGAAGCGCTCTTCCATGTCTGCGCGCAGCTTTTCCACTTCGGGCGCGCGTTCTTTCAACTGATTCTCGGCTAGATCGAACGCTTCCATCTGTTCGAGCACTTGCGTTTCGAAAGCTGAAATCTGCTTGCGCGCGGCATCCGCTTCACGAATCGCGGCCGTGTATTCTTCCGGTTTCTTTGCAGCCATCAAATTTCGATCAGCACGCTCGGCGCGTTGTTTTTGATCGAAGATTTCTTTCTCCAGGCGGGCTCGTTCATGAAAGGCCGCATCGCGCTGTTCTTCAAGGCCACGAATTTCAAAGGCGCGCTGATCGAATTCCTTTTCGATCTCGGCGCGCCTCTCGGGGATGCTTTCTATTTCGGCCTGTAGTGTTCTTATATTCGTATCTGCATTCTGCAAAGCTATTAATTGCGCTAACTCCGCTTTCACTCTTATCGACTCCTCAGATATTTTAGTTTGTGATTAATGGCATTCATGCGAATCAATAATCACACAGGGAGTGCGGTGGGCGCAAGGAGACGATGCGGTAAGAGACAGACAGAGCCTGGGGCTGGCTAAACCAGTCCGCGCAGCGGACGATCGAAAATAGCCCAGCGATTTATCGCTGGGTACCGACGCCTTTACCCAGCAGTCCGTGAAACGGACGACTGAAGTCATCTGAAAATGTATCGGCCATCATATTCGACGCGATGCTTGTCTAAGAACTCGATAAATTCTTCCTCGAATGTTCGTTTGCGATGATGGTCCTTTTGCTCATTGATGTAGGCAATGGTCTTGTCTAGTTGGGATGCGCCTACACTAAATGCGCCGTAGCCCTCCTGCCAAGCAAACTTCTGATGCTGGCGAAAATTGTCGTGAGCCCACTTTGATGAACCGCCCTTGATCAACTGAACACCTTTGGCAACATCCATTGTTGCTGGCAGCGACAGTAGTATGTGCACGTGATCTGCCGTGCCGCCAATGGCTAGTGCTCGCATTTTGTGTTCGCGCGCGATGCCGCCCATGTAAGGCCACAATCGCGATTCCAACTCAGCGTTAACCAACGGCATTCTGTCCTTGGTGCTGAAGATGCAATGCATGAGATTGCTCACATAGGAATGTGGCATCTGAGGCTCCTTTCATTCGTCCGTTTTACGGACTGACTTGAACCGGCATTCTGTACCCACCGATGAATCGGTGGGCTATTTTCGTTCGTCCGCTGCGCGGACTCAACGTAAAAGATTTTGCATCGAACCACCCAGCATCCGATCTGAATTTGATCCTTTCTGATTTGTGTTTGCTGAGTTAATCTCATCGCCATGCGGCAAAAAATGAATGGATTGATGTTTGGTTGCGTCTTGGCTCTCGCGTTTTCGTGGGAGATATACGCGCAGTCACCCTCGCCCACGCCATCCGCAACCCCGCCTCCCAGCGATATCTTCATCGTTGATGTTCGCAAAGAGAATGGTGAGTTGAAACTTGGTCAGCCGAAAAAGATCACCAATCTTCCGGTCTACAACAATCAACCGTTCTTCTTAGACGGTCACACAATTCTTTACACCTCGTTCCGAGACAAGCAGACCGACATTTATCGATACGACATTCGCACCGGCAAGACGACGCAGGTGACGAACACGCCTGAGAGCGAGTACTCGCCGACGCTGATGCCCGATGGAAAAAATATTTCCGTCGTGCGCGTCGAAGCCGACGGCGCACAGAGGCTTTGGAAGTTTCCCCTGGCTAGCGGCGCGCCTTCTCTGATTTTAGAAAACGTGAAGCCGGTTGGTTATCATCATTGGATTGACGATCACACGCTGGCGCTTTTCATTCTCGGCGGCGCCGAAAAACCAAACTTCCTGGAAATCTTCGACCTGACTACCGGTAAATCAGAATTCGTCGCTGAAAATCCCGGCCGCGTCATTCGCAAGATTCCAAATCAAAAGAACTTTAGTTTTGTGCACAAGGTCGCCAAAGATCATTGGGAAATTAAATCGTACGATTTCAGAGTTCACACGACCGCATCACTCATCGCCACGCTTCCGGGCGTCGAAGACTACGCGTGGCTGCCGGATGGAAAGCTCTTGATGGCGAAGGATTCTAAAATTTTTGCGGTTGCTCCGTTAACAGCTGCTAAGTGGACAGAGGTTGCGAACTACTTGATCGGCGGCGTCACAAAAATCACGCGCATCGCCGTGAGCCCGAGCGGCGACCGGATCGCCATCGTCGGAGTGCTGACGAGGAAATAGTTTCTCCGTGCCTCTGTGGATATCGGTGTCTCTGTGGTGTAGTTTTTCTTGGAATTATTCACTACCGAGGCACGGAGATCTCGCTGAGGACACCGAGGATCCCATCATCCCAGATCGCCGAATCGATGTTGCAACAGCGCCGCGATCGCGATCGCCGCGGTCTCGGCGCGCATGATGCGGCCGCCGAGCGTCACTATCTTACAACCAGAATCGCGGGCTTGATCGATTTCTTCGTCTGAGAATCCGCCTTCGGAACCAATTAAAGCTATTACGTTATCGGGCTTTGCGGTAAATGCATCCAGCAGACTGTCAAATGAGCTACCGTCGCGCTCGGCAAACATAAACCTAAGTTCTGTTGATTGTTCGTGATGTGTCAGAAGCCCGCGCGTGAGCAAGGGCTCGCTTGCGAAGGTTGCCCTCCCTAACGGTCGGGCTTCTGACACTAGATCGCTGAAACTCACCGGCCGTTCGATCTTCATCAAACGCGCGCGTCCGCATTGCTTCGTCGCTTCCAGGGCAATGCGACGCCAGCGAGTAATCTTTCGCTCAGCATCATCATCGCTCTTAATCTTTACATCAGCGCGAGAGGTGATGATTGGGATTAATGAAGTCACGCCAAGTTCAGTTGCTTTCTGAACGATGAGGTCGAACTTCTCGCCTTTCAAGAGCGCCACCGCCAACGTCAGTTTCAGAGTTGATTCGGGACTTGCTGCGCTGACTTCTTCAATGATTCTTAGTCGCGCTGAGGTGCGATCAACTTCAGCGACCGCGCAGCGAAATTCTCGCCCTTCGCCATCGAACACGTAAACCTCATCGCCAATGGTCAGCCGCAGAACGTCGCGCAGATGACGAGTTTCATCCGCGTTCAGAGTTGCGGATGTTTTATCTGAGTTGAAGCTATTCGGCGTTGCGTAAAATCTGCGACGAGTCATATCAAATCCGCGTGACTGTTTAGAGACGGGACTTGTCCCGCCAGTCGGCACAAGTGCCGACGCTAAACGGAGTTCCACTTATTCTCGTCAAATCACCAACGCGATCCATTCGCCATCTTGTTCGATTTCGAAATCCGTTATGCCCAGTTCCACCGATTTACGTCGAACAAAATCGATCTGAGAATCGAGAATTCCCGAAAGCACCAATCGTCCGCATGTTGCACCAATCAATGCCGGCAGTAATTCAACTATCACCGGCGCCGTTAGATTCGCGCAGACCAAGTCAGCAGACGGCGTCTGCTCGTCGACGCTGCCGGCGCGGAAATCAATCTCGCTACTCACGCCGTTCAGCGCCGCGTTCTCTTTCGCGATTTCGATTGCACTTGCATCAATATCAAGGGCTCGTATCTCAACCGGCCCTCCCTTACGGTCGGGCTTCTGACACATCTTCGCTGCGGCGATCGCGAGAATGCCCGTGCCCGTTCCCACGTCGAGAAAACTTCCGCCGCGAAAATGTTTCTCGATCGCTTTCAGGCACAGCCGCGTCGTCTCGTGCGTGCCGGTGCCGAAAGCCATGCCGGGATTGATGCGGATCAGAATTGTGTCAGTACCCGAAGCGGTAGCGACGGGATCATGTGAACCGTGATGTGCAAATGATCCCGTCGCTATCGCTCCGGGTACTGACTCGATCCATGGCGGCGCGATCACAAATCGGCCAACCTGAACGGGCTGCCAACCTTTCTTCCATTCGGCCAGCCAATCGCGATCAGCAATCTCTCGCTCTTTCAGATCGACGATTGCCGATGAATCAAACCCATAGATTCGCAGCGCCTCAGTGAGCGTCGCGTGAACGGAAGCAACCTCAGGTTGACTCTCAAAATACCCAAGCACCGAAACCGTTTTACCGCGCTCGTCAGTTTCAGTCCCCAGCGCTCCCGCTTCCATCAATCCGTATTCAATCGCTTCGCGCGCGCCGGTGATTGCATTCACATCGGCTACGAACCAGCTCTTTGGCGCAGATGGGTTCACGACCTGATGCCCATTTCATCCAGCAGGTGTTCACGCTCGCGCCAGTCGGCTTCGACCTTTACGAATAGTTCAAGGTGGCAGCGATGACCCAGCAGTTCTTCGATTTGGCGGCGCGCGCGGATCCCGATTTGCTTCAATCGCTGCGCACCGTGTCCGATGATGATTCTCTTTTGCGATTCACGCTCGACGAAGATCGCGCAATAGATGCGCGTGAAATCTTCGCGCACCTCTTCCCATTTTTCCGTCACGACGGCGGTCACGTAGGGAATCTCGTCGCCGGTCGTTTCCAAAATCTTCTCGCGCACAATCTCCGGAACCATCGCGCGCAGAGGCTGATCCGTAAGTTCATCCTCGGTGAAAATCCGTTCGCCTTCCGGCAGGTGAATAATTATTTCCGTAAACAACTGTTCAAGTTGATCGCCCTTCAGCGCGGAGATCGGAATGATTGCTTGCCAGTCATGCTGTTGCTGATACGACTCGATCAATGGCAGCAGCTTTGATTTGTCTTTGAGCTTGTCGCTCTTATTGAGCAAGAGCAGGGCGGGCTTTTCAGATTGTTTCACCAGATCGAGCACAAACCGATCGCCATTGCCGGTCGCGGCGGACGCATCGCGAATCAGGCAAATCAGATCGACACTCATCAACGCATCGTGCACCGCGGCCATCATGCGGCGATTCAATTCGTAGCCGGGCTTGTGCACTCCCGGCGTGTCAACCAAAACGATTTGTCCATCAGGACGGTTGACGATGCCGAGTATTTTGAAGCGAGTTGTTTGCGGCTTGTTCGAGACGGCGGCGATCTTTTCGCCGACCAGTCGATTCAGCAGCGTCGATTTGCCGGCGTTGGGGCGGCCGATGAGGGCGACATAACCGGCGCGTGTCGATGGGCCGCCTTTCGATTCAGGATGCATTCGGATTATGCGGCTTTGCCGCAGCACAGTGCGGTAAGCCTTCGGCTTACCGGTAAGTCTCTTGTCTTTACTCTTCTCATTGAGGCTCAGCCTCATGAGGATATAGGAAAGAATGGCCGACCGGAAAGGCAGAGCCTTTCCGCACTGTGCTGCGGCAAAGCCGCATAGATTACGATTGGCAAGAGTGATCTCTAACTTAACCCCTTCAGCGGCTGGCCGAAAGTGAACTCAACCAGATGGCCGTCCGGATCGCGGATCATTGTGAAGTAACCAACAACTCCGCCAATATCAACTGGCGCCTCGACCAGAGTATTTCGTTGGCGCGCGAGTTCAGCGATGCGATCGACTTCCTCACGCGAGTCGCATTGAAACCCGAAATGATCGAGGCGGAACTTAATTTCATCTTGCACGATCACCAGAACGAACAGCGGATCCTCATCAGGTTTCGTCGTCGGACCAAGCCAAACATTATGCCGGCCTTCCAATCTTCGGTCGCGCACGATCGTCAGGCCGCAGATGCTGGTGTAAAAGTCTACCGAGCGTTCCAGATTGCTGCAATTGATCGTGATATGCGTCCAGCGTGGCGGCACAGCGGTTCCTTTACGGCAATCGCTTAGGCGGGCAAGCCGTTGCGCGCGATCGACGTCATAACTTCGCAGAAGCGGTCCAGCTCCCACAATGTCGTATACAAATTCGGTGTGATGCGGATGCCGACGAACTCCTCGTGAACGATTGGCGTGGTGAAGATGTGATGCTTGCTGAAAAGATAGCCGCCGATCTTTCCTTGATCCAATCCTTCGATTTGCACGTTGGCGATCGCGCACATCTGACTTGGATCGAAAGAAGTGTTGAAGCGAATCTTGGGGACGTCTTTCAGTTTGTCCATCCAGTAACGCGATAGGAAACGCAGGCGTGCTTCCTTGCGCTTGCCGCCGATGCCGTTGTGAAACAGGATCGATTCGCCAATCGCGAGCTTCGGCGCAGCTGAGTGAGTGCCGATTTCTTCGAACTTGCGGATGTCTGATTTCTGCTTGTCTTCAGCGGCAAACAGCGGCCAGATTTTCGCGATCTTGTCGCGCTTGATATAAAGCAGACCGGTGCCTTTCGGCGAGTAGAGCCATTTGTGAAGGCTCGTGCCGAAATAATCGCAATCAAGATCCGATTGCTTGAAATAAAATTGCGCGAATGAATGCGCGCCGTCGACGATCGTTTCGACGCCGTGCCGCCGCGCCATCTGGCAGACCGCTTTGACCGGAGTGATTTGTCCCGTCAAATTAATTTGATGAGCGATTTGAATCAGTCGAGTCCGCGGCGTGATCGCCCGTTCGAATGCGGCCGTGATCTCATTGATGTTCCTGGGAGGAATAGGAATTTTTATCAAGTTGAGCTTAATGCCTTCGCGCTCTTCACGTTGACGAATCGTCGTGAGCATTCGTCCGTAATCCTGGGTGGTCGTAAGCACTTCGTCGCCTGACTTCAAATCCATTCCCAGCAGCAACGTCTCGAGCGATTCAGAAGCATTGCGGGTAATCGCGATCTCTTCACGATCACAGCCAAACAATTCAGCGAGACCGGTCCGAATCGTTTCGCACTGCGGCTCAAGAATCTGCCACATCGTGTAAGCCGTCGCGTCTTCCTGCTGCCAGATGTAACGGATCAGGGCTTCGGTCACGATCCGCGGGCTGGGGCTGACGCCGCCATTGTTGAGATTGATGATGCCGCGCGTGACGGTGAAAGAGTTTTGGATCGTCGACCAGTAATCTTCATCCATCGCCGCCTGTTCGGGCGTGAGATGCGCAATCGATTTCGTTGCGGCTTGAATCTCTTTCAGGACTGATGCGATCGTCGATGATGAAAGCGCAGCAAGGCCGAGGCCTTTGCCGGCGAGCGAGAGAAAGTTGCGTCTGGGGAATTGAGTGTTCATTTGTGGATTAGCCTTGGAAGATTCTTCAACCACAGAGGGCACAGAAGAATCTCAACTGATTCCGCGAACTACGTTTCTATTAATTCTTCTCCGTGTCCTCTGTGGTTAATTGTTGTTGACGGCCGCCGGTACTTCGACTTCGTATCCTGCTTTGATCCACGCGGTCGTGCCACCGGTCACATTCAGCAGATTTGTGAAGCCATGTGGTTGCAGGACGCTCGTCGCCGCGCTGGATCGATAACCGCCCGCGCAGATGATCGCGGCTGGCTTCGTTGGATCCAGTTTCAAGCTCGGCAGCAGTTCGCGAAGTTTGGCGAGTGGCGCGGTCATTGCTCGCGGTGCATGACCTGATTCATATTCAGCGGCCCGTCTTACATCGACAATCTGAAGATCGGATTGCGTTTCCATCAGTTCTCTTAGTTCGCTGACGCTGATCTGTGGCACTGCCGCTACTTCGAGGCCAGCCTTGGCCCATGCACCTACACCGCCGTCGAGATAGCCGATCACATTTTCCAGACCGACGCGCGCCATGCGGACTTGCGCCTCTGCGACTCGTTCTGTTGATTCAGCCACGATGACGATCTGCGAATTGAGCGGAATCAGCGAACCAGCCCACGACGCGAATTGCCCGCCGAGTCCGATGTTGAGAGAGCCGGGCACATGACCGGCGCCGAACTCAGCAGCGGAACGCGTATCGAGGATCACCGCGCCTTGTTGAGCCGCGGTTGCAACTTGTGATGGCGATAAAGCTGTGGCCGCGGAAAGATTCTCCAGAGGCCGTGCACCGTCGCGATTGATCTCGGCGTCTTTCGCAAAATATGCAGGGGCTTCCGGAAGGTCAGTCGTCATCATCGTGACGAACTCATCTTTCATCATAGGTTGCAGCGCGTAATTGAATTTGCGTTGCTGTCCGATCGTCGACGATGTTTCCGTAGAGAGATTCTTACCGCACATCGAACCGGCGCCATGTGCGGGATAAACTTCGACTTCATCGGGCAACTTCAAAAGCTTGTCGTGCAGAGTGTCGTACATCATCGCGGCCATGTCTTGCGGCGTGTAGCCTCGTCCGCCGGCGAGATCGGGCCGGCCCACATCGCCAATGAAAAGCGTGTCGCCGGTCAGAACCTTTTGCGGGTTGGGAGCGCGTGCGCTCTCGCCCGCAATTCCTTCGTTGTCCGTGACTAAAATGCAAATACTCTCCGGTGTGTGACCCGGAGTTTCCAGGATGCGAAGCTTCACGCTGCCGATCGTGAGTTCGTCGCCATCCTTCACCGCACGGTGAGAAAAGGTCGCTCCGGCTTCTTGGCCGAAAACAATCTCGGCGCCGGTTTTGTCGGCAAGCTCGCGGTGGCCGCTGACAAAGTCCGCATGCAAGTGCGTTTCGATGATGTACTTGATCTTCAAGTTCTGCGCTTCAGCTTCCTCGATGTACTGATCGACGTCGCGTTGCGGATCGACAACGGCCGCTTCGCCATCCGATCCGATCAGATACGAAGCGTGCGCGAGACAACCAAGATAGAACTGCTTGAAGTACATGAACCGTTCCAAACTAACCGGGCAGTTTATGGCTCAATCTAGATCAGGCTGACGGCTAGTTCAATGTTTGGAGCACGACTGTGATCTACCGGGCGACTGACAACCTTGAAAACCTGAATCATTTCTTTCTTCCCGCCAGATCGATCGTAATGTAGGTCACTGCGTCCCAGGCATTATGAATCCCGATGAAGAGAAGTAGTAGTGCTGAAAAGCCGATGATGAAGAGACTCTGATGAGTATCGTTCTGCAGCCGGAACGCGGCTACAACTATCAGCGCATACGTGAGCATTGGCAGCCCGATATGCCAGAGCCAATCTTCAAAGACCAGTCGATAGGTCGTCAGCCGGCGCGCGCGGATGAAGTTAATCAGCGTATACAAGAACCCCGCGCCGGCACATGCGCCGATCGCGATTGCCAGCCGCGACAACCCGTGCCACGGGGCGCTGATGATTGCGGACATCAGCAGCACGCCGCCGAAATGTACGATGGTCGGAGTGCCGAATGCCTGAATCTCTCGACTGGTCGCTCTTCGCCTCGATTCGGCGATGAGCGCGATCACCACAAACTGCAAGCCCGTAAGCGCGGCGGCGGATGAGCCGATTAGGAAGAAAAAAGTTTCCCAGGCGGCTAGCGGTGAACGTGCTACTTCCATCTTCTATGATTTCAACTTGTAGAACTCACGCGCCGGTTTCAACGGCCGGAGCATCCAGTAGGGCCGGCGCTCGCCGTTGGGTGAATACTTATCGGCAGGCCGCGTTTCAGCCAGCCACTTCTTAAAGACTTCGTGAGACTTGGCCGTGTCGACGTGGATGTCGGCGTACTTGTCAGTCGGTTCTGCTTTGCGCACGCGCACCGCCTGATGCCAGCAGTGCATTCCGGAAATCGGATCGGGATGAACCGGAAAAGTGAGATTCTGATGCACGCCGACGTCGTTCCACCAGATGCGCGTCGTGTCGCGATCGTTTGATTCAAAAGCCGAGACACCGCGCTCGCGCTGCAAACCCCATTTCGATCCGTCGTGGTCGAGTTTCACCTTGGCCATCATCTGCCGTTCGCCGTTTTCATGAACTTTCCAGCGGCCCATATGATGGCTGCATGCGACGATGCCCGGCTTGATGCCTTCAGTCACCCAGGCGCGCACTACGAAATATCCAATCTCAGTTTCCACGCGCACGAGATCGCCGGTGCGCACGCCGAGTTTTGCCGCATGACTGGTGTGCAACCAGAGCGGATTTGTGTGCGCGATTTCGTTTAGCCACTTTGCGTTTGCGCTGCGCGTGTGAATTTGAATTGGTAAGCGGAAAGTCGAGATCAAAATCGTCTGATCAGGTTCGAGGCTTTCCGGATGAACGTGACTGACGATATAGGTTGGAATCGTGCACTCGCGCCAGCCCCAATCGTCGAGCGTCTTGGAAAAGAATTCGAGTTTGCCGCTCGGTGTGGGAAAGCCGCGCTTGATCTCGTCATCGACGCGCACTCCGGCAAGACGACGTCCGTCCGCGTCGCCATCGGGACTGGGAATCGGAACGACGTTTGGCGATGCAGGCTTTGGCGCGCGCGTGAATACGCGTCCGAGATGATCTTCGCGAATGTCGTCGAGTTCCGCCGCAGGAACCTTTTCTTCGTAGATCGCTCCCGTTTTCTTTTTGATTTCGAAAGCGCCGTAGCGCCGCATGAATTCAAGCGGCGACATATTTTCCGCCGCCGCTTTTTCAGGCAAGCCCGGAACTGAATTCTCGAAGATCCAGCCGTAATACTCGTCCACGCTCAGACGCGTCCCGGGATTTTTCTTTGATTCAACGAACTGGCGAATGCCGAGCGAGCCGTCGCGATCGATGCGCCAGGTTAACTCCATCCAAAATTCATTTTCCTCCCAAACCTCACCGGGATTTATTTCGCGCGTGTCTTTGACGTCGTGGCCGTTGCGTTGTCGCGCAGCGCGCATCACCGGCTGACGAAATCCGAGCCACTGCGAGTCGTGCGTTTCGTACGAATGAATGTCATGACGCTCAGGCCCCAGCCCCATCGGCAAAATGTAGTCGGCGAAGTAAGACGTCTCGTTCCACACGGGCGTCAGCGCGACGTGACAGCCGATCAGATTTTCGTCAGTGAGTGCTTCGATCCACGAGAAGCCATCAGGATTCGTCCAGACCGGGTTGTAAACGCGGGTGAAATACGTGTCGAGTTTGCCGCGTCCTTCCTTTAACAAGTGCGGCAGGAGAAAGGACATCTCGTGCATCGCGAGCGGGAACTCGCGCGGCCAGGTTTTCTCGTTCCACATCTTCGGATGCGGCGGCGTATGAATCGGCTTGGGCACAAACTTGTTCCAAGCATTTGGGAAGACACCACCTTCGGTTGCCACCGCACCCAGCAGCGCATTCAACATAAAGAGACAGCGCGCGACTGACCAACCGTGGCTGACGCCGGAAGTCACGCTGCGCCAGTTGTGACTGCTAAGCTTCGTGCCGGCGGTTGAGACCAGTTTCGCAATCTCTTCGATAGTTTTCGCATCAACGCCGGATTCCTTCGCGGCAAATTCGAAAGTGTATTCGCCATAGAGTTGCTTTAAAGCTTGCTCGAACGCTTCAAACGTCTTTCTTGCTGGGAGCGCGGGCGCCTCGCTCGCATCTTCTGACTTCTGATCTCTGACCTCTGATCTTTGCTCTAGATACTCTTCCCAATTCCACCAACGTCTCACGAACTCTCGATTGTAAAGATTGTTCTGAATCAAGTAGTTCGCAATTGATAAAAGAATCGCAGCTTCCGATCCCGGATAGGGCGCGATGTAGTGATCAGCATGCGTCGCGGTGTTCGACAGACGCGTGTCCATCACAATCAACTTCGCGCCATTGGCCTTGCCGTCGATCACACGTTGCGCGTGCGGATTGAAGTAATGACCTGATTCGAGGTGTGCGCTGATCAGCAGAATCACTTTCGCGTTTGCGTGATCGGGGCTGGGCCGATCGAGTCCCATCCAGAGTTGATAACCTTCGCGCGCGCCGGATGAACAAATGTTGGTGTGCGAGTTATGGCCATCGACGCCCCACGCGGCGAGAATCCTTTCTGTGAATCCATCTTCACCGGGGCGCCCGACGTGATACATGATTTCGTCGCGGCGATCTTCGACGATCGCTTTACGAATTCGCGCCGCGAGGTCATCGAGCACTTCGTCCCAACTCACTTGCTCCCAATTTCCGGCGCCGCGTTTCCCGACACGTTTCAGCGGATAAAGTATTCGATCCGGATCGTTGATTTGATTGAGTGTAGCCGGACCTTTTGCACAGTTGCGCCCGCGCGATCCCGGGTTCTCAGGATTGCCCTCGAACTTTTGAATCTGATTTGTATCTTTGTCGATATAAGCAAGCAGCCCGCACGCCGACTCGCAATTAAAGCAAGTCGTCGGGACGAGCTGATAACGCCTTTCCTTACGCCTGGGCCAAGCCTGGGAATCCAGCTCAGTCCAATCATCCCAGCGATCCTTGGGCGGAAACGCTGAGAGATGGATGCGTGATGGGCCGGGATATGAACTATTACTCATAGCTAATCAGGAATTAGCCTCGGCGGAAGTGAAAGCGCAGCGCTGAGAATCTCGTCGAATGTATTCATGGCTCCGGCGAAAAGATATTGCTGTCCATTAGCTGAGCCCGCGAAGCGGACGGTCGAAGATAGCCCAGCACCTTTAGTGCTGGGATCGCGGAACGAAGAACACCCGAGCCCGTGAAACGGGCGGCTGAAAAACGATAAATTGCGATGACTCACGGTCTGTCGTCCGCGTCGCGGACTCGCAATCGTTAATGACGCTCCGATCCCAGCGATGAATCGCTGGGCTATTTTCGTTCGCCCGCTTTGCGGGCTAGGTCTAATGACTCACGCGATCCTGGGGCTCGCGCCCCAGGCTTTATGCTTTCACGCGCTCCGCGCGTTTTCGATCTTCAAGGGACGCAATACTTCCTACTTCACCACCGCCGAAAAAACTTCTTCCATCAATAACGGCCGGCGGCAGCCGCTCGACGAAGTCAGTTGTTTCCGGCTGTCGGTCCAAATCGGATACGACGCACCGTTGAATGAAGTCAGCCCTTCATAGTCGCCTTGCTGATTTCCGTAGTTGATTCCGTCGCAGGGAAAGATTCCGTTGCAGTCGTGCTCGTTCGAACTGACGGTACTGACGCGAATGTCTGCACCCGGAAAACTCGCGCCGCCATTCGTCGATTGCGCCAGGTAATAATCCGTCTGATAGCGCGCGCCGGTAGTGTCGTTGCGCGTGTCATAGAACGCCACGTTGACGTTGCCGTTGACCGGATCGATCGACATCCAGTGATTAAATCGATCGACCGGAAAGGTAAACTGATCCGGAACGTGTATTGGCGACGACCATGTCTGTCCGTTGTTGTCCGAGTAAGAAAGGAAAATATCGGTGATGTTCGCGACTGTCAGATCCATCCATGAGCAATAGACTCGGCCACGGTGCGGACCGTTAGATGTATCAACTCCGAGCGATGGATAAACCAGCGCGCCGCGAAATGATTCGGCCGGAATCGCGATGTCGAACGGGAGAGTCTTGTGCGAGATCGTTGTCGGCACTGTCCAACTGCGGCCGCCGTCAAACGATCGATTAAAGACAATCGTGTTTGCGGCATAGTCGTTCCATGCCACGTACAGTTCACCGTTTGGTCCAACCGCGGGCGAGGCGCCAATGGCCCGGCCGGGGCCGGACGGATCGTCCGCACGAGTAACTGAGAAGCTTGCGCCGTGATCGGATGAAGTTGCCACGCGCACTCCACCGCCAATCGATCCGCCCGACGCTGCGTCCCACGCGATATAGACATTGTCGCGTAAAGCACTCGCGGCGTTCGTATCAGTCGTGATCATCGGCTTGTCGTTGAAGTGGTTCGTGCCGTTCTCAAACGAGAAAAAATTCACCGAGGGATAGGTCTTGCCGCCGTCCGTGGATTTCGCGACGGCCATCTCAGTTCCGTTAATTCCATTTCCATTGCTGAAGAAGACCACGATGTAGCCATAGAAAACATTGCCTTGCGTGTCGATTGCCAGCGTCGGATCGGATCCAAAATCAATTCCGTTGGCTCCCTTCGCCGGTGGCAGAGGAAGATCGACGCCGCCCCAACTTCCGCCGCCATTCGTCGAGAAGTAGCCACGCATCGGCAGACGGAAAATCTCGTTCGATCCGGCAGCGAGGACTTTCGGCTTGTTCTGATTGATCGTAATGAAAGTCTCACTTTGCGGACCGCACTCATTTGAAACGTCGACGTTGCCGCTGACGGTTGTCGAGGAAGTGCTCACCGGCGCGGCGTCGCCGCCGTTATCGCGAATGAACTCGTACTTAGTCCACCACGTTGGATCGTTCGAGCTGTTTTGGGCCGTCGCCTTCGGAGCGTGGCTAGAGATACAGAGACTCAGGCCCACGAATCCAAAGACACCAAAGATTGCCAGACGTTGCGTGCGAGTCATGAAGTTCCTCCCTTGTCCAGACGTCAATACTCAGGGGTTCTGAATGTTCATTTTAGGGGACCGAATTCTATCCCAACCGACACAACCACGAGAACCCGACGATCGGTGCTGCAGCTCGTCGGGTTCTCATGATTCGCTAGCACTAGCCCGATTCCGAATCTCTTTAGTCGCCAGCTTAAGACTTAAAAATATCCGGATTGTCTTTTTGAATCTTGTCCGCTTGTGCGCCAATGTCGTCGGCTTCACCGCGCAGCTTGTCGACCTTGGCATTAATATCGTTCGCCTTGTTGATCCAGCCTTCGCGACTCTCGCTGTCGATCAATGCCTGCGGAACACCTTTCGCCGCCGCGACCATTTCGGCGCGCTTGTTGTATTCCTTCACTTTGAGGGCGAGGTATTCCTTGAACTTGTCGTTCAATTTCATCCGGCTAGCCTCGTCGTATTTCGCCGCGGCTTCCTTGCATTTGGTTTCCGCTTTTTCGTAAGCCGCGATCGCATCCTTTGCGGTGCTGCGAGCCTGCGCCAATTCAGAAACGTCCGTGTGCAGCATCTTCTGCTTCAAGTCTTCAGCCTCGGTGATGCTCTTCTTTGCATCCTGGACGGCGGCGTTTCCGTCGTCGACCAGCTTGTTTGCCTTTTCAGTGTCGTTCCCGCCACTACTGCAGGCGAGCACGACAGCGATCAGCATGGCGAGCGCCACGAACATTCCCAAGGGATAGGTTTTCTTTGTCATCTTAGTCGCGTCTCCTTTTTATTGTTTGTTGTCCTTCAATCATTTTTCGGCGAACTCTATCGCATCCTTGCCTCTGATGCGACCTCCAAAATTGTCGATCGGGTTGCCGTCATATTGTTTTTAAGCGAGCGGCACAGATTGTCCCGCCTGCACGTAGGCGTGTTCATAGAGCATCAAACCAACCAGAGCCAGAGGCACGCCGACAATTCCAATTGATAAGAAACCAAAAAGCATCGCAAATGGCAGCGCGCCGCCGGCTATTGAGAGCAACACGCCCCACCAAAAAGGACTCTTGTAGCGTCCGTGCGCCAACTCCCAAACCGCGACCCGCGCGTGGGCCGTTGCATGCGTCAGTGAAATTTCACCAGCAACGATTAAGACATGAAGTAAAGTCGTGGCGGCGACGATCCAAACCAAGGCGATGAATGTACTGGAAAAGAAATAAGTAACCGGCGAATTCAGGCTATCGATCATTGAGAAGGGCATCAGCACCGCCGATCCAAGCAATGCGGATTGAATAAAAAGATGCGGCGGCAACAGCGGATTCTGCCAAAGATCACGCGCCTTCGCTTGCGCGAAAAGATAAGCGGTGTAGATGGCCGTGAACGCTGAGAGCGGAACGCCCGCAATCATCAGCCAACCTTGAATCGAAGTTGAGCCCGCAATGCTGCCGACAAAATGCAAAGCGAGCACCGCCGAATAACCGGCGATGATGAACGCGCCTTTCACGAGCCAGCTGCGCCATTGCGGCCGCGTGAAGATCATGTAGAACCGCATCGGGTGTTCCAGATCCCAAATCAACAACAGTCCAGTGAGTCCGAGAAATGCCCCGGATACAACCGGCGTCACCCACAGCCACAGCGGACTCTCTGCTTGAATGAACCCGAACAGGACCAGCAGCGCCGCGACTAAATAGACGCCGCTCGCAATTCCTTTGGTCCACGTGTACAGACTCACGCGCCAGTCCCACGGGATGGAATGCGCCACGTCGTAAGTCAGCAGCGCGGCGGCTGATGAATTGTTATAGGTCGGATTGCCTGAGACGACGTGCTCGTTCGATTGGCGCTGCTCGCTCCACATGAACAAGCCCGCTTCAGGACGACGCGCTGCCAAAGGATCGAGTGTCGCCTGGTGCGCTCCCTTATAAAAAAGTTTCGGCAGCGTTTCTTTTTCCGGCCGGCGCACATTCACCGCTTCACGATTCACGATCTGCGCTACGTACGAAGTCTGATCATTCATGTCACCGATCAGGATCGCCTGTGTGGGGCAAACGACCACGCAGGCCGGCTCTAATCCGACATCGATGCGATGCGCGCAGAAGTTACATTTCTCAGCCGAATGATCCTCAGGATTGATGAAGATCGCGTCGTACGGACAAGCCGCCATGCAGGCTTTGCAGCCAATGCAAATCGATTTATCAAAATCAACGATTCCATCTGCGCGCTTGAACATAGCAGCAGTCGGACACGCGGCGACGCATGGCGCGTGCGCGCACTGATTACAGCGCGTCACCTGGTGCGCCCGGCGCGTTTGCGGAAACACGCCGACATCGACATGTTTGACGTACGTCCGCGTCACGCCTATCGGCACGACGTTTTCAGACTTGCAGGCAGTTGTGCACGCATGACAACCGATACAGCGGGTGTGGTCGATGACCTTGGCCCACTGCACCTGATCGGTGCCGTTACTCTGTTGCTCAATCATTCGACGGAATGCCGCGCAATATACCACGAAGGCCGGAAAGATCGCGCAACTAACATCTCGGCTACTGCCTCGCCAGCAAGGTGTGCGATATTACTTCGCTTTGAAAGACCGACTCCTCCAGTACCTTTCTTGTCCCTCGTGCGGTGGGGCGATCAATCTCGCATCCGGCGCGACGCGCGAATCTGCCGAGATTATCGAAGGTGAACTCGCTTGCAGTTCGTGCCAACGAAACTGGCCGATCACGCGCGGCGTGCCGCGATTTGCTTCGCTTGAAAGTGTCGAAGACGAGAAGGCCGCGACGGCCGAGAACTTTGGTTGGCAATGGCAGCACTTCACCCAAGTCGATGATAAGTACGAGCAGCAATTCCTGGGTTGGATTGCACCGGTCCAACCTGAGTTCTTCAAAGACAAAGTCGTGCTCGAGGGCGGATGCGGCAAAGGCCGGCATACTCAGCTCGCGGCGAAATGGGGCGCGCGTGATGTGATCGGAATCGATCTGAGCGCAGCGGTCGAGACTGCTTTCGCCGCCACGCGCGATCTGCCAAACGCCCACATCGTTCAGGCTGATATTTACAATTTGCCGTTCGGCCGCGTTTTTGACTACGCGTTTTCGGTCGGAGTGCTGCACCATTTGCCCGACCCACGCGGTGGCTTCAAATCGCTTTCGTCGAAAGTGAAATCAGGCGGACACCTTTCGGCCTGGGTTTACGGGGCAGAGAACAACGAATGGATCACTCGCTTCGTAAATCCGGTGCGGGAAGGTTTGACGGCGCGTTTGAATCCGCGTCTGCTGCTGCAACTTTCAAAGATTCCGACAGCGCTGCTATTTGCGGCGACCAAAACGGTCTATGGCCCACTCAATAGATCTGCGAAAGGCGCGTTGATCGCGCGACATCTTTTCTACAACGATTACCTGAAGGCGATCGCCGGCTTTGGTTGGCGAGAGCAACACTGCATCGTATTTGATCACTTAGTGGCGCCGACTGCGTTTTATATTTCGCGTGAGGATTTCGCCGAGTGGTGGCGCGACATCAACGTCCGCGACGCGGAGATCACTTGGCACAACAGCAACAGTTGGCGCGGATTTGGACGGGTTGGATAAGGAGCGCGGGCATCCCTTAGATGGGGCTATGCCCCTCGATGTGCGGTAAGGCTTTGCCTTACCGATCTCGGGCTATCCTGATTACTCCAGGTTCGAAGCTGTGCCTCGAACCTGGGACAGTCTTGGTTGCAGATCTTTCGGAAGGGCAAGCCCTTCCGCACATCAGGCGGCAGAGCCGCGTTGTTTCTTCGCTTCCTGCCAAAGTTCTTCCAATATGCCGATCGTCGTATCTTCAAACTTCAGATTCTGTTCGCGCAAACGCTTTTCGATGTGATTGAATCGCCGACGGAACTTGCGATTACTCAATTTCAACGCGGCCTCGGGTTCGACATTCAAACGCCGCGCTATGTTCGTGATCACGAAGAGTAAATCGCCGATCTCTTCGCGGATGTGGGCGTGATCCGCTTCGTCGTTTGTGTCCGCGTGCATACTGATCGCTTCGCGCAATTCATCCAGTTCTTCGTGCAGCTTCGCAAAGATTTCTTCGACATCTTTCCAGTCGAACCCGACGCGCGCGACTTTGGTTGAAATCTGATGTGCTTCCATCAGCGCCGGGGCCTTTGTGGAAACGCCGTCGAGGATCGAAACGTCTGCAGACAATCCTTTGGCTTTGCCGGCTGCGCGCTTCTCCTCCGCTTTGATCGCTTCCCAGTTCTTCAGCACCTCGGCTGAGTCGCCGGCCTCGACATCCGCGAAGACATGCGGGTGACGGCGCACCATCTTTTCGTGCACCTGGTCGATCACATCATCGATATTGAATTCGCCGCGCTCTTTGGCGACGCGCGCAAAGAAAGTAATTTGAAACAGCAGATCGCCCAGTTCTTCGCGCAAATCATCGGGACGTCCGAGCCGCGCCTCTTCCAAAGCATCGAAGGCTTCATACGCTTCTTCGAGCAGCATCGGCGCTAGCGTCGCGTAAGTCTGTTCACGATCCCAGGGACATCCGCCGGGCGAGCGCAGTCGATCCATCAGTTCGACGAGATCTCCAAAAGTTTTCGGCATGTGAATTAGTGTAGCGCAAGTTGTTAACTTGCGTACGGTCCGCAAATTAACAATTTGCGCTACAACGCGGACGCTTTGCGATCAAATGAAACGCAGTGCTAAGATCGCCTCGTCATAAAACTCCAATTCATTCGGTGCGCTGTCGGGAGCAATTCCGTTAGCGCGCGCTGTTTCAAAGGTCATGAGTGAAGAACAGCCCACATTCAAAGTAGTCGACCGCCGCCCGTTCAATCCTGACGGCACGCCCCGCGAACTGTCGCCCGAAGAGAAAGAAGAAGCTGAACGCGCCGCGAAAGCAGATGAGTTTGCGAGTGCGGCGGCTCCAGCTTCAAAGCCCGAACCAGCACACTCAGCGCCGCCGACGCAAGAACCTCAGCGATCGCAAACTTCAGCGCGGCCGCCGCGTCCGCCATCTCGTGGCGGCGATCCGCTCGATGATCCGGCCAGCTTTCTTAGCTTGATAATGTCGCTGGCGTCGAACGCGGCCGCGAGTCTGGGAATGATGCCGCACCCAGTGACTGGCGAAACCGGCGTCGATCTGCAAACGGCAAAACATTGGATCGACGTGCTGGGAATGCTCGAGGCGAAGACGCAGGGCAATCTGGATCAGCAGGAAGCGCAAATGCTCGAGAACCTTTTGGCCGATCTGCGAATGCAGTACGTTTCGTTCACGAGCGTGCCCACGCCGCCACCCTCGAAGTTCAACGCGAGTGATATCACGGGCGGAAAATAATTGGCCAGTTTTCGTGGTAGTAATTGATTGATTGACTCATCGGTTCATTGAATCAATGATTCAATGATTAAATGAATCAATTGCTAAAACTTGGCTGATGAGATGAAACTCACTTTCCTCGGCACCGGTACTTCGACAGGCGTTCCTTCCATCGCGTGCGATTGTGAAACCTGCACCTCAGATGATCCGCGTGATAAGCGACTGCGCGTTTCCGTTCTGATCGAGCACGCCGGCCAAACGATTATCGTCGACACTTCGAGCGACTTTCGCCAACAGGCTTTGAAGATTGGCCTGCGACACCTTGACGCAGTTCTCATTACACACTGTCACGCCGATCATATCTTTGGTCTCGACGACATTCGCCCGCTGAATTTTCGGCATGGCGCTCTCGGGCTGTACGCGAACGAGCGCGCGTGGAAAGACATTCGCCGCATCTTTCAATATGTCTTCGAGCCTTCGCATTTCGGCGGTGGGCTCCCGCAGATCGTCCCGCATACAGTTGTGAATGGCGCGCCGTTTTGCATCGGGCACGATCTGGAAATCACTCCGCTGGAAGTAATTCACGGACGGCTGCCGGTGATCGCGTATCGTTTCAATGATTTTGCGTATGCAACTGATCTGAGTGAGATTCCGCCATCGACGATTGAAGGCCTTCGCGATCTGAAAGTGCTGGTGCTCGATTGCCTGCGCATCCGTCCACACGAAACTCATCTGTGGTTGGAAAAAGCGCTGCAGTACGTTGAGGAATTGAAACCTGCGCGAACTTATCTCACGCATATCACGCATGAAGTGAAGCATGCGCGCGACTCAGCGCTGCTGCCCGATGGGGTTGAGTGGGCGTACGACGGGCTGGTCGTAACGGATTGATTCATTGACTCATTGATCCATTCACTCAATAAAAATGAATCAATGAGCCAATGAGTAAATGAATCAATCGCATATGCGCCTCTTTCACGGAACCGACAACGCGGACATCTCACGACCCACGGTCGTTACGCTCGGCGTGTTCGATGGGCTGCATCTCGGGCATCAGCTCATCATGAAGACCGTGGTCGAACGTGCGCGCGCGATCGGAGCAGTTCCGACGGTCATCACGTTTGAGCCGCATCCTCGCGCGGTCCTGCATCCCGCATCCGCGCCGCCGCTGCTGCAGACTTTCGATCAGAAGATTGAAGCGCTAAGCGTGCTCGGTATTGAGCAAACGATCATCATCCATTTCGACCAGGCGTTCTCGCAGATTCGAGCTGAAGATTTCCTGCGCGTCACCGTCGTCGATCGTTTGCACGCGAAAGAGGTCTATCTCGGCCGCGGATTTTTCTTTGGCCACAATCGGGAAGGCAACATTGATTTGCTGCGCCGAGTTAGCGAACGCCTTGGATTTTTTGCCGATGAAGTTCCGGAGGTGCGTCTGCGCGGGAAGAGAATTGGCTCGACTCGGATTCGTGAACTGCTTTCAGCAGGCCGCGTCAATCTCGCCCGACGCATGTTGGGCCGGCCGTATGGTGTTGAAGGTCCGGTGGTGCGCGGCGCATCGCGGGGCCAGGGCATTGGCTTTCCGACTGCTAATATTCATCCTCACAATCGGGTGATTCCGCGCGGCGGAGTTTACGTCACGGCCACGCTAATCGGCGGCGCATGGCGTCGCAGCGTGACGAACATCGGCATCAGGCCGACGTTTGACGACGGCAATGAAGCATCGGTGGAAACTCATTTGATGAACTGGTCGGGCGATCTCTACGGCGATGTCGTGCGAGTGAGGTTTCTATATCGATTGAGAGACGAGAAGAAGTTCGGATCGATTGATGAGTTGAAAGGACAAATCAAACGTGATGTTGGGCGAGCCGAACGATACTTTGAGCGCGCGGGAGTGAAGAAGTCGCTGGCGATTGTGTGAAGACTCGCGGCTTTGCCGCCGCGCAGTGCGGTAAGGCTCTGCCTTACCGATCAACGTACCTCTTAAAAGAGTCGGCGAGGCTGAGCCTCGCCGATTTGTCTTGTTTGACCCTGGCCGGAAAGCCACAGGCTTTCCGCACTGTGCTGCGGCAAAGCCGCCATTGCTTTGACTGAGGCCGTTTACTTGCTGCCGGGCTTTTCACCATTCGCCCCCGGCAACTTCATCTGATCGCGAAACAAATTCAGCAGCAGCAGCGTGCCAATGCCGCCGCCGTCGCCACTGCCTCCGCCTGTTGCCAGCACGTCCGGCGTGATCCGCACATTCTTGTCGCCGATCACTTTCAAAGTCTCGACGACCGCCACGCCCTGCGCGCCGAGTGCGTTTACCTGTTCGCGATACGCTACGCCCTGCGCTTCGCCCATTAAGCGGACCTTCTCGGCTTCTGCTCGGCCGGTTTGCAGAATGTAAGAAGCTTCGCCTTCAGCTTCCGCTTTGCGTTGTTCAGCGCGCTTGCCGGAGATCTCGACGCCTACGGTTGCCGCCATCAAGTCGCGCTGGTTGTCGGCTTGTGATTTTGTCCGTTCGAGTTGAATACGCTTCTCTTCGGCTTCGCGTTGCGCATTGAACATGTTCTGTTTTTGCTCGGCGAGAATTTTCTCCGTCTGAGTCTTCATCAACTCTTCCGGCAAATGAATGTGACAGATGAGCACGTTCACCACGTCCACGTGATATTTCAAAAGGTGGGCGCGGACGCGAGCTTCCGCCCGCTCCTGCTCTTCGTGGCGATTTTGCAGGTAAGCCATCGCCGAAGATTCCGAAGCCTGGTTACGAAAGATCGAATCGATGAGGGGATGCATCACGTTCTGTATCAAGCGATCGATGCCGCCGATCTTCGCCACCATGAATGGCGCGTCTTCGGGTTTGACACGGAACACGACGCGCACCTCGAGTTGCATCGTGAATCCGTCTTCACTTCGAAAGGATTGAAAGTGTTGACGACTTCGCCTGAAGTCCATTCGACCGTTTGGTTCGTCGTCGGAATTACGATTGGCGTGATCGCGAGTGTGTTGACGTAGTAACGTCCCGGGCCAACCACCGTCTCTTGAATGCCGCGATAACCTTCCGGCACGACATAGGCCTCGTGCGCGCCTTCGTCGAGCCGCCGATCGGCAGGGTCGCCAGTCATTAGTTCAGTCTTGATTTCTTCCGCATCGATCTGAGTCAGATGGGCCGCCGACTGCGCCGCCTGTTCCTTTTCTTCGCGCTCCATCCGCGCGCGCACCTTTGCCGCCATCTCGCGGCGCACCTCATCCGAAGGATCTTTGCCGGTGTTCGAAACGATCACTGCAACTTCGCCCGGCTTTACCTCTTTCGCATTTTCGAGAATTACTTTGAACAACAGGGGATTGATGTAATAGGTGCCGGGCAGGAGGATGTCTTTCTGTGGACCACGCTGGCCCTTACTGTCGATGAATTCGTGCCCGTCCTGAAAATTGTCGTGACCGGGGATCGATTCGGCGACGTAATCGCCGGGATTGAGGGGCGCGCCGTCCAATGCTTCGACCAGACCAATCTGGTTCTCGTCGATCACGGTGGCGTCGAAAAGCCGAACATAGAAGAGACCCGGCTTGGTTTCGGTCCCACCCTCAATCGGCATTGATTGCGAAAGGATGCGGTACGTGCCGGGAGTCAGGATGTCGACTTGCGGGCCACGCTGTCCGCCCGACGAAACAAACAGCTCGGCGTTCTGATAGCTGAGATGATCCTTGATCGCTTTCCCGAGCAAACGTCCCGGATCAAGCGGCGCGCCATCGGCTGCGGTCACGATGCCGACTTTCCCTTGCGGAATCATGGTTGTCTTTCCGATCGATACGCGGAACAGGTATGGATGAATGGGCCAAAGACCGGGAGGCAGCGTGCGCAGCTGAATGCCTTTTACGCCACCTTGCTTGATGAAGGCGATCGGATCCTGAAAATTATTGTGAGCATTCTGCGCCCGATCGGGCGCGAAAATTCTACCGGGAAGCATGGGTTCGCCGTCGATGGCTTCGACGACACCGAGTTCGTCGGCGCCAATCTCGATCAACGGCACCTTGCGCACGATGCGCTCGAAGGGAAACTTGATCAGATGCAGGCCAGGCTTCAGCACCTCAGCCTGAATGCCGACTTCGCCTTCAGTGGCCACGACGCGGCCGGGCGGCATGCGGCGCCCCATATAGCGCCGTTCTTTGATCGCGATTTCGCGCGCGCCGACGTTTACGAAAATGCGTCGCAGGATCACAATCAGTGCGATCAGCAAAACAAAGGCGACGATCAGAACCGGGACTACAGTGCCAAGATCGATATTATTCATGATTAACCTCAATGTCGGGTCAGAAGCCCGACCGTTAGGGAGGGCCTTCCTTTGATTGGTTGCCCTTGCTTACGCGCGGGCTTCTGATGCTCGCCACTTCCAGTTCGCGGCGTGCGTTTGCGAGGGTGCGCTTCAAAACAAAACCAGCGCCTGAACTCCTTGAGCGCGAAGAGAGTATCCAAAACTCGCCATCAAATAAAGCCTTTAGTTCGACCGCTGTGACGTCGGCGAGTTTTCCTTCGCGCCAGAGTTCCAGCGCGCTCTCAACACCTTGACGATAAAGGTCTGCATCGTCGCTCAGCGCGGCGAAATGCAGAGCTTTTGAAGTTGAATTTCGATCCGGTGATTTGTGCCACGCCGCAATCGCAGCGCCGGCCAGCGTAACGTTGACGGTTAGTTCGTTCTTCGTCACGTAAGACATCAAGGCGAGCAGCTTTGCGTCCGAATCGGCTTTCTGAACCAGAGTTATCAGTGCTTGTTCGTAAAGCTCAGGTTTGCCTGTCTGCTTCGCGTCTCGCAGCGCCGCGAGTTCGCCTTTCTCGGCCCGGAGAAGCAGCTCGCGCGCATGATCATTAGCGGCCGCCAATAAACGTTCCTGTTCCAGGGCCTGGTCCAATGAAGCATCTGCAAACAAACCACGCGCGTCGATGGGGGGCGGCAAGACATTTTCGGAAGTGTCAGGCGCGGACTTCTGCCAAAAATAAATTCCAATTCCAAAGATGGCAAAGATTGCGAGAGCTGTTATGAGAAGCGTGACCATTTCGGTCCCGAAGAGTTACTGCTTACCTGCGCTCTATCGGTTCATTTGGATTATACGCTTCGTCGGTTCTAAAGGTTCAAGGAACCGGCTTTGGCCGCGGTGAACGCAGTTGGGAACGGAGCAAGACACGATAGCGAAAAACCGTCGATGACGAGGTTTGGTGATTCATTGACTTTCTGGTTTTGCTTTGAATCCGCGTTTATCCGCATGAATCTGCGGCTAACTTATCAGTGGCTTGTGATCGCGTTGAGGAACAACGGATAGGTCGCGAGCGACTGACCGCGGTACTGCGGGCGAAAGCCGAATAGGATGATGCGGCCTTTGCCCATATCGACTTGCACTAAAGCAGCTTTTCCCTTCACACGATCGGCGCCCAGGAGCCAGCCGGAAAGCAGCGGATCTTTGTCTTTCGGATACCAGGCGATGACTTTCACCTGGAGCGCGGGCATCCTGCCCGCATGAGCGCGTAGCGCGAACGATTCCTGTCCTTCGGCAGCATTGAGCCTGCTTTGCAGGCTGGCGGGCAGGATGCCCGCGCTCCGTTCAGTGACTTCAAACACCGGCGAGTTCTCAGCCCAGGCGATTGATTCCTTCGGCATGCCTTTCGTAATTGGATCGTTCGTGTCGAGTTCGATTCGTAAGATCGATCCCGGCACATAGAAGTCCGTTCGCGGCAATCCATCAACTACGTCGCGCACGGGCAGCTTGAATTGCTCGATCGCAAAATCCGACGCGCGATTGAGACAGACGAGCGTACCGCCCGCTTCGACAAACTCGCGCAGGGCCTTCACGCCTTCTGCTCCGAGACCGCCCGTATATTCTTCGGGCATGGTGCCTTTACGATGGCCGTTTAGAATTGCGTTGCGTGGTTGATCTGGAAGGATGATGGTTGAGTACTTCTGGAAAAGAGCACCGGAGTGCGCTTCAGCGTCCTCCAGCGAAGCGAAGCTTAACGCGCGGGCGGTTAACGCCTGGTTTGGCAAACGTGGGGCTAATTCCTCTGGAATGTGCTGAAGCGCCCAACGCGTCCATCCCTCGTCCATTGCCGGAATGTGAGACTTGTAAACCGCTAACCTCGTCTTATAGGTTCCCTCTCCGTCCATAACAAACCCCATGTACCTAACCTCGTGGTGATATGGGAACGGCGCCTTAACAGGTATAACCTTCACATTCATCAGTAATGGCAACGTATGAGCGGTGACGTCATAAGGTTGTTGCGGTTGGCCCGTTACGTTTCGCAAATTCGGATACTCCTGAGCCTCCAAAAGAGCCTTGGCGAATGCTCCATTAGGTTGATCCATACGGATCAAGTTTACGCTGTCCTGGCGGTTGAATCCGTCACCTGTTACCCCGCTGATTTGCATTACCTCCACGTCGCCTTGCCGCAAAGCCCAAATCAAACGCTGCGGATTTTGTGACGGAACCTCTGGAATTGAGCGTTCACTTTCGCGCTTCAGCAGCGCCTGGCGACCTGCTTCGGTCGCATAAAGCGTCTGGCGGGCTACGTTTCCTCCAACCACCAGGTAACCGAAGATCTCACCATCCTTCCGTGGACGCACCGCTTCCTTCTCAATCTCATAAAATCTCTGCAACCAGTGTTCGCGATTTTGGGCGGCGTGCTTCAAAAGAAAGAACGCTACAGTGGTCATCGTGTTGGTGATGTCGCGGATGTGCCATTCACCGCCTTGCCAGACGGGGCCGAAGTTCGCTGCTTCTTTCCGCGGATCGTAACCTTCGCCCGGCCGCAGTTGCTCGAACTTAACGGTGATTGGCGTGGCGAGCCGGCAAGACGCGGTTTCCTGCAAGATGCGCACGCCGCCGTGATAATGCGAGTATGCGCGCGAGGGCGACCACGCGTCGTAAGTCGAATCGGTGGTGATGCCTTTGTAGCCGGTGGCGCGCATTTCTTTCGCGAGATAGTTGCCGAGTTCGGTGTAACCCTCGACGATTTGCTTTGGAACATTGGGCTCGACCGGTTGCATGTAGGGTGGCAGAAACAGGCGCGAGCCAAATGCGCCCTGCTGATGAATGTCATGGACGATCTGCGGATGCCAGACATTGAGTATCTTGTCGACGACCAGTTGTGTCTCGACCTGTGTGAACGCATACCAGTCTCGATTGTCGTCGTGGCCGGTGTACTTGTGATAAAGCTCGGGCGGATCGGTGCCTTCGTAAGGCGTGCCCAGAGTCTTCTGGTACCAATTGTTGACGATGTCCACGCCGTCGGGATTCGTCGAAGGCACGAGCAGAATGATCGTGCTGCGCAGAATCTCCTGAACTTCCGGATCGTTTGACGAAGCGAGCCGATACGCGATCAGCATGCTCGAAAGATATGAACCAACTTCTGTTGAGTGAATGCCGCAGGTGATTGCGACGATGGTCTTGCCTCGTTTGATTAAGTCGGTCGCCTTACGGTCGGCTCGTGGCCAATTCTGGCGTGCCCATATTGCATTTTCCGCCTGCCCGCGGCTGCGGGTGTCGGCGTCGTCGAGTCCGTCCGCAAGCACTCGCGGATCCGCGAGTTGCCGCTGAATCTCTTTGAATTCATCGAGCCGCTTGAGATTTTCCGGCGCGCTAATCGTTGCATAGACAAACGGCGCACCCATGGTCGTCTTGCCAATCTCTTCAAACTTCACCCGGTCGCTGGCAGCGGCGAGTTTTTGAAAGTACTCAACGACTTTGGCCCAGCTTGCTAGTTTCCGATCGTCGCCGGGCGTGAAGCCGAGCACGTCCGCAGGCGCGGGAATCGCTCTACTTTGCGCAACGGTGCGTTGAAAACTCGCGTTGGATTCAGTTGAGACAATGAAGAAGAAAAGAGCGGTGAGAATTAGCGAAGCACGTTTGCGCATATGTCTTTTCCTCTCTGTGTCCTCTGTGGTGAATCAGCCTTTTACCACAGAGGGCAGAGAGGTACACAGAGAAAATCAAATGCCATGAATCCGCAGACGAAACTCGTCGTTGAACGAGACGATTTCCGCGAGTTTGTTGGAATAAGATTTTGCCTCGCGCAGCATCATCGGCAGCCCGCCAGTGGCCAGCTTTAAATCGTAAGCAGGACTTGAAAAGAGCGACGCCGTTTGCGGATTCAGCCGTTCCTGCGTGCCAAAGCGAATTGCTTTCAAAGCCGTCGGCGCAAAACCCGAGCTGCGACGCGGATTCACGACTTCAATCGTTCGATCGAAAATGTGCAATCGAGTTGTGACGTCGCGCACGACCAAATCACGATGCATTAGCGCGTTTGCGATCGCCTCTGAAACCACCGCCCGATGGTAATTCGCGCGAGCGACAACCGGCACGTCGTTCGCTTCGTCCGAAAATCGGCTTGGCCGAGCATCCGAAAGGTCGCAGTAGCGCTTCACGAACCGCAGCGCTGACTCGTAAATCGTAGCGAGGTTACCGCGCAGCTCGATTCGCTCAATAACCGGCGACTGACTCGTGTCACCGCTGAAGCGGGTGGCGATTACGCTTGCGCGCGGAAGAAGATTCGTGACGCTTTCATCTCGTCCAAACAACAGCAGTCCCGCGACGGTCGGCACAATTTCATCGCGCACGCGTGCCGCCAGCAGCAGATAGCGCTCGAGAATTTCACCGGTCGGATAATCCTTCAAAGTTGATTCATCAAACGCGCTGCCCTGAAACGCGCGCATGAAACTCCAAAGGTGTGCTTCGTCGATGTCGCGAATTGTTGCTTGCGGCAAGGGAAGTGTTTCGTAACTGATAGGCCGGGCATCATCGAGCAGCGTCGACAATTCTTCCGGCGAAGCTTCGCGCTTCTCGGCGCCAACCCGAATGAAAAACCGGCCGTCGCGCGTACGATAAGGCCGCCGTTTCCCGTCGATTTCAATGGCCACGATGCGCCGGCCATTGTCGAACGCGAGACGATCGATGAAAGGAATTATCGGCGGCGAGACTTCTTCGCGGCAGATGCGCACGAGTTCGTCCTGGACTTCTTCGGGATGATCGATGCCTTCGACGCGCAACTGATCGTTCACGCCGAAGACGATCACTCCGCCGCTCGTGTTCGCGAGGGCCACGATGCCTTGCGCGATTCGTTCCGAATTCGACAACTTAACTTTTAATTCGAGATAGGTGTCTTCACCGCCACGCACGAGGCGCATCAACTCGGTGCGCGTCGTCAGCGGCGCGGCAGTTTGATAGAGGTATTCCTGGAAAGAGCGGTCAGTGACCGGTTCGTTGCGTTGAGAACTGCGAAATCGTTTGCGAGCCATTTGTGTAAGGCGGGGCTCAGGAACCCGCCCGGATGCGCTCAGTCGCATCGCTGGATTTTCAAGTTAACACTTCACGGGGATGCGTTGTCAGTGTAGCATAGCGCGGCTGAGAGCTAGTCTTTTGCTTCCGCGGCTCTGCCGCTCGATGTGCGGTAAGGCTTTGCCTTACCGTCCCGACTTGCACCTTGTAATCGCACTTCGAGGCTAAGCCTCGAAGTGCATAAAAACAAAACAATCGGCGGTAACGGAAAGGCCTAGCCTTTCCGCACATCAGGCGGCCAAGCCGCATTTACTCGTCGATTGTCAGTCTCAAATGTTCTCGCATCGCAATCACGCGACCAAAGCTTACGTTGCGCTTGGATCCAATCTCGGCGATCGCGCGGGCAATCTTCTGCTCGCCGTGCGCGGCATGATGGAAGCAGCGATGTGCGTCTGTCGCGTCTCGTCGATCTATGAGACTGAACCAATCAGCGAAGTCGAGCAGCCATCCTATCTGAATATGGTAGCGGAGATTGGAAATCCTCTGCCGGCGCCCGAGCAATTGATGGCCCGGCTACTGCGGATCGAGTATTTGCTCGGCCGCATTCGCGATGTGAAGGATGGCCCGCGAACGATCGACTTGGATCTCTTGATGTACGGCGAGGTGGAAAGCCGCACTGAGTTTCTCATGCTGCCACATCCGCGTCTGCATGAGCGGAGATTTGTGCTTGAGCCTTTGGTCGAAATCGCGCCGCACCTGATGCATCCCACGCTGAAATGCACCTGCGAAGAGTTGTTGGGCAAGGTTGAAGATAAGTCGGCGGTAAAGCGCTGGGCGCCTTAAGAGCTTATTAGTTTTGAGCGGCTTTGCCGCCGCCCAGTGCGGAAAGCCTCTGGCTTTACGGCCACCCTACCCTCTAAATAATTTCGGCGAGGCTGAGCCTCGCCGAGACAAAATTAAAAATGCCGTTACGGTAAGGCTGAGCCTTACCGCCATGTTGCTGCGGCGAAGCCGCACCGCTCCATCAAACCAGGTTCGCCGTCGCCAAAAAAATCGGCGGACGTCGCACCTTCGTTGCCTGTTCGAATGCGTAAGCGAACTTAATTAAGGTCGCTTCGCTCCACGCGCGGCCAAAGAAAGAAAGTCCCACCGGCAATCCAAACACGTAGCCCGCAGGCACGGTGAGGTGCGGATAACCCGCGACCGCCGACGTCGTCGAATAACCACCAGTGAAGTGATCGCCGTTCACCCAATCGGTTGGCCAGGGCGGACCACCCGTCGGCGCGATCAGCGCGTCAAGCTTGTTCTTATCCATTACAAAGTCGATGCCTTCTTTGCGCGACAGCTTGTGATTTTTTGCGAGCGCATCGCGGTAGGCCTTTTCCGTGAGCGGTCCTTTCGCTTGCGCCTTGGTCATGAGGTCCTGACCAAACCAGGGCATTTCTCGTTCGCGATATTGCTCGTTGAAATCGATGATCTCTTTCAACGATTTCACTGGCGCGCGCGGCCCCAGCGAAGCGAGATACGCATTCAAGTCGGCTTTGAATTCGTAAAGCAAGACTTCCAATTCTGAATCGTCGAACTTGCCGGCAGTCGGAATGTCCGCGGGATCGATCACGGTAGCGCCGCGCCGTTTGATGATGTCGATACAATCATTCATCAGCTTGTCGACTGCGTCATTGAATCCAAATCCTTTGCGATGCACGCCGATGCGCGCGCCTTTCAATCCATCCGCGTCGAGCGCCTTTGTGTAATCACCGAGAGATTTTCCACTGCTGGCTTTCGTCGCATCGTCGCGCGGATCGATTCCAGCGAGCACACTGAGCAGGATCGCAGCGTCAGTGACCGTGCGGCACATCGGCCCGGCAGTGTCCTGGCTGTGCGAGATCGGAACGATGCCGGCGCGGCTGATCAAGCCCAGCGTCGGTTTGATTCCAACCAGCGAATTCGCATTCGACGGACAAACGACTGAGCCATCAGTTTCGGTGCCGACTCCAATCGTCGCGAGGTTCGCGGCGATCGACGCGCCGGTGCCGGAACTCGAGCCGCACGGATTGCGATCCAGCACGTACGGATTTTTCGTCTGTCCGCCGCGGCCGCTCCAGCCACTGGTCGAATGGCTTGAACGAAAGTTGGCCCACTCGCTCAGGTTCGTCTTGCCGATGATCACCGCGCCCGCGTCGCGCAAACGCTTAGCAACAAACGAATCCTGCGGCGGAATCGATCCGCCGAGCGCCAACGAACCCGCAGTCGTCGTCATCCGATCGTGCGTGTCGATGTTGTCTTTGATCACTACCGGAATGCCGTGTAAGCGTCCGCGCGTGCGACCGGCTCGTCTTTCTTTGTCGAGTTCGCTCGCGATCGCCAACGCATCCGGATTGACTTCGATCACCGAATTGATGGCGGGACCGCGCTTGTCGGTGTCATCGATGCGATCGAGATACTTGCGGGTCAGAGACTGCGCGGTGTACTTGCCGCTGCTCATATCGCGTTGCAACTCATCGATGGTCGCTTCGTTAAGCTCAAACGCCGGCGGCGGCGTACTCGGCTCAACCGCGGCGTGTGATTCGTTTTCGGCGAGATTGCGCACAGAAGCGAGCGCGACACTCGCGACGGTCGCATTGCGAACAAAGGTTCGGCGATTCATACCTATCCTCTGAAGAGCGTCAGAAGCCCGACCGTAAGGGAGGGCAAGTTAAGCTATGAGCTGTGCTGAATTTCTCCGAGTTGCACTCCGGTACGGTCGGGCTTCTGACACAAGATGATTGAGCAACGCCACTTTCCAGTTTGGCTGCCGAAAAGTCAAACGTGAGAGGTCAGTACCATCTGCGTCAGCAGATGGGATTGTGTTGAATCTGAACGTAATATTGATCCCACCTGCTGACGCAGGCGGTGCTGACTTCAGATGAGAAGTTCGTCCGGCTCTTCGATTACCGGAACTGAGATCGAAGCGGGCGCCGGCTTGATGAATTTGAAGTTCAAACTGATGGGAGTTCCGTTGCGCACACTTTCGGCCAGTCGCTTCGCATCAGGCAAAACACCGATCGCGCGCAGCACCTGCGGATCGCTTTCAAGCAGAACGCGTTGACCGCCATCGGCGCCGAAAGCCGCCGTCACGATCTCCTGACGCAGGCGCAGCTTCACGAAATCGAGATCGCCGTCGATCTGTGCAGGCTGCAGCTTCTGCGCCTGTTCTTTTCGAACGTAAGCGCGAAACGCATCCAGCACGCGATCGTTGATCGGATAATCAGTGGCTTTTGGCTCGTGCGCGTAATCAACTTTGTCGATGCGATAATTTTCGAGGCCGGCGATCTTTCCCGCCGCAAGCTGTCGCGTAAATTGGAACGCAGCTTCAATGATTCGACCGCGCACCGGAGTCGCCGTCAGCGCGCGTGCTTCAATATCCGGTGTGATTCCTCCGCCGCCATAAAAGACGCGGCCGGCTGCAGTGCGGAACGCCGGAGCGCTCGAGCCGCGCGCTTGCGGAATTGATTCACTAGGAGATGGTTGGCCCGGTTGTATCGGCGGCAGGTTCTCGTCTTCATCATGACGAACGTAGTAATCGTAGAGCGACCCGCTCGAGTAGTCGCGCTGAAGCGACCGGCCATACGGCGTGTAGTAGCGTGCCGTCGTCAAGGTCAACCCGAAACCGAACGGCAATTGAAACACGTGCTGCACGAGGCCCTTGCCGAAGCTGGTCTCGCCTACGATCAATCCGCGGCCGTGATCCTGAATCGCGCCCGCGACAATCTCTGACGCCGACGCCGTGTTGCGATTGATCAAAACGACCAGCGGCATGTCTTCGGGCTCGCTGCCGTTCGATTTGTAAACGGCCGGCTCGCGATACTCGCTACGGCCTTTGACCGAAACGATCGGCTTATCGCGGGGCAGAAATTCGCTGGCGACATCGATCGCCTGATCAAGCAGACCGCCGGGATTGTTCCGCAGATCCAAAACGATTTGTCGCGCGCCGTCTTTCTTCAGTTCCGTGATCGCGTCGCGCAATTCATCATCGGTCGTGTGTTGAAATCCACCGACCAGACCGATGTATCCCGTGCCGGAAGTAATCATGAAGGAGTTGCGAATCGAGGGCAGCGGAACGGCGTCGCGAATGATCTTGAAGTTGAGCGCGACCTCTTCACCAGCGCGCTCGACCTTGATGTTCACCGACCGCAAACGATCGCCGCGTACGTTCCTGGAAACTTCTTCGCTGGACCAGTCACGTGCGTCCTTGCCCTCGACCTCGATGATGCGATCGCCGGCCCGAAGACCAGCGCGCGAAGCTGGCGTGTTCTCGACCACCGACTGAACGTATACGCCGTCATCGTGGCGAAGAATTTGGACGCCGATGCCGTAGAAGCTGGACGATTGATCTTCTTTCAGTTTCTTAAATTCAGCCGCCGGGAAATAAACCGAATGCGGATCAAGCGTGGACAGCATTCCCTGAATCGCTGCCTGGGTGGCTTTTTCGTAATCAATATCGCCGGCGTATTTGTCTTCGACTGTGGAAATCGCTTCGCGGTAGTCAGCCTCGATCTTATCGGCCTCGTACTTTTCGGTCGTGGCGGTGTTCGAGTTCGAATTATACACGTACCGTCGCGACGTGCGCGAACGAACGCCGCCGGTGACGCTGGCGGCGACGATGACAAGCGCGGCAACGATTGCGAAGTTACGATTCATCGGTGAACGCATCGAGGTTGTTTCGGTGAAATACTAGCACAGCGGCGTTGACGTTATAAGCGCGGCGCTTGTGCGCCATACGCGATTCATTGAGAATATGAGAGATGCAGCCGGCCTTGTCCATCGTTGTCCCCGCTTTCAACGAAGCGGCGCGCATTGGTCCATCGCTGCGAAAGATCGTCGAATATATAGATCAGCAGCACGCAAAGATCGAGCTGATCGTGGTCGATGACGGCTCGACCGACGACACCGCAGCCGTTGCGCAAGAGACTGCGAGCAATTCGGGCGCGGGGATGATGCGCGTCATTCGCTACGAACAAAACCGTGGCAAGGGCTACGCCGTCCGGCGCGGGCTGTTGGAAGCTCAAGCAAACATCGCGGTGTTTTCCGATGCGGATCTTTCCACGCCGATTACCGAAACTCCCAAGTTGGTTGATGCGATTCGAAACGGCGAGTGCGATCTCGCATTCGGATCAAGAGCTTTGGATCGGAACCTGATCGGCGTGCATCAGCCGTGGCGACGTGAGCAGGGCGGCCGCGTTTTCAATTTGATCGTGCGGGTGGCGACGGGTCTGCCGTTTTGGGACACGCAGTGCGGATTCAAGGCTTTCCGCATGAATGTCTGTCGGCCTTTAATCGAAGCAGCGCAGATCGATCGATTCGGGTTCGATGTTGAGTTGATTTACCTGGCGCGCCTCGCGCAGCTTCGTTTGTGCGAAATCCCGGTGCGTTGGGACCACAGCGAAGGCGGTCCCTTGGACTCGTCAAGCAATTATTCGCGCGACAGCTTGCGGATGATTAATGAAGTGCGTCGCATTCGCAGTGCCGCCGCCGCGGGCGAATATAGCGAGGCAATCAGCGCGGCGCGGACGGCAGCCATGGTTGAAGCGAAGCGCGGCTTGTCGGCTCGTTCGCATGCATAAGGTTTTTTACCCCAGAGGACACAGAGGAGAGCGAAGGGCGTAGGCCGCTAGGATCTTATTTTGACTTTGCGCTTCTTTGCGCCTTGGCGTCTTTGCGTGAAACATGTTCTCTTGACTCACGGCTCACGCAAAGTCGCAGAGCCGCAAAGAGAAACCGCCAAGAAAGACACTATTCAAAGAGCGACGAGCAATCCCTTTGCTGCTAATTTGTCTTCTCCGTGTCCGCTGTGGTTAATTCTGGTTAAAGATGACAGCACGACTCAACGTCAATATCGATCACGTCGCCACGGTGCGTCAGGCGCGACGCGCGCCGGAGCCGAGCATCGTGGCTGCGGCGATGGCTTGCGAACAAGCAGGCGCTGACGGAATCACGATCCACCTGCGCGGCGATCGACGGCACATCCAGGACACGGATCTTGTCCTGCTGCGACAGGCGGTCGCGACTTATCTGAACGTCGAGATGGCTGCGACTGAAGAGATGATGAAGATCGCGATCGATGTTAAGCCCGACGCCGTTTCACTCGTGCCTGAGAATCCCAAAGAGATTACGACCGAGGGCGGATTGAACGTGCGGGCAAACATTGCAATCGTGCGCGCCGCGGTGAATCGCCTGCGCGACTCAGGCATCATGGCGAGCCTTTTCATCGATCCCGATCAAATGCAAATCGAAGCGGCTCGCGAGGTCAACGCGCAGCAAGTTGAGCTGTGCACCGCGGCTTATGCCGAAGCGACGTTGGGAGCGCGCGGCATTCACGGAGAGAGTGCGGCATTGGCAAACCATGAGCTGCGCCGGTTGCAAGAAGGCGCGACGTTGGCTGCTCAATATGGCTTGCACGTGGCTGCCGGTCATGGACTGACGACGCGAAACGTTGGCGCTGTCGCGCGGATCAGCGAAGTCTCCGAATTCAACATCGGCCATCACATCGTTTCACGAGCAGTCTTTGTTGGTTTGAATCGAGCTGTGCGCGAGATGCGTGAGGCGATCAGAACGGTCGGGCAGTAGGCTACCGAAACCGAAATGCCCTACGGCATCAAGCCGCCAGGGCCAGTGCCATTGTCGTAACATTGTCCGGAGCCGGCATCACAGTATTGTCCGGCAAAACAATCCCAACTAGTCCAACAGAAGTCGCCTCCGCTTTCTCCTCCTCCGCCGCCACTGCCGCCTTGACCGGCGCAGTTTCCACTCGGACAGCAGCAACTCCCCTGATAGCAGTGGGCATAAACAACCGGCGCGCCGGTGGCATTGCAGGTTCCTTCTTCAGTAAAGCATGTCTGAGATATTAGGTTTCCGGTGCAGTTACACGGCGATGAATCACAATATGACCTGTCTACGGACCATCCGTCCGGACAATTAGGGTATTTCCACAAGCCGCGGTTTCCGGGAGCAGTTCTATGTGCAATAGCGCTCCCGAGAGCATCAATACTCCGATTGAACCCAAGACGCTGTACTTGAGACTGAATCTGGCGTTCATGGTAGGAGACTCCTTGTGGGAAACTATTGTTCTTTTTCTTGCTTTGCGATCTGAGCGGCGAGTTCTTTACGCAAGGCTTCGGCGGTTTCGTGCTTACCGGCTTCCTCTAGGGTCGCGATCTTCTGTTTGAAATGATCGTAGTTAACCAGCCAGTTCGGGAGACCATTGAAAGCCCTCTCGTCCGGTTCGCCAAGTTTGACGCCGACGATCTCTTCAACGCCGACCCCGAGCGGCGAAACGCTGACGTGCTTTATGGCGGCCCCATCCAAATCAGGGGCATAGTAGATTTCCCTATAACCGCCGTCGTCCTCTGGAAAGCGTAAAACGTATGTCTCATATCCATGGACAACTTCATTCCTTACGAAGTTCGGCTGATCACTGCCGTCGGAAATCTTTATGAAAGAGGTCTTCTCTTTAGGGGGCATGGATGAGAGGAACTCCAACTCGTGCGTGGCCATGTTAAGCCTGTAAACGCCCTGACCGGGAATGCCCATCCCAATGTCTTTCTTAACTAGTTCATCTTTCGAGTTGAAGTACTTTCGGACTTCTTTCCATGTCCCGTCTGATTTCTGATAGCGGACAGAAACCGAATACTTAATAATCTTTGGACTATCAGGCGGCGGATTGATGGGCACCGCCGAGTCGCGGGTAGTAAGCGTGAAGCCCTTTCTGTGGCGAAGGTTGCTGCTGTTTGCTTGATGGTAAGAAAGGGCAACTGCTACCGAGACGAGCCCAAGCACAAACAGAATTATTGAGATTAGTCTGAATCTGACGAAGGTCCGGTGACTCATATGACTTCTCCTCGTAACCGGAATTGGGATTGATGGTTTTCTTATACGCTTACGGAAAACGGACGTCAAGACTTTCGCTGGGAGTCTTGCAGGGAGTTGAAAACGTCTTTATTTGTAAGTCTTTATCAAGGTAGAGTAACTCACGTTCTGGCCGAGGATGCCAGTTGCAGGCGTACGATAGATTTCTCCAATTTCACCCGCGCCTTCTCAAAATCTTCTTCAGTTCCGCTCCACGAACTCAATTGCTTTTCGGTGTGTTCGCGCGCGAGGCGAGCGCGGGCCGCGTCGATCTCTTCCGGACGTTCCGCGATTTCAGCAAGGACTGAAACTTTGTCGCTGTTCACTTCGACAAAACCGCCGGACACGTGCAGTTGAAACGTAGTTCCATCCTGATTGTAGGCGAGCACGCCGGTTTGAAGTTCCGAGATCAACGCGGCGTGGCCGGGAAGGATCTGCATTTCGCCGTTGCGTCCGGGCACGGTGACATAGTTCACTGATTCCGAAAGCACCCGTCGCTCAGGAGTGACGACTTCAAGTTGGAGTTGATCGGCCATGAGACACTAAATTGAATCATTGATCCATCGATTCATTGAATCAATGAAAAAATGAATCAATGAATCAATTTTCCTTATTCCTGATACTGCTTGCCCGCCTCGACCACTTCCTCGATCGTGCCGACCATGTAGAAAGCCTGCTCGGGAATGTCGTCGTGCTTGCCTTCGATGATCTCTTTAAAGCCTTTGATCGTGTCTTCGAGCTTGACGTACTTGCCTTCACGTCCCGTGAACTGCGATGCGACGTGGAACGGCTGTGAGAAGAAGCGCTGGATTTTGCGCGCGCGCGAAACAACCAGCTTATCTTCGTCCGACAATTCGTCCAGACCGAGAATCGCAATGATGTCCTGAAGATCTTTGTAGCGCTGCAGAATCTGTTTGACCGCTTGCGTCGTGTTGTAGTGATCTTCGCCCACGATACGCGGGTCGAGAATGCGCGACGAAGACGCTAGCGGATCGACGGCCGGATAAATTCCGAGTTCGACGATCTGTCGCGACAACGCGGTAACCGCGTCAAGGTGCGCGAACGTCGTGGCCGGCGCCGGATCTGTGTAGTCGTCCGCCGGAACGTACACAGCTTGAATCGAAGTGATCGATCCGGTCTTGGTTGAAGTGATGCGCTCCTGCATCTCGCCCATCTCGGTCGCGAGATTCGGCTGATAACCTACGGCCGAAGGCATGCGGCCGAGCAACGCCGATACTTCCGAACCAGCCTGCGTAAATCGGAAAATGTTGTCGATGAAGAGCAGCACGTCCATGCCTTGATCGCGGAAATATTCGGCAACCGTAAGTCCGGACAGCGCCACACGCAGGCGAGCGCCCGGCGGCTCAGTCATCTGGCCGTAGATCAAAGCTACTTTTGATTTCTCGATCGCTTTCATGTCGACCTTGGTCATGTCGAAAGCGCCGGTCTCTTCCATGTTGTGATAGAAGGACTCGCCAAAGTCGATAACTTTCGATTCGACCATTTCGCGCAGCAGGTCATTGCCTTCGCGCGTGCGCTCGCCGACGCCGGCGAACACGGAAAACCCGGAACGCGCTTTCGCGATGTTATTGATCAACTCCATCACGATGACGGTCTTGCCGACGCCCGCGCCGCCGAACAAACCAATCTTGCCGCCGCGCAGAAACGGTTGAATCAAGTCGATGACTTTGATTCCCGTTTCGAACATCTGCAGTTCAGTCGATTGCTCGTCAAAAGTTGGCGCGTGGCGGTGAATTGGGTAGCGCTGCTGATGCGGAATCTCTCCGAGGTTGTCGACCGGATCACCGATCACATTCATGACGCGACCGAGGGTTCCTTCGCCGACGGGGACACTGATTGGACCACCGGTGTCCGTGGCTTTCATGCCGCGCACCATGCCGTCGGTCGGCAACATCGAAACCGCGCGAACGCGACCTTCGCCGAGGTGCTGCTGCACTTCGGCAATGACGTTGATTGGTTCGGGGACATCGAATCCGTCAGACGTGATTCGCAGGGCCTGGTAAATCGGCGGCAGGTAAGTCTCTCCGAACTCAACGTCGACCACCGGGCCGATGATTTGCACGACTTTTCCGACCTGTCCATTCGTGCCGGTTCCGTTAGGCGTAGCCATATCTATTCAATCAACTCCTGATATTTAATGCCGAATCCCGATACATCGGGAGAAAATTCGGAAGGATTTTAAAGACGGAGAAGATAACATACGGATTCCTGCGTCACAAAGCGCGGGTTACCTGAAGTGAGTACTGAAGAGAGTAGGCCAGAAGGGCTTCGGTCCGGAGCGAAGGTCTGCGAAGGTGACAACGGGCAAGCCTTGATGACCGTTTTAGAGTCGCCGTGGTCGTAAAAGAGAATCAATTGTTCGGCCGAGTGAAAGCACTTGTAGGAATAGGACGATTCGGTTTAAGCAGGATTTTGACGTTGATTTTCTGTTTTCCCATAATCGAATTCACGGTATTCTCGAGATCAGTAGTTTCTGGCCCGGTTTTCTCTGCTGATGCTGATGGTAGATAAGTTAGAGTGATGAGCTTGGTCGAGGTGGAGTCATTCTCCACGCTCAAAACCTCAACTTCCTCGAATGCTAATCGAATCGCTTCAACCTTTTGTAGCTCGCTTGGTTCAGAACCAGGATCAATGTCTTTTTTTTTCATGACCCGGCCAACCGCAGATAAGACCTCTGCGATCGACTTTGTATCAGGTGTTTGGCTTAATTCTGTAATTGGTTTGGTCTGACTGCCCTGACTTGCCATCAAGTTCTCGCGCAAGGGCGTCAACTTACTATGATAATTCACCAGCAGGGCGCTGAATTGCCCACGCTGATCATTCTGAATCGTATGTTCATTGTAGAGACTGTTTACTTTCTTCGTGCTTTCATTCGCTTGGAGAATGTTGGCATTGAGTTCGTCAGCTTGCTCACGCTTGTTACGCGATGAGCTGATCGATGAAGGCAAGCTGTCGATCGCATGCTGTAAGTCCGCCAACGCATACGCATAGTCGTCTCTTTGCAGATAGGCAATTTCGGCCGGTTGCTGTTTGAGCTTAACCTCTCGATAACTGAAATAACCAAAAAGCCCGAGAATCATCACCAGCGTTGCCATTGTACCCACGCTCCACTTCGGTTGATTGAGCCAGAAGAGAGTACGCAAGTAGCCGAAAACCGACTTCGATCGATTGGATGAAACCGTGTCTGCGGCAATCTTCTTCTCAGAAGCGAATCTGTCCATTACACTCAGGTGATTGAGCGATTCGTCGCCGAGGATGTGCAGAATCTCGGTGCATGTTCTACACGACTGAAGATGCTGGGTCCATTCAGGCTTCTTGACGCCCTTGGACATTTCTTCCAAAACATCTTGTGAAAGACAATCCTCATCGCCGCATGGGAGATCTTTCCACTTCGACAAGAATTTATCGATAGAATTGGGGTTCATGGCTTGGATCCTTAAGCTTTGTAATCATGGTTTTAGTCTGGCACAGGGAGCTTTGTCAGCTCAGGCACGAGTCTGCCCGAACCTAGTCTGAGGCTTGTTTAGCATCCTGTTCATTTGTAGGACGGTTGAGCCCGGATTTTTTGGTCAACAAAATTTCTTTGGTTTTTTGAATGCAACGGCGCCATCTAGAGTAAAACTTTGCAGGTGAAGCATTTAGACGGTCTGCAATTTCGGCGGGACTGAGGTCTTCTTTTACATATTGGTTGAATAACGTGGCACACTCTTCAGGCAGCATCGCTATTATCTCTCTAATGAAAATGGACCGATAGAGGTCACTTTCATTCTCGAAGGCCGAGTCAAACTTAAGTGATAGGAAATCTACCAGATCATCGCCGTGTCGTTCATGACGGTATTTGTCAATTAGTAAATTACGGCAACTTGTTCGGAGATAAGCCTGCAAGGATGACTCGGTTTTGAACTCGATCTTGCTCGCCGGCCATCGCACAAAAAAACTCAGCAACACATCATGGACAATATCGCGTGCGGTTTCACCCGGCGCAACACGAAAAGTTAGCAAGAGAGAAGCCACATACGCGAGCAAGTGGTCATAAACCGCCAGAATCAAAACTTGCCGGGCGGCGGTGTCTTGGGGGTTTTCCCGTAAAGTCCTTAGGGCTTCCTCGGTAGTTATGGAAGACGTATCCATTGCTCGAGCTGTGTATTGGTAAACAGGTTAAGAGCACTTTCGGTTTTGAATTCTTTCTCCTCACTAATAGCACAAATTCTGATGAAGTCGAATATCTCTTCCGGCGAGTGTGGCAAATCGGTACCCTTGAATCTATTCCATAAGCGTCGATATTCTCGAAAGATATCAAACTTGTATCTTTGAGATGCCAACTCCCAATGACTTGGATCGTTTGTTCTAATAGCAAGATTAAAAATGGCGAAGGTCGGCAGCAATGAAGGGGGCCTAATTACTGGCCACGCCAATCGAATACAAATCAAAATCAAAGCGATCCAAAAGACCGTCCGGAACGGATAGTAGCGGGCAAAGACCCACGGTGAGGTGGCGAAAAGATCTGCTTCCTTCGTGACCGTTGTTATTTCTCTTTTGGGATTCGAAGTAATCAAGGGCTCAGGAAACGGCAGACTGTTCGGACCGAAACGGATTCGCAGAAATCCGGATTCATCCGGCCCCAGCGTGAACGCAAAATAAATCCACCCATTCGGAGAAAACCTACGCGTAGGCGACCAGACATCGATGCCGGCGGTTTCATGCCATTGTTTGAAGGCGGCCATTTGAACGGTCCGTTTGTTGGACTCCCAAGCTTCCATCGTGCTGTTAATTCTTGGACAGGCAGGATTTCGTACGCGGCCAAAATTACAATTCTGCAGCCAAACCTGATGCCAATCATCGGGACTTCGGGTTGATTTGCGGAGATCATTCAGCGCTGTGTTGAGCCCGTCCTTCTCGCTGTTTAGTTTGGCAATCAGCAAAGAATCAAAGGCAGAGTCCAGGTCGTACAGCGTCCTACTGCTTGAGTGATCGTCAGCGATCGGCGATATCTTCTTCTGATCGTCCAATGAGAGGTGACTCCATCCATCAGAATGCGCCAGCGCTTCTACAAAGGACGAGAGGGGCACCGACTCGTTGGACGCGAAGTAAAAATCGGCGATGGGCCTGTCTATCTGATCAGGGATTTTTAACCCTAGAAAGACCTTCGATAGACCTGCCTCCCCCGCGTTGTGGATTGCAAACGTCTGGCTTCTTGCTGTTAGGTCATTCCTCGCGAACAGGCGCAGATCCGAACGGTTAAGGGCCCGTCTTTTGATTGGATCAAGAAAGGGTGAAAACAAAACCGCCAGGAGCGGAAGAACAACGAAAACGGACTTGAGGATTTTCCATCGGAGCATCTCGTTTCTCCTCTCGAACTCAGCCAAAAAACTGTCTGAGGCCAGTGACAGTTAACTGGGCTGTCCCGATCATCGTATTTTTGCTGGTTATTCAGGCTGTATCGGGCGAGTGTGCGGATCGCAGGCTCGTGGGAATCCAGCCTCCAATGTGTAACGGAAAATAGATCGCCGATCAGAAAAAGTCAAAGGTTTTTATTCTAAGAGTTCTGATTGCTAGCAATCAGTTCCCCGAACTGATCAGCACGACGTCGCTGCTGTCGTGCCCACGAGCGAGTGCCAATCGGCCGTCAGCCGAGATCGCAAAGTTGAAAATCAAGTTTGAATCAAAGTTGGTTATTTGCTTCGGCTCTCCGCCATTCAGCGGCAGCAACCACAGATTCGAGACCGGTTCCTGGGGCTTGATGTAAACGAGTGATTTTCCGTCTCTGGTCCAAAGAAAAATCTGTCGCTGCGGAGCGTCCTTCGGTGGATCAATTTAGCGGGTGTCCCGTCCCAGGGCACGAGCGCGATCTTCACTTTTTCGAGCGCCACCGGACGCTCGATGCACCCGATCGTTTTGCCGTCAGGCGAAATCGCGGGAGCGCCAGAAATGACTTCAGTCAAGCGACTCGGCGCGCCGCCGTTAACTGGAATCTTGAAGATATTTGGATTGCCGCTGACATATGATCGATAAACGATCCATTGACCGTCCGGCGTAAAGACAGGGTTCAGATCCTGCTCGCCGCCGGTCAACCTCTGAACATGACTGCCGTCGGCATCCATGCGCCACAGATGTTGTTTGCCGTCACGCGTCGAGACGAAAACGATCGTTCGCCCGTCAGGCGAGATCGCCGGCGAAGTATTATTGGCGGCGTTTTCCGTTAACTGGAGCTTCTGCTTTCCCTGCGCGTCGGCGATCCAAATGTCGTTCGCCGCGTTGCGGGCCGACGAGTAAAGCAGACGTCCATCAGGCGTCCACGTCAATCCGTTCAGGCCGTCATAGTTATTCGATGTGACCTGCGCTGCGTTGCGACCATCGACAGTCGTTGAGATCCAAATGTTTGATTGCCGATCCGTCTGCACGACCGCAGCCGTCTGTGAGTCGGAGGTTAACGTTAATCCAATATACTCGTTCAGGTCGTTCGTAATTCTTCGCGGCTCGCCGGACGGATACGCAACTTCCCAAACTTGCGGCAGCGTTGTGTCCGAATCGGTCGCACTCATCATCAGTCCGCTGCCGTCGCGCAACCATGACATGCGATAGACGCGTCGCCATTTACGGTTTGTTACCGGCTTCGTTTCTCCGTTCAGCGTATCGATCTGGTAAACCTCCTGGTATTGACCCTGCTGGTCTGCCACCGCAACCGCTAGAGTGATGATCTTTCCGTCCGGCGACCAGCTCGGCGCCGGACCCAGCGCAAAGGCGAAGTGCGGTGATTTGAGCGTGCTCAATCTCTTCTCACCGGAACCGTCGACTCCAGCAACCATCACCACGCTCTCGTTCGCGTCGGGATAACCACGCGCGTAGGCCATGCGTTTTCCGTCGGGCGAAAACGTCGGCGGACTGTCCACATCTTCGACCAATCCAGTTGGCTTTCCACCCAATGACGGCACTCGATAAAGAGTGCTGGGCGAATTCAAAGGCGCGGCGATGTAATAGATGTAATCGCTATCAGGCGAGAAAGTCAGACCGATGTATTTCAGGTTCGAAGGACCAACCACGACGACCCCCGTGTTGGATGTCGCAACTTGTCTGAGCCAAAGTGTCTCTTGCGCCCCGTCCGACTCCGCATAAGCTACCTGCCTGCCGTTCGGCGAGATCGCAGCGCACTCAACTTTGCCGTCCGTGGTAAATCTCGAAAGTCGAACATTGGTGAAAGGCGCAATCGTCGGATGGCGAAAGATCCTGATTAAGAGGAAGGCCAGGGCGCCGACGAATATGATCGCCACACCGATCCTGATCGCCCACTTCGTCCGCGAACGACTTTGTTCAGACGCGGCCGGCAGTACTCGATGAGCGGACTGAATGATTTGATCCTGTTCGCTGGACTGACCCACGTCGCCGATGCGGATGCGCGATCTCACGCGCTCTTGAACGGTCACGATCGCGTCATCGTCCCAACTCTTTACCGGCATGACGAAGCGATATCCGCGCCCCGGCACCGTCAGGATGTAACGTTGCTGGCTCGCATCCTGGCCGAGTTTTTTCCTTAACGTCGATATGTGCTGAGTCAGGTTTGATTCTTCGACAAAGCTGTCCGGCCAGACGCTCTCCATCAACTCTTTCTTTTCCACGACACGCCCGCCGCTTTCGACCAACTCGAGCAGAATGTCGAAGACTTTGGGAGTCAACTCCAGCGGCTGCCCATCGCGAAACAGCAAACGCTGCTGCGTATCCAGCAGGAAATTATCGAACTCGAAAAAGCGCTGCGACTCAACATTCATGAGGTTTTTTAGATCATTTGAGAAATTTTTAGCCCAACTTCAGGACTCTTTGGAAGCTCTTGAGTAAAGCTGCGCGCCTGGAATGAATCAGCCGATTTCAAGCAATGGTCAAAACGGCGCTCATTCTAAATCAGGTGTGAATTCGTCAACAACTCGGCAACGAACATACGCCGATTCGATTTTGAAAGGAGCTTCAATGATTAGAAAATTCTCGCTCGTATTATTTCTGATTGCGGTTACCGCGCCCGCGGCGCTGGCTCAAGCCGACTACCATCGTTGGGACGCGACGGGCAGCTTTGTTTATGCGAAGCAGGAAGCCAACTCGGGTGCCCAGACAGTCGTCGAGGGGCCCGACACATTCACCTTCCAACCGTGTACGCCCGACGGAGCCGACATTTTGGGCCACGATCTGCAGAGAATCTTTTGCAGCAGACGTGGGTTCAAAGGCTTCGACGCCTCAGTTGCGTATAACTTCAGAAAGCACTTCGGAGTCGTCGCGGACATAACGTATCTGTTCAAGAACGACAAGACCGTCGATAACTTCGGCACGCACGTCGATACCAATCGATTTAAGGATCGCAACTGGGAGGTGCTGGGCGGCATGCAAATCAAGAACAACGACAAAGCGCGCCGCTTCAAACCCTTCTTTCATGTGCTGGCAGGATTTGCGCGGCAGACCTCGAATGACGTCCAAACGTCAACCGGTCCGTTCGACTTCACGCTTAACGATAGCGTGACGAGTTTCGCGATGAAGATTGGCGGAGGTGCGGACATTCGCATGGGGAAGAGAATCGACCTGCGGGTATTCGAGGTCAACTACAATCCGATCTTCGCGCGTGGCCGGCACGTGCCGGGCAACGCGGATTTCAATCTGTCGCTGGCCGGTAAGCGCGCCGACAATATTACGTTAGGCGTAGGCATTGTGATTCATTAACGGGATAACGCGCTGAAATCGTGAGTGAGCGCAAAGAAATAACGGTCGAGACTGAGCGCCTCCTGGTAATCAGGAGGCGCTATCAGGCCGTTGAAGACTGGTGTCCCGAATGCCAGGCTCTCGCGCTGATGATTAGACCCGATCAGGCCGCGGCGGTTTCGGGCCGAACGCTCCGCGCGATTTTCGCCGACATCGAGGCCGGCGCGCTGCATTATCACGAACTGCCGGACGGCCTGCTTTTGATTTGCCTTAACACTCTCCTGAAAATCTAGCCTTCACTTTCCTTCCAGTAATGCCCCGAATTTCGGTTTTCTCTGCGTGTTCTCCGACCCCCGCGTCTCAGCGGTGAATTGGATTTGAAAACACTCACCGAAGAGACGCAGAGAACGCGGAAGGAGCGCAGAGGGAATCCAAACTGGAGCACTAGTCATTCTTCCCGAAACTTTACTTGTTCCATTGTCGTAGTACAATGGTGCAACACAATGTTTCAGGTAGATTCACAACATCCAACGCCGATTTATCATCAGCTCGAGCGCTCGATTCGTTTCGCGATCGCGGTAGGAAAGCTCGGCATCGGCGACCAGCTGCCGACCGTGCGGCAGTTAGCGGTTGATTTGCGCATCAACGCGAATACCGTGGCGAAGGTTTATACGGAGCTAGAGCGCAGCGGAGTAGTCGAAACGCGCCGGGGCGTCGGAACGTTTGTGACCGCGCGGCCCAACGAAGCTGCGAATCGACGCGATCGCGAACGGCGCTTGCGCGAGATGTCCGATCACTTCGTCGCAGAAATTCACAACCACGGGTTTTCAATCGACGACGTGATCGAACACCTCGAAAAGAGGCGGAGGAAGTAGCGCAAGTTGTTAACTTGCGAGCAAGTTTCCCAAGCAGTCGCAAATTAACAATTTGCGCCACACGAAACGCAATTTGCGGTACAAAGGAGAAATCACATGGCTAACATTCAGCAGGGTTTGATTGAAGCGCGCAGTAGCTTTCCGACGCCAAACGCGCCGCGAGTCAATGTTGTCGCAGCCGGCGCATTCATCGCGCCCGTGCTACTCGGCGCTTTCGCGACGCTGATGACTTTGAACCCGGCCGGCGCAATTCTTGGCGTGCTACTCGGGTTGCTGCTGGCGCAATCTCCAAAGGTTGCGCGGCAGTGGGAACGCGCGGTCGTGCTTCGCTTAGGTAGGTACGTCGGGCTGCGCGGGCCCGGATTGTTTTGGATCATCCCGTTCGTCGATAGCGTATCAGCCTGGATCGATCAGCGCGTGATCACAACCGGCTTTGCCGCCGAAGAAACGCTGACCAGCGACACCGTTCCGGTAAACGTCGACGCGGTGCTGTTCTGGGTTGTGTACGATCCTGAGAAAGCTGCGCTGGAAGTTCAGAACTATCCGCAGGCGGTGAGCTGGGCGGCGCAGACCGCTCTGCGAGACATCATCGGGCGAACTTCTTTGAGCGATCTGCTGCGTGGACGAGAACGCATCGAAGACGAATTGCAGAAGTTGATCGACGAGCGATCGAACCCCTGGGGCGTGACCGTGCAATCGGTCGAGATGCGCGACGTGATCATTCCCGCCGCGCTGCAGGATGCGATGTCGCGCGAAGCGCAAGCTGCTCGCGAAAAAGCGGCGCGTGTAATCCTCGCAGAAGCCGAGGTCGAGATCGCCGCGCGCTTTGCCCATGCGGCCGAGTCTTATCGCGACAATCCCACGGCGTTGCATCTGCGCGCGATGAACATGCTGTACGAAGGCTTGAAAGAGAAAGGCGCGCTCATGCTGGTGCCGAGCAGCGCAGTCGAATCGATGGGCATGGGTGGATTGATCGGCGCCGCGGCGTTGAGGCAGCAATCGCTCACCGGCAGTAAGGAGACGCCCGAATAGTAGTCCCTTGATAACGTCTTCGTGTCCTTAGACACGAGATGTTTACCGTCTGATTGAAAAGTTAGAGCCCGCGAAATCGAAAAGAGGTTCGAGTTCGCGGGCTTTTCTTTTTTGCTCAAAATGGATTCTAGAAACATCTCGCGCCGACGGCGCGCAAACAGCGCGCAAGTTAATAACTTGCGTTACTCTTCCGGATCGATCTTGATCTTCATCGATCGCAGGATTCGCAAATCGTCTTCAGTTAATTCGAACGAACCATCGCTGGGCTGATCGTCTTCGCCATCGCCGTGCGGACGCAATCCAATCTCGAGCTTCAACGTCAGCTCCATTTCGAATCCGGCTTCGCGCAGGCGTTCGATCGCGGCAGCAACTGCCGGCGAGTCGCGCACCGATTCATTAATCGCAGTGCCGACGTCTTCGGCCAGCCGTTTTGTCTCGTCATCCATTTCCACAGGCGTGATGCTAAGACAACCATCGAGCGAGTTCAAGCTTGTGTCAGAAGCGCGCGCGTCAACAAGGGCTCGCTTTGTTTAGCGGCCCTCCCTCACGGTCGGGCTTCCGACTCCAACAAAAGGTTGAACTCTGAACCTTCGCTCTGATAGCCTCGCTGCGCGTTACGCCAATGACCACCAAGCTCAAAAAAGAACGCCGCGAGCATTTCAAGACATCGTCGGGCATGCAACTGCCTATCGATTTCAATCCGTCGAATACTGAAGTGCTCGAATACGATCGAGACCTCGGCGATCCCGGCGAGTTTCCATACACGCGCGGCATCCGGCGCAACCTGTATCGCGGCCGGCTCTGGACCATGCGGCAGTACGCCGGCTATGCAACCGCCGAAGAGTCGAACGCGCGTTACAAGTATCTGCTGTCGCAAGGAACCACCGGGTTGTCCGTCGCGTTCGATCTGCCGACCCAGATTGGTTTGGATTCTGACGATCCGCTCGCCGCCGGCGAAGTCGGCAAAGTCGGCGTGGCCATCGATTCGTTGGAAGACATGATGCGGCTCTTTGAGGGAATTCCTCTCGGCCAGGTGTCAACTTCGATGACGATCAATGCGACGGCGGCGATTCTGCTGTGCCTGTATCTCGCCGTCGCGCGCAAGCAGGGCGTGACGTTCGACAAGGTCAACGGCACACTCCAGAACGACATTCTGAAAGAATATATCGCGCGCGGCACTTATATTTTTCCGCCTGAGCCAAGCTTGCGTCTCATCACCGATACGTTCGCGTTTTGCGCGCGCGAAGTTCCGAACTGGAACACGATTTCAATCAGCGGCTATCACATTCGCGAAGCCGGCTCGACTGCCGTTCAGGAAGTCGCGTTCACCTTTGCCGACGCCATTGCTTACGTCGAAGCCGCCATCAAAGCAGGTTTGGGGATTGACGAATTCGCGCCGCGCATCTCGTTCTTCTTCAACGCGCACAACAATCTTTTAGAAGAGATTGCGAAGTTCCGCGCCGCGAGGCGACTCTGGGCGCGGCTGATGCGCGAACGTTTTCACGCGCGCGATCCACGATCGTTGATGATGCGGTTTCACACGCAGACCGCCGGCTCGACTCTGACCGCGCAACAGCCTGAGGTGAACATCGTGCGCACCGCGATGCAGGCGCTCGCAGCGGTCCTCGGGGGCACGCAATCGCTGCACACGAATGCGATGGACGAGGCACTCGCGTTGCCGACTGAAGATGCCGCGCGCATTGCTTTACGCACGCAACAGGTGATCGCGTTTGAGTCGGGCGTCGCCGACACGGTCGATCCGCTGGCGGGATCGTATGCGATCGAAGAATTGACGAACGAGATCGAGCAGCGCGTTGTAGATTATCTCGACAAAATCGACGCGCTTGGTGGGACGCTGCACGCGATCGAAACGGGATACATCCAGCGCGAGATCCAAAACTCGGCTTATGAATATCAGCGCGCCGTCGAAACGAAAGACGCGATCGTGGTCGGCGTAAATCAATTCCAAAGCGACGAAGAATCGAAAGTAAAAACCCTGCGGGTCGATCCGTCAATCGAGCAGGCCCAGATCGAACGCGTGCGTGCCGTGCGTGAACGTCGCGACACGGAGGCAACCGACCTCGCCCTAACCAATCTCGAACAAGCCGCGCGCGGAACCGAAAACGTCTTGCCGCGAATCCTTGATTGCGTTGACGCCTTTGCAACTGTCGGCGAGATCAGCAACCGTTTGCGCGCGGTTTGGGGCGAGTATCGCGAAGCCGTGACCCTGTAAATCCATGGCATTGATGCTCTTCTCAATCTCACCTTTGGTTCCTTCCTTTCTTGCGCCGCGTCAGGACCCAGCCGAGTTCGCCAGAATCCTTTTGCCGTTCGCTGCGGTTTTGCTCGTAGTGATTATCGTGACGCTTATTCGCCGAAAGAAAGCGAAGGAGCGAATGATGATCATGCAAAGCGCGGCGGCGCAACTTGGTTGGACGTTCAGCGCCGAAGTCCCATGGAACTACATTCCCGGACTCGATCGCTTCACGCTGTTCACCCAGGGTCACAGCAAACAAATCAAGAACATGATGTATGGCGAAGCCGAGGGAGTTAAGGCCGCCGTGTTCGATTACAATTACACCACCGGCTCTGGCAAGAACAGTGCGACATTTTATCAATCAGTCGTATATCTCGAGCCGGCAGATCTCGCTCTGCCAAATTTTTCTTTGCGGCATGAAAACATCATGTCGAAATTCCTGTCGGCGTTTGGTTATCAGGACATCGATTTTGGTCAACGGCCTGAGTTTTCGCGCCAGTACCTGCTGCGCGGCCAGGACGAGCCCGCGATTCGTCAGGCCTTCAACGATCGCGTGCTGGCCTTTTATGAAAATTATCCGGGCACCTGCACCGACGGCGGAGGCAATCAACTTTTTCTGTATCGCGCCAATTACCGATTTCAGCCGCAAGAGATCCGGGGTTACGTCGGTCTGGCTCTGGAGCTTATGAAATTGCTGAAACAGTATTGATCTGAACCTCATGAAACGACTTCGATGGAAGAGGAGAGAACAAATCCCATGAATATCAAACGCTCTGTCCAATTATGCTCATTGGGGCTGATCATCTTGCTGGGATGTGCTAACAGCTTCTCAAACGCTCCGCATGTCCGCGATGGCTCCAAAACACTGCCTGATAATGATTGGAGTCGCTACAAGGTGAGTGACGCAGAGTTCTCGGTGATGCTACCCATCGTGCCCGCGATGAGCAGTTACTCTGTTCGCATGCTGAATGTTACGCAGAGTCCGCTGCGGCATCAGATTGGAGCTTACGAAGATGGTGTGGTGTATGCGATTTATGTTTATAGGCGAAAGCAATCGCTCGAAGATTTCATGAGCACGTTTCGCCAATCGGCCGCCTCTGATTTCAAGCGCGACTTGAAGATTGATGGCGTCTCGGGCAAGGAATACACATTTGCAAACGAGGATCGCCGAGCGGTCACACAGTATTTTGCTACCGAACAAAATATCTATGTCTTCCAGGCTTGTGGTTCGCTGCTCGCGCAACCCGACGCGCGGATAGCGAAATTTTTAGAGTCGGTTAGATTTTCTGAAGCTGGATCAGCACAGCTGTTAGTTGACGGGCCGGGAAATCTCTGGGCGCCGCCTTCCGGATATCAGGATGGCGCGGCGGCACAGGTGCTGAGCGGAAAGGATGTGACCAAAAAGGCGTTAGTTCTCGCGAAGCCTGAACCTACTTACACTCAAGAAGCACGACAAAACCAGGTAACAGGCGCTGTCGTGCTTCGTTGTATTTTTAGCTCCGCCGGTAGCGTTGGCAACATCAAGGTCGTCTCGGGCTTAGAGCACGGTCTGACTGACCAGGCAATCTTCGCCGCGAGCCAAATCAAGTTCATCCCGGCCATGAAAGACGGCCGGTTTGTTTCGATGTGGATGCAGCTTGAATACCACTTCAATCTGTATTAGAAAACGCGCCGTCCATTTCGCAGCAGAAATCCGAGAAACAAGCCGGCCGCGGCGGAAATCAGAATCGCGTGGCCGGGCTTGCGGCGCGCGTAATCCTTGGCCTCGTCGGCAATCTCACTGAAGTTCTTGCCTTGCAGATTCTTGATCTTCTCGCCGACCACTCCGGCTTTTTCTTCGATATAATCGCCGGCGTGCGAGGCGGCGTCCGCGATTTTCCGACCCATTTCACGTGCGTCATCTGAAAATTCTGACATGCTGGTTTTGCCCCCGAGAATCATTGATTGATTTGAATTGTCCTGCCCGTTTCCGGTAGCTGTGTCCATTGGTTTGCTCCTTTGTAAGCGAACAAATCTTCCATACGACGAAACTCAGAGCAGAGTTGCGAAAAAGATGGCGCGGCCCTTTTCGCGAACCTTGCCCTCTTGACTTCATTTGGGAAGCGATGGTAAGTAAGCACTTACTTTCAACGACAGGAAATCCTTTTGGAAGCTCAAAAAAGAATAAACACGAACGGAACTGCGGCGCGCATGGCTGGCGGTGAGCGGCGCCTCCAAATCCTTCGCGTGGCCATGCGGCTGTTTTCGCAGCGCGGCTTTCGCGGTACCACCACGAAAGAGATTGCGCTGGCGGCTGGTGTGTCAGAGGCGATGGTGTTTCGCCACTTCGCGACGAAGGAAGAACTTTACAGCGCGATCCTGGATCACAAAGCATGCCTGCAAGACGATCTCGATCCGCTGCAAAAAGTTGCCGACGCGATCCAACGCAAAGATGATCGCGCAGTCTTCGAAGGCATCGCGCTCGATGCCTTAAATCAGCATGATTGCGATCCCGAATTTCAAAGGCTGTTGCTTCATTCGGCTTTGGAAGGGCACGAACTGGCGCACATGTTCTGGGAGAAATTTGTGCGCCGCGTTTATCGCTCGCTAGGTAGCTATATCCGGCAGCGCCAACGCGACGGTGCGATGAGACGCGTCGAGCCACTGGTCATCGTACGGGCGTTTATCGGCATGATCATTCACCATTCGCTCAACAACAATCTCTGGGATCGCAAGCGGCAGTTGCTGAAGATTTCGAATCAAGCGGCAGCGCGCGCATTCACGGAAATACTCCTGAACGGAGTCACAACCACGCCCCCGTCACGAAGTTCAAATGGGCGCTCACGCTCACGAGTTGCGATGCCAAAAAGAAAGCGATCGAAAAAATGAATTCCCCCAAACCCCTCAAAATTCTGGTTTTGGTTTTGCTGGCGTCTGGCGCCGGCGGAGGCATCGTCGCGTGCAAGCGATCGAATGGTCAGACGAACGCGACTGCTGCGGCGAGTCCGACACCGGCGGTCGTTTCAATCAGCACGACTGCGGCGATCGTGCGTCAGTTGCCGCGGTACTTCGAAGCGTCGGGCGCGCTGGCTGCGAACCAGCAGACTGACGTGGCGCCGGAAACCTCGGGCAAAGTCGCCGCGGTCGGCGTAGACATTGGCAGTGCAGTTCGTCGTGGTCAGATGATCGTTAGATTAGAGAACGCCGACTTCAAAGACCGCGTCGATCAGGCGCAGGCGCAACTCGATCAGGCGAAAGCAACGCTCGACCAGAATCGCGCGAAGATCGGTTTGCGGCCCAACCAAAAATTCACGCCGGAAAACGTGTCGGAAGTTCGCGCCGCCGGCGCCGCGCTGGATTTAGCGGAAAAGAATTTACGCCGTTACGAAAAGTTGGTTGAGAGCGGTGACGTCTCGCGCGCGATTTACGATCAGCAAAAATCACAACGTGATCAGATGGCCGAGCAGTATCAGGCCCTGATTCATCAGGCGCAGCAGAACTATGCCACGGTCGCGAACTCGCAGGCTGCCGTCGACGCGGCGCAGACAAATCTGTCACTCGCGAAACGTAGTCTGACTTACACCGTCGTGACTGCGCCGATGGCTGGTTACGTTTCCGATCGTCCGGCGGATATTGGCGAATACATTTCGCCACAGCAGAAAGTCGCAACCATCGTCAATCTAAACCCGCTGCGGGTGCGGATAGACATTCCCGAGCAAGCGATTTCCCAGATCCGTGTCGGCGAAAGCGTTTCGGTCAGCGTCGCTGCTTATCCCGATCGAAATTACTCGGGACGTGTGGCGCGCGTTTCTCCGAGCGTCAGCACCAGTTCGCGCACGCTCACGATCGAAGCCGACGTCGAGAATCCCAAGGCTGAACTGAAGCCGGGACAATTCGCGACGGTGCGAATTCTTTTGCCACAGAGCGCGCCCGCGGTGATGGTGCCGCAACGCGCACTGCGAACGATTTCCGGATCGACTTATGTGTTTGTGATCAAGAACGGATTCGCGCAACAGCGCGTGGTGCAGACCGGCCAGACGGAAAGCGACCTGGTGGAAATAAAAAGCGGGGTGGCCGGCGATGAGCTCGTCGCGACCAGTAACGTCGATCAGCTTAGCGACGGGGCGGCAGTGAGGCAATAGATTCGGGTTTGCTCCCTCTCCCTTTGGGAGAGGGCAGGGGTGAGGGAGCGAAGCTTTAGCGACGAAGAAGCAAAAAAATGTTTTGGTCGCCGTAAGCCCTCACCCTAACCCTCTCCCACAGGGAGAGGGAACTTAATTGAAGTCTATTTAGCCATGCAAAAACTTGCTGAAATTTGTGTTCGTCGTCCGGTGTTCGCGACCATGCTCATTCTGAGCATCACGGTCGTAGGCCTCTTCTCGTTTCGATCGCTCGGTGTCGATCTTTTTCCCAAGATCGATCTACCGACGATCACGGTGACGGTAGTAAATCCTGGCGCGTCACCGCAGGAAGTCGAGACTGAGATCACTGATAAGGTCGAAGGCGCCGTCAATACGATCAGCGGCATTGATGAGCTGCGCTCGACATCGGTCGAAGGTGTATCGCAGGTCTTTATCAACTTCGTGCTCGAGAAAAACGCCGATGTCGCAGCCGAAGAAGTTCGCAACAAGGTCGATCTGATCGTCAACGATCTGCCTGAGACTGCGGAAGTTCCGATCGTGCAGAAGCTCGACACCGACGCGACGCCGGTTTTACGTATCGCCGTCTCGGCGCCGCGATCCTTACGTGAAGTCACGGACATCGCCGACAAACAAATCAAGCGCTTGATCGAACCGATCAGCGGCGTCGGCAACGTTGAAATTGTTGGCGGCCGGCAGCGCGAAATTGAAGTCTGGGTCGATCCCGACAAGATGCGCGCCTACAACGTCTCGGCTGCGGACGTGGCGAATTCGGTGAAGTTGCAGAACATGGAATTGCCGGGCGGGCGGGTCGAGCAAGGTCAGAAAGAAATGACCGTGCGCACGATGGGCCGCATTCCCGATCCGGCGCAATTCAACAATCTGGTGGTCGCGAATCGCGGCCCCTATGCGGTGAAAGTCAGCGACATCGGTTACGTCGAAGACGGCGCCGAAGAGCAACGCACGGAAGCTCGTTTGAATGGTCAGCCCGCAGTCACGCTCGTCATTTCAAAGCAATCAGGACAGAACACTGTCGCGGTTGCCGATGCGGTGAAGGAGCGCCTCGAGGAATTAAAGTCGACGCTGCCGCCTGACGTGAAGACGCAGATCGTCGGCGATCAAACAATCTTTATCAAAGCAGCGCTGCACTCGATCAATCTACACCTTGTAGAGGGTTCGATACTCGCGGCGATCGTAGTTTTTGTTTTTCTCTGGAACTTCCGCGCAACGTTCATTGCGGCGATCGCGATTCCGACTTCAATCATCGCGACCTTTGGCCTGATGGCCGCAATGGGCTTCACCTTAAATCAGATCACGATGCTCGCGCTGACGCTGATGGTCGGCATTGTCATCGACGACGCGGTCGTGGTCCTCGAAAACATTTTCCGTTTTATTGAAGAGAAGGGCGTGCCGCCGTTTCAAGCGGCAATCGACGGCACGAAAGAAATCGGCATGGCCGTGACAGCGACGACACTGTCGCTGCTCGCGGTGTTTTTGCCGGTGGGTTTCATGGCGGGGATCGTGGGCCGCTTCATGTCTTCGTTTGGATTTACTTCGGCGTTTGCCATTGCCGTTTCGCTGATCGTTTCGTTCACGCTGACGCCGATGCTGGCGGCGCGGATGATCAAGCGAAAAAAATCCGGTGTCAGTACCGGGAGCGGTAGCGACCGGGTAAAGACAGCCCATCCAACAGAGCCACGCACTTCGCTCGCAGAGTTCAAAGACAAATACGAACAGGCCAGTTCCAAAGCCTCGCGCTTCTATCGTCCGATCGATAGCACTTACACCTGGATGCTCAAGTGGTCCATGGCCCATCGCTGGGTGATCGTGGCGTTGTCGCTGCTGGTGATCATCAGCACCGTGCCGCTGTTCATGTTCGTCGGCAAGAACTTTTTGCCGGTGGACGATCAAGCTCAATTCGAACTCAATGTTCGTCTGCCTGAAGGCGCGACGCTTTCAGCGACATCGGCGCTGGCCGAACGGATGGCCGCGGACATTCGCCAGCTACCCGGCGTCACCGATACGCTGGTGACGATTGGGAGTGGCCAACAACAGATCGTCAATCTCGCAAACATCTACATCAAGATGTCGCCGGTCGAAGAACGTTCAATCAGCCAGTCGGATCTTATGCTGCGCACGCGTTCCGAAATCGTTGGAAAGTACTTAAAGGAAGAGCCTCAGTTGCGCACCAGTGTCAATCCAGTAGCCGCGATTTCGGGCGGTGGACAGCGCAACGCAGACATCAACTTCGTCATTAGCGGGCCCGACCTCGACCAGCTGACAACTTATTCGGATCACTTGCTGGCGAAACTCAAATCTTTACCTGACGTCGTCGATGTTGATTCGACGCTTGTCACCGGAAAACCGGAACTGCGCGTGGTAATCGATCGCGCGCGGGCGGCTGATCTCGGCGTGCGCATCGGTGATGTAGCACAGTCGCTCAACACGCTGGTGGCCGGTCAGAAAGTCTCCACCTTCAACGCGGGTACGGATCAATACGACGTGCGCGTACGCGCGATTGGAGAGTTCCGCACCAGCGCCGAAGGTTTGCAGCGCATGTTGGTCGCCTCGCAAAAAACTGGTTGGGTCAGTTTGGATAATTTGGTGCGCGTCGAACCCGGTACTGGTCCATCTTCGATCGATCGATACAACCGGCAACGTATGGTCATGCTCGTGGCGAACACGAAACCAGGAGGTTCTCAGACGGCGGTAATGGCCAAATTAACCGAGTTCGCGCACGCCGAAAACATGGGCAGCTCCTATCGCACATTTCTGGCGGGACGGACGCGGGAACTGGCGCGCACGGGACAATATTTTCTGTTGGCGATAGTTCTTTCGTTCGTCTTCATGTACATGGTGCTCGCGGCGCAGTTCGAATCGTTCATTCACCCGATCACGATCTTGCTGACGCTGCCGCTGGCAATTCCGTTCGGCATCGTTTCGCTGCTGGCAACTGGTCAGACTGTGAACATCTTTTCCGGCCTCGGGCTGCTGCTTCTGTTCGGCGTGGTGAAGAAGAACGCGATCTTACAGATTGATCACACGAACGGTTTGCGACGGCACGGCATGGAGCGCTCTGAAGCGATCATTCAAGCGAATCGCGATCGCCTCCGGCCAATATTAATGACGACGATAGCGCTGGTCGCTGGCATGACACCGTTGACGTTGTCGAGCGGCCCAGGCGCGGGCACAAATCGATCGATCGGCGTCTTAGTCGTCGGCGGACAATCGCTCTGTTTGCTGCTGACTTTGTTAGCAGTTCCTGTCTTCTATTCACTGTTCGACGATCTCGGACGCAGTCGCGTCTGGGCACGAATCGGCGCCGCGTTCTCGTCAGTTTTCGGACGCGCGCGGCGACGTGCTGCGGCTACGGCGGCGTCTCTGTTAGGAATAATTACAAAACAATAGCCTTGAGGAATTTTTTCATGCGAGAAATCGATTGGTTCTTGCGGCTTTGCCGCCGCCCAGTGCGGAAAGGCTTCGCCTTTCCGACGGCAGTTCAAAGTACTTTGCGCGAGGCTATGCCTCGCTACAGTCGAGGCGCAGCCTCGGAGAAAGAGAAGCAAGTCACGGAAAGCCAGAGGCTTTCCGCACTGGGCGGCGGCAAAGCCGCAGCATCACTGGTCCTTCTCCTTATGACGTATCTTGCGTCGAGCGCACTCGGGCAGAATCCGACTCCGACGTCCGGCGTTTCCGCCGAATCTACTCTGAAGGTTCCGACGATCGCGACCGACTATCGCGCGAATGCGAATCAGCCTCTGCCGCCATTAACGCGCATCGGCGTGGACACGAATGAGCAGCAACCGCTGACTTTGCGTGAGGCGATAGCGATGGCTTTGCAAAACAACAAGGACATTGAAGTGGCGCGCGATAACGTGAAGATTGCCGAGTACGATCTGCTGACTGCGCATGGCGCCTACGATCCGAGGTTCAGCGCGCAAAGCTACTTCGAGAAAATCAATGCGGCGCCGACCAGTTTTCTCAGCGGCGCGACACGCGTGGAAACATCGGACCTGACCGCAACGAGTCGCTTCGAAGGTTTGACCCCGAAATACGGTGGGAACTATCGCGTGGACTTCACCTCGATTCGGCAAACCAGCAACAGCCAGTTCGCGGTTTTGAATCCGCAGTATCCGACCGCGCTGACGTTTACTTATTCGCAGCCGTTAATCCGCGGGCTGCGATTTGATTTGCCGCGCCGGCAGATCGAAGTCGCGAAGAAAAATCTTTCGTTGACTGATGCGCAATTTCGCCAGCGCGCCATCGAAGTGATCACCAGCGTGCAGCGTTCGTACTGGGATTTGGTGTTCGCGCTGCGGAACCTGCAAATTCAGCGTGACTCGCTGACCGACGCGCGTGCGCAGCTCGAACACAATCGAAGAATGGTTGCGGAAGGCGCCCTCGCTCCGATCGATGTGGTCGCGGCGGAAACTCAGGTCGCTAATTTCGAGCAGACAGAATTTGCCGCGCTGGAAGATGTCACGCGCACCGAAAACAATCTGAAGAACCTGATCGCCGAAGACAAGAACGCTAAGCTTTGGAGCGTTTCGATCATACCGAGTGATCAAGTTGATCTTACTGTGCCGCAAGTTTCGTTGCCCGATGCGATGGGCGCAGCGATGCAGAACCGGCAGGAGCTGAAGCAATCGGATTTGGCTCGTGAAATCAACCTGCTGGATCAAAAACTTTATCGCGATCAAACCAAACCTGAAGTCGATCTGGTTGGCAGCTACGGCGTAACAGGTAACGCCGGAAACCTGACTTCAACCACAAATCCGATCACGGCCAGCACCGATGCGCTTCGCGCGCGGGTTAATCAACTTTCCGTGATTCAGGGCCTGCAACCGTTGCCCGCGCCGCAGGTGACCACGATCGATCCGAATCTTATCGGCGCTTATCCGCAATCGCTGTTGAACCTGGCAGCGAATCGCTACAACAATTTTCGCGCCGGCGTCTCGATCAGTTTGCCGCTACGAAATCGCACCGCGGAAGGACAGCTCGGTCATTCGCTCGTCGAAGGAAAGCGGATCGCGACGCAGCGCGAACAGCTCGAACAAATGATCCAGGTCGAAGTGCGCAACGCACTGCAGTCTCTGACGACCGCCGAAGCGCGTCTGCGATCCGCCGCGGTGGCGCGTTCGACGGCTGAGCAGCAATACGAAAGCGAGAAGCGAAAGCTCGACGCCGGTCAATCGACTGTTTTTCTTGTGCTCGAGCGTCAGACCGCGTTGGCGACTGCGCGCGGCAACGAATTGCGCGCTCAGACTGACGTCAACAAAGCCATCGCGGAATTGCAGCGTGTGACGGGAAATTCTTTGACGGCGAACAACGTGACCGTGACGGTGAGGTAGATGGACGACAGACTTCAGTTTGTCGACTTGCGTTTCACAATTGAGCCCTTTCAGGAACTGATCAGAGACAAACTTAAGTTTGTCGTACATTCATAAAAAGATGCCACGGAACAAACTTTCCAAAGCGGTTCTAATCATCGCGATCCTGGTAATCGCCATTGCGGCCATTTTTTTCGGCTGGTGGTTTCTGATTCGCCAGCCGCCGATTCCGCACAACATCATCGTCTTGAGCGGCCGAATCGAAGGTGACGATTCGACGGTGGCGACCAAAGTCTCCGGCCGCATTCGCGAGATTCGCGTGCGGGAAGGCGACATCGTGAAAGCCGGCGACGTGATTGCGCTGCTGGATGAAGAACAAGCCGCGGCGCGCGAACAACAGGCACGTTCGTTAGCGCAGGAAGCGGATACGCGCGTCGCCCGGTCGCAGGATCAAATCGGCGTCCTGCGCGAGCAACTCAAGCAGGCAGACATCACTGTCGATCAAGCAAAACAAGACGCCGAAGGCCGTGTGCATCAGGCCGAAGCGCAAGTCGCAACGGCCGAAGCGAATCTGTCTCAGGCGCAGGCCGCTTATGAACAAGCGCGGTACGACGTCGATCGATTTACCCGGCTGGCGCGCACTGGCGATGTTTCTGATCGACAGCGCGAACAGGCGAAGACCGCGGCCGAGAGCCAGGCTGCTGTCGTTGAATCAATGAAGAAGCAAGTCGCGGCTGCGCATGGTGCGTTGACTACGGCGCGAGCAAATCTAAAGAATCCATCGATACGATCTTCGCAGGCTGCGGGAATTCAAAAGCAGATCAATCAGGCGCAGACCGACGTCGCGGCGGCGCAAGCCGACGCGGATCGCGCCCGGGCGCAGGTCAAAGAAGTCGAGGCAAATCGCGCCGACTTAACCGTTGTCGCGCCATTCGACGGAACGATTGCTACGCGCGTAGCTGAGCCCGGCGAAGTTGTCGCGCCCGGCGCGGCGATCGTTACCATGATCGATCTAAACAAAATTTATTTGCGGGGATTTGTGCCGGAGGGCGACATCGGCCGCGTGAAACTCGATCAACCCGCGCGCGTCTACCTCGATTCAAATCCCAAAACTCCGATCGATGCGGTGGTGTCGAGGATCGATCCCGAAGCTTCGTTCACTCCTGAAAATACTTACTTTCGCGACGAGCGTGTTAAGCAAGTCGTGGGCGTTAAGTTGCTGATCAGAAATCCGAATGGTTCGGCCAAGCCCGGCATGCCCGCGGACGGCGAGATTCTGGTTGAAGGAACTACTTGGCCGAAAGATACCGGCCGGCGATGATCTGAAGTCGAATCCGGCGTGCGATTTCGGAGAATAGTGTTAGAGCCCGCAAATGAGCCATCTTCAGATGGCTTTTGGTTGGGTTGCTAGCCCAGCGCTTTTTAGCGCTGGGTTAAGTGAGGGGTTTAACGAAAAGCGCGCTTCAGCGCGCTTTGATCTTCAGCTCGGTAAGTCCGTTGAAACGGGTTGGATGAATTTGCGTCGCGTCGTGACGCAACCGTAAAACGGTTGGGCTGGCAAAACCAAAAGTGCAAGCCGCCTTGAAGGCGGCTTATAAGCATTCAACTGAGCCACCTAAAGTTGCTGGATAAAGGTACCAATAAGCAATTTGAGAGGCGGCGTCAAACATGAATTCACTCGAAGCCGCAATAGATTCAGTTTCACATCCCAATGACGCCGCCAAAGGGATGAAGGGCGAAGCAGACGCAGCTATTCAAGTTCGCAGTCTGCGCAAGGTGTACGGCGAGATTGAGGCTGTGCGCGGCATCGATCTCGACGTTCAGCGCGGCGAGATTTTCGGATTGATTGGGCCGGACGGCGCCGGTAAGACTTCCACCTTTCAAATTCTCGGCGGAGTGATGGCAGCGACGAGCGGGGAGGCCATCATGCTGGGCCATTCCGCGCGCGATGCGCGTTCTTACGTCGGCTATCTCACACAGGTTTTCAGTCTCTATCACGATCTAACGGTGGCCGAGAATCTTCGCTACGTCGGCGAGTTGCGGCGGCTCTCCGGTCGAAAGATCGAGGAACGCGGGCGACGTTATCTAGAAAAGTTCGGCATGGATCGATTCACCGATCGGCTGGCCGGAAAGCTCAGTGGCGGAATGAAGCAGAAGCTTTCGCTCGCGTGTGCGCTGATTATCGAGCCGAAGATTCTTTTGCTGGACGAGCCGACGACAGGCGTCGATCCGGTTTCGCGTCGCGAGTTTTGGGACGCGCTCGCAGATCTTTCCAGCCAGGGAATAACGATCGTGATCGCCACGCCTTATCTGGATGAAGCCGAGCGCTGCACGCGCGTCGCGTTGATGCACGAAGGCCTGATTCATCAGACCGGAACGCCGCGCGAGCTGCGCGATCATCTCGGGCTACAGAGATTGATTGTGCGCGCGCAGGATTTGAGCCGCGCTGAGGATCTGCTGGATGAAACCAAGGGCATCGACGATGCGCAACGATTCGGCGATCACCTCGACGTGATGATCACTGATGCAACGGCAGGTGAAAAGTTAACGCGCGAGACCCTGCAAGCGGCCGGAATCGCAGTCGAAGAAATCAAGGTCGCTTCGCCAACGCTGGAAAATTCTTTCGTCGCGATGTTGCGCCATCTGGAAGATGAGATTCGCGCGAGTCCGTTTCCCGTCAAACGAAAATTTCAGGAGCGGCCCGAGGACGCAATTGCAATCGGCGCGCGCGACTTGACCAAAACTTTTGGCGATTTCGAAGCCGTCAAACAGATCAACCTCGAAGTTAAGTACGGCGAGATCTATGGCTTGCTGGGAGCTAATGGCGCCGGCAAGACAACGACCATCAAGATGCTGTGCGGTTTGCTCGAGCCGACTGCTGGCGAAGCGGAGCTGGCCGGCGAAACGGGCTCGCTGCGATCGAGCGATGTGCGCCAACGCGTCGGTTACATGTCGCAGAAGTTTTCGCTTTACGACGATCTGACGATTGACGAGAACCTCGATTTTTTCGCGGGCGTTTATCGCGTGCCGCTCGCGGAACGTGCCGAAAAAAAGCGCTGGGTTCTTTCATTCTCAGGATTGCAGGGTCGCGGCAAACAAATGACCGGCAGTCTTCCCGGCGGTTGGAAACAACGCGTCGCGTTTGGCGCGGCCGTGATGCACGAACCGAGCGTCTTGTTTCTCGATGAGCCAACGTCGGGCGTCGATCCATTGGCGCGGCGCGCGTTTTGGAAAATGATCAATAGCTTCGCCGATCGGGGGATGGGAATTCTGGTCACCACGCACTATCTCGAGGAAGCCGAGCAATGCAATCGACTTGGCCTGATGGTCGCGGGCGAATTGGTGGCGCAAGGCGCACCCTCAGATTTGAAAGCTCAGCAGCAGGGTCACGTAATCGAATTCGTGACTGATGCGCCGCAGCGCGCAAATAATTTGCTGAAGACTGAAATGGAAAGTTGGCGCGTGTCCTTGTTTGGTGATCGTCTACACGTCGTGGTTGATGAAGATACCGAGAGCGCAATGAAACGCATCTCCGAACGATTGGCGCGCGAGAACATTAGCGTGACGCGTGCTACTAAGGGGCCTTATTCGCTCGAAGATGTTTTTATCGCGGTGGTCGAAAAGATGAAAGCGGAAGGTAAGTCAGCGGAGGAATGAGCTGCCGCCCGCACGCTAAAACTTGCTGATTTGACGAGGCTGCCCTACGATTGAGTCATGCAAATCCTTATCAGGTTTCCAGATTCTGAGACCGAGCGTCGTGCGTTGGGAAAACTGATTCCCCGCTTTTCCGGCAAGAGTTGGACCGGCGGTGAGACCGCCGTGCCCGCACAAGCCCTGGCCTTTCTGGCAGAGGAGGGGATTCAATTTACCGTCATAGGTCCGGCTCCTTATGAGTACGTTACGCCGTTACGAGATTCTGGTACCGTTGCTGTTCAATAACGGCGCTCCGGTACCTGAAGAACTCTTGTCAGAAACCTTCGCGGAACTTCGCGACAAATTCGGCGCAGCCTCTTGGGAAACTCAGGTAGTCAGAGGCTCATGGGAGCATCAGGGGGCAATTTACCAGGATAATCTTACCCGCTTCTTCGTAGATGTTCCGGACCTTCCCGAACATCGACAATTCTTCATCGAATTCAAAGATAGGTTGAAGGCTCGCTTTGACCAGCTGGATGTTTGGATCACGTCCCATCCGATGGATGTGATTTGACCTGAGTTGCTGCGTGAGTCGATTTCCAAATGAAACGCATCCTGGCCCAGGTCAAAAAAGAACTCACCCAACTTTGGCGTGATCGGCTGACGCTGGCCTTGGCCCTCGTGTTGCCGGTCTTGCTGCTGCTGTTGTTGAGCAAAGCAACTTCGCTTTCGGTGAGAGACATTCCGGTCGTCGTCCAGGATTTGGACAAGACGCCGATGTCGCGCCAGTACCTGGAAACGGTCGGCGCGTCGCTTTCATTTAAGTTGAGCGCGCTGCCCACGAACGTTTCGCCTGAGCACTTGCTGTTGCAGAACCAGGCCCGGGCCGCGTTGATTATTCCGCCGAACTTTGAACGTGATCTGCGTCGCGGTCAGAACACGGAGGTGCAGTGGCTGATAGACGGCACCGATGCGAACACCGCGAACGTGATGCGAGGCAAAGCCGCCGCCGTAACACAGAGCTTCACCGCACAAATTCAACCGGACGAAGTACAGCCCGCGATCAAACCGGAGATTCGCTATTGGTTTAATCCCGGGCGCGAAGACTTGAAGTACTTTGGCCCAGGCGTGCTGGCGTTTGGCATGGCGATGTTTCCGCCGTTGCTGGCGGCGCTCGCGTTGTCGCGCGAAGGCGAGCTGAAAACGATTCTGCAAGTTTATGTTTCCAGCATCACGGCGTTCGAATACTTGCTCGGAAAAATAATCGCGTACACGATTGTCGCCTGGGGCGAATGGATCTGTGGGATGATGGTTTTGTTTTTTGTTTTTGGCCTCAGTCTGGTGGGCGATCCTACTCCGCTGCTCGTGACGACGTTCTTCTATCTGTTCTGCAACACCTGTTTTGGCGCGATGTTGGGGGCGGCGATTCCGAATCAGGCGGCGGCGATTCAGGCGACTCAGCTCGGCGGATTTCTGACTTCGTTTCTGCTCTCCGGTTACCTCTTTCCGGTCCAGAACATTCCGCAGCCGTTGCGCTCTCTCTCTTACATTGTGCCGATGCGTTACTACCTGGAAGTAATTCGCGACGCGTTCTTGCGCGGCGGCGGCTGGCCGGCAGTTTGGACCGCGCCGATCGCGCTGGCGCTGCTGGGCGCGTTCTTTTTCTGGCGCGCCTGGGCAGTGATGAAGGATATGCAGGTGAAGGCGTGAATCACTCGACTGGAGATGGAGTCAGTACCATCCGCGTGAGCGGATGGGTCAAGGGAGGAGTCACGCTTTAACCCACCTGCTCACGCAGGTGGTACTGACCTCGTACATGTGAAGAGATGAAGACTTCCCCTTTCCATCGCCTCTTCAATTTGCGTCTCTGGTCGCTCTTCGTCAAAGAGTTTCACCAGATTCGGCGCAACCGGCGTCTCGTGGTGCTGCTCATCATTCCACCGACGCTGAACATCATCCTGTTTGGGCTGGCCCTGAATCCGACATTCGAGAATCTACAGCTCGGTGTGGTTGATTACAGCCGCACGCAGGACAGCCGGGAACTGATCTCTGCTTTCACTGAAGGTTTGGTCTTCAAAACCAAGGGCTACTATGCGTCAACCGAGGAATTGGGTCAGGCGATCAGCCGTGGAGAACTAGACGCGGGTCTGGTCGTGCCGCACGACTTTGCCGACAAGCGCGCGCGTCATGAAACGGTTGAGTTGCAGTTGCTCGTCGATGCGGTCAATGCGAACACCGCGACGATCGCCGGAGGTTACGCCGCGCGCATCATCGCGAGTTTCAATCAGAAGATCGCGATGTCTCAACCGCCGCGAAGACAGGCGACCGACGCCGCCGCGAGCGCTGGCGGTTTGGCGGTCGTAACCAAACCGGCAGGACGCGCCTCGGTCACGCCGCGTCTGACGCTGCTCTACAATCCCGGATTGAAGAGCAGTTGGTTCATCACGACGGGAATGATCGGATTGCTGCTCGTGTTGCAGGGTTCGGTTGTTTCTTCGGCGTCGCTCGTCCGTGAAAAAGAGATCGGCACGATCGAGCAACTCTTGATGACTCCGGCTGGAAATTCTGAAATCATCATCGCCAAGGTCGCGCCGATATTTCTCTTGCTGTCCCTGGACATTGGCCTGGCGCTGGGCGTGGCCAGAATTGTTTTTGGCGTGCCGGTGCGCGGCAGCTTGCTCTTGTTCTTCCTCTCGGCTTCACTGTGCGTTTTGTGCGGCATCGGGCTAGGGATGATGATTGCGACCTTCACGCGCACACAACAACAGGCGCAGTTGATGGGCTTCTTCACCAATCCGCCGCTCGCTTTGCTTTCGGGCGCGACCACGCCGATCGAAGCGATGCCCGCGTGGCTGCAACCAATCACCGCAATCAATCCGGTCAAACACTTCGCAATCATTTCGCGCGGGATCTTATTGAAAGGGAGTGGCGTCGATGTGCTCTATCCGCAGCTGTTCGCGCTGGCCTTGATTGCGTTTGTGATGGTTTCGCTGAGCGCATGGCAGTTTAGAAAGCAACTCCGATAGATCGTTTCTGGCTTGCCGCTCCCCCGATTGGTAGCGTTCGGGGGTCTTGATGGGCACGGAAAAAACTTAGTTCTAACGAGAGAGCGGGCAGCTTTTTGGCCCGCTCTGCTCATCTCAGTCGCGGCCCTCCCGACGTGCGAAGAAATAGTTTGAAGAAAAGGTTGTTTAGCACGTAGAATTCGGAAGGTCGGCGCTGCCTCAATTCCTTACGCATAGTGCCTTAGTTCCAGGTCAGTATTTTCGATAGAGCGAACATCATGAAAACCAAAAAGAAAAATGAGAAGCGCAAGCTCTCCATCCGTCAAACGCGTCTGTTTCGCGTGGCGATCTTTGCGAGTGTCTTGCTTGTTTTAGGCGCTGTTACGGTCATCGCCCGGTACGGGTCGCGCAAGCCGGCGCCCAATTCATCAGCAGAGGCAGAGAAGAACTTCGTCACTGTTGAAGTCGGTGGCAAGAAGCTACGGGTCAATGCCGCCACCTTGCAGCAGGGACCACTGACACAGGATCAGTCGCAGCAGATCGCCGACGCGCTGAAAAACAACAAGTCGACAGATGGCCTGGTGCAGGTGCAACACGCCGACGGCACGGTCGAGATGGATTTGCAGGGCCGATTCCAGAACGTGATGATCGCGAAGAAGAACGATGACGGCAGCGTCTCGCAAGCCTGCGTCGATACTCCCGAAGCCGCGAACGCGTTTCTGCAGAACAAGGACACCGGCACCGGCGCCGATACCGGCAGAGAAACGAAAAAGGGGGCGCTGCAATGAAGCGACGAACCTTTTTCACCAAGCTCGCGCTTGCTGTCGTCTCAGTCGCGGTACTGTTGACCGCGTCTTCGAAGTCATTCGCCTCGGCGACGATCGTAATTCAGAACGGCGATGCGGCTGGAGTTGGATTCAACGATACGACCGCGGTAGCGCCGGTTGGAAATAACACGGGCACAACGCTTGGCCAGCAACGGCTCAACGCATTTCAATTTGCGGCGAACATCTGGGGCGCGACATTGAACAGCAGCGTGACGATCACGATTCGCGCCACGTGGGAAGCGTTGTCGTGTTCGACAAGCTCAGCAACGCTGGGCTCGGCGGGAGCGTCCGGGATCTTCGCGAACTTTCCCAATGCGCCTCAAACCGGAACCTGGTATCCGGCGGCGTTGGCTAACTCGCTGGCCGGGAGCGATCTAGACACTACTACTCAAGAGATTCGCGCACGGTTCAATATCAACCTCGGCACGCCAGGCTGTCTCGACAATTCTCCATTCTATCTCGGACTTGATAACAACCACGGCAGCGGCGTCGATCTGGTTACGGTTTTGCTCCACGAATTCAGTCACGGTCTTGGATTCCAGACTTTTACAAGTACGAGCACCGGACAATTCAGTGGCAGCTTTCCTTCGATCTACGACAAGTTCCTGATGGATGACACCGCGGGCAAGACGTGGGATGCGATGACCGCGACTGAGCGGCAGACCTCGGCAACCAACAATGGCAATCTGTCCTGGAGCGGACCGCTGGTGACGGGTTTTGTTCACAACGTATTGGGAACGCCGAGACTCAAAGTAAATTCACCGCCGGCTGTGGCGGGTAACTACACGGTGGGCACCGCGGATTTTGGCGCCCCTTTGAATTCCGGCGGCGTCAACGGAATAGTCGTTCAAGCGCTCGCGACGGACGGTTGCTCAGCACTGACTAACGGTTCAGCTGTGGCCGGTAAGATTGCGCTCATCGATCGAGGGACCTGCACCTTTGTGACAAAGGTCAAGAATGCTCAGAACGCCGGTGCGATTGGCGTCATCATTGGGAACAACACAACGGGTGTGATTGAAATGGGTGGATCGGATCCAACCATCACAATTACTTCCCTCATGATTAGCCAGTCCGATGCTTCAAACATCAGAGCGCAATCAAACGTGAATGCGACGCTCCTGATCGACACGACCGTGCCTGCGGGCGCCGACACTGCGGGACGCGCATTACTGTACGCACCGACGACACTTGCTGCGGGTTCGTCAGTCTCGCACTGGGACATTTCAGAGTTTCCGAATCAACTGATGGAACCAAACATCAGCGGCGACCTTACACACAGCGTCGCTCAACCATTGGACTTGACGGTGGCGCAACTTCGCGACGTGGGCTGGTCAGCCAATCCGATTGGAGACGTTCCCTTCTTTGTGCGCCAGCACTATCTCGATTTCCTTGGTCGACAGCCAGACTCGAGCGGCTTCGCTTTCTGGACCAACGACATTTTCAACTGCGGCATCGATAGTCCATGCAACGAAGTGCATCGCATCAACGTGTCGGCGTCTTTCTTCCTCTCAATCGAATTTCAGGGAACTGGAAACCTGGTTTACAAGATGTGGAAAGCAGGGTTCGGCAACGTGCCGGGCACACCCGTCGCCGTGCGCCGGGCCAACTTCACGGCCGACAGGCAGACGGTCCAGACCACGCCCAACCAGGTTATCGTGGGCCAGGGAGATTGGGCGAACCAGTTGGAAGCAAACAAGCAGGCGTTCGCGCTCTCGTTCGTGCAACGTGCGGGATTCCCGAGCAGCACTGATCCAACAACTTTCGTTAACACGCTGTTTGCGAATGCGGGAGTCACGCCGACCTCGGCCGAACGCACGGCGGCAATCAATGCCTTCAACACTGCCGGAGGCGGCAACGCCGGCCGCGCGGCGGCGCTGCGCAGCGTGGTCGATAGCACTTCGGTATCAAGTGCCCTCTTCAACGAGTCGTTTGTCTTGATGGAGTATTTCGGATACTTGCAGAGGGATCCCGATGCGGCGCCAGAGTTGACTCGCGACTATCAGGGTTTCCAATTCTGGCTGAATAAGCTGAATGCTTTCGGCGGCAATTACATCAACGCGGAAATGGTGAAGGCGTTCATCACTTCGACGGAGTATCGCGCACGCTTCGGAGCAGGTTGAGCATTGGCGTGTCGCAAGTTACCACTCTTAATTAAAACCGCGTTTCGGCTGGCCGCTTCACGGGCAAAGGCAAAGCTCTGGCGATCAGCGATAGCGGTTTGGACCGAATTAATCCGCGGTCTTTGTTAGCACAAAGACAAAACTCGATCCGGCGCGAGGCTTCCAGGCAACGCGCCGGATTTGCCTTAAGACAAACGATCTTCGAGCCACCGGCGAATGTCTGCGCGCATCGCGGCAGAGATTTCGTGGGCAGCATCATAGCTGCGGAACTCGACGTCGTCTGCTCTCATCCTCAATTGATTCGTGTAATTGGCGACGCGTTCCGGCCCATAGAACTCATCGCGCGTGCCCGCCAGGTGAAATACCGACGCGTTCGTTTCTTTGTAGACGTTCGTTTCCCAATCTCCGGGAAGTCCGCCCGCAATTCCAATCACACCGCGCAAAATATCCGAGTGAGTAAAAGCGAACCGGTAATTCAGCGCGCAAGATTGTGAAAAGCCCAGCAGGAAGATCTTGTCTCGATCCGCGATCTCTTCATCAATCAGCTCCGCGATCATTTCGAGCAACGCTTGATGATGGACCGCAACCGATTCTTCCGGTCGAAAATTCGTTAGCCATCCAAATCCGAAACGCAGCGGCCCACCTTTCTCCTTTGGCTCGCGCAGATGCTGATGTGGACCCTGCAGCGAGGCGAGCGCAAATCCCTCGGGAGCGATCAACTTTGCTTCGCGCATCGCATGCCACTTGCTCGCGCCATAACCATGCAGCGCGATCAGCAACGGCGCCGGCTTGGCGGTTGGCACAACCACGTCGTAGTAAAGACTGGTTTGCGCGTTAAGTTTGCGCTCTGTGGGCTGAATCAAGTTTGCTTCGTTCATTCCAGCGAATGCTTATAGCATGAAATGAGGTGTGTCAGTACCGGGAGCGGTAGCGACCGGATCATGTGATGAGTAATATGAAAATCGAGAGAGCAGACGCCCACGTTCTAAAATAGCCAACTGATCCGGTCGCTACCGCTCCCGGTACTAACACGTCTTTGCATTCGACTTCATTGAAAGTTACGATGCTTCATCGCACGATTCGGAATCGATAATAACCAAAGCGAGGAACACGACGATGAAATTCCCAGGCGGACTAAACATTCAGTCAATGATGAAACAGGCGCAGCAGATGCAGGAAAAAATGGCGCAGGAAATGGAAGAGATGCGCGTCGAAGCATCCGCCGGCGGAGGCGTCGTCAATGTCACCATGAAAGGCGATCACGAAATCCTCTCGCTTAAAATCGATCCGGAAATTGTGAAAGAAAACGACCTCGAGATGCTTCAGGACATGATCGTCGCCGCTATCAATGAAGGCAATCGCAAGGTCAACGAGGCGATGAAGAGCAAGCTCGGATCGATGTTGCCGCCTGGGCTTGGGAACCTGTTTTAGTCTTGGCCTGATGACTCTGTACTTGGCGCTTAGTGCTTTGTACTTTGATCTCTTTCGCCAATAGCCACTCAAAAGCCGCTTGCCACTCTTGCCAAACGACTAAGAACCAAGCACAAAGTACATTTAAGACGATGTTGGATTACGCAGAGCCAGTTACGAAGTTGATCGACGAATTCAAACGCCTGCCGAGCATCGGACAAAAGTCTGCGCAGCGTTTGGCGTTTTACATTCTGCGCGCGCCGGACGTTGACGTCGAACGGTTGATTCAAGCTTTGCACGAAGTAAAACAGAAGATCACTGAGTGCTCAGTCTGCAACAATCTCACGGACGTAAATCCCTGCCGCTTCTGCTCGCTGCCATCGCGCGATCGTTCGCAGCTGTGCGTCGTCGAACAACCGTACGACCTGGTTGCCGTCGAGAAAACGCGCAGCTACAAAGGCCTCTATCACGTGCTGCACGGATCGCTTTCGCCGATCCGCGGAGTTCGGCCGAGCGATTTGCGTCTCGACAATCTACTGACCCGCTTAAAGCCGGAGAATAACGAAGGCGTTGAAATGCGCGAGGTTATTCTCGCGACGAATCCCAACACGGAAGGCGAGGCGACCGCAAATTACATCAGCCGTTTGCTGAAACCGCTGGGCGTGCGTGTGACCCGACTGGCGATGGGCATGCCGGTCGGCAGCGATCTCGAATACGTGGATGAAGTGACAATGGACAAGGCGCTCACGAATCGCCACGAGATGTAATCCCCCCGCAGAGAATCCTTCGCTGTACTTTTGATTTTGCCCTGGATTTACTTGCTGAATGAATACTCATTCAGTATTATCTACCGGCCATGATACAGGTAAAAAAAGCTGCTGTTCTCGGCGCGGGCACCATGGGCGCGCAAATCGCTGCGCACCTGGCGAACGCGGGCGTCCCGACGCTGCTGCTCGACATCGTTCCGAAGGACGTGTCAGAAGCCCGACCGTCAGGGAGGGCAACCTCCGAATCGGTCGATCGCAATCAGATTGCCCGCGCCGGTTTCGAAGCAGCGAAGAAATCAAAACCCGCGGCTTTCTTCACAAAGGATCTGGCTTCGCTCGTAACCATCGGAAACTTTGAAGACGATCTCGCGAAGCTGAAAGACTGCGATCTGATTATCGAAGCCGTGGTGGAGAATCTCGAAATCAAACGCAGCCTTTACGAGAAGCTTGAACAGCATCGCCGGCCCGGCTCGGTCGTCGCTTCGAACACGAGCGGCATTCCGCTCAAACAACTTGCCGAAGGACGCTCGGAAGATTTTCGCGCGCACTTCCTGGGGCTTCATTTTTTCAACCCGCCGCGTTACATGCATCTGGTGGAAATCATCAGAACGGAATGGACCAAACCCGAAGTCTCCTGTGCGATGTTTGGCTTTCTCGACGAGCGTTTAGGCAAGGGCGTCGTCGTCGCCAAGGATCGACCGAACTTCATCGCCAATCGCATCGGCACGTACGGCGCACTGGTGACGATGCGCACGATGCTCGAAGACGGTTACTCGATCGAAGAAGTCGATCGTGTCACTGGGCCGGCGGCGGGCCGTCCGAAGACGGCGACGTTTCGAACGTTCGACCTGGTCGGTCTCGACGTGTTTGCGCACGTCGTCAAAAATCTGCACGAAAATCTTCCTGACGATCCTGAGCGCGAAGTTTTTGTCATGCCTGAGTTCGTCACAAAGATGATCGAACGCGGCTTGCTCGGCAACAAAACCAAAGCCGGTTTCTATCAGCGCAAGAAAGGCGAAGGCGACAAACGCGAGATCTGGGCCATTGATATACAAACCCTCGATTACAGACCCGCGCAGAAAGTGAAACTGCCGTCGCTGGAGATGGCGAAGAATATCGAAGACACGCGCGAGCGTTTGAAGGCGCTCACGTGGTCGAAGGATCGGGTGGGCGCGTTTCTTTGGAAGACGCTGGCGCGCACGCTTTGTTACACGGCTGAGCGCATTCCGGAAATTGCCGACACGATTGTGGAAGTCGATCGCGCGATGCGCTGGGGATTCAATTGGGAACTCGGACCATTTGAAGTTTGGGACGCAATCGGCGTTGAGAAATCCGTCGCGAAACTAAAAGAGGAAGGCCGCGCCGTTCCCGTGAACGTGCAAGCCATGCTCGACGCGGGCGCTAAATCTTTCTACAAACAGAAGGATGGCCAGCGCTTCTATTACGATTTCGCTTCCGAAGAATACCGGCCGCTCGCTGATCCGCCGGGCACGATCATTCTTAAGTCGCTGAAAGATCGCAGCGGCGTGATCAAGAAGAACTCCGGCGCTTCCATGATCGATCTCGGCGACGGCGTCGCTTGTCTGGAATTTCATTCCAAGATGAATTCGATTGGCGGCGACACGCTCGAGATGCTGAAGTTTGCGATCGGCGAGACGGAAAAGAATTTCGTCGGGCTCGTCGTTGGCAATCAAGGCGTGAACTTTTCAGTCGGCGCGAACCTGATGCTGATGCTGATGGAAGCGCAGGACGAAAACTGGGAAGAGCTGGACATGATCGGCCGGTACTTTCAGTCGTCCGTCATGAGCCTGCGTTACTCAGCGAAGCCGGTCGTCGTCGCGCCGTTCCAGATGGTTTTTGGCGGCGGCTGCGAAATGGTCCTGCACGCAGATCGAGTGCGCGCGTCGGCTGAGACCTATATCGGTCTGGTTGAAGTTGGCGTCGGAATAATTCCCGCCGGGTGCGGCACGAAAGAGATGTTAGTGCGCGCGATGGATTCAATTCCGGCCGACATGAAAGACGCTGATCCATTTCCATTTGTGAAGCGCGCCTTCGAAACAATAGCGTTAGCCAAAGTTGCAACCTCTGCCGAAGAGGCGCGTGATTTCGGTTTCCTCCGTGAAGAGGATTCGATCTCGATGAATGCCGACCGCCTAATCGCTGATGCGAAGAAGCAGGTGCTGGCGTTGGCGGCCAGTGGTTACGTGCAAGCGCAGCAGCGCACGGACATTCTGGCGTTAGGCGCGCCGGCGTTGGCGACTTTGAAACTCGGCGTGCATCTAATGAAGCGTGCCGGATATATTTCCGATCACGATGCGCTGATTGGCGAGAAGCTGGCTCGCATTTTGACGGGCGGCGATTTGAATCACGCGACACGAGTCAGCGAGCAGTACTTGCTCGATCTCGAACGCGAAGCTTTTCTCTCTTTGATCGGAACGCGCAAGACGCAGGATCGCATCGCGCATATGTTGAAGACAGGGAAGCCGCTAAGAAATTAGTCTGGAGTGCGGAGTCCGGAGTTAAACCACTTTCGAACTGTTTAGAGGCGGGCGTTGCCCGCCGACCCAACAATGAAGCTATTCAAATCAGATGAGCCGAATACCTTCCATTATGTAACTGCCGTAACCTTCAAACGAGTTCCGGTCTTTCGCAACGATTACGCTTGTCAGTTGTTCGTCGATAGCCTAGCCAAGACAAAGAGCCACTGCGCCTTCAAACTGATCGCTTACGTCATCATGCCGGATCACGTCCATATGATTTTGAACCCGCTGGAAAGGAGTATCAGCGAAGTGATGCGTAGGCTGAAGAGTTCGTCGGCCCGGTTGATTCTCGATTGGTTGCGGCAGGATGGAGACGAAGTTTCGCTCAAGAAGCTCGCATTAGATGTTCCCCAAACACGTTCGCACACTCATGCTCTCTGGCAGAAAGGTTCTCGGCGATCGATTTATGGAGTCCCAAGTTCATCCTGCAAAAACTTAGTTATGTTCATCTCAATCCAATAAGGGCGGGGCTGTGCGATCACCCGTCCAAGTGGAAATGGTCAAGCTATAGCGCATACTCACCGCATGAAGTCGGCGCGGTGCCAACGGAGATCGACGGGCGTGGTTATTGGAGTCAAGCGGAATTGGCAAAAGCGGCGGGCAACGCCCGCCTCTAAACAGGGAGAGGATCTTTTTGAAGAGATGGCGGGCAGTAGCCCGCCTCTAAACGAATAGTTTTGGGGTAACTATGAAAGAAGCAGTAATCGTATCCGCCGTTCGCACCGCGGTTGGCAAAGCGCCCAAGGGAACTTTGCGCGACACGCGGCCCGATGACATGGGCGCCGCCGCTATCAAAGAAGCGATCGCGCGTGTGCCGGGATTGGAAGCGTCTGAAATCGATGACGTGATCATGGGCTGCGCAATGCCCGAAGCCGAGCAAGGAATGAATGTCGCGCGCGCCGCGGCAATTCGCGCTGGTTTGCCCGTGGAGACGAGCGCGATGACCATCAATCGTTTCTGCTCTTCCGGATTGCAGACGATCGCAATGGCGAGCGATCGTATTCGCACTAACGGTGCGCAGGTTATTGTCGCCGGCGGATTGGAATCGATGTCGATGATTCCGATGGGCGGTCACATCATTCGTCCAAATCCGACATTGATGGATACGTATCCTGATTTCTATCTCAGCATGGGTCTCGCGACTGAGAATGTCGCGCGCAAGTACGAAGTCACACGCGAACAGCAGGACGAGTTTGCTTTGCGTTCGCATCAACGTGCTGTTGCCGCTCTGGACGCAGACAAATTCAAAGATGAGACAGTGCCGCTGACTGTCGCAGTTGAAGAGTTGGGCGCGAAAGGCAAAAAACAACATCGCGAGATCACATTCGACAAAGACGAAGGGCCGCGTCGCGATTCGACACCCGAAGCGTTGGCGAAATTGAAGCCGGCGTTTCAGTTGAACGGCACGATCACCGCCGGCAATTCTTCACAGATGTCTGACGGCGCCGCCGCCACGATCGTTATGTCGGAAGAGCGCGCTAAGCAGTTGGGCGCAAAACCGGTCGCACGTCTCGTTGCATACGCAACCGCCGGTTGCCCACCGGAAGAGATGGGCATTGGTCCGGTGTATGCGATTCCGAAGGTTCTGAAGCTCGCCGGGTTGACCCTGGATCAAATAGATCTTATCGAACTCAACGAAGCATTTGCTGCTCAGTCTCTTGCCGTAATCAAAATGCTCGAACTGAACCCCGGCAAGGTAAACGTGAACGGCGGGGCGATTGCGCTGGGTCATCCACTCGGATGCACTGGCGCAAAACTGACCGCCTCGATTCTGCGCGAGTTGGAGAGACGCGACGCGCGGTATGGCATGGTGACGATGTGCGTCGGTGGCGGCATGGGCGCCGCGGGAATTTTTGAGAGGCTGTAGCGCAAGTTGTTAACTTGCGTCTCAACGCTTTTTTCGTTTAGACGGCGGACTTGTCCGCCGAGTTTGTCGCCGGACAAGTCCGGCTTCTAAACGAGTCTTAGATTCGATGATCGAAAGGAAAACGCTATGGCAGCCGTAATGGACAAAAAAGAAATCATCCGGGGTGGAAGTTTCTTAATCGAAGATCGCACGCCTTCCGAAATTTTCACGCCCGAAGATTTCAACGAAGAGCACCGCATGATTGCCGACACGACGCGCCAGTTCATGGACGCGGAAGTTTTGCCGCGCATCGACGAACTTGAAGCGAAAGATTGGAAGCTCGCGCGTGAACTTGTGAAGCAGGCCGCGGAGCTTGGTCTCGTCGGCGCGGGAATTCCGGAAGAGTACGGCGGCCTGGCGTTGGATCAAACCAGCAGCGCTCTTATCGCTGAGAACCTGGGACGTTCGGCTTCGTTTGCCACGACGCTCGGCGCGCAGAGCGGCATTGGATTGCTGCCGATTGTTTATTTCGGCACTGAAGCGGCAAAACAAAACTACTTGCCGAAGATTGCGGCGGGTGAATTAATCACCGCGTACGCTTTGACTGAAGCTGGGTCAGGTTCAGATGCAATGGCTGCGAAGGCAACTGCGAAACTAAGCGCCGACGGCAAGGAATATGTTCTCAACGGCGAGAAGATGTTCATCACCAACGGCGGCTTCGCGGACATCTACGTGGTGTTTGCGAAAGTCGACGGCGATAAGTTCACCGCGTTCATCGTCGAGCGGCAGGACGGCTGCCAGCCGGGCGCGGAAGAGCACAAGATGGGGATCAAAGGCTCGAGCACGACGCCTCTGATTCTCGCCGACGCAAAGTGTCCAGTTGAAAATCTGCTGGGTGAAGTCGGCAAAGGTCACAAGATCGCTTTCAATATTCTCAACATCGGCCGATTCAAACTGGGCGCGATGTGTCTGGGAGGAATGAAACTCGCCGTCACTGAATCGGTGAAGTACGCCAACGAGCGGCATCAGTTCGGCAAATCGATTTCTTCGTTCGGCGCGATCAAGTCAAAGCTCGGCGAGATGGCGATTCGCACCTGGGTCGGCGAAGCGATGACGTATCGCACACTCGGGATGATCGAAGAAGGCCTGGCTGCGATCGCGGATTCGAAAGACATGGACGCGCGTCTGAAAGCGATCGAAGAGTACGCGGCCGAATGTTCGATCATCAAAGTTGCACTGTCCGAATACTGCAACTACATCACCGATGAGATGGTGCAGATTTTCGGCGGCTATGGTTACTCGGCTGATTATCCGGCTGAACGCGCATATCGCGACACGCGCATCAATCGCATCTTCGAAGGCACGAACGAAATTAATCGCATGCTGATTCCGGGCCGTCTGATGAAGGCCGCGATGAGTGGCCGGCTGGCCCTACTGCCGGCGGCGCAGGGATTGATGGATGAGATTTTGAATCCTTCAATGCCGTCGTTCGATACAGACGAGACGGTCTTGGCAACTGAAATCAAGTTGGCCCAGAACGCGAAGAAGGTTGCGCTGATGACTCTCGGCACCGCGGCGCAGAAGTACATGATGGGACTTGGCGATCAGCAGGAAATCCTGATGGGCGTAGCCGACATTATTATGGATGCCTTTGCGATGGAATCGGCGATTCTGCGCACACAGAAAATCGCCGCGTCACAAGGCGAGAAGGCAGCGACCAGCTTTGTCGATATCACTCGCGTCTTTTGCAACGACGCGGTCGAGCGGATCGAAGCGCACGCGAAGAACACACTCGCGGCAATGTCTGAGGGCGATGAGTTACGCACGCTGCTGGCGGCACTGCGTCGCTTCACCAAGATGACGCCGATCAATACAGTGGCTGCAAGGCAGACCATCGCAAATGCGATGATCGAAGCCAACAAGTATATCTACTAAGTCATTGCAAAGTTAGTTAAGTTATTTCATCGAAGCGGGGTACTTAATTGACGCCGCCGATCTTCCTCGGCTGCTTACAATCCTACGCGAGCTGACGAATTTCTTTCGAGTAGGAGACTTCGATGAAATATAAGCGTTTCGAAGAATTACCAGTTTGGAGAGATGCAATCGAGTTAGCTGTTCGCACGTTTTCCTTGACTGCAAAGCCGTGCTTTCGTGGGCATTCTGGAACTCGGAATCAATTAGAGAATGCCGTTGTGTCGATCTCGAACAACATCGCTGAGGGATTCGAGCGAGGCACGACGAACGAGTTACTGAATTTCATTTACATCTCGCGTGGATCAGCCGGCGAATCAAGATCGATGTTCTGTTTGTTGGAGCGACTGCCTGAGTTCGGTGATTTCAGATTTGAGATCTCAGATTTGAGATCGCGGGCGGAGAGTATCTCGCGGCAATTGCGTGCCTGGGCCGACTCGCTACAGAACACTGACATTCGTGGGACAAGATATCTTAACAACAGATCACGACGAGTTGACGAACAGCGTCGCGAGCGAGAAGAATTTCTGGCGGAACTTGAACAGATTCGCAATCGCAAACCGTGAATTCAGAAATCTCAGATCTCAGATCTAAGGATCTCAGATATCCTGGGATCTAAGATCTAAGATCTAAGATCTAAGATCTAAGATCTCAGATCTCAGATTTGAGATCTGAAATTTGCCAATGAAAATCATCCCCATCTCGCTGCCAACTCCGTTCTACATCGGTGCGGTCAACGTCTACCTCGTCAAAGAAGATCCGCTCACGATCATCGACACCGGTCCCAAAACCAAAGAAGCAATCGATGCTCTGCGGGCCGGATTGCGACAAGCGGGAGTGACGGTTGGTGATATTCGCCGCATCGTGCTCACGCACGCGCATGAAGACCACTGTGGCCTGGCGCGTTCACTGCGCGATGAGGCGCAAGATGCCGAAGTGTTCGTGCATGACTGGGAGACCGGTCATCGCGCCGCGCGTTTAGAACATGAAGAGAATTTGAAGCTCCTGCAACGCGCTGGTGTTCCCGAAGACGAGATTCAATCGATGCGCCGTTTGTATGAGGACGTTAGGCGGTACGCTGATTCGCTCGATGATGACCACTGTCGCGAGCTGGTTGATGGTGATGAATTGGAATTCGACGCCGGCGCGCTGCGGGTGATTCATACGCCCGGACACACACCGGGCTCATGTTCATTTCTGCGCGAAGCGGACCGCACGGTGATCGCCGGCGACTGCGTGTTGAAGCGCATCACTCCGAATCCGGTGATCTCTCCGGATCCAATCGATCCATCGCGGCGTTTCAGATCGTTGGCTGAATATCTGGTGAGCCTTGCGCGCGTGCGTAGCTTTGCGCCGACGCTCGTTTACGGCGGACACGGCGAGCCGATTCACGACTTCGAAGAGCTGTTCAATCGATATCTCCGTGCGGTTCGCGAGCGCCAGGAAACCGTGCTCGAGTCGGTGCCGAAGAATGGGGCGACTGCCTGGGAAGTCTCGCGCAAGATGTTTCCCGACGCCGATGACGTCCATCGTTTCCTCGCCGTTTCTGAAGCCGCCGCTCATCTCGATTACGCGGAGTCGGAGGGAAAGATCGCGGTCGAGATCAGCGACGGCCGCGAGGTCTATCGAAAGCTGTCGGCTGATTAGCTGTCCATAAGAGAAATAAGAATCCACAATCTTGGATCGTTTAGAGGCCGGACTTGTCCGGCCTGCTCATTGGCGCAACAAGTGCGCCATCTAAAGGATGGTTTCGAATGCGGGCAAGGATGCCACGAACCGCCGACAAGGATGTCTGCGCTCCTCCATCGCGGCGTTCCAGTAAATAATTTGGAACTCGCCGAACTCTCGCGCGTGGAATTCAGCAAAATCTTTCCGGAGGACTAGGAATGTCTCGCAAAAAATTGACTTTAATAATCCCCCTGGCTTTGATTGCAGCGGTCGCGATTGTCGGCGGCATCGTCTATGCGCAAGAACCTGGACCGATGGTGCTTCCGGACGAACTGGTACAGGGCCGATCATTTTCGTTTTTTGTCGACGGCGGAGCGTTTCTCGGCGTCGGCACCGAAGACATCAGTAAGGAAAACATGGCCCGCTACGGCATGCGCGAAGTGCGTGGCGTCGGTGTGACCGAAGTTGTCAAAGACAGCCCGGCGGAAAAAGCGGGACTGCGCAAAGACGACGTCATCCTGCGTTTCGACGGCGAATCAGTCACGAGCGTACGCAAGTTGACGCGGTTGGTAAACGAGTCTGCGCCGGATCAAGCGGTGCGTCTGACGGTCAGTCGCGGCGGAGCAGAGCAGGAACTCACGGCGACGCTGACCAAGCACAAGATGGACGATGTCTTCAGTGGTTCGATGCCGCGAATTCTCCGCGGTGGCAACGAAAATGGTGTGCAGGTTTTTCCGGCTCCGAGTTGGCCGCCCTCAATCACCGGTGGAGACGAACCGTTTATCTTCTCGGTGGGGGGCGCAAACCGCCGCATCGGCGTCAGCACGCAGACACTGACGAAACAACTGGCAGACTATTTTGGCGTGAGCGCCGGCGTCCTGGTTACTTCCGTCACTGAAAACAGCCCGGCGGCGAAAGCGGGATTGAAAGCCGGCGATGTAATCACCGCAATCGACGGCGAGAAAGTTTCGTCACCCGGCGATCTCGTTCGCGGTATAGGCAAAAAAGAAAACGGCGACGTTTCGTTAACAGTTGTGCGCGATCGAAACACACGCACAGTTACGATCACGCCAGAGAAAAATCCGCAGCCGGGCGTCCTTCGCCCTGGCACGATGGGCACGCGCCGAATCGTGATTCCGTCAGTTGAAATTCCGGACGTGCCGGAAATGAACATCAGGATTCCGCGCATCGTCGTACCGGCAACTCCGCCGATCGACGTCACGTTGCCGGCTCGCGCGCCGCAGGTGCAACGGTCGCGCGTCATTATCTGAGCCTGATCGCCTCAGGCTTTTCGCAAAGCAATAACGCGAATGAAGAGGGCAGTCGGTTCGCCGGCTGCCCCTTTTTGTTCTTGAGGCGCAACGCGTATAATCCCTCGCCACAGCAACTCAACGACCAAATTTCTTGAAGACTGTGCTGGAGCAGACTTGGCGACTCAACCAAACTCCTCTGACCGGCGCTCGCGTTTGATCATTCATGATTTGGCGCGGCGGAACGGTCATGCAGATTTCGCGCGAGACATCCAACGCGGTCTCACCTCGAATCCCAAACATCTGTTTCCGAAATATCTTTACGACGAGCTGGGCTCGCGTCTGTTCGAGGCGATTTGTCAGGTCGATGAGTATTACCTGACGCGGGCTGAGGACGAGATTCTGACAAATCATGCTGACGAGATCGTCGCGTCGTCTCCGGATTGTGAAACTCTGATCGAACTCGGCAGCGGCAGCGCAGAGAAAACGCGGAAGATCATCGAAGCTCTGATTCGGCGGTGTGGCGAGTTGCTATTCATGCCCGTCGACATTTCAGCCTCTGCGCTCGAAGAAAGTTCGCACGCGCTGTTGGATTCCTACTCGAGTCTGCGAATCGATGCGTACGCGGCGGACTACTTCCAGGCATTGGAGGCGTTTCCACCACGCGACGCGTCGCCTGCTTTGGTCCTGTTCCTGGGGTCGAACATTGGAAACTTCGAACAGGAGGAGGCCATCGAGTTTTTGCGCGCGATTCGCCGCGTGCTGCGCAAAGGCGACGCGCTGCTGCTGGGCGCTGATCTGAAGAAGGATCGCGCTACGCTGGAAGCCGCTTACAACGACTCGCTCGGTGTGACGCGATCCTTCATTGTCAACGAGTTGGAGCGCATCAATCGCGAGCTGGATGCGAACTTCGATCTCTGGGCTTTTGGTTTGCGATCCGTTTACAACGAATCACTCGGGCGCGTAGAAGTCTATCTGGAAAGTTTGCGCCAACAATCAGTCACCATTCGCAGTTTGAATCTCACCGTTGAATTCAAAGCCGGCGAGAGAATTCATGTCGAGAACGCGTACAAGTTTGATCTGGACGATTTGCGGAAAGTCGGCGAGCAGACGGGATTTCGGTTGGAACGAACCTGGTTGGATCAGGAAAGACGCTTCAGCAGCAATCTATTTCGCGTTGAGTAACGCAAGTTGTTAACTTGCGGATCGCAAATTAGCAATTTGCGCTACAGCTAGCGGGACGCGCTCGCAGTCTCGGCGGTTACTGTTTCGGGCTTGTGGTCAGGCAATTCCAAACGCACTCGCAACAGCCGGCGGCGTTCGACCTTTTCGATCACAAACCTGAGAGCGTCGTGTTCTATTACTTCTCCCGGTTGTAGTACGTGGCCGGCGACGCTCATCAGGAATCCACCAATGGTCGTATAGGCTTCGGATTCGGGCAGCGAAGTCTTAAGTCGTCGATTCAGATCACGCACCGCCAGGGCGCCGTCCAAAACATAGACGCGGTCACTCACCGGCATGATTTGCTCGTTTACTTCCTCATCGTGCTCGTCGGAAATATCGCCGACGATCTCTTCGAGCAAGTCTTCCAGCGTTATGATCCCTTCAACGCCACCGTGTTCGTCAACGACGAAACCGAAGTGACTCTTTGCCTTTTGCATCTGCCGCAGAACATCTTCCAGCCGCGCCGTGTCGACGACGTACATCGGTGGTTGCAGCACGTATTCGACTTTGAATTCCTCGGGCCGCAACAGATACGGAATCAAATCCTTGCTGTGAATAAACCCGATCACGTTGTCGAGCGATTCGCGATAGACGGGCAGGCGCGAATATCGATGCTGCTGAAAAGCCTTGTTGATATCCTCGAGCGTGCATGCATCCGAGAGCGCAGCGATCGCCGGCCGCGGCACCATGGCGTCGCGCACCAGCGTGTCTGAAAATTCGAACACGCGATGAATCAACCGGCGTTCTTCAGCGCGCAGGTGGCCGCTCTCGCGCGAGATGTCGATCAATTGCCGCAACTCGGTTTCACTGTAAACGGCGGTGTGTTGGAGGGAAGCTTTCAATCCAAGCAGATGGCCGAGGACGGCGCCGGTGCGATTAAAAGCCCAAATCGGCGCGCGAAAAACTTTCGCGAAAAGTTCCAGCGGTCGCGCTACGAACAGCGCCAGGCCTTCAGCGCGTTCCAGCGCGAACATCTTGGGCATCAACTCGCCAAGCACGATATGCAGGAAAGTGATCGCGCTAAAAGCGATCACGATCGCCAGAATGTGAGCGACATACGCAGCTCTGCCTGGCGAAGCAATCGCTACGCCAATCGGCTCGAGCAAAGCAGCAAGTGTAGGCTCGCCGATCCAACCTAACGCCAGGGACGAAAGTGTTACGCCTAACTGCGTCGCCGAAATAAAAAAAGCAGGATCATTTATCAAGCGCAGCGCGGCGCGCGCGCGTTGACTGCTGGCGCGAGTCTCCAGGCGCGTTCGACGCACTGACACTAAAGCGAACTCAGCGCCGACAAAGAAGCCGTTAGCGATGACGAAGAACAGAACGGCAAACAGCTTTATCAGCACGCTTGTTGCAGTTATTGAATGTTGGCCAACGTCAGCCAAAAGGGTAAGCGCGAAACTAGCAGGATCATCCATCGCGAAGCTAAACGAAAGCGGGAGCAACGTGGGCATTATCTTAGCATGGCTGAAGCACAGGCCTCACCGGGCAGCCGATGAACCAGAGCCTCAAGCCGCACTAATTGGTTTTGAATTATTGGTTTAGTGCGCGCCGGCGGCAGCCACGCGAACGCGGACAGGGCTGCTGGATCGCCGGTCGTGCCGCGAACAAGCTTGCGTCAGTGCGGCATCGACCCGGGGTTCGATGTTGCATTCGGGCTGGCGACAAACTGCGGCGAGTTCGGAAACAACCAGATAGCGAGAGCGCTCGAGCATCCGCTGTTCGCGGAATGAAAGCGGCTTAATCTGGCTTAGATAACTGAGATGTTTGAGCACCTCAGCGACTTCAAAAATATTTCCCGTGCGCATCTTGTCGGAAAAATCTTTGAAGCGGTCCTTCCAATCGCTTGGAGGCGTGGCAAAATCTGTTGCCAGCGACTTGAAGAGGATATCGCATTCGACCGAGGTGATCGGACGACGCAAACCGACTTCGAGAGCATTGGAGACGGGAACCAGAACGAGGGAATTGGTTGCGGCGAGTCGGAGCGTATAAAACGGAAGCGCTACAGCTCCAATTTGCTTCTGCTCGATCTGTTCGATTGTACCGATACCGTGATTGGGGTAAACAACTTTCTGGCCGACCTTGAAGCCCACCTTAACACCTCCGACTATTTTTACGAGCACCAGGCAAGTCGCAACTTGCGGTTTATTGACAAAAAGCTTTCTCGCGAAGATTGGTGTTCGGGTTTGTCCTTGAACTGCTCCGAGTCTAGCAAGCAGGATCACGAAGCGTCAAGCTTTTGCGAACGGATGGACCAAGTGAAAAATTGAACCAGCAATCGGTGGGCCAAAGAACAGACTATTTTCATTTGTCATTGGGCATTTGAGATTTGTTATTTCAGAGCACGCGATTGCCCGCATTTTACGAGACAGAGCAAATGACCAGATGACAAATCGGAGATGACAAATGACAGATAATTGGCTGCGTTCCTTTGAAGAGATGGCAGTTTATCCCGTGTAGCTCTCGTCCTGCTCGATCTTCGAAAGCACCCAGTCAAACTCCCCGGAAGTGATTTTTCCTCCGCAAAATTCACAAATGCCGACCGCATTTACTTTCAAAGGCGCGCCGCAATTCGGGCAATTCAGATCGGCACGCGCGGCGGCAGGCTTCGCTTTGCAGTAGCGAACGAAGGTCCAATACTCGCTCCATTTTCGCAAGTTTCGATTTGAGCCGGCCACGACGCGGCCGTTTTGATCGACGGTGTAATCGTAGCCCTGTGCGTAAATCCGCAGCGTAATCGCGTTGTAGAAAGCATCGACTTTGATTCGCGCCGGCTGCATCGCGGTGATTTGGCATTGATCGAGAGCGTTGCGCAAATGCTGTCGCTGGTAGGCGTCGATCCAATAGCGATGCATCTGAAAGATGTTGTCGGTTTCAAATGGCCGTGCTTTTTCCCACTGCAATGTCGACCAGGCTGTTTGAAGTTCATTAAAGATTGTTCGTGCCCGGGCCTGAAAATCGGACCACGAAAAGTCAGGATTATTTTGCTCGAAAGCCGCGCGCACAGCCGGGAAATTCGGCTGCATGATCGTCGGGTTCAGCGTGCCGACCTCCGGCACGTCGGACGTCAACAACGGCCCCCGGGCTTCGCGACTGAGCGTCTGAATACTGCGAACGTACCATTGAAATTCGCCGCTCTCGATCTTCGTGGCGCAAAACGCGCACGCGCCGTTGGTGTCTTTCTGCAGCGGCGCGCCGCAGCGGGGGCAATGCAGAGCGGTCGCCTGGTCCGGCGTCGGCGACAACACGTCGCGTTTTCGATCGAGCACCCAACGTTCGCGCACGTAGTAACTCATCTCTCCGCGCGGATCGCCTTCGCGCGGCGTGAATTCCGTGTAGTTGGATTCGAACTCGACCGTGATGTTCACAATAGGCGAGTCGAGTCCGCGTACGTTTGCGACGTTCATCGCGCCCACGATGATGCCTTGCACGGCTTTCAAATTCGGCGAATTGAGTTGTACCAGCGAATTGCGCGCGGCGTCACTCAAGTAAGGCGACAGTTCGTCAAGCGCTTTCGCGCCGCGACCACGAGCGTCATGCGCTCGTCCGTACAATGCGTAGCAGAAGTCGACGAAAATTATTTCCGAGAAATTCGGATCGAAGCGCCGCAGTTGATTGAACGCGCGCTGCACGGACTGCTGCTGTTGCATCACGGTCGCGACGGCGTCCGGAGCAGCGGCAATCGATGTCGAGGTAATCGAGACGCTCTTCTTTGACGGCTTTGCAAACCAGTAGATCACCACCGCGATCACGATGATGTCGACCGGAATTCCAATGACCGGATGTTCGATCGTCAACCACAGCAGGAAACGAATGAGTAGATAGACCAGCGCGCCCGCGCCGCCACCACCGCCACCTCCGCCGCCACCCCCGCCGCCGTAGGAGCCGCCACCACCGACACGAGCAAAAACTTCAGTTGTGCCTAACGCAACGGCAAACCATGCGACGAACGCGAACAACGCAAGCGTCATCAATCGACCTAATTTCAAATTCCAGATTGCAGATTTCAGACGCTTCATTACAGTTCGATACGTGGTCCGTCGGCGAGTTCGTTCGGATTCTCGCCCGTCGCCGGTAAATGTTCGGCGAGTAATTTCCCCAGACTACGAAGCCCTTCAACGAGCTTTCCCGGCTCGGCATCTTTGGCCAATTCCTTTAGTTCGAAAACCGCGTGATTCCACTTCAGCGGCGGCACTGCTTTAAGAACGCCGCGGTCGGCAATCACTTCCATCTGCCGCTCGAACAGCGACAAGTAGATCAGCAGGCCGTTCTCCGCAGAAGTGTTTGCGATTCCTGCTTCGTAGAACATCGCCGCAGCGCCGGTGCGCGCGGCTTTCTGCTGAAACTTCTTGCTTGTGAAAAGCCGCCTCAGCCAGTCGCCGCGCGATGAAACGAACGCACCCGCGACAAAGAGCGCTATCACATCGAATGGAATCCAGTAGGTGTGAAATTCCCAGGGCGAGAAGAGAACAAAAATTAATCCGATCAGAGCGACTATCGCACCCACAAGATAATCAGCGTGGCGGTAAGAGCCGGAGCGGCCGCGCACAACGACGACGATTTCGGCGTTCGTATTCTTTTCGATTTCGCTGATGGCTTGGGCGAGCGCATCGCCGGCGGCCTGATCGAATTTTGCGCGGCTCATTTTCGGGCGCTAAGTCTAACATAAGCCACTGAAACGGAGAGACACTGAGCAGCAAAAATAACCGCAGATGAACACAGATGAACCCAGATTGAGAGATGTTTACTATCGGTGTCTATCCGCGTTCATCTGTGGTTATTGCATTCTTAGGCTGGCACTCTTCGACGAAAAGCAAACGGCCCAGCCGGATCTGACTGGGCCGCAAAGCGAATTCGGTTAAGCAATACGCTTATTTGAAACTGCTCAGTGCTTCTGCCTCGTTGTCGTAAACATCGAACACGGTGAGCAGCTTGGTGATCACGAGCAAGTCCTGAACCTTCTTCGTCAGGTTCAAAAGTTTCAATTGCCCT